>Ga0055477_10000284_pt1 | contig 13300 bp, 13 predicted proteins | sample Muzzi_PWA_D2_FD_57683 | JGI IMG/M metagenome (GOLD analysis project Ga0055477, IMG submission 57683) | Wetland microbial communities from San Francisco Bay, California, USA, that impact long-term carbon sequestration - Muzzi_PWA_D2 | ecosystem: Environmental > Aquatic > Marine > Wetlands ... | reverse complement strand
CACCGGAGATCGACGAATACCTGAAAAGGGTCATCGTCTCCCGCTTCAACGACCATCTCGGCGAAGAACTCGACACCATCTTCAACCTGCCGGGACGCTACGAGGAACTGTCCGGCGGCTTGCAGGAAAAGCTGGTCAAGGACTTCAGCCATTTCGGCCTGGCCCTGCAGCAGCTCTATATCACCTCGATCACTCCGCCGCCGGAGGTCCAGAAGACCATCGATGATCAGTCAAGGCTGGGGGTGATCAAGGATCTTGATCGGTTGGTCCAGCTGAAAGCCGCTTCGGCCATGGAAAAAGCCGCCGAGTCTTCCGGTGAAGCCGGCGGCGGGCTGGGATTGGGGTTGGGTTTCATGATGCCGGCCATGTTCTCCCAGGCTCTGCAGGGCGCCCGCAACGGTGGCGCCCCGGAGGGGGTCGCGGCGGCGGCTCTGGTCAGCTGCCCCGACTGTCATAACGAGGTCCCCGGCAACTCCCGGTTTTGCCCGCTTTGCGGGCATCAGTTGCTGGTATTCAGTCAATGCGTGAACTGCGGCAAAAACCTGCCGCCCAATGCCAGATTTTGTCCCCGGTGCGGCCATGCCGCCAATGAAAAACCCAGCGCCCGGATTTGCCGGGGTTGCGGCCGGGAAAACCTGCCCGGCTCGGAATTTTGTAATTTCTGCGGGGAAAAAATCAACTAGAGCGGTTGCTTCGACAATCGCCGTCAGCCTATGTCGAGTAGCGCCCGATGAACCTGGTCTGCGTAATGGAATGCCCGCAATGCGGCGGCAGCATCGAGCTGGCCGAGTGCGACCGGCTTCTGCCCTGCCCTTACTGCGGTGTTTCGAACTACCTGCTGACCGGAGAGCTGCCGCGATATCTCCTGCCGACCGGGGATCCGGAGGCCGAATACCTCCAGGTTCCCTACCTGCGTTTTCGCGGCAGCGTCTTCAGCTGCACCGAAAATGAAATTATCAGCCGGATCGTGGATCTCACCACCCTGGGGGTTCCGGATTATCGTTTTTTACCTTTCTCCCTGGGAGTGAGGCCGCAGGCCCTGAAATTAAAATTCGCCTCCCCCGGGCAGTCCGGCCGTCTGCTCAAGAACCTGGTCGGGGCGAAGATGGTCCTGGAAAAAGCGGCACATCAGATCGGGCCCGGCGCCTCGGGAAAGATTTTTCATCAGGCCCTGATCGGTGAGGCCACCAGCCTGATTTACCTGCCTCTGCTGATCGCCGAAAATTTGATCAGCGACGGGGTGACCAATGATCCGCTGGTCTCCCTGTCCGAGGCCGGCCCCGATTTTCCGAACGGTGTGCTCGAAGAGACCCGGGGCTGGGCTCCGGCTTTTCTGCCGACCATCTGTCCCGGCTGCGGCTGGAACCTGAGCGGGGCCGGCGACAGCGTGGTCATGGGCTGCTCAAACTGCGGCAGTTTCTGGTTGCCTGCCGCCAGCGGCTTTCAGGCTCTGGCTTTCGCCACCGTTCCCGCAGTTGAAGAGGCCAAGGTCTACCTGCCTTTCTGGAAAGTGGCATGCCAGGCCGCCGATCTGGGGCTCAACACCTTCCATGACTTTCTAAACCTGACCAACCAGACCCACCTGCTGGCCAGATCCGGTCCCGACCAACCCCTGTATTTCTTTACCCCGGCCTTTAAAATCAGGCCCGACATCTACTTGCGGATCGCCACCATCCTGACTCTCTCTCAATGGCAGTTACCGGCGGCCGCGGATCTATTCCCCGCCGCCCATTTCCCGGTCACCCTGCGACCGGGGGAAGCGGCGCAAAGCCTGAACCTGATCCTGGCCGATAGCGGTGCCAACAAAAGAAATATCTTACCGGCTCTGGGGCGGGTCGAGTTCAAGAGCCGGGAGGCCACCCTCCTTTTCTTACCGTTCACCGATCAGGGCTACAATTTATACCAGCCGGACACGGCCCTGAGCATCAACAGCCGGGTCCTGGAATTCAGTCATTATCTGTAGCTGGATATATTTTGATAGGGATATTGACAATTTCCACAAAAAAGGCCGAAGCTTCCGGGAGGGAGCTTCGGCCTGAATTATTTTATGAGGAATATACTTATTTGACGGCTTCTATGGCATCCCTGACCAACTGGCCGTTGGGCGCCCTGGCTTCGGGATTCATTGCCACCAGCTCCTCCCAGATCTTGACCCCGGCCGGCTTGTCATTCAGGTCGTAGATCAGGACCACCCCCTTGTTGAAGCGGGCCGGTTCGGTGGTCGGATCCAGGCTGATCGCCCGATCAAAGGCCTTGAGGGCCTCCTGGGGTTGCTTGCTGCGGCGATACATCACCCCCAGATCGGTCCAGACATCGACCTGCTTCGGATCAAGTTCCAGCGACTTTTTGTAGGCATTGATCGACTTGGCGTATTGATTGGTATCGTAGTAGACATTGCCGAGACTGGTCCAGGCCCCGCCATTGGTGGGATTTGCCGCAACCTCCTGTTCCAGTTGCAGAATGCTGCGGGCCTGCTCCTCGGTCAGGCTGCTCTGCTGTCCTCCTCCCGAAGTGGAACCGCCCTTGTTGACAACCTGGACCGGATTCTTGAAACTGCTGTAGATCACCCCGCCGAGAAAACCGGCCACCAGGGCAATCAGTACAGCGATAAACACGATTTCCTTTTTGACCATTCCCGCCGTGGATTCCGAATCAGTCATCGTTCAACCTCCAGATGAACTTTCCGGCTTTGAGTGCCGGTATGAATTTAAACAGATGAGCCGTCCCTTCCCAATAATTAACAATTCCGAATACCTTAAGCAATTGCTCATTCCAGGCCAAGAACTTTCGCGCCTTTGGTTGAGTAAAATCCCCGATCCCCTTTTCCGGGGATTTCAGCGGTACAGAAAGAGGTCGAGCCAGGCGGCCAGAAACAGGGTCAGGCTGATCAAGCCGTTCATGGTAAAGAAGGACATCCCGATCCGGCTCAGATCCCGGGGATTGACAATCAGGTGCTGGTAAAAAAGGGCGGCGGCGGTCACCCCTACCCCCAGATAATAGACCAGGTGGAGCCCGGCCTGGAGCCCGGTGGCGACGAACAGGACAAAGGCCAGCAAATGCAGGGTTACCGCCAAGCGGAAAGCCCGCTCCCGCCCGAAACGGGAGGGCAGGGAAAAGAGCCCGGCGCCGCGATCGAAATCGGCGTCCAGGCAGGCGTAAACCGTATCGAAACCGGCCACCCACAACAAAACCGCGACCGACAGGGCCCAGGGGAACCCCTGCCAGTCGCCCCGCACGGCGATCCATCCCCCGAAGGGCGAGAAAGCCAGGGCGCAGCCCAGAATCACATGGCAGAGCCAGGTAAACCTCTTGGTCAGTGAATAGAAAAAGGTCAAGCCCAGGGCGAAGGGGGAAATCAGCAGGGTCAGCCGGTTGAGCCGGGCGCAGGCGAAGAAGAAGAGCGCCGCCGCGATCAGGACCATGGCCCAGGCCTCCCAAAGTCGCACGGCCCCGGCCGGCAGCGCCCGGCCGGCGGTGCGGGGGTTGGCCCGGTCGAAATGGCGGTCGGCAATGCGGTTGAACCCCATGGCACTGGTCCGGGCCCCGGCCATGGCCAGGATGATCCAGCCCAGAACCGGGGGTTCCGGGATACCCCCGACGGCCAGGAAGCCGCCCAGCAGGGCGAAGGGCAGCGCGAAAACGGTATGCTCGAACTTGATCATCTCGAGCAGAATCCTGATTTTGGCCAGCATGACTACACCTTTGCTTATATCCGGTTATGACCGGAACGATTCGGCCCGATCGGACGGATCAGTCAGATTGGGCCCCGGCCTTGGCTATGACCGGGGCCATGCACCATGGGCACCGTCGGGGTTCGCCAGACTCACCCCGACCTACACGATTTGAGGCAGCCGGGGCTTCGAGACATACCAGTGGTCTTACCCTGTCGCCTCCAGCCTCAGGTTGCCGCCTTTCCCATTCTGCATTCTGCATTCTTACTTCCGCCTTCCGCCGCAGGCGGTTCTATTCACCCCAGTGAAACTGCCCCGGCACGGTGAGCCCCAGCTGCTCGGCCAGGCGCCCGCAGTAAGCGCGGACCAGGTCGGCCACCGACTTCGGCTGCTGGTAGAAGGCCGGGAGCGGAGGAATGATGGTGGCACCGGCGTCGTGGAGCTGCAGCATGTTGACCAGGTGGGTGCGATTGAAGGGGGTTTCCCGAACCGCCAGGAACAGCGGCCTTCTTTCCTTCAAGGTCACATCGGCGGCCCGGTGGATCAGGTTGCCGCTGTATCCATGGGCGATGGCCGCCAGGGTCCCCATGCTGCAGGGCAGCACCACCATGGCGTCGAAGCGGGCCGAGCCGCTGGCCATGGGCGCGGTAAAATCATCTTCCGGGTACCATTTCCGGGCCAGCGGCAGCAGGGAATCGACGCTTCGTCCGACCTCGATTTCCATGACTTTTCGACCGGCCGTGGAAACGATCCCATGCACTTCGACTTCCAGGAGCCGCATCAGTTCCAGGAACTCCAGGGCGTAAACCGAGCCGCTGGCACCGGTAACGGCCAGGATGATCTTTTTCGCGTTCATTTCACCCCCACATAAATGGTGACGATCCCGAAGGTCAGGGGACGCCGGAAGGCCCTGGCGAAACCGGCCTCCCGCATCATTTGCAGCAACTCCTCCGGCTCGTAGAAGCCGGCAATGGAACCGGCCAGGTACTCGTAGGCCTCCTTGTCGCCGGAAATCAGGCCGGCCAGGCGCGGCAGCACCCGGTTCAGGTAAAAGTTGTAGAGCGGCTTGATCAGCGGATTCCGGGGTCGGGAAAATTCCAGGATCAGCAGTTTGCCTTCCGGTTTCAGGACCCGGTGCATTTCACGCAGACCCTCGTCGGTACGGGAAAGATTGCGGACCCCGAAAGCAACGGTGATGCCCCAGACACTGGATCCGGCCACCGGGATCTTTTCCCCGTCGCCGGAGACCGGCTGGATTCGCCGGGGTCTATCGTCCCGGGGCAAGGTCTTGATTCCGGCCCTCAGCATATCCTCGCAAAAATCCACCGCCAGCACCTGTCGGTCCGGGGCCTGCCGGGTCAGTTCCAAGGCCAGCGGCAGGGTCCCGGCGCAGAGGTCGAGGACCGGTCCCTCGGGAAACTCGCGCAGCATCCTGGTGGTTACCCAGCGCCAGTAGCGGTCGATATTGAAGCTCAACAGGGAGTTGAGGAAATCGTAATCCTTGCTGATCGAGGAAAACTTCTCCCGGACGAACTGCTTCTTCTCCTCGGGATTCTGCCTGTTCATCCTTGCCAACCCTCTCCCCAGAACTGCAGAGGCAGGGCGGCCGTTGCCCCCTCCCCGCGTTTGATCAGATAATCGTAAAAAAGGGCCAAACCCTCTTGCTTGACAGGCCCGAGATCATACTCGATGCCCCGCAGATACTTGTAACAGTCCGGCGGATTCATGGGAATCCGCGGGGCAACCGCACTGCTGATCGTTTGCAGATCGGCCAGTCCCTCGCGCAGGCAGCTTTGCAGCCGCCGGTGGATTGCCGCCAGCACCAGCGGCGACCGCCGGGCGAAATCGCGCCGCACCGCCCAGACCGCGAAGACGAAGGGCAGGGAGGTCTGGTCGTGCCAGGCCTTGCCCAGGTCGAGAACTACGGGGAAATCGTCGCGTTGGGCCAGCAGCAGGGCCTCGTCACCGATGGCCAGGATACCGGCAAAGCGGCTCAGATCTCCCAGGTTATCCCGGACCGAACAGATTTCATAGTGAGGGTGCAGGCCGTGGAACTCCTCCAGAATGATCTTCAGCAGACTGACCGAGGTCTGGGACTGGGAGGTCAGCAATAGTTGCGCCCCGTCCAGTTCCGCCAGCTCCCGCCGGGCAAAGAGAAAGACGCTGCCCACCGAACCGGAGGCGGCGATGGCGAGATCCGGCAGAATCACATAGAGATCGGGGCGCGCCGCGTATTCATGGGAAGAGACGAAACCGAGATCGATCTCGCCCCGGCCGAGCATGCGGTTCAAGGCCGACGGCACCGCCTCCATCACCTGCCAGTCGGGAGGGTGCGTCTTGCGGCGCCAGACCTCGTAAAGCGGGGCGGTGTTGATGAAGTTGATCATCCCGATCCGGGCCGCCGGAGCCTGGGCGCTTGATCTCGTCGCCATGCTATTCCACCCATTCCAGGGAGGACGGCCGGCCGGAGCCGACCAGCCGGGTCAGCAGCTCGTCATCGTTTGCTGCCGGGCTCAAGTCGATAGTCGCAGCCAGGAAAGAAGCACTGCGGCCCGGAGCCAGCGAACCGAATTCATTTTCCAGTCCCAGCAGGGTTGAGCCGTTCCCGGTCGCCATCCGCAGGATGGTCAGTGGCGGCAGGGTGGGATGATCTTCGCTCAGCTGTCGCATCTCCTCCCAGAGATCAAGGCAGGGATTGCTGGCCAGGCTGTCGCTCCCCAGCACCAGGGGTACGCCACCCTCCAGCAGGTCGGGAACCGGGGCTTTGCCTACCCCGAGAAAGCGGTTGGAGCCGGGGCAAAGGCAGACCGTCGCCCCGCTTCGGGACAGGATCTCGATATCGTCTTGGTCCACCTGGACGCAATGCACCGCCAGGGTCATCTCATCAAGCAGACCCAGGCTGTTCAGGTAGGCCACCGGACTAAGGCCGGGAGCAGTGAAGCTGCCATCCCAGGCCCCGCGCTCCTCCAGAAAGGTCCTTAGCGGTCCCCTGCCGGTACGGAGCAGTTCCACCTCGGCAGCCGACTCGGCCAGATGGACCGGAAAAAGTTGCCCGCGCGCCCGGCTTCTTTCCTTGAGCAGCCGCAGGAGTTCGGGGTTGGTGGAATACGGGGCGTGACCGGTGAAGGAGTCCGGTTCGCTGGATTGTTCCAGCAACTCGCGGCCGGCGGCCGTGCCGGCTTCGCTCAAGCCCAGCAGTTCCCGGAAAAAACGAACCTCCACCTTGAAATTGGCCCCGATCTCGCGGCTGGCCGGGTCGTTGCCGATATCGACTACCGCCCGGCAACCGGAGGCATAGAGCTGGGCCAGGGCCTGCCAGGAGGCCATTCGCGCCTCTTCCGGGTCGGCCGGTTTTTCGCGCTCGGCCAAGAGCCGGCGAATCCAGACGGTGATCTCCCCGGCCGGACCGGTAGCCTGCCCCAGGCCGGCCAGGTAGGAGAGCTCCAGGTGGGTATGGCAGTTGACCAGGGGCGGCAGCAAGACCCGGCCCCGGTGCTCGACCAGAGTCGCCTCGCTGCCCTGCAGTTCGGCGAAAGGTCCGACCCGGACGATCCTCCCCTCCTCGGTGAGTACCGCCCCGTCGCGGATCACCGGCGGCAGGGAGGGATCGGCGGCCATGGGCAGTACCCAGGGGGCCCGGTGCAGATAGTTTCGTGGTTCGATCATCACTCTTCGACCAGGGTATAGTCCATGGTCCGCTGCCGCGGCTCATACCCCGCCTCGCTGACCAGTTGCCGGATCTCCCTTTCGGAGAGGCGGAAACCCACCCCGGCCGCAGCCACCACGTTTTCCTCGATCATGGTGCTGCCGAAGTCATTGGCCCCGAAGAACAGCGCCAATTGGGCAATCTTACCGCCCTGGGTCACCCAGGAAGCCTGGATGTTGGGTACGTTGTCGAGAAAGATCCTCGAAAGGGCCAACATCCGCAGGTATTCCACGGCAGTGGCGGTGGGCAGGTGGGCCAGCACGGTATTGGCCGGCTGGAAAGGCCAGGGGATAAAGGCGGTGAAGCCGGAGGTCTCGTCCTGCAGTCTCCTGACCCGCTCCAGATGCTCGAAGCGCTCGGCCATGGTCTCGATATGGCCGAACATCATGGTGGCGGTGGTCCGCATCCCCTGGCGGTGGGCCTGGCGCATCACCTCCAGCCACTCGTCGGCGCTGCACTTGCGGGGCGCGGTCTCGCCCCTAACCCGGTCGGAGAGGATCTCGGCGCCGCCGCCGGGGATGGAATCGAGTCCGGCCGCCCGCAGGCGGCTGATGACCTCGGGTACCGACAACCCGGACAGTTTGGCGAAGTGGCAGACCTCCGGCGGCGAGAAGCCGTGGATATGGATGGGATAGGTCTTGATGAAGCGCAGCATCTCCTCATAGAACTCCAGCGGCTTGTCCGGGTGCAGGCCGCCCTGCAGCAGGATCTGGGTGCCGCCCAGCTCCAGGGTCTCCTCGATCTTCTGCCCCAGTTCATCATTGGAGAGGATGTAGCCGCCCTCCTCCTCCGGGGCCTTGAAGAACGCGCAGAACTTGCAGGCCGAGATGCAGATGTCGGTGTAGTTGATGTTGCGGTCGATGACGTAGGTGATCCAGGGCTCGGGATGGAGCCGCTTCTTGATCGCCCCGGCCAGGAACCCCAGCCGGTAGAAGTCCGCCTCCACGGCGAGCTTGAGCCCCTCGTCGACCGAAATCCTCTTCCCTACCAGTACCTTGTCTGTCAATTCATTCAACATCTTCTCTTCCATAAGATTTTTCGACTATCGCGATATCGACATCCCAAGTTGCCGTGGATGATTTCCGTTCATTTTCTTTGCATGCCCAAAGAAAATGAACCAAAAGAAAGGGCAGCCAATCACTTGGTCCCGCTGCGCGTGACTTCCCTCCGTTCCTGGTCGCGTCCGGGCGCGAAAGAACTCGGGCCTGTCGGCCCTCAAACAGCTTTCGCGCTTTTTCCGGCCGCTCCGGCGTCACTTCGGCGGCGTGAAATGGCGCTAAAAAGGAAACTTACTGTCTACATATCTCAATAGGTTTTGATCACGTTATAGAGGGTATCGCGCTCGATGGGCTCCCTCCCCGCCTCGCGGATCAAGCGGATCAACTCCTTGTCGCTCAGGGCCTGGGCCGACTCGCCGCCGGCCATCTGGGTGATGCGTTCCTCCTTGACGGTGCCGTCCATGTCGTCGGCCCCGAAGGAGAGTGCCACCTGGGCCAGCTTGGGGCCGATCATCACCCAGTAGCCCTTGATGTGCGGGAAGTTGTCCAGGTAGCAGCGGGCCACGGCGATGTTCTTCAGGTCCTCCATGCCGGTGGTCTTGGAGATGTCGTGCATGGCGGTGTTCTTGGGGTGGAAGGCCAGCGGGATGAAGGTCATGAAGCCGCCGGTCTCGTCCTGGGCAGAGCGTAAGGCGTCGAGATGTTCGACCCGTTCCTCCAGGGTCTCGATGTGGCCATAGAGCATGGTGGCGTTGCTTTTGAGGCCGATGGAATGGGCGGTCTTGGCCACCTCCAGCCAGCCCTCGCCGGAGAGCTTCTTCTCGCAGGTCAGCTTGCGGATCCGCGGCGAGAAGACCTCGGCCCCGCCGCCGGGGATCGAGCCGAGCCCGGCGGCCTTCAGTTCCAGCAGGGTCTCCTTGACGCTCTTGCCGGCCAGTTCGGCCAGGTGGGCGATCTCCACGCAGGTGAAGCCCTGGATGTGGATCTCGGGCCGCACCTCCTTGATCCCCCGCAGCATCTCCAGGTAGTAGGAGTACGGCAGTTCCGGATGGATGCCGCCCACCACGTGCACCTCGGTGATCGGCTCGGCCAGCCGCTCGCGGATCTTCTCCCGGACCTCGGCGCCGCTCATCTCGTAGGCCTGCGGTGTGCCCTTCTCCTTGCCGAAGGCGCAGAACTTGCAGAGATTGGTGCAGACGTTGGAGTAGTTGACGTGCTGGTTGTAGATGAAATAGGCCCGGTTACCGTTCAGCCGTTCCCGGACGATATTGGCCAAATAGCCGACCGAGAGCAGGTCGGGCGACTTGTAGAGCCGCAGCCCGTCCTCGGGCGTCAGCCGCTCGCCGCCCCTGACCTTGTCGAGGATATCTCCCAGACCGGCCGCTTTAACCATCATGTCCATGATCCAGTCTCCAAATGTTTACGCAAAGGCAGTGCCATCTTATTTCAAGGTCGGCAGCAGGGTTTGCTGCGTTGCGGTTCTTGACGAAGGACAAAGCAAGCCGGCCTTTTTCTTTCCCGCCACGGCCAGGCCGCTTTTGAGCAGGGTCAGCAGCTCCGGCACCAGAACCTCGCCGGCCACCCCGTTTGAACCGGCCAGGCCGTTCAGGTAACGCTCGATCACCCCTTCGATCAGAAAGATCATGGTCTCAAGGCCGACGTCCTTCCTGATCATCCCGGCCGCCTGCCCCGCCTCCAGAAGCGGCGCGAAATACTCGGCCGGGAAGAGCCGCAGCATCCCCAGCAGTTGGGCGCGGTGGGGAATGTCGTCGTCGCCGGCCAGCTTGAGATAGAGCCGGAAATAGTCGGGATGGCTCGCGACGAAGGCCTCGCCGGCCCGCATCACCCTGGCCAGACTGGTGAAGAAGTCGTCTCCGTCAGCGCCGGCACCCCGCACCGTCTCCTTGATCAGTTCGGCAAAACGGCCGAAAACGTAGAGGAACAGCCCCTCCTTGTTGGCGAAGTACTGGTAGAGCGAGCCCTTGGCGATCCCGGTCCGTTCGACGATCCGGTTGACGCTGGCCTGCCGGAAGCCGCAGTCGGCGAACTCCCGCACCGCCTCACGCAGGATCAGTTCCCGCTTTTCGGCCGGCAGGTTATTGAAGGTGTTTTTCCCAGTAAAGTTCAGTGCTTCCATGGTATGACCGAGCGGTCACTTTTGATGTGACCAGGTGGTCACTTTAGGGTTTTGCGCAGCAAATGGCAAGGATAATTACCGACTCCGGCAGTCCGTTCCGGCTATGGAGATTGTCAAAGGAGGAAGAAATTTGCTAGAAATAAAGGACGGCAGCTTCGCACCGGCGGCATCAAACCCCAATCGAGAGCTCAACCATGGAAAAAGAACTGGATACCCTGCAGCAGGTCTACAACCTCGCGGTGAACTTCGTCGTCGAGTACAGCTTCCAGATCGTCGGCGCCATCATCATCCTGATCGTCGGCTTCTGGCTGGCCGGGAAACTGGCGCGGCTGGCCGACACCTTCGGCCGGAAACACGGCCTCAATCCGACCCTGAGCGGTTTTCTCGGCAACCTGGTCAAGGTGCTGGTCCTGACCTTCGTGCTGATCATCGTCATCGGCAAGTTCGGGATCTCGGTCGCCCCCTTCATCGCCGCCCTTGGCGCCCTGGCCTTCGGCAGCAGCTTCGCCCTGCAGGGGCCGCTCTCCAACTACGGGGCCGGGATCACCATCATCCTCACCCGCCCCTTCGTGGTCGGCGATACCATCTCGGTCAAGGGGGTCAACGGGGTGGTCGAGGAGATCAAGCTGGCCGCCACCACCCTCACCTCGGAAGACAACGAGAAGATCATCGTCCCCAACAAGCACGTGATCGGCGAGATCATCAGGAACTCCTTCGCCAACAAGATCGTCGAGACCACCGTCGGCATCTCCTACAACGACGACCCGGAAAAGGCCATCGCCATCGTGAAAGAGATCCTGGCCGACACCCCGGAAGTCGCCAAGGAACCGCCTCCCCGGGTAGGTATCGCCGAATTCGCCGACTCCGCCATCAACATCGGCCTGCGCTACTGGATTCCCACCCGCAAGTACTTCCAGACCCTCTACCAGGTCAACGGCGCCATCTTCAAGGCCTTCGGCGAACAGAACATCACCATTCCCTTCCCGCAGCGGGACGTGCATCTCAGTGGTCGGTTGGAAAAGTAAAATAGGGGGTGAAGAGAGGAAGTTGTTTTTCAAGACCTTACCCTCGTTGCATCCCCCCTTCCCTCCGCCGGTATTCCTGCTTAGCGTTTAAGCTGGAAGACAAATACGGAGGTCGCAATATGGCCGAAAAGAGAAAAATATGCCCAACCTGTCATGGTAAGAAGACCATCGCGGAATTTTGCCAATGCAGCAGCGAATGGCGCGGCTCGCCGCAACCCGGCGACACCGGCGGTTCGGACGACTGCCAATGCACGCCGCGGCAGGAGTGTCCCACCTGCTGCGGCACCGGATATTACGACGCGAGTTCCACACTGCATAGTTGCCTGACCTCGTAAAGCCGGGAACCCGGCGACGGTCGTTGACGAGAGTGATCGAAGTCCATGGTGCGGCTGCTTACGCGTCAGCGGGAACCTCCCCGCTCCCTCCGTTGGGACGAGGAAATTGAGAAAAAGAAACGATTGAAGAGGAGGGAAACATGCCTGAAATGAAAGCGATACGTATCCACTCCTATGGCGGACCGGAGGTCTTGAAGTTCGAGGATGTACCGCGACCGGTACCGAAAGACGACGAGGTGCTGATCAAGGTTTTTGCGGCCGGGGTCAATCCGGTCGACTGGAAGATCAGGCAGGGCTACATGGAGGATCTCTTTCACCTGCCCCTGATCCTCGGCTGGGACGTGGCCGGAGTCATCGAGGAAAAAGGCCGGGCGGTGACGAACTTGGCGCTCGGCGACGAAGTGTATTCACGGCCGTCGCTCTTCCGGGACGGCGGTTACGCCGAATACATCGCGGTCAAGGTCTCCGAGGTGGCGCCGAAGCCGACGACCATCGACTTCATCCAGGCGGCGGCGGTCCCCTTGGCGGGTCTCACCGCCTGGCAGTCGATCTTCGATCTGGCCCATCTTAAAGCGGGGCAGAAGATCCTGATCCATGCGGCGGCCGGAGGTGTCGGCCATTATGCGGTCCAGTTCGCCAAGTGGGTCGGAGCCCACGTCATCGGCACCGCCTCGGCCGGCCATCATGAATTTCTCAAAGCGATCGGCATCCATGAGGCCATCGATTACACCACCACCCCATTTGAAGAGGTGGTCCATGATGCGGACGTGGTGCTGGACACCATCGGCGGCGAGGTCTGGCAGCGTTCCTGGAAGGTTTTGAAGAAGGGCGGCATCCTGGTTTCGACTTTGCGCGGTCCCGAGGCAGGGGGAGCGGAAGCCCTGAACAAACTCTGCGCCCACGTGTTCGTCCAGCCCGATGCGGCTCAACTTGGAGAGATCGCGGCCCTGATCGACAGCGGCCAGGTAAGTCCGAAAATTGCCGGGACCTATCCGCTCCGGGAAGCGGAAAAGGCGCACCGCGCCAGCGAAAGTGGCCATACCAGGGGTAAGATCGTCCTCGACATCCGGGGGTGAGTTGCCCCGGTCTTTCCCGTGCCAAAGGTCCCCGGTAGGTTGGCGGTGAGCAAAGCGAAGCCCGACAATCCCAGCAGTTGAGCATTGTCGGGCTTCATCTCATTCAGCCCAACCGCCGATCTGATCTGCCCTCAAAGGGTTGCCCTTCAGGCGGCGATATGCTCACTCATCCGACGGGCTTTATTAAAATGAAGGGACGGTTTGAAATGCCTCCGTCCCCTTAAACTTGAACCAAGCTTGTCAATAATAAAGATTTGCCCCCCATTTGTTCGTTTCAGAGTTAGATATTCAAATATATATAAGCTAATCCAATATAACAAATCTGTCCCGTTTTGGGATCAGCACCCAGCAA
>Ga0055477_10000283_pt1 | contig 13301 bp, 12 predicted proteins | sample Muzzi_PWA_D2_FD_57683 | JGI IMG/M metagenome (GOLD analysis project Ga0055477, IMG submission 57683) | Wetland microbial communities from San Francisco Bay, California, USA, that impact long-term carbon sequestration - Muzzi_PWA_D2 | ecosystem: Environmental > Aquatic > Marine > Wetlands ... | reverse complement strand
GACGAGCTGCGCGCCGAGGTCGAGTTGGTGCGCGGTGCCAGCCATTCCTTTGATCTGCAGGCGTACCTTGCCGGCGACCTCACTCCGGTGTTTTTCGGCTCCGCGATCAACAATTTCGGCGTGAAGGAACTGCTCGATGCGTTCACTGAATATGCGCCGTCGCCCCGGCCGCGCGCCACGACCACACGCGAGGTCGCGCCGGTGGAGGAAAAATTCTCCGGCTTCGTTTTCAAGATCCAGGCGAACATGGATCCCGCCCACCGTGACCGCGTGGCGTTTTTACGTGTGTGCTCGGGGTGTTACACGCGTGGTATGAAGCTGCGACACGTGCGTCTGGAGCGCGACGTGCAGATCGCCAACGCCATCACCTTCATGGCCAACGACCGGGAGCGAACCGACGAGGCGTATCCGGGGGATATCCTCGGGCTGCACAATCACGGCACGATCCAGATTGGCGACACGTTCACGCAGGGCGAGGTATTGAAATTCACCGGCATCCCGAATTTCGCGCCGGAACTCTTCCGACGCGTGGTACTTCGGGATCCAATGCGCGTCAAGGCCTTGCACAAGGGGCTCGACCAGCTATCCGAGGAGGGGGCGACGCAGGTCTTCCGTCCGCTCGTGGGCAACAATCTAATACTAGGCGCGGTCGGCGTGCTGCAATTCGACGTAGTCGTTCACCGTCTCAAGCATGAATACGGGGTCGAATGCAGTTACGAGTCGGTACCGATCGCGACGGCGCGCTGGTTGCGTTGTGACGACGAAACACGCCTGGAGGCGCTGCGCGCCAAGTCCCCGGAAAACCTCGCACGCGACAGCGGTGGCGAGCTGACGTACCTCGCGCCGAGCCGGGTTAACCTCGACCTCGCCATGGAACGCTGGCCCGAGATCCAGTTCCTGGCGACGCGGGAGCATTAGCGCGCGCGACGGAAACGAACTCCGCCGCCGCGCGCCGCGTCCTTGCTACTGGGAGTCTCCAGTTTCTGTTTCGGATTCCATTGCCGGTTCCATTGCCGATCCCATCGTCGGTTCCATTGCAGCAGCGTCCGCGGCACCGTAGTTGAAGGTCTTCTCGACCAGGACGTTGCCCGCGCCGTCGACCACGGAGACCTTCCATTCGCCGGTCCAGCCCGGTTGTAGCTGCTTGCTGGACCACACGCGCCAGCGCGGACCGCGCACGTCGAAGCTCACTTCCGCCATCGTCTCGCCGCCGTGTTCCCAGCGATGGGTGATGGTCTCGCCCGAGAGCCCGGTCAACTCAGTGAAGAAATAGACCTGTGTGTGGTCGCTGCCGAGTTCGGTGATCGCGTCCATCGGCTCGCGATCCGAGATGCCGGTGGTGAACTGAGCCCGCGCCACCTCACCCGCAGCGGCGGTGGTAAACCAGAGTAACGACAGCACGAAGAGCGGCAACAGCAGGGACGTCTTTTTCATCTTGGTAGTCCTCCTGATTGACAGAGTCGGCAAGCGTTCGCGTGCCCAGGGGCGATTGATATCACAACGCCGCGATGCGCGCCAGCTGTTCGGAGAGGTTTTGTGCGTCGGTTCTAATTTTATCCAGTCGCTCACGCTCCCGGGCGACGACGTGCGCCGGGGCGCGTTCCACGTAGTTCGGATTCGCGAGCCGCGCCTCGCAGTTCTGCGCCTCGCCTTGCAGCCTTGCGAGTTCCTTGCCGAGGCGCGCCATTTCCGCATCCTTGTCGATCAGGCCGGCCATGGGGATGAAGAGTTTCATCTCGCCCACCAGCGCGGTGGCGCTCTCCGGGGGGGTTGCATGCGCGTCGAGCCACGTTAGCGATTCCAGACGTGCCAGGGTGCGCAGATAATCGGTGTTGTCCGCCACGCGCGCGCGGTCGGTCTCGCCGCCGTGTTGCAACAGTACCGGCAGCGCCTTGCCGGGCGGGATGTTCATGCCGCTGCGGATCTTGCGCACACCCATCACGAAGCTCATGAGCCACTGGATATCGGCCACGGCCTGTGCGTCCTCCGCCTCGTCGACGCCGAATTGCGGATAGGGTTGCAGCATAATGGTCGGCCCGGAGCGGCCCGCCAGCGGTGCGATGCGCTGCCAGATCTCCTCGGTGATGAAGGGCATGATCGGATGGGCCAGGCGCAGGATTGCCTCCAGTACCGTCACCAGCGTGTGGCGTGTGCCACGCAGTGCCGCCTCGGCGCTGTGCGGTGAATTGAGCAGCGGCTTGGAGAGTTCCAGATACCAGTCGCAGTACTCGTTCCAGGTGAATTCGTAGATTGCCTGCGCGGCGAGGTCGAAGCGGTATTGCGCGAGAGTATCGTTGACCTGGCGCGTGACGCCCCGCAGGCGCGATCGGATCCAGCGCTCGGGCGGGCCGAACTCGAGCGGCGCGCCGCCGGTCCCTGTATCCTGGTCCTCGGTATTCATCAACACGTAGCGCGCGGCGTTCCACAGCTTGTTGCAGAAGTTGCGATAGCCCTCGATGCGTCCGGTGTCGAAGTTGATGTCGCGTCCGGTCGACCCAAGCGCAGCGAAGGTGAAGCGCAACGCGTCGGTTCCGTAGGCTTTGATGCCGTCGGGAAACTCGGCGCGTGTAGCCTTCTCGATCGCGCGTGCCATCTCGGGTTGCATCAGTCCGCTGGTGCGTTTGTCCACCAGGGTGTCGAGATCGATGCCGTCGATGAGATCGATGGGGTCGAGCACGTTGCCCTTGGACTTCGACATCTTCTGGCCATGTGCGTCGCGTACCAGTCCATGGATATAGACCTCCCGGAACGGAACGTTTCCCATGAACTTGATGCCCATCATGATCATGCGCGCGACCCAAAAGAAGATGATGTCGAACCCCGTGACCAGTACGCTGGTCGGATAAAAGGCCTCGAGCTCCGGTGTCCGGTGCGGCCAACCAAGGGTCGAGAAAGGCCACAGCGCCGAGGAGAACCAGGTGTCGAGTACGTCTTCGTCTTGCCTGAGGGCCGTCTCGAAACCGAGCTTGTGCCGGTCGCGGACTTCGGCCTCGGAACGACCGACATAGACACGGCCTTCGTCGTCGTACCACGCGGGAATGCGGTGTCCCCACCAGATCTGACGGCTGATGCACCAGTCCTCGATTCGGTTCATCCAGTCGAAATACGTATTCTTCCAATTATCGGGGACGAAGCGGATATGCCCGTCGTTGACCGCCGCGATGGCCCTCTCCGCGAGCGGTGCGACGCGTACGTACCACTGATCGGTGAGGAAGGGTTCGATAACCGCGTGCGAGCGGTCGCCGCGCGGAACCATCAGCTTGTGATCCTCGACCTTCTCTAGGAGGTCGTGCGCCTTCATGTCGCGTACGATCACGTCGCGTGCCTCGTAGCGGTCCAGTCCGCGATAGGCCTGCGGCGCGTCCTCGTTGATCCGCGCGTCGACGGTGAAGACGTTGACCTGCGGCAAGCCGTGGCGTTGGCCGACCGCATAATCGTTGAAGTCGTGGGCCGGGGTGATCTTGACGCACCCGGTGCCGAATTCCGGGTCGACGTAGTCGTCGGCGACGACGGGGATCTCGCGACCCACCAACGGCAGGGTGACGGTCTTGCCGACCAGCGCGTGGTAGCGTTCGTCCTCCGGGTTCACCGCCACCGCGGTATCGCCGAGCATGGTTTCGGGACGCGTGGTCGCGACCACCAGATGTCCGCTGCCGTCGCTGAGCGGGTAGCGGAAGTGCCACAGGTGACCCTGTTCCTCCTCACTGATCACCTCGAGATCGGAGACCGCGGTATGGAGCACCGGGTCCCAGTTGACCAGCCGCTTGCCGCGATAGATGAGCCCCTCGTCGTGGAGTCGTACGAAGACCTCCTTCACTGCCTCGGACAGTCCCTCGTCCATGGTAAAACGCTCGCGCGACCAGTCCGGCGAAGCGCCCATGCGCCGCAGCTGGCGGGTGATGGTGCCGCCCGATTCCGCCTTCCATTTCCACACCTCGGCGGTGAATGCCTCGCGTCCGAGGTCGTGGCGGGTCTTGTTCTGCGCGAGCAGGCGGCGCTCGACCACCATCTGCGTAGCAATGCCGGCATGATCCGTGCCCGGCTGCCACAGAGTGCGGTCGCCGCGCATGCGGTGATAGCGAATCAAGGCATCCATGAGGGTGTCCTGGAAGGCGTGACCCATGTGCAGTGAGCCCGTGACGTTGGGCGGCGGGATCATGATGCAGTAGGGGGCGTCCCCGTCCCGGGGCGCGAAGTAGCCGTTGCGTTCCCAGTTCTCGTACCAGCGTTGTTCCAAGCCGTGCGGATCGTAGCTCTTGTCCATTTGTTTCCGAATATTCTTGTGCGTGCGGGGTGGTGCCCCCCCCAGGCGTGCTCCCGGGTGCGCCCGGTTCCTCGGGGGCGCCGCTATTGTAGCGTAACTCGCGGATATCGCCGAGAAAGACGGCATTTTCGCGCCGCCCGGCGACGGCTACGAGATCGGCGGCGGGGCCGGGATCCCCGTGTGAATCCGGCTGCGCGTCTATCCCGGCAGGTTGTGGGACTGCAGGGGGTAGCCGCGGTCGCGATAGAAGCGGTAGCGTTCTCGGCCCTGGGCCTTGCCCGCCTCCCCCGGTATGACCACTTCGGCGACGCGCTCGAAGCGGCTGAAAAACAGTGGTACGTCAACGGAAAGGTTGATCAGGACCTGGGCGTCGTCCCACGGTTGATCGCCGCTGCCGATCCGCACCGGGACTTCGTCGTCGTCGTTCGGCGGGTGCAGGGCGTGGGGCAGGAAGCTGCCGGCGCGAAAGGTCCATAGCAGCTCGTCCATTCGCCGCGCCTGCTCGGCCGAATCGGTGTGGACGTAGACGTTCATGCCGAGCTTGTATACCTTTTCGACAAGGCGGCAGGAGACGGCCTCGTGACCGCCGGTGCCTCCCTCTGGCAGGATATAGAAATCGATCCGCGTCACGACGAGCGTTACTCTTTCCGGTACCTATCCATCGACGCCGCTAACGGTCCGCGCGCGCGATCAGGTACTCGGTGAGTAAGGGCACCGGCCGTCCCGTTGCGCCCTTCTTGGCCCCGCTGCGCCACGCCGTACCGGCGATGTCGAGGTGGGCCCAGTGATAGTCCTTGGTGAAGCGGGCGAGAAAGCTCGCAGCGGTGATGGTGCCCGCCTCGCGGCCGCCGACATTGGCCATGTCCGCGAAGTTGCTCTTGAGCTGCTCCTGGTATTCCTCGAGCAGCGGCAGTTCCCACACGCGATCGGCACTGCGTTCGCCGGCCTCCGAGAGTGCGCGCAGCAGCGGCTCGTGGTTACCGAGCATGCCACTCACGTGATTGCCGAGGGCTATCACGCACGCGCCGGTAAGCGTCGCGATATCGATCACGCTCGCCGGTTTGAAGCGCTCGCAATAGGTCAGCGCGTCGCACAGGATGAGTCGACCCTCGGCATCGGTATTGAGGATCTCGATCGTCTGGCCCGACATGCTGGTGACGATGTCGCCCGGCTTGCTTGCGTTGCCGTCCGGCAGGTTCTCGCACGAAGGGATCACACCGATCACGTTGATCGGCAGGCCGAGCTCGCGGACTGCCGTGAGCGTTCCGAGGACGCTGGCGGCGCCGCACATGTCGTACTTCATCTCGTCCATCGCCGCCGACGGCTTGATCGAGATGCCGCCGGAATCGAAGGTGATGCCCTTGCCGACCAGCACGAAGGGACGTTCCTGGCGGCTGCCGCCACGATACTCGATCACGATCAGCTTGGGTGCCTGACGGCTGCCGCGCGCGACGGACAGCAACGCGCCCATCTTGTGTCGGCGCATGTCCCCCTCCTCAAGCACCGTTACCTTGATATGGCGCTTGCCCCGGGCGAGTTCGCGCGCGCGACTCGCAAGGTAGCCCGGGGTGCAGATGTTACCCGGTAAGTTACCGAGGTCCTTTGCGAGCGCCATCCCCTTGGCGATCGCTTCGCCCTCGTGGATCGCCTTGCGTAGTGCCGCGACGTTGGCCCGCGGCGGCGCGAGCAGGGCGAGACGCACGAGCTGCACCGAGTTGTTGTCGTTCTTGGATTTGCCGGATTTGAGGCGGTCGAAGCGGTACAGATTGTCCTGCGCCACCTCGGTGAGCTGGCGCGCCTTCCAGTGCAGATCATGACCGTCCACATCGAGTTCCGCCAGGCAGAACAGGGCCTCCCGCACGCCGAGCTGGTGCAGGGCGCCAGTGGCGGCGTCGGCGATCTTGCGATATGTCATCGTGCCCAGCGCTTTTTCCGGTCCGCAGCCAACCAGCAGGACACGATCACTCGCGAGTCGCGGTACCTTATGCAGCACGAGGGTCTGTCCGACCTTGCCCTTGATGTCGCCGCGCTTCAATATGTCTAAAATGTATCCCTTGCACGCCTTGTCCAGCGCAGAGGCGGAGGGCGTCAGGTGTCGGCCTTCGAATACGCCGACGACGACACAGGGCGAGACCTGTTTTACGATGGGACCGCTCTTGACTGAAAAAATCATGGTTACTCCCAAATTCGATAGCCGCAAGTCGAACAAAGCGATTCACTGGCCACGTCCGGACGGCTGCCGGCAGAGGACGGTGAAGCCGGCGGTCGCGGATAGTTGGGCCTAAGGTGGTCACACGGTGACGGCCAAGAGTTTACATGAAATTGACCCTATTGGCAGCGCACCGCGCTGAAATCAGTAAATAGATGATTATTGATCGCTATGTCATCCGGGAGATTTCCGTCACCCTGGTCGCGGTGACCGCGGTACTGTTGCTGATCTTCCTCAGCAATCGCTACGTGCAGTATCTTGCCGACGCCAGTGCGGGAGATCTCTCCTCGCGCGTGGTTCTGCAGTTGCTTGCGCTGAAGACGCTCAGCGTTGCGATCATCATCCTGCCACTCGCCTTGTTCCTCGCCGTGCTGCTCGCCATCGGACGGTTGTACAAGGACAGCGAGATGACTGCCATGGCCGCCTGCGGTGTAGGCATGCGGCGCATCTACCGTGGTGTGCTCACGCTGGCCATGATGGTCGCTTCCGTGGTTGCCGTAGTATCGCTCTATATCGCACCGTGGGCGGAGGAACAGAGTTACCGTCTGCGCGACCTGGAACGCTCGCGCACCGAATTGACCGGCATCTCGCCAGGGCGCTTCACGGAGGTGGGCGCCGTGCACGGCGTGTTCTACGCTGAATCAATCGATGCCGACGGCCGTACACTGCGCAACGTGTTCATCCAGCAGCAACAGGGCGGCAAGCAGACTATTCTCTCCGCGGATCATGGCTATCCCTACAGAGACCCCAAGTCTAACGACCAATTCCTCGTGCTCCTCGACGGCTACCGCTACGAGGGAGCCCCGGGCACGGCCGAGTTCCAGTTGGTGAAATTCCGCGAGCACGCGGTGCGAATCGACGACCAAGACGTGCGACCCTCCTATCGCAAACAGCGCGCGCTACCGACTGTGGCGCTGCTGGGCTCGGACGACCGCAACGACATCGCCGAACTGCAGTGGCGAGTCTCCATGCCGCTGTCGGTCTTATTGCTCAGTCTTCTGGCCGTGCCCCTCGGGCGCACCAGTCCGCGGCAGGGCAAATACGGCAGGCTTTTCATCGCCGTCCTGGCCTATCTGGTCTACAGCAACCTGCTCGGTATCGCCAACACCTGGGTGACCCGCGGGTTGGTGCCGACGGCGATCGGCATGTGGTGGGTGCATGTACTGCTGTTGACCGGGGTGGTGGTTTTATGGACGCGGCAGTATGGCGCACGCTGGGTGTTCGGCTCGGTGTTGCGGCGAGATTAGGCGCATGCACATCCTGGATCGCTACGTGGGTCTCGCGGTGATCGGCAGCACGCTGATGGTAATGAGCGTACTGCTGGGTCTGTTCTCATTCGTGCAGTTCGTAGTCGAGCTCGAGGTCGTGGGCAAGGGCGATTATGGTGTCTGGCAGGCGCTGCAATACGTGATACTGTCGATGCCGCGCCTCGCCTACCAGATGATGCCACTCGCCGCGCTGCTTGGCAGCCTGATCGGACTCGGGTTGCTCGCGAGTAACAACGAGTTGGTGATCATGCGCGCCTCGGGGGTGTCGGTACGCCGCATCACTTGGGCGGCGATCAAGGCGGGTCTGGTGATGATGCTGGTGGCGATCCTGTTAAGCGAGTTCGTGATCGCCGACGCCGAGCAACGCGCCCAGGAAATCCGTTCGGGTTCGCTCGCCGAGTCCGGATCGCTGCGCACCGCCGAGGGATTCTGGACGCGTTCGGGCAACGACTTCATCAACGTGCGCGCGGTGCTGCCGGGCGGGAAGCTGCTGGGGATCAACATTTACCAGCTCGGAGACCAGCGGCAGTTGCATCTGATCGCCACCGCCCGTGCCGCTACCTACGACAGCGGCCGCTGGAAACTCGAGAAGGTCGCGCAGAGTACGATCGGGGAGAACGGGGTGGGCACGAGTCACCTCGACCACATGAACTGGGCCTCGCGGTTGAGTCCCGGTCTGCTGGATATCCTCGCCGTGAAGCCGGAAAGCCTGTCTGCCTGGGGGCTGTACAAGTACATCCTCTATCTGACGGAGAACGATCTCGATTCGGCGCGCTACGAGATGGAGTTGTGGACCAAGATCGTCCTGCCGTTCGCGACCGTGGTGATGGTCTATCTCGCCGTGCCGTTCGTCTTTGGCCCGTTGCGCTCGGGCGGCATCGGTCAGCGGGTGCTGGTGGGGGCGCTGGTGGGAATCGGTTTTTACGTGGTGACGCGGATCTTCAACTACGTCGGTCTGGTCTATGACTTCGAGCCGGTGCTCGGCACGTTACTGCCGACGGTGATGTTTTTGGTCATTGCGCACTGGATGATGCGTCGGGTGCAGTGAGTCGCGGCGAGATCAGGCCTTGACGTGGGGCAGGGAGTCGAACGTATCGCCGACCGTCTGCACCACTTGGACGGAGGTCTCGACCGGCAGGCGGTTGTGAATCATATCGACCAGTGGACCGGCCAGATGGGTGGCGTCCGGATTGGACATCTGGTCGACGCTCGCGACCTTCGTTGTTTTCTTCAGAAGGTTCTGCATCGCGCGCTGGGTGTTCTGGGGACCGGTTTGCAAGGCAGGGACCGTGTTCATGCCTACCTCGGGTCTGTGTCGCGGGGGGCGCGCCGCGTCGGTCGTTAGCTCATGACGACCGCCCCGGGGGTGGCTCCGAGACCGCGGTGAACGCTTAGCGCTTGGTTTTAAATAAAAAGACGGGCAATCGTCGTCGCATGTCGGAGTACACACTCCGATCGGGTGGCGCGCGGCGGCCGGGCAGGCGTTGTGGGTTTCCGGCTACGCTCCGTTTCGGTAAAGTGGCACCACAGGTGTGGGATCTTCGAGGGGGAAAGCATGAAAATTTGGTTGGTGGGGATGGTGAATCGAACGGAGCCTGAGCAGAAGGTGTATCTTCTCGGGGCGTATTCCTCCCGGGACGATGCGGTGCGCCACCAGGTCGAGATCGGCCAGGGCGAGGAGCAGATGGCGCACGTCTTTCCCATGGAGCTCGACGGACCGCAGTCGCCCGTTTTGGTTGGCGTCGCGCGCTCCGAACTGCCGGACGATTGCAAGAAGAACACGCCGAACGGCTAGGATGGCCCGCACTCGTCAGTGCGCCGGGGCGCCCGGCAGCGGCGCGCTATGAGTGGCGCGGAAAACGGTGATCCCGACGCCCGTGTGCTGCAGCACCGAGTCGGGCCGCTGCACCTGCGCCAACGCCTCGGGATCGAGGCCGACCGCGAGGCGAGGGTGTTCGGCCAGGGCATCAAGTTATTCCATATCGAGAACTGGTTTTCGGTCCATACCCTGATCCGCTGGGTGTTGCGCCTGACTTTGCTGCACGGCCGTGGGCGGCGAAACGCACTGTCCATCGAGTTGTGCCGCAACGAGATCGCGCTGGCGGCTCTACCGCCGGCCTTCGACGCCTTCACCATCCTGCAGATTAGCGACCTGCACCTCGACATGAACGCCGAGTTGCCACACGTCCTCAGCGAGCGGGTACGCGAGCTCGACTACGACCTTTGTGTTCTGACCGGCGACTTCCGTTACCGTACCGCCGGGCCAATCGAGGCGGCGCTCGCAGGCATGGACCGTCTGCGCGTCCACCTCAAGGATCCTGTCTACGCCGTGCTCGGCAATCACGACTCCATACGCATGGTGCCGTCGATGGAAGCGATGGGTGTGCGCGTGCTGCTTAACGAGGCCGTCGCCATCGAGCGCGATGGACAGCGGCTCTACCTTGCCGGGATCGACGACCCTCACTATTACCACCTCGACAACTTCGAGAAGGCCTGCGAGGCGATTCCGGAGGACGCGACCGCCATCCTGCTGGCGCACACCCCGGAGGTTTACCGCCAGGCGGCCCATGCCGGTTTCGACCTGATGTTATGCGGCCACACCCACGGCGGACAGATCTGTCTGCCCGGCGGCATCCCGCTGATGGTGAACGCACGTTGCCCGCGGCGTATCTGCCGAAAGGGCTGGCGTTATCACCAGATGCAGGGTTACACCTCTCTCGGAGCGGGGTCCTCGATCGTCGACGTGCGCCTCAATAACCGACCGGAGGTCACGCTCCATCGCCTGTCCGTCGCGCCGGACGTGCCGGCAGGCGGGACAGCACCGGCGCGATGACGACGAAGAGCGCCACCGCGGCGGCAATCTCCCAGGCAGAGAGCCCGAGGGCAGGCGCCGCGGCGAGGGTCGGGATCAAGGACTCGGGGAGCTGGTCCAGGCCGAACACCGTGCGGCTGGGCGCATAACCGAGGCGGCGTTTGAGAAAGCTGGAGAGCAGGTCGCCGCCCATAGCGGTGGAACCGATCAACGCGCCCACCGCTGCCGGTATCCCCAGCAGCGGTGCCAGCAGGGTCGTTACCGCCACGGCGCCGATCACGCCGCGTACCGTCTTTGTCGGTCCGAAGAGCGGCTGTCCGTCGGTCAGTCGGTAGCCGCCGTCCAGCGGCCGCCCGAGGCGCGGACCGAGCGCCATGCGCAACAGCACCGGCGTGCCATTGGCGGCGACCAGCAGTGTTACCAGATGGCCCAGGGGCGTGAGCCAAGCCATGGATCACCGCCTCCTCGAGGGAGTGACGCGCCGCCTACTCGGTATCTCGTGGTCGTCGTGTGCCATATCGATGCCCCGACCAGCGACTGTCCGGGTACGCCAACCTCCCCGACGGAATTAACCGAATTTTCAGCATACCAGCAGGCCGACAGACTGTCCCGATAGCGCCATGTCGGATTGCCGTCGCGAGTAAAATCTGCTATAATTTCATACGTTTTCAGGTCTACAGGGACGCGACCATGCCGCCCCCTGCAGATGCTGGCAGGCAGACCATTCGGGGCGGAATCCGGGGGCGCCAAGGCGCTGAACCGGAATATCCACTAAATAAATCGAGGTGGCTGCCGTGTCCAGAATTATCGCGTCGTTTTCCCTGCTTTTCATCCTGGTCCTCACTGCCCCCGTGCGTGCCGCGACCGATCCCGATCCCCGGGCGGCCGTGATCGCCCTCGCGAACCGCTGCCTCAGTCTCATCGAGAATCACAAATACGGGGAACTAGCCGGCCTGTTCCGCTACCCGGACTATTATTCCGTCAAGGAGCTGGATGCCGACCGCGACAATGTCGCCAATAATCTCAAAGACATGGTGCGCGAGTTCGGCGCCGTCGACAACGTCTCTCTGTTCGACGGTTACGCCGTCATCCGCGACCTCGGGACGGGAGGTGGGGACCGGGGGTATTGGCTACGTCACCGCCACGCATACAACGTGCGATTCGAGGCCCACTTCGCCGGCGCCGGCGACGGATTCGTGAAGGTGCAGCTCGTGGCCGACGGCGGGCCTTTGGACGTACGTTCGATCTCCTTCGGCCTGGCGGCCGACCGGCCCGACGTGGACACGCGCATGGCGTCGATCAAGCGCAACCTGTTGCGCGCACGCGCGGCGCGCAACAAGACCGCCGACGCGACGGGCGAGGGGAGCTGATGATCGTGCTGGGCGAGACTGTTGGGTTCACTTCTTCGGAGGCGTGACGTTTCACGTGACCCACTAATCAGTCACTTTAACGACAAAAACCCGCGAAAGCGGGTTTTTGTCTTCCGGCAATCAAGCCCGACCGACTGTTTGCGGAACGCGATCCGAAAGCCGCTGCACAGCCGGCTGCTAGGCGCTTTGTTTCTGCCTTTCGTATTCCAGGCGTTCGAGGAATATACGTCCATGGTCTTCTTCGAACTCGCTCAAGCGCCGACACGCCGCTGCTAACTTCGCGTCGGTCGCTCGAGATTCGAGGTCCCTGTAGAAGCGGCCGGTGAATTCTTCGATTTCGAACGCCGCTTCCAGGATGGTTATCGCCATCACCGGGCCGGTAACGAAGAAGCGATCCTCGATCGCCCTCAAGCGCTCCATGCAGGCATTGAATTCGGGCGGCAAGGAAACATCGTCCATTAGGCCTTCGATCGACAGTTCCTCTTGAAGTCCGTGGAATTCGCGTGCATGCGATCGCTCCTCCTCCGCCAGCACCTTGAGTAGCCCACTGATTCCAATGTCGTAGGGCGCGAAACGGTGCGCCCACTCCTGGTATAACAGGGCGGATCGTTGTTCGAGCTCGATTGCCAACGAAAGGATTTGCAAGGCCTCATGTGGTGTCCTGCTCATATCAACTCACCTCTCATGATCTGCCTACTGCCAATAGAAAGCATACCCAAAAAGACGGAAGTGGCCAATGCGTGCATGGCAACATTTCGCTTGCAAAAATCCTCCAGCCGATCCCGGGTTACAGACAACACGGCCGTGACGCGCCATGTCGAACACGGGTAAACCGAGAAAGAGAAAATATGTGGTGCTAATGCACGTTAAGCGCGAGGGCGTGCTCGTCTTGTCCACCGGCAAGCACAGACAGGGCGCAGCTATTTGTGCGACCAGATTCCAAAGCTGAATTTTCTCAAAATTGGGTGACGGGGGAAATAGGACAAACTCCTATTTTTCGATCGCGGCATCTGGGTTAATAGTAATGCCTGATAAATACGCGGTGAGAGGCGCCGAGAGAAGGGCATCGCTGATATCTTCACTTGTCGTCGTTGGTGTAAATGACCAAATGCAGGCGTTGATAATGCGAAGACTGCCTATGAGGTACGCATTAATCGTCGGGGTGTTGCTGTCTGCCGCAAGCGCCGTGGATGTTCGGGCTTCGGCCGATTTGGGATACGAGCCGAACTCACATCCGCTGGATCGCTTGAGAGCGGCACAATCTGTCGCGGTCGACGAAGACAAAAAGAGCCTCATCATCGCGGGCGGGGACTGGTGCAGCTGGTGCCATATACTTAACAGATTCCTGTCCAGCAATGACGACGAAAACGCTGTGCTC
>Ga0055477_10000282_pt1 | contig 13321 bp, 12 predicted proteins | sample Muzzi_PWA_D2_FD_57683 | JGI IMG/M metagenome (GOLD analysis project Ga0055477, IMG submission 57683) | Wetland microbial communities from San Francisco Bay, California, USA, that impact long-term carbon sequestration - Muzzi_PWA_D2 | ecosystem: Environmental > Aquatic > Marine > Wetlands ... | reverse complement strand
TGTCAAGGACCACTACTGCCGGAAACGAATTGGCTTTGTTGTACTTTTCGAACAATTTTTCATTGGCAGCTTTAAGTTCGTCGCTCAACTGATTGCTCTTTTTTCTGGGAAAATCCGCTCTGTACAGTATCCAATGATCTTTTGAGTAGTTCTTAAACGCATCGCTCTGCCAGATCTCCTTATCCAACCTGATGCACGGAGCGCACCAGTCAGACCCGGAAAATACCAAAATAATATCTTTGTTTTGATTTTGAGCTAAGCTTAAAGCTTCCTGAAAATCCGGCTGCCAATCCTGGGCAAATACGGCAAATTGAGAAAAGAATAAAACGGCAAAAACAAACGGCTTCATAATCTTACTACATTTTTGTGGAATAGAACGTTCACAGATAGTTTGAATTATATCCGATGACGCAAATATTTATGCATCAAAAGAAAAAAAAGGTTTAGCCAAAGACATCCTTTTAGGTTGAAATCCTTTCTGCCCGAATCCTGAAAAATGGTATTATGATATGAGCGAACCCATCTATCAAAATTTAAAATACTATCGCATATAATATTAAATACTACATCCATCTATTTAAAAATAACACCTGATATTTTGTAAAAATCAAAAAACAAACCTTGTGTTCGTTGACGTGATTTTAGGCATTGGCAACTAAAAATGCGAAGAAATAGTGGCTAAAACCAAAAAGTTATTACTTCCATTTATCGGGATTACCTATTGTATTATAAAAAATTATCATTAAAATAGTTGATTATATAATCTAATATTTTCAATAGTAATCTCTCGTTATAAAATGTCGAACACTTATCAACAACTTGAAATATTGATCGTAGATGACAATTTCGACGACGCTGATTTGGTGATGCGCGCCCTTAAAAAACACAATTTTGTCAACCATATCGTTCATTTAAAAGACGGCGCTGACGCCATTGATTACATATATGGATTAGGAAAATATTCACAACGAAATACAGAATCGCTACCACAGGTGATCTTTTTAGACATGAAGATGCCCAAAGTGGGTGGACTGGAGGTTCTGGCAAAACTTAAATCCGATCCGGATAAAAGACGCATCCCCATAGTTATTTTAACCTCCACGGCGGAAGATCCCGATATCAGGAAAGCATATGATCTGGGTGCCAACAGCTTTATAGTAAAACCTATTGAATTTGAAAATTTTGCCAAGACCGTATCAGAGCTTGGTTACTATTGGTTGGCATTCAATAAAATTTAACCGGCTATCATGCAAAAACCATCTCTGAATTATGATATTGAAGGTTCCATTCCCAAAAGATCTGGCAAGTCGTTTTATCCCACATTTCTCTTAACCATCACCATTTTAGTCTTATTCCCCTGGCCCACCTATTCGCAAACAGAGAAAAGCATGCCCACAACGAGAGAGCTGAAAACGATGAGTATGGAAGAATTGATGGAAATAGAAGTTACTTCTGTATCCAAACGACCGGAAAAATTGTCGGAAGTAGCCTCTTCCATTCAGGTACTCACAGGAGAAGAAATTTTAAAATATGGCGCTACCAACATTCCGGAAGCGCTCTATCTCGCCGGAAATCTACAGGTAGCTCAAAAAGGTTCACATTCATGGGGCATCAGCGCCAGGGGGTTCAATACAGATCTTGCCAACAAGATGTTAGTTCTGATGGATGGGAGAACGTTGTACACACCTCTGTTCTCAGGCGTTTTTTGGGACCGACAGGATTACCTGCTAGAAGATATAAACCAGATTGAGATCATCAGCGGACCCGGTGGAACGCTATGGGGCGCTAATGCGGTTAATGGCGTGATCAACATTTCTACAAAAAAAGCTGATGAGACACAAGGCCTTTTCGTGGAAGGTGCGGCTGGTAATAAACTGCGAACATTGGGGGGAATTCGTTACGGAGGAAAAATAACACCAGATATTTATTACCGGGTCTATGCAAAATATGGCAGCAGAGATGGGGCCGTGTTCCCGGACAGCACTGACGCCCACGATTCCTGGACGATGACCCAAGGGGGATTTCGCATCGATGCAAAAATTTCATCCGGTTCGAGGTTCACATTCCATGGCGATGCATACAAAAACCGGGCGGACCTGATTTCAGGGGAGACCTCCGATGTGACCGGGCAAAATGTAATGGCTCGTTGGTCATACACGTTTTCTGATAGCTCACAAATGCGTTTGCAGACCTACTATGACCACACCGATTTGGGTCTTCCTACCGCACCTTTTGTGGTCAATGATACTGAGCTGGCTCCGGAAGGGACCTTCAAAGATAAGCTGAGCACTTTTGATATCGAATTGGAACACAGATTTACAATTGGCCACTACAACAGCGTTGTATGGGGACTAGGTTATCGCTTTATGCATGATGATGTGACGAACTCTCCGGCTCTCGGATTTATACCTGACATGTTAAATCTGGATCTTTTCAACGTTTTCATTCAGGACGATATCAGCCTGGCAAAGCATCTTTTTTTAACACTGGGCACCAAACTTGAACACAATGATTATACCGGGTTTGAATGGGAGCCAAATGGTCGCATCCGCTGGAAATTCAGAGAAGATCAGATCGTATGGGCTGCCGTATCACGTGCAGTGCGCACTCCTTCGCGGGTTGACAGGCATATTTCACAAGCCTCCCCACCTTTTTTCGTGTTGCTGACCGGAAATCCGAATTTTAAATCAGAAACGGTAACTGCTATAGAATCAGGTTTCCGCAGCCTTATTGGAACTTCGCTGACAACCACTGTTTCGCTCTTCTATAATAAATACGATCGCATTCGTAGCACCATTCTGGATCCGGTTACCATATTTCCACTGATCTTCGAAAACGGACTTGCAGGTGAGACATATGGTTTTGAATTGAGCTTTACTTATCAGCCCACAAACTGGTGGCAATTGTTTACCAGTTATAATCTTTTGAAGGAGGATATTAGGGTAAAGAACGGTCAAACGGATTTTAACAACACTTACAATGAAACTGCCGATCCGGGATGGCAGTTTCTATTGCGGTCATCAGTCGAATTGCCCTGGAGCGTTAGCATCCAAGCGGCATTCAGATGGATAGATGAGCTTCCCATTAACAACGCCGGCAAGCTGGCAACTGTTCCTTCATATGCCGAGCTGGATGGAAATATCACATGGCAAATGACAGACAAAATTGAGTTATCAGTTGCAGGCAGGAACCTTCTTCACGAATATCATGTGGAGTATGGCGTCCCGGGGCCGGAATTGGTGGGAATTGAAAGGAGCGTATTTGGTAAGATCACCTGGCAAATCTGGAATTGATGTACATAAACTATCTCACTCATTGGATTAAGCATAGTTTTATGGTTTCGCACATTTTATTGATCGTGTCATTGGGTTTATTTTCATTTCAGACAGCCGACCCGTTAAATGAATACAAACTAAAAGCCGTCTTTATTTACAATTTCACCCACTTCGTCGAGTGGCCTCAACATACCCTTCAACAAAATAATTCACCATTTGTCATTGGAATTCTAGGTAAAGACCCATTTGGAAATTACCTGATCGAAACTATTCAGAATGAAAAATTAAGGGACCATCCTTTGATCATGCGACAGTTTAAAGATGTTGATGAAATCGACTCCTGCCACATTTTATTCATCGACGAACCCGAGGAAAATAAAATGGATGAAATACTTTCCAAACTCAAGGGTAAAAGTGTTTTGACGGTAGGCGACAGGGCGGGATTTGCAGAAAACGGAGGTATGATACAACTTTTGACGGTTGATAATAAAATAAGAATACAAGTTAATTTAAATGCATGTAAATCAGCTGGTTTAAATGTTAGTTCAAAGTTATTAAGAATTGTGACTATTGTTGATTCTCAAAACGAGTAAACATGAAATTTGAGAATATCCGTATTCAAAGAAAATTGATGACAGTTATATTAATCACCTGTGCAACGGTGCTCTTAATTACCTGCAGCATATATTACATGTATGAACGATTTGCTTTGAGGCGGGCTCTGGTCCATCAAATGACAATGCTGGGAGATATTATTGCGGCAAACAGTACAGCCGCGCTGGCATTTGAAAATACGGAAGATGCCAGGGAAATATTATCCTCACTGGCGGTAGAAGAAAATATAAGAGCTGCCTGCCTTTACGATGACAAGGGTCAACTATTTTCCTGGTATCCTGAAAACGCAATTAAGCAGGATCTTCCAAAAACGATTGGCGCAAAGGGATACGAATTTCACAACACTTACATATCCGGATTTCAGCCGGTTTTTCAGGAAAACCGATTCCTTGGAACACTATACATACGGTCTGACCTGAAAATTTTACAAGAGCAAAACCGGTTATTTGGCCAGGTCGTTATATTAGTCATCATACTCTCTTTCATCTTGTCGTACCTGGTCTCGCAGGTTTCACAAAACGTTATTTCAAAACCCATTTTAAAACTAGCTGAGACGGCACATCTGATATCCAATAACAAAGATTATTCTATCAGGGCTCCTAAACTTGGAAATGATGAACTGGGGCGATTAACAGATTCTTTCAATAATATGTTGGAAATGATCGACAAACAAAATAAGGTTTTAAAAGAAAATGAAGAAAGGACACGCTCTGTGATCAATTCCTCGTTGAACGCAGTGATTTTAATGGATGTTAACGGATCAATAACCGAGTGGAGCATTCGCGCCGAAAAAATGTTTGGTTGGACATCTGAGGAAGCTATCGGACGCGAATTGGCCGAAACGATCATCCCCCACGAATACAGGAAGGCTCATCGAACCGGTTTAACCAACTACCTGAAAAGCGGTGAATACAACCTGATGAATAAGCCCACTGAAATGAGCGCCTTACGAAGAAATGGAAAGATCTTCCCGATCCAATTGTCAGTTACGGAAATCAAAAATGACGGGGAATCGACATTTTGCGGATTTATTACAGATATAACAGAACAAAAAAGGGCAGAAGAAGATCTCAAAAAAGGAAAAATGTTATTAGAGAACATTGTGCAGAGCATGGGCGATGCATATATAAGCCTGGACCGGGAATGGAGATATACATATGTCAATGATAAAGCGCTGAGCTTAATGGGTAAATCAGGAAAAGATCTACTGGGTAAGGTACTTTGGAAGGTATTTCCGGATGCTATCGGATCTGTGTTTGACACAGAATATCACAAGGCGATGATGCACAAAGTGCCGGTTTCTTTCGAAACATACGATTCTCCCAATGATATATGGATGGAAATCCGGGCCTATCCCAATGATGATGGTTTAGCCATCTTTTATTCTGACATCACCAAATTTAAAAAAACAGAAGAAGATATCAGGCTATTCAACCAGATCCTTGAGCAAAAAGTGAAAACGCGAACAAAAGAGCTGGAATTGGCCAATAAAGAGCTGGAGTCATTTTCATATTCCGTTTCTCACGACCTAAGGGCCCCTTTGAGAGCGATCAATGGTTATATCAGCATACTTTCAGAAGACTTTGCGGATAGCTTTGACGAAGAAGGTAAAGAAATACTGCAAACCATAAGAAGAAATTCAAAAAAAATGGGCATGCTTATAGACGACCTACTGGAATTTTCCAGGTTGGGAAGAACGGAATTAACTAAATCGAAACTACCCATGACACAGCTGGTGAAGGATATTTTTGAAGAGCTGAGAAAGCTGGAAAATAACCATGTGATTGAATTGAAATTGAGACCCTTGCCTCAGGCCTTCGCTGATGGTAACACGATTCGCCAGGTTTGGGGAAATTTAATTTCCAATGCATTGAAATATTCCAGGAAAAAAGACAAAGCTGTCATAGAGATCGGATCTTATAAAAAAGCGAAAGCTAACGTTTACTTTGTCCGCGATAACGGGGCTGGTTTCGATATGAAGTATTATGAAAAGCTCTTTGGCGTGTTCCAACGCCTTCATTCCATTGAAGAATTTGAAGGAACAGGTGTCGGACTGGCCATTGTCCACAGAATTATCAGCAAGCACAATGGAAAAATATGGGCGAAGGGCAAACTTGGCGAGGGAGCAACATTTTATTTTACCCTCAATAAAAATGTTGAAGCATAGCCTCTGACCCGGGACAGAAAGGCCAAATTTCTCCTTCAAAGTACATTTCTAATCACTAACACCCAAGGTAACTTTCTCTTATTTGTTATGATCAATTGCCGGTCAATCTGTTTGTTGTGAGCTCGTTGCGGGGTAGGCAATAAACCTATTTTATACAACTGGTAATATATCTACTGCTATTATTCACCAACTCACTAATTTTGACATGTCGTTGTTTTTTTACTATGTGAACAGAATTTGTGTCATATAGATTTGGTTGTGGTTTTATTCATTTTTTCAAGTTAAAGCCGGTTTATGTTGGGATAAACCGGCTTTTTTTATTTACGGACAATACACAAAGTGTAAATGTCCGGTTCAAGTAAATCATTCAAACACCATTTTTAAAGGGATTAAGCAGCTTTTGATCAAAATGATTAGCTTACCAGCATAAACCAATAAGCGGAACTGTTCCGTTTTTGAAGAAGTTGTGAGGCATTGCGTAGCAAAGAAAATGGCTTCTAAGGAAAAAGGAAAATTCTTTGGACACTGAAAATCGTTGAAGAAATTGACCGGATTCCTGAAATATATTTAAAACATTTAAAGAACACTTCAGGACTTTATGAAATAAGAGTTCAAGTTGGGAGCAACATATTTAGGATTTTCTGCTTTTTCGATATGGACAACCTTGTTGTAATCGGGCATGGTTTTCAAAAGAAAAGCCAGAAGACTCCTAAACAAGAAATAGAACGAGCTGAACAGATAAAAAGAGAGTATTATGACAGCAAAGAATAAAAATCTAAAAAGTCTCGATCAATTCATTGATGAAAAGATTGGGAAAAAAGGAACAGATAAGCGAGAGCATTTTGAGAGTGAATATGACACCTTTAAGCTTGGTGTTTTGATTCAACAGGCCAGAGAACAAAAAGGACTGACACAGGAGCAGTTAGCGGAATTGGCCGGAACAAACAAGTCGTACATCTCAAAACTGGAAAGAAATTTAAAGGACATTCGTTTCTCGACATTACAGAGAATTGTCAACGAAGGACTCGGCGGACATCTTGACATTTCGATTCGGTTTGAATGAAAAATCACGAAAGCCCAACATTGTGGAAAAAATAATAGTCGCGCAAAGGCAATTACTCAATCAAAACTACTATTTTTCCACTAAGCGTTATAGGCAAATTTGACAAACACCTAAACAAAGTGTTCTAAGAACTGTTAATTATTTGAAAGTGAATAGTATCACTGAGATTTTTAACTTAAAAAATTGATATGCCAATATACATGGATCGTCATGATGTGTCGGAGTCGGTAAATGCTGAAAACGTAGCACAATTGCATAAAGAAGATTTGAAAATTCAAGAGCAATTTAACTGTCGTGGTTTAACGTATTGGTACGATGATATTAAAAAGATTGCCTTTTGTTTAATCGAAGCTCCGAATAAAGATTCAATACATAATATGCATAATTGCGCCCATGGAGAAGTGCCGAATCTTATCATAGAGGTAGATGAAAATATTGTAGAATCTTTTCTGGGACGAATAGAAGATCCGGGTAATTCATCTTCAACAGATTTGAATATTATTACTGACCCGGCTCAACGGACATTAATGGTTGTCAGATATAAAACATTGTCACTTAATGGCATCCGCAAATCGCAGTCGGGTTCCAACATGCAACATTCGATAAAAACCATTGGTAGTTTAATAAAACAGTTCGGGGGGCGACTTATCGAGCATAGTAATGGTTATTTGCTAATTTCATTTAAATCGGCCAACTACGCGGTACAATGTGCATTAAAATTAGAGGACTTATTTAAGAATAAAATAGCGTCATTATACGACTCAAATGTTCTCATTAAAATTGGATTAGCAACAGGCATGCCCGTTGAGGCAGATAAAGCATTTTTTGAGGATACCATCAAAATGGCGGATAGACTTTGCTTTATTGATAAAACCAATATTGTAATGAGCACTGAGGTTGAGCATTTATTTGTTACTGAAAACCTGGATACTCCGTTCGACAAAAACAGAATTTACACTTTGCCCTTAACTGAGGAAAAATATTTAAATACTATATTCAATTTCATTGAAAAAGAATGGTACAATGCCGAATTAAAAGTCGAAGACTTTGAACAGCCTTTAGGAATGAGTAAAACGCAAGTTTATCGAAAATTTATGCTATTAACCGGAAAATCACCTAATAGTTTTCTTAAGGAATATCGTTTAAATAAAGCCTTAGGTAGAATAAATAAGAACATTCAGACCATATCAGAAACTGCCTATGAAACAGGGTTTAACAGTCAATCATATTTTTCAAAGTGTTTCCATCGTAGATTTCATCTTTTACCTTCCGATTACATTAAAACTTAAGCAAAAATTCTTGTGCATTTTTACCCGGTGGAAATGAACTAAATGTTCACTTAATATATCTAAATGTTCATATCAATGGATGGTGAATGCCACACTTTTACATTCAGTAATAATTATGTATACATTAAAAAGTAAAAGTATGAGAAATCTGATTTTTTTAGTATTAACCATTTTAATATCAACTAATATGACAGTAGCACAAGACTCTGTAAATGATGCTCCCAAAAGCCTTTTTGAAAGACTTGGAGGAGTTGAAGGAATTACCCTGATTGTTGACGATGTGATAGAAGCACATATGAATAATCCTGAGATTAAAGAAATTTTTATTCCTTACAAAGAACAGCCCGAACGTTTGGCTTCCATTCGACAGCACACGATAGATTTTTTTAGTGCTGGTAGCGGAGGGGAGGTTGAATATAAAGGTCGTGATATGCCATCGACACACAAAGGCATGAATATTAATGCGCATCAATACATGTGTGTAATGGACGATATATTAAGCGTTTTAGATGAACATGAAATTGACGAAGAATCAAAAAAAGACGTTTTGGCCATTCTCTGGTCATTAAAAAATTCAATAATGAATAAATAATTAAAATAAGGAGAAACAAAATATGAAAGTTGCTAAAGAAAACATTGAAGTAAAATTGGAAATTCCTGGTGCTACAGTGCGTCAGAGGACAAATTTTGGTGATGCATCAGGATTAGGTAAAATTAGTGGTGAGTATTTTAGCCTTGCAGCAGGAGTAGATACTACGCCACTTTTTATTGGGCTTGAAGGTAACCTATGTCAATGCCCACATTGGGGATATGTTCTAAAAGGTAAACTTACCACCACGGATGCCGAGGGAACACAGGAAACCGTTGTTGCTAATGATATGTTTTACTGGCCATCGGGACATAATGTAAAGGTGGATGATGATGCAGAGATAATTATGTTCAGTCCCCAACATGAACATACACATGTTATTAACCATATGATTGAGAAGACAAAAGGTTAAAGTTTTCCTGATATAAAATTTTATCCGGGTTTATCTAACAATAATTACGGATTCGTTTAAGAAAAATACAGGGTTTCACAGATTCGTCAAATAGAGGTTGAGGTTGAGCAATAAGTCTGCATTTATTTATTCAGACTTGTGAGCAACCTCTGTTTTGCTTTTAACCATTCTCAATTATCCTGATTTCAATTTAAAACATATAAAAGTCATTAGTTTACAAGGCAACATTGCTAAGTAAGTCAAGTAGGTAAAGGGGAGTTTCACCCCTAAACCCCTCACAGAACCGTACTTGAACCTCTCAGCTCATACGGCTCTTCGCACTCATGCAACCATTTCAGGTTGACAGGTAACCAAACGCTAATCCTAAATCCCACATTTGAGGCAAGTTTTGCAAATTTACCATGAGTACGTCAGCCCCTTCGTTGTGACTAAGTTTCCAAAGCCTTTAACTGGCACAACTAACTACTACGGGCTGATCCACCCCTATTCCACTGTATCGGTTATTTTTGGCCTCGCAGGTTCTGCATTTCAGCAATTGCTACTTGTGCCGTTCCCTTGACAACAATGGATAGGTTCTCCTGTTTCTTAAATGAGCCCGGATATAGCTCCTGCCGTCTTTACGCAGAATACCGCAAACGCTCAAACCAAAGCTACTGGTTCATTCACTAACCGTTGGGCTTCACTTTTCAAATTGATAAAAATTCGCACTTCATGAATTTTTTCATAATTAAGTACGTATATTTGTACGTAAAAAATAATAGTTGAGAAAATGATTGCTGCAAATTACTCAGAATTTCGAACCAGACTGAAAAAGTATCTGGACAGTGTTGAAGACGATAACGAAACTTTAATCATCAAAAGGAAAAGTGGAAAAGGCACCGTTATGATTTCGCTTGATGAGTACAATTCAATAATGGAAACATTGCACTTACTAAGTTCCAGAAAAAATGCTGAAAGACTTTATGAGTCAATTCAGCAGATGAAATCAGGAAAGATCGTCAGGCCAAATTTAGACGATTAATATGGTTCTGACTTTTTCTGAAAATGCCTGGGAGGATTATCTCTATTGGCAAAAAACGGATAAGAAAATGGTCAAAAAGATTAATGAACTTATTAAAGTCATTAAAAGGACTCCATTTGAAGGAATCGGTAAACCAGAGTCTTTAAAATATGACTTGGCCGGATATTGGTCGAGAAGAATTGATCAAGAACATCGACTAGTTTATCAGGTAATAGATAATGAGCTATTTATATATACATGTAGATACCATTATGATTCTTAGAAATTAGAACGAAGGCCAACAATGCGGAAAAAATAATAGTCGCTAAAAGTCCATCGCTCTACCAAAACTACTTTTTTCCACGGGCCGTTACCAGCAAACTACTTAATTAAACTATCCATAAAAATGAGAAAACAAATTGCGTTAATAATATTCATAGGTCTGATTTACCAAAGCTTTGGCCAAAAAAATGATTTGGCTTTGAAAAAACTTACCGAAGCATTAGAACAAATTTATAAACAGAACCATATCATTGGATGCTCCGTGGCTATTGTGAATCAAGAAGGAACCTTATTCAAAAACGGGTTTGGGTATGCTAACCAGAAAGAAAATAAAAAGTACACGGAAAACACCATTCAGAATATAGCCTCCATTTCTAAAACATTTATAGGTATGGCATTACTTAAAGCTCAAGAACTTGGAAAACTTGACCTTGATGATTCGATAAACAAATATTTACCTTTTGAAGTAATAAATCCATATTTTCCAGATGAACCAATTACCATCCGACAATTAGCCACGCATACTTCAAGTATAAAAGATCCTCCGAGATATTACAAAAATGGTTATGTTTTAATAGAAAAACAAAATGATGGAACTAAAGTAAATAGTAATTTCCGGTCTCCTGATGAAATGATTGCTCAGGATATTTTTTTGAAAAACATCTTAAGCAAAAAGGGAAAATGGTATAAGAAAAGAACCTTTTTAAAAAACAAGCCTGGAGAAATTTTTGAATATTCAAATGTAGCTGCTGGTTTAGCAGCACTGGTTTTAGAAAACGCAACAGGTCAACCCTTCAATGAATTTACAAAAACGTACATTTTTGAACCATTGGAAATGTCGCAAACCGGATGGTTCAGGAATGAGGTTGATCTTTCAAAGCATTCAAAACTATATTCCGTTAAAGGAGCTGAATTGGCCGGTTATCAATTAGTTAATTATCCCGACGGCGCTTTAATTACATCATCAAATGATTTAGGAAAATACCTGACAGAATTAATTTCGGGCTATTGTGGAAATGGAAAAATCCTCAATCACAAAAGTTTTGAAACGCTTTTCAAACCGAATCTGTCAGCGGAAAATTATAAAGAAAGAAATGAGAGTGTCTACAATGATGAATATAATATGGGCATTTTTATGGGGATTTCAGCTCAAGGACAAATAGGTCATACAGGAGGAGACCCTGGAGCAGTAACACATATGTTTTTCAATGCTCAAACTAAGATAGGTAAAATTCTAATTACAAATACCGATCTTGATAAAGAAGGGATTAAAGAATTTATTGACATATGGAGAACATTAGAAGAATACGAAAACAAATTATAAGCCAACTGGTAACAATTAAGCTACAATGATGCCAGGTGAGGCTTCGGCTCATTGTAGTCAATGTTGAACTCGTACCTCCGGTTGCGGCACCCTTTGGTACACTCCTCTTTTGAAGTTATATTCACCATTCAGGGCGTACACAAAAAATAAACAGCATTAAAACGACTATTTATTCAAACAGTGGTGCATATAAACAAACCTGGTGGAAAAAGACATTACAAATTTATTAGATGCTGAAAATGCACAAATAAGAAAACTTCAAGAAATTGTAAGACAAACCATTGAAGACGAGAAGTTAATTGTTCAGAATCTTTTGAATCCACCCAAAGAAATCTTAAAAAGAGGACAAAATGATTATTTGATAAATCTAAAAGCGGAATTAGAAATAAGGGCGTTACACCAAAAACTGGATTTATTATTACAAGAACAGATTAAAGTACTTTTTGAAAGTCAGGCAAAACAAATAGAACTTTTAAAAAAGATTGAATCGAAACTATAAAAATTACGCGCCGCAACAATCCTGTATGTCCAATGGCGATTAGAATACTAAATCAAAAGTCACTAATTTTCAGCTAACTTTGTTTATTGCTGAAAATTAGTGCTTCTAAATCTGTCACTGACACACAGATAACCGTTGGATTAATAGAAGTAGAAACACGGGTAACGTTCAAGTGCGTGGGTAAAAAAAATCGATAAAAGATGATGAAAAGAGTTTGTGTCATAGGAGCATCCGGTAAGCTTGGGAAATACATGATAAGGCATGCTCTTGACAAAGGCTATGAAGTAGTCGGGGTTTGTCGCGAAAAAAGTATCGCAAAGCTAAATGAATTTAAAGGAGAGATCTCTGTTGTTCCAGGAGCAACGAACGATCGTGACATTATCAAAAAGGCAGTTACAGGATGCGATGGAGTCCTCACTGTACTTGTCCCCTGGGGAGTTCACCAGTACTCCTCGGGAACGGCAAAAGCTGTACTAGACCATGCTCAGGAAGGAGCCCGGCTAATTTTTTCTTGCGGATGGCATATTACCCAAGACGGAAAAGATATCTACTCAAAAACCTTTAAAAGGATGCTTCGGATTTTTAGTTGGATTGGGAAGCTTTTTCGTCTCGTAGAAATTGAAGATCAGGAGAAAGCGTGTGATTTAATATTTGCAAGTGATACAAAATGGACGGTGGTGAGAGGAAGTAATCTTGAGGAAGGCGAAAGTCAGGGACTACCCGTTTGGAGTGATCATGTCGGAGATCCTATACTCGAGAGTAATATTACCCGAAGAGTTGATTTTGCATTGTTCATGGTAGAAGCT
>Ga0055477_10000280_pt1 | contig 13338 bp, 12 predicted proteins | sample Muzzi_PWA_D2_FD_57683 | JGI IMG/M metagenome (GOLD analysis project Ga0055477, IMG submission 57683) | Wetland microbial communities from San Francisco Bay, California, USA, that impact long-term carbon sequestration - Muzzi_PWA_D2 | ecosystem: Environmental > Aquatic > Marine > Wetlands ... | reverse complement strand
TTTGTTGACCTGTTCCGCAGCAACGGGTTGCCGCTGGTTCTGAGTGTCTTCTCTTTCGGGATCGTCGCCGCGGTCGGCTCGGTAATCATGGGGCGCTGGCAGAAACCCGACTCCGACGCCACTGGCGCAACTTTAGCTTTAGGGGGCGAATAGACTTCCCGGTTCATGACCGGTTTCGGTGCATGGCTCGGCGCACTCTCCGATCTTCTCTTCTCTCCCAAATCTTCACGAGCCGTTACGGTCGTGGTCATGCGGTTGCCGGAGCAGGTTATGGGCGGGAAGTCTTTCCCCCTTCTTGCCATATTTTTGTTTTAAAATTGTCACAACGTGATATAGTAACCGGTCTTTTTTTTCTGGGGGGGCCGGTCCGATAAGCCATTGCGGTCAGGAGCCCTGAATGAACACCATCATTGACAGCGACAAACCGATTTTCCCGATCAGTGTGGCGGCAAAATTGCTGGACGTGCATCCTCGCACCTTGCGGATTTATGAAGAGGAGGGATTGCTCAAGCCGGCTCGCCAGGGAAACAAGCGGTTTTTCTCCCAGGACGATATCGAATGGGTTCGTTGTCTGCGTAAGTTGATTCATGAAGAAGGCATCAGCATCCCTGGCGTCAAGAGACTGCTGGACCTGACTCCTTGCTGGGAGATCAAGAAGTGCTCCAAGCAGGTTCGCGAGGCCTGCACCGCCTTCGTCGACCGGACCGAACCCTGCTGGCAGCGGGCGCGGGCGGTCTGCAAGCGGGAACCCCGGCGTTGCGAAAGCTGCGAAACTTTTGTCCGGGCCATGAAAGAAGCCGGCGATCAGGCTTCCGGGGACGGGAAGTAGCCTTTGATTAGGCAGGTTATTCGGACGGCAGGTTCGTCCGCGATTTTGAATATTTAATGTAAAAGCAAAAAGGAGTGGTAGAGATGGCTGTAAAAGAAACTGGTCAGCAGGAGACCCCCGGCACTGAAAAAAGCGCCGAAAAGGGACCGTGGAGCTATATTATCCGGGGGATGTGGCGCTCACCGCTGGGACTGATGGGCGTGACCCTTACCACCGTCAGCATCACCCTGATGGTGGTCGGGCTGGTCTTCGACATGTTCGGGTTGATTGAAAACCCCTACGCCAACATCTTCACCTACATGATCCTGCCCGGCGGCATGCTCACCGGCTTGATCATGATTCCGGTGGCCGGTTTCCTGCGCCGCCGCCAGTGGCACAAGTTCGGTATTCCGCGCGAGCACCTGCATATCAACCTGAGCGATCACAAGCACCGTAAATTCCTGATCGTCTTTATCGTGCTCACCGTCATCAACGTTTCGGTCCTCGGTCTGATCGGTTACGAAGGTTACCATTTCACCGATTCTCCCTACTTCTGCGGCGTGGTCTGCCACCAGGTCATGGCCCCGGAATATACGGTTTACCAGCGTTCTCCCCATGCCAAGGTGGCCTGTGTGGAGTGCCATATCGGCCCCGGCGCCGAGTGGTTCGTGCGGGCCAAGATCTCCGGACTGCGCCAGGTCGCGGCCGTCTTGACCGACAGCTACAGCAAGCCGATTCCGGCCCCGGTCGAGCACCTGCGGCCGGCCCGCGACACCTGCGAATCCTGCCATTGGCCGGATAAGTTCCACGGCAAGGTGGTCAAGAACATGAAGCATTTCAGCAACGACGATCAGCTCAAGCCGCAGACCGTCGATATCGCCCTGCACATCGGCGGCCGCAACCCGGTCACCGACAAGTTCGAGGGCATCCACTGGCACGTTTCCAAGAACGTCAAGGTCGAGTATCTGGCCGTCGACAGCAAGCGCACCCAGATTGCCAAGGTGCGGGTCACCCGGCCGGACGGCAGCCGTGACGAGTTTGACAAGAGCAGCATCGAAGTGCCCCAGGGTGAAGAACTCGAGTGGCGGACCATGGACTGCATCGACTGCCACAACCGCCCCACCCATGTCTATGACATGCCCGAGGACGTCGTCGACTTCGGCCTGCTCAGCAAGAAGATCAACGGCACGATACCCGGCATCCGCGAAGACAGCCTGACCGCCATCACCGGCGATTATGCCACCCGCGAGGAGGCCCAAACCAAGATCGGCTCGACCCTGATGGAGCTGCAGTTCAAGCGCAATGGCGAGGCCATGCAGAAGTACCGGGCCGACATCGAGAAGGCCGGGATCTATCTTGGCGAGGGTTACCTGGCCAACTGCTGGCCGGAGACCAAGGTCCTCTGGGGTACCTATCAGGGCCATTTAGGCCATCGCTCCGAGGATTACGGCGGCTACAAGTACGCCGATCAGAACTTCGGCTGTTTCCGCTGCCACGACGAGGAGCATGAGAACAACAGCGGCAAGACCATCCCGCAGAACTGCGATCTTTGCCACGACGAGCCCGACTTCTAAGAGAAATCAGGGCAGTCAGCTTCAGCACCTCACGGGGCCCCAGGCGGGGCCCCCTTTTTTATTGGGCCGGGCCCGGTAGCTGTTGTAGAATAAAGGCCATGCAAAGCCCAGGGAAAAACCTATTCCTCCGCCGGCTGCTGCCGGCACTCTGCCTGTTGGTGGTATTCTGCAGCCCCGCGCCGGTCGCCGCGGAAACCTCCCGCGAAAGGGCCCACCGGATCCTGGCCGAAATCGACGACCTCTGGCGGGCCGACTCTTCCTCCTCGGTTCTCAGCATGCAAGTGGTTACCGCCCATTACACCAGGACGGTGCGCATGGAGTGCTGGACTCTGGGCAAGGACAAGTCCCTGATCCGGATCGTCTCGCCTCTCAAGGAAAAGGGCACCATCACCCTCAAATCCGGCAACGTCGTCTATACCTACCTGCCCAAGACCGACCGGACTATCCGGCTGACTTCCAGCATGATGCTGGGTTCCTGGATGGGCAGCCACTTCACCAACGACGATCTGGTCAAGGAATCCCGCCTGGCCGAAGATTACGATCCGGAGCTGGTTTTCGAGGGCGAGCGCGACGGCCGCCGGATCATCGAATTCTCCCTGGTTCCCAAACCTGAGGCGCCGGTGGTCTGGGGAAAGATCGCCACCACCGTCCTGGCCGACGGCTATCTGCCCCTGCTTTCCCGTTACTACGATGAGGATGGAGTCCTGGCTCGGACCATCACTTTCAGTGATATCAAGGAAATGGGGGGGCGCCGGTTGCCGGCGGTGATGCGGGTGGTGCCGGCCGACAAGCCGGGGGAGTTTACCGAGATGGTCTACGAGAAGATCTCCTTCGGATTGGACCTGGACGACAGCTTTTTCTCACTGCAGGAACTGCGGCGGCGCTGATCCGAGACAGGAATAAAGAATGCAGAATCAGTAAAGCTGAAGTAACGCTGAGTCATGAAACCCTTCGGCAAGCTCAGGGTGAGCGGAATTAATATTAAATTTTAACGTTCGTGCTGGGCCTGTCGAAACGCGCTACAACTTGCCAGCTACCAGCCTCCCGCCGGGCGGGACATGGAACCGAGCACATGAACATCTTCGTCTGGGCCCTGCGCAATACCTGGCGAACCCGGCACCGGAGCGGGGTGATCATCCTGGCCATGGGCTTTGCCGGCTTCATCATGATCTTCTACGCCACTCTGATGGAAGGGCTGCTGCGCAATACCGAGCGCAACGCCATCGCCATGGAGACCGGGCAGATCCAAATCCACGCTCCGAGATACCGCGACGATCCCGATCTATATAAGACTATCGGCAATGAAGACCGGGTTCTGGCGCGACTGGCCGCCGATGGTTACCGGGCGGCGCCGCGCCTCTACGCCTTTGCTCTGGCGGCGGCCGGGTCCAATTCGGCCGGGGTGAGGCTGCGCGGCCTGGAGGTGGAGCGTGAGAGCCGGGTAACCGAAATCAATCGCCACCTGCTGACCGGAACCTGGCTCGATCCGCATGAGCCGGATGGGGTGGTGTTGGGTCGCAAGCTGGCCCGCATCCTCGGTCTGGGCTTGAACGGCGAGGTGGTCATTGTCGGCCAGGCTGCCGACGGCTCCATGGCCAACGAGATTTACCGGGTCCGGGGCATACTCAAATCGGTTAGCGAGGGCATCGACCGGGCCGGTTTCTTCATGACCGCCACCGCCTTCCGCAGCCTGGAGGTGATGCCGGCGGGTTATCACGAAATCGCCTTGCGTTACGGCGCTGACGACGGCCCGACCCTGTCCGAACGCACAGCGGCACTGGCCGCCCAATTTCCGGACCTGGAGGTCAAAAACTGGCGGCAACTGCAGCCGGTGGTGGCCCGGGTCCTCGATATCTCGCGCTATTCCCTGCTGCTGATGCTGATCGTCACCTATACGGCGGTGGGCATTCTCACTTTGAACAGTATGCTGATGGCAGTCTTCGAGCGGATCCACGAATTCGGAGTGATCAAGGCCCTGGGTGTCCTGCCGCACCAGGTCTTTCTCCTGATCGTCACCGAGACCGGGATCCAGGTGCTGGCCGCCATGGGACTGGCGGTGGGCTCCGCTTTACCCCTGGCCTTCTACTGTGAAAGCCATCCGGTCGATCTGAGCAGCCTGGCCTCCACCTCGGCCTCCATTGCCGGCATCGCCCTCGATCCTCTCTGGTACACCAGGGTGACCTGGGAGACCATTCTTACTCCGCTTTTGGTCATGGCGGCAATGGCCCTGTTCGCCGTACTCTACCCGGCCGCCAAGGCCGCCAGGCTAAAGCCCCTGGCGGCCATTCATCATCGGTGAGGCTTATGGGGTTTTGGGATCTCTTCAAGATGGCCTGGCGCAACCTGCTGAGAAACCGGCGGCGCACCCTGATCACTGCATTTTCGGTGGCCTTCGGGGTGCTGCTTTCGGTCACTTTCACCGCCTCCGGAGACTACTCCTATACCAACCTGATCAACAGCAGCGCCACCCTGGGCTTCGGTCACCTGGCCATCGAGCCGCCGGACTACAACGAGACCCCCAGCCTTTCCAGGCGGTTGCGCGGGGCCGGGCGGATCAGGGATCTGGTCCGGAACAGGCCGGAGGTGAGTGACGCCTATGTGAGGATCATGGGCCAGGCCATGTTCGCCAGCGGCGCCAAAAGCACCGGAGGGCAGATCATCGGTATCGAGCCGGTGGCGGAGGCGGCCAAATACAATATCTTCATCCGTTCGCTGAAAGAGGGTGAACTCCTGAGCGACGCCGATCCCGGCGGGGCCCTGATCGGCGTCAAGATGGCCGAGAAACTCAACCTGCATCTGGGTCGTAAGCTGATCTATACCCTGACCGACCGTAACGGCGAGATGGTCAGCGGGGTCAGCCGGGTGCGCGGTATTTACGCCACCGGCGAGGACCAGGTCGACAGTTCCGTGGTGCTGCTGCCCCTGAATCGTCTGCGCCAGGTTCTGCACTATGATCCGGACGAGGCTTCGCTGGTTTCCGTCTTCATCCGGGATCAGAGACGAACCGAGCAGGTGCGGGACGAACTGCGCAAACTGCTGCCGGGACCGGACCTGGAGATCCTGACCTGGCGGGAGACCCAGGCCGAACTCTCAGGCCTGATCGCCATCGACCGGGCTGGCAACTACCTAATGCAGTTTCTGGTGGGCCTGCTGATCGCCGCCGGCATATTGAACACCATGTTGATGAGCGTCATGGAGCGGACTCGCGAATTCGGCATGATGATGGCCCTGGGTCTCAGCCCGGCTCAGGTGGTGACTCAGGTGCTGCAGGAGTCGTTTCTGATCGGGGTGTTCGGCCTGCTTATGGGGGTGCTGATCACCGCCCCATGGTATATCTACATGGTCAGGGTCGGCATCGATCTGTCCGGTCAGATCGGCGACGACTACAGCACCGCCGGGGTGCTGGTCGACCCGGTCCTGAAGTTCCGGCTTTTCCGGGAAAGCGTGATCGCCATCCTCGCCGGGGTCTTCGTCCTGACCATGGCGGCCGGCCTTTTTCCCGCCTTCCGGGCCGGCCGGGTGCCGCCGGTGGAGAGCATCAGGAATATTTGAAGGAAAAAGGCAGAATTAAAAATGCAAAATTGTAAAGGCAAAGAGCTGGCCAGTCACGAGCATGCGGAAAATTTATTACCTGTCGGCCAATTGGACCGGTCTGACTCGTCCGATTTGTCCAACATGTCCGATGAGTACACAAGGAACCGGGTATGAACGAAAGCCCCGTAATCGTCGAGCTGGAGCGGGTCTCGAAAATTTATGAGCAGGGGAGGGTGGAGGTCCATGCCGTGCGGGAGCTGTCGCTGACCCTGCACCAGGGTGAATTCGCCGCCCTCTACGGACCGTCGGGATCCGGCAAAACCACCATCCTCAACCTGATCGGGGCCCTGGACGAGCCCAACTCCGGTCGGGTGGTGCTGGAAGGGCGCGACCTGGCCGAGCTGTCGCGGACCGAGCTGTCCCGCCTGCGCCGCGACCGGATCGGCTTCGTCTTTCAGGCTTACAATCTGGTCCCGGTCCTGACCGCTTTCGAGAACGCCGAATTTGTCCTGGCCCTGCAGGGTGTGGCCAGGGGCGAGCGGCACCGGCGGGCCATGGCCATCCTCAAGGAAGTCGGCCTGGGCGAAATGGCCGAACGGCGGCCGGATGAGCTTTCCGGCGGACAGCAGCAGCGGGTGGCGATCGCCCGGGCCATCGTTCCGGAACCGGCGATCATCCTGGCCGACGAACCCACTGCCAATGTCGATTCGGCCACCGCCGCCGGGCTCCTCGATATCATGGAACGTTTGAACAGGGAAAAGGGCGTCACCTTTCTCTTCTCAACCCACGATCAGCGGGTCATGGATCGGGCCCGGCGCCTGATCCGGCTGCAGGACGGGCAGGTGGCCGCCGACGAGGTCCGGGGGTGAGACTTGCAGTCGTTCTGGGCTTGGCTCTTCTCTGGGTCGGGATCGCGGTTTTTTCGGCGACGGCCCTGGAACTAAACGGGTTTGCCGATCTGGCCGTGGGGCAAGCCACTTACCCTGCCGAGAGCGCCCTCTATACCTCCCGCGACCAACAGCCCTGGGCGGCCAGCGGACGGCTGTTGGCCGAGGACGGCGGCGGGGGGGTCCATTTCAGCGCCAACCTGCTGGAAACGATCGGCAGCAAACCGCCGCTGACCGAGGCCCCGGCGGCGGAGATCCCGAAAGAAGTGGAACGCAGCGCGCTCCTGACCTGGGAGCAGCACGACTCTACGCAAAGCCGGGCCGCCTTGTCGGCCGATCTCCTGCAGCTCCAGTATCGGAGCGACGCGGTCGATCTGACCCTGGGGCGGCAGCCGGTCAGTCTGGCCACCACCTTCTATTTCGTCCCCAACGATTTCTTCGCACCCTTCGCCGCCGAAACCTTTTTTCGGACCTACAAGCCGGGGGTGGACGCATTCCGGGCCGATCTGCGCCTGGCATCCCTGTCGCAACTGACCCTGCTGGGCGTCCTGGCTTATGACGCAGACCCCGGTTCAGCCAACGGCTGGCGTCGAAGTCCGAACTGGTCGCGCACCGCTCTCCTGGCCCGCTATACCCGGGAATGGGCAGGTTACGGCTGGACTCTGCTGGGAGGCACGGTGCGGGATCGGACCGTGGCCGGCGGGGCGCTGCAAGGTGAATTTTTCGATTGGCTGGGGTTCAGGATCGAGGGCCATTACGGTCGGGCCGAAGTGGAGGAGGCAGCGAACGGCGGCGGCTTGACAGTGGGGCTGGAGCATCGCTACGCCAACAACTTCAACTGGCGTCTGGAGTATTTTTACAACGGCTATGCCGGCCATACTGTCGGTGGTTATGGCGAGCATAACTATGCCGCCCTGGGAGCAGGCTGGGAGTTCACGCCGCTTTTGACCGGCGGCGTGGTGATCCTGGCCGCGCTGGATGACGGCTCACAACTCCTGGCCGGTAACCTGCTCTATTCACTCTCCGACGAATCGGAGCTGGCGCTGACCGCCACCCTGTCGCGTGGAACTCGACCGGCGGGGCTGGAACCAGGTTCGGAATTCGGCCGGCAGCCCCGGCAGTTGCTGCTGGAGTATCGGATCTACTTCTGAATCTTGTCAATTTCAGGCCCAAAGCCAGCGGCTACCGGAAAACTCCAAATGCAAATTGCTTTGTACAGACTCAGACGAAGATTAAACCGCATGCCTTCCGGCATTGCGGCTCTGCGCTTCAAGCCAGCCGCTTTGGTCGCCTGCGATGGATTCTTACCCTTGAAAAAAGGCCGGAAAAGCATTTAATAAGGTAATCTTTAACTGCTACGGAGCGGAGATCACGGTCGAGCCAATGAACAACACCCCCGGGAAAGAGAGCGTCATCATGGCCGTCGGCGGCGGCAAGGGTGGGGTCGGCAAGAGTTTTGTCATGGCCAGTCTGGGCATGGCCCTGGCCCGGCAGGGCAGGGTGGTGATGATCGATGCCGACTTGGGCGGCGCCAACCTCCATCACTTCCTGGGTCTCAGCCGCCCCGGGGCCTCGCTGACCGAGTTCTTCGAACGCAAGGTGCCCCTGGCCGATCTGGTGGTGGACAGCGGCATCGACAACCTGGGGCTGTTGACCGGCATGCTCGGCACCATCGGCGGCGAGACCATCAAGCACGTCCAGAAGCTGAAGCTCTTCAGCCATATCCGGCAACTCGAGGCCGATTACATTCTCATCGATCTGGGAGCCGGTACCCATTTCAACACCATCGACACGCTGCTCCTGGCCGACCGGATGATTATCGTCATCACCCCGGAGATCGTCTCCATTGAAAACATGTACAACTTCCTCCGGAACCTGTTCTTCCGGCGTCTGGGCAGCGCCCTGACGGCGCAAGGCTATCGCGACCTGGTGCTGAACACCTGGCGGGAGCGGCAGGAGCTGGGGATTACGACCTTCCGCGATCTGGTCGACAGCCTGAAGTCCGTTTCCGGGGAGGTCAGGCAAATCATCGAGCAGGAGCTGGGGGATTTCTCGGTGCATATCGTGCTGAACCAGGCTCGCACCAACCAGGACATTATGACCGGCAATTCGGTCAAGAGCATCTGCGTCAAATTCTTCGGGATCAAGGCCCTCTACAGCGGCTACGTTGAATACGACGAACTGGTCTCCCGTAGCGTCAACCAGCGAACCCCCTACCTGCAGGCCTATCCGGCCTCGCGCTGTGCCCGGGGCATCGAGCGGCTTACCGCCAATCTGCTTTCCGGCCAGCAGGTGAAGATCATCCGATGAAAGATCGACACCTCTACAAAGTCCATTTCGAGATGCTGGAGCTGCCGATTGAGGCCGACTTCGCCGAGGTACACAAGGCCTGGCTGCTCCTGAAGGAGATTTATTCCACCGATTCCTTGGCCACAATCTCCCTGGGTGACGAGGTGAGCGAAGCGGACAGGCAACGATTGCTGGCCGATATCGAGGCCTCCTACCAGGCTTTGACCGTCTTCTTCCACGAGCGTCGCCACCGGGTCGAAGACCAAGTCCGGAATCTGACCGCCGACATCAGCGATTATGACGGGGCGACTTTGAAGCGCCTGCGGGAACAGTTGCAGGTCAATCTTGACGACGTGGCCATGGCCACCCGGGTCCCGCTCAGGCACCTGATCAATATCGAGGCGGATAACTACGCCTGCCTGCCGGTGCCGGTTTATACCAGGGGGTTCGTGGTCAATTTCGCCAGGCACCTGTCGCTGGATGCCGAAAAGGTGGCGGAAAGCTTCATGGCCAAGTTCCGCCACTGGAGCGAAGATCAGAATAATTAGCCGGCATCGCCGGTAATCATGGTGAAAGTGATGAAAAAGACCATCTACCTGCTGTGTTGCCTGCTGTTGCTGGCGGTGCCGGCCCAGGCCAAGAACAAGCACAAATCCGACCGGCGTGGAGACCTGCCGCCCGGCCTGCTGAAAAAGGTCGAACGAGGCAAGGATCTGCCGCCGGGGTGGCGGAAGAAACTCCGGCAGGGCGAACGGCTCGACGCCTCGATCTATATCCATCTGCAGGCGCCGCCTCGAGAAGTGATCGGGCTTCTGCCCCCGCCTCCTCCCGGGGTATCTTTCCACCGTTTGGAAGACAAGATCATCAAGATCGACGATCTCAATCGCCGGATCCTGGAAGTTCTGGAGATCGACCACCTGCCGGTGCCCAAGCTGCCCAGGCCGCCCCTGCCTTAGGAAGTTTTGATTTCGAGCCGCCAAGTCATTCCCGCACCGCTACGTGACATAAACTCCGGCGGGAATCCGGCGGGTTAAGCCAAGCTGCCTCGATTCCCGCCTGGGAAAGTGCCTGGCGGCAGCAGGGTCAGGTCCGGAAATGCCAGATTTTGCTCCACATATTATATTGCATGGCGTGGTTCCAGTACACCAAGGGACGCATTGTGATTGGAGGTGGGGCAATGGTTGCCAGCTGCTTAATCCGATGCCGGGGTATCCCATGAGAGCGACACCCAAATGGCGGTTATTGGCTGTGAAATTGTCATTTGCGGGAGATATCTCTGACCAGGCGACCATTAAAGTCTAATAACATATTGATAATATTAGGAGATGTAATATTTGTATATTGATACAAATTGCATGCTTTTGCACAATCCACCCTCAATTTCTGGTGGTTTTGAATGCTCCCAGAGAAAAAAAATCAAACTGCCCGACCATCATATCTCTTGATCGTTTGGAAAACATTTTGGGCCGGGGTAAGTATTGAATCGGTTCGCAGTAATCATCTTGTTTCAGAGTGAATGTTGGGCCAAGAGATCTTTTACAGGTTGCTGAAATGAGGTTGCTGAAAAAGTTTTTTCAGGGTGACTTACTATTTCAGATTAATATTTTGGGTCAACCAAGTTCGCTTATCAGGTCATTCAAGCCAGTTTACGAAAGGGCCATTTGCTTTTCATCTTGACCTTGTTCTTCCTCCCCGATATGCGCTTGAGGCAGAATAAGACTAAAATAGAGACTGAGGAAAATTTATGGAGGGAAAACGCAATCAGCCCTGCCCGTGCGGGAGCGGCAAGAGGTATAAGAAGTGCTGCAGTCCTGTCGAAAAAAACTCCGCCATCTCGGAGGTAAAGTCGGCCGAAAACACGCATGGATCACATACGGCCGCTGACTGTTTTAGACTAGGGACAGCAGCCGCTGTTCAGGGGCGGATGGAGGAGGCGGTCGGTTATTTCCGGCAAGCTTTAACAATCCAACCGGATTATCCGGAAGTATTAAACAATCTTGGCATTATCTACCAGAGTCAAGGCAACCTCGAGGAGGCGGCAGATTGCTTTAGCCGGTTGGTCCAGATTGATCCCGTCTCTCCTCTTGCCCATTGTAATCTGGGGGTAGTTCAGAAATCCCAGGGTTTTTTCGTAGATGCCGTGGCCAGCTTTCGTCGCGCCCTTGTTGCCAGGCCAGATTTTGCCGAAGCCCATTATAATCTGGGCGTGGCCTTGGAAGACCAAGGTCATGAGGACCAGGCGGAGGCCAGTTATAAGGAGGCTCTGGTCCATAAGCCCGGTTATGTCAATGCTCTTACCAGGCTGGGCAACTTGAGGAAGCAACAGGGGCGGCTGGGGGAGGCGGGTGACTATTATTTACAGGCACTGACCGCCAAGCCGAGCGATATGACCCATTTCAATCTGGCCAGAATTCGTTTGGAACAGGGACGGTTGGACGAGGCACGGGAAAGCTACCGCCAAGCCTTGGCTGTTAGACCAGATTATGGAGAAGCGCATCGGTGCCTGGCCTCACTGATCAAATATGAGGCCGAAACAGACCGGCACTTGCTGGCGATGCAGGATTTGCTCAAACTGGACGATTTGCCTGATTCCGAACGGATGCACCTGGCTTTCGCCTTGGGTAAGGCTTACGAAGACCTGGCGGAATACGAGGAGTCCTTCACCTGTTACAAGGAAGGGAACCGGTTGAAAAGAGCGACTTTCACTTACTCAACCGACGACACAGTTGCCCTTGTCAATCAAATCAAGCAAGTATTCGGTCATGCATTGCCTTTCCAACCGAAAGAGGTAGACACCGACGATCCAACGCCGATTTTCATTCTCGGCATGCCCCGATCCGGTACCACCTTGGTCGAACAGATTCTGGCTAGCCATCCGAAGGTTTATGGGGCGGGCGAACTGATAGATCTTGAGCAGACGATCCTGCAGGTAACCGGCACCGAGCAGTCGCACGAGGCCTTTGCAAAGCTTGCCCAGGACAAGGGGCAATTGTTGGCCAGGATAGGCGAGGGGTATCGCCGGCGATTACGGGAACGCGGACCAGGGGCCCGCTTCATTACTGACAAGTTGCCTTCAAACTTTTTGTTAATCGGGGTGATCCACCTGGCTCTTCCCGAGGCCAAGGTCGTCCATTGCCACAGAGATCCGATGGATAACTGCTTCTCGATCTATAAGAACTTCTTCGCGGGAGATCTTTGGTATGCCTATGATTTGACCGAACTGGGTGAGTATTACCGGCTTTATCGGGGTCTGATGCAATTCTGGCACCGACTTTATCCTGGCAGCATTTTTGACCTGAGCTATGAAAGGCTCATTGATCATCAGGAAGAAGAATCCAGACGACTCTTAAGTTATTGCGATTTAACCTGGCACCAGGAATGTCTGGCTTTCCACCGCACTGAAAGGCCGGTGGCAACGGCCAGCGCTGTCCAGGTGCGTCGCCCCCTTTACCGTGATTCCGTTGCCCTCTGGCAAAAATTCGCCAGACAGCTGGAGCCGTTGCAGGCGGTCCTCGAAGAGGGAGATCGATCGACGACCGCTACCCAGGTCACCGCTGCCCTGACAGCAGTGTCAAGGATAAAGATTTGACCCTCATGTGGCTCTCGTGTGGCTCGTGTTGTTTTGAGACCCCACGTGTCGTTCTTTTCAAGTATGTTCAAGCACCTTGGCGACTTGGGAATCCGGTTGAAAAGCAGTTTCTTGGCTGTGTTTAAGTACATCGGGATTCTTCTCCAGGGTGCGTTTTTCCGGTATATAAAGGGTTGCCGGGGTCGGCGAAGAGCGACCTTGTTCAGCGAATCGCTGGATCGCCTGGCCGAATTACTGAAGTCGGATAAGACAGTGTTCCCATTGCCTGGGACCCTTCCTTGGAAGCCGAATCATCAGCTTGTCCAGCGGAACCTGAATTATACCCGAAACCGTTAAAGGGAAAATGATGCAGAATAATACTTCCCCCGCCGCCGCATATTGCGAAACACGAAAACACCATTGGGAAGATGTCGCTCAAACCAGGAAGGGAAGAAGACTTCCCGGAAGATACTATCAGCAGCGGCTTCGATCCGTGTATCTCAACCTGATCCCTGAAGGATTGAAGGTCCTTGAACTTGGCTGCGGTGAAGGCGACCTGCTGGCCGCACTCAGGCCGGGATACGGAGTGGGCATAGATTTTTCCCGGAACATGCTGGAGCGAGCCAGGAATAAACACCCCGGGCTGGAATTTCTTCTCATGGATGTGCAGGAGCTCAG
>Ga0055477_10000278_pt1 | contig 13348 bp, 3 predicted proteins | sample Muzzi_PWA_D2_FD_57683 | JGI IMG/M metagenome (GOLD analysis project Ga0055477, IMG submission 57683) | Wetland microbial communities from San Francisco Bay, California, USA, that impact long-term carbon sequestration - Muzzi_PWA_D2 | ecosystem: Environmental > Aquatic > Marine > Wetlands ... | reverse complement strand
TGAGATGCGGAATAATATTCGAAGCCTGTTGATAATTTAATATTGCTTTTTCGTGATTTCCAATGAGTGAATAACTCTCACCCAGTAACATATAATGGTAATGATTTGAAAATAAATCACTATTTTTTTCAAGAAATTCGATTGATTTTTCTGGTTGTTTGTTAAGAATCAAAAGTCTACCATATAGCAGTATAAAGTACTTAGATGTAATTAATTGATTATTCGAATGTTCAAGCTTAGAAAGAGCGGGTGAATAATTTTTTTTTATTGCCAAATCGGAGGCAACTTTTAAACTCCTTTCGTCTTGGTACCTTTCAAAAATTTTAACAAAGGAATGTATGCAAATCGCAAGAACTCCCATTAAAATGAGTTTATGAACATTCAGAATTCTTAATTTCATTCTAAATTCTTCGCAATAAGCAGTTAGTATTGCTGAATAAATTACAAAAAGAATAAAAATGGGGAGTATTTGAATTGTATATGAGAAAATTGAATTAAATAACAAAACAATTAATGAGGCAATGGTAGGTAAGATAATTTCATTCTTTGATATATCGATCTTAAATAGTGCTACAATGAATAGGATAAAAATTACGAGACCCATAAATCCCGTTTCAGCCCATATTTGTAGAAACTCATTATAGGCTATTTCATTGTCATCTGCTAAATAGAAATACTTATTTCTATCGTCAGATTGTTCAAAATATTTGGCTTGATATTTTAGATAAGTGGAATTAAAGGCTCCAAATCCAACTCCAGAGAATGGATGATCATAAATAATTGCTGCAGTATTTTTCCAAATTAATAATCTACCGTACGCTGAACCTGACTTAAACTCAAATAATTTATTTGCAAAAAAAGAAAGTAAACCAAGGATCAAAAATCCAACTATAATTTTCTTCAAACCATTATTTAAAAATCTATTAAAATAGTTTTTTAAATGATACTTATAATAAATAAAATAGAATGAACCTGCAGAAAGGCTAATCCATGCAGATCTGCTTTTTATCACAATAATTAATAAAACAGAAGTGATTAGAAATATTCCTACTAAAATTAGCCAAAATGTTTCTATCCATCTTGGTGAATTTGGCTTTTTCCCAGCAAGGAAAGTATGTAATCCAAACAATATAATTGAACTGAGAAATGTACTTAAAATATTAGGATTACCGAATCCGCCTGATATATTAAATTTAGAAATTAGATTTTCGGTGATTCCCATCCATTGCATTAAGTGTTTCTATTGAGTCATTTATTTTCAAAAGCCCACTTACATTATTATTATTATCTTTTAATGACAATATAACGTTCGACTCTTCAAGAATTTTTATACCGCCCCAATCATAAATAAATGCTTTGCCTTTCCAATTTCCATTAAGGTTAACCCGGGAAGCTTTTCTTTCAATTTTTTTGTATGTTTTCTCTGAATAGTACTTCGCAATATCGCTTCTTACATCAATATCTTTATCTGAATATGGTTTACTACTAACCCTCATATGATTTTCTATTTCGTTATTTAGAATACTATTCACTTGAAATCCATCATAGATTTTTTTACTCCTATTTAAAAAATAGAAGGCAGCATCCTGGCTTTGTGGAAGTCCTAAACCTTCTCTATAACACAATCCTAGCATCATTAAGCCCATAGGGTTATTTTTTTCCGCACTTAAATTGAAAAAATGTGCAGCCTTTTGGTAATCCTGAGGTACTCCTAAGCCTTTAAAGAAAAGATAACCAAGAGAATATAGTGCTTGTGAGTCACCACTTTTTGAACTTTTGGTAAACCAATATGCTGCTTTTTGAAAATCTTGTTCTACGAAAATTCCATTTTTATAGAGATAACCCAGGTAGTATTCTGATTTCGGCAGTCCATTTTGAGCGGAAAGATTGACATATTTAAATGCAAGCTCATAATTTGGTTTATTTTTCTTTAAATAATAAATACCTAGTAATTCACTAGCTTCAAGATTATTACTTTCAGAAGATTTTAATAAGAATTTTTCAGCTTTTGTTGAATCAATTTCAAATCCGTAGTACCCAAACAAATTTATCTTTCCTAAGAATAGAGAAGATTTAGTGTTACCTAATGATTCACTTTTTTCTATCATTTTTATTCCGCGATCTAAATCACGTTCTACAAGAAAACCATTCAGATAGTAAGTTCCAAGTTCAAATAAAGCTTGGTCATCACTAAGATCTGATGCCTTTTGAAGTAGATTTATTAATTCATCGGAGCCTTTTTGGTCGTCTTTGCCATTCTTTTTAAAATCAACCTTAATCTTTTTTTTGGCATATTCATGATGAGCTAGCTCTAGTGCAATGGTGAATTGATTATGCAAATTTTGACCAATATCTGTAGATATATTTTTTGAATTGTGTACAAAATCAATATCATCAGAAATGGCTGCCTCGTATTGAATTCGTGTCAATTCATTTGTTAAAATTTTTAATGCAATACAGTCTTCCTTGTTATAGTTTAAAATAACGTCTTTGTTGTGTTTATCACCTTGTTCCCAATGTCTGCGCCAAATAATACTTTGCAAACCTGATGATTCTTTGCTGGTCCATTTGAAACCTAAAATGGTTGCCAGTTCTTTAAGTCTGTTGGAATAAGCTGGAAAATATATTTTCCCAAAAATAAACTGGTTAATATTGATAAACCTTTTCTTTAGGTCTTGAATTAAAATATTATATTTCTTTGACAACTTATCAAATACCACAGATTCATAGCTACCGTAATGATATATTGGGGCATCCTTGTAAGCCATTAATATTTTGACAGCTTTTTCACACGATTCCTTTTCTTCTTGCTTTGTATCAGACCAAAAAGATAAATACTGTTGCTTTTCCTGATCCACAATTAAAATTCCGAAGAGGTAGAAAAAATTTTCTTCAGGAATACTTTCCACATCAATAAAAATTTCAACATCCTTTCTTTCCAAGAAAGGTAATTCTTTAACAAAGGTTTTTTGAGTTCTAATTGCTAAAGCCTGTAATTCAGGTTTATATAAAAGTGATGAGTTTTTATTACGTTTATTTTTTCTTCGAGGCTTATAAATATAAGAAAGCTGCCTAACGGTGAAAATGCCTTTTTTCTCAAGCTTCTTTATCTGTTTAGCTGTAATCCTATCTATCAAAGAAAGGTTGTCCTCCTGAATAGCTCGTTCACGACAGATATTTTTAAATGCACACTGCATACAATGTGCATTAAGAAAAGTGGGCGGTTCATTTTTATTGAAATTAATTATATTTTCTATTGCCTCCGTTATTTCGTCTTTTAGAATGTCAGTTCTTATTTTAGTTAGTACTCCTTTTTTGTTTATAGCAATTCCTCTGTCTGGATATTTCCCTTGAATTTTTTCCAACAAAAAGGAAAGGAAAGCCAATGCCATTCGATTCGCTCTTGAAATCTTAATAGTTCCTATAAAAATACCTGGTAAGTAATAAAAATCACCAATAGAAGAGTCCCCTCTTTTTTTAATAAGTAAATCGACGTAAATCGTGATAGAAATCAGCTTAATGTCAAATGATTGCTTTTTTAGAAGGAGGTTTAGTAAATTCATTACGCAATGGGCGCTTATGGCAACAACTGTTGTTGTATTGCCCGGCAATTGGCAAAAGGGCAGTTGGTATAACTAAGATTTCGGTTTAGTCTTTTTCTAAGGATGCTGATGTTCGGACCTGATAAATAAACCTCCGGTTATTCCGCCTCCTCATCACTTTTGTATTCCGAGGGGTACATGTTGTATCGCAATTTAAAATACCGGCTAAACTGACGAGGACTATTATAGCCGACCTGGTATGCCACTTCAGAAACATTCATTTGCCCCTCTTTCAGCAGAATAGTGGCTCTTTTCATCTTAATATTTCTGATAAAATCAATCGGGGTCTGACCTGTGATATTCAGTATCTTTATGTAAAGATGGCCTCTGCTGTATCCCAACTCATGCCCCATGTCTTCAACTGAAAACTCAGGGTTTGAAATATTTGCCTCGATAAGCTCGACGGCCTTTGCGATCAACTTTTCATCGCGTGAAACCACGCTGATATCGCTCGGTTCTGCCTTGATCATGCTTCCGGCTTTTTGTACACGCTGTTGAAATTTTAAAGCACTGTTGATGCTACTTATCAGAATTTCAAAGTTGAAAGGTTTGGAAATGTATTCAATTGCCCCCGCTTCAAGCCCCTCAATCCTATGCTGATCTGACGTATGTGCCGTCAATAAAATAACCGGTGTATGCATCGTTCTCGGGTCTGATTTGATCTTCTCACAAAGCTCGTGACCATCCATGATGGGCATCATAACATCGCTAATTACAACGTCAGGTAAGTCTGTTAAAATTATTTTCCACGCTTCCTTGCCATTGGACGCAACATTAACATGATAAAATTGTTTCAAATTGTCTTTAAGATAAAACCTAAAATCAAGATTATCTTCCACCAAGAGTACACTAGGCATTCCTTTCTCCGGAAGCGGTCCACTATCTTTACTTTGTTTCATGGACTCTGCTAGGCCCCTCATTAACTCTTCAGCATGGTCTTCTTCGGAAATTACTTCTTTCAAGGGTAGTTCAACAACGAACGTACTCCCCATGTCAGGCGTGCTGTCTACTGTTATTTCACCGCCATGTAGTTCTACAAATTCTTTGGTAATGGAAAGACCGATGCCTGTTCCATTATTAATAAAGTCTCCGGATATATCGTTCTGGAAGAACCTGTTAAAAATCAATATTTGTTTTTCTTTGGCTATGCCGATGCCCGTATCATTAACTGTAATAAGCACCGTCCTGGGTTTGTTCCTTTCCGGATTGATCTCAAACCCAACCGTTATTCTGCCACCAGGTAAAGTAAATTTAAAAGCATTAGAGATGAGGTTGAACATGATCTTTTCCATCTTATCCTTATCAAAATAAGTGTAATAGGATTTTACGTCAGTTTTGAAATTTAGCTCTATTTCTTTTTCCTTTGACAAATCCGAAAAAGAGTCTGTCACATCCTGTAAGAAAGCCACTATATTGCCATTTGATTGGCTCAACTTATGCTGATTTGCTTCCATTTTTCTGAAGTCAAGCAATTGATTTACCAGTGTCATCAATCGTTTTGCATTGCGCTGGACAATAGTTAACTCTGACTCCTTTATTTTCTTTGGGTTTTTGATCATCCTCTCTATTGGTGTCAGCACCAGGGATAGTGGGGTTCGAAATTCATGACTGATATTAGTGAAAAACTTAATTTTCATCAGATCGAGTTGATGCTGTCGCTCAGCTTCCCGCCTTTCATTTTCTATACCGGCTTTTTTTCTTTCCCGTTTTATGATATTGAAACGGGTAATATAAAGCGCTAAAATGATTAAAATTGCATATAAAGCATAAGCCCAGGACGTTTTCCAAATTGGGGGTTTTATATAGATGTTGACCGATCTTGGAGGCTCTGACCAGGCATTATGGTTGTTTGACGACCGGACTGAAAAAGTATACTCACCATAGTCCAGATTGGTATAAGTTGCCTTTCTGGATCCTATAAAGGCATCTATCCATTCTGTATCGAAACCTTCCAGTTTGTATTGATATCTAATTTTCTTCGATTGAAAAAATGAAAGTGTAATAAATTCAAATGAGAATGAATTTTCATTGTAATTCAAATGAATGCTCTTTGTATCATTAATTAGCTTATCTAGTATTATTCTTTTATTGTATTCGATTCCCGGACTGATCCTGTTATTTGATAAGTAGAAATTCGTGAGCATCAGGTTTGAAGACTTGTTGTTGATCTTTACGTCTTCGGGATTAAACATATTAAAACCATTTTGGCCAGAGAATATGATCATACCGTCGCTGGTTTTCAAGCCCGCATCTTCCGTGAACGCTTCACTTTGCAATCCGTCAAAGAGGTCAAATGTCTGAAATTCGAATTCCCCGTTTCTATATTTCATTTTCGTTATGCCCTTGGAGGTGCTCAGCCAAAAATCACCATGATCATCCTCCTGTACCGACATTATAAGGTTGGATGAAAGCCCATCTTTTTCCTTTAATACCAAAAAACCATCAGTGTTTTTACGATATAAGTTCAGCCCGTCAAGCGTAGCTATCCAAATTCTATCCTTTGAATCACAATAAAGGGAAACAATACTGCTATTACTCAGGGAGTTTTGTCCGTTTTGATCAGAGCTAATGTAAGATTTGAATATCTCGCTAACAGGATCAAACACGGATAGTCCCGAGGCTGTTCCGATCCAAATATTGCCTGCGTTATCTTCTTCGATACACGTGACAAAATTGGAACTTAGCATGTCATCCTCATTATAGTTAATAGTCGATTGTGCGGTGATGTCGTACTTATAAACTCCGTTGCTCAAGGTGCCAATCCAGATGTTCCCCTTTGAATCTTCAAAAAGGTCCCAAACACTTATGTCCTGAACCCGGTCGCTAGGTTCGAAATCAAATTTTGACAAAGCCTTGCCATCATACCGGTACAGACCTTCCAAAAAGGTGCCAATCCAAAGCGTCTTGTCACTGCTGTACAACAGGCTAACAATTATTTCAGGTTTACTCCCTGAGAAAGGCACTTCACCCATCAATTCAGAAAAAGTATTTGAGGAACGATCAAAATAAAGTACACCCTTTCCATTGGTACCAATCCACAAATTCCCTTTTTCGTCTTCGGCAAAGCTGCTCATATCGTTGAAAGCCGGAATATTATTGCTCAACTTATAATGACTGAAGTTGTTCGCCCCATGGTGATGATAGCTCACCCCATTTTTGATGGTTCCTACCCATATACCTCCTGATCGATCTTTAAAAAGCCTGCCCACATTATTGTGCCCCAGGCTTTTCGGTATATTAGGATCATGAAGTATGGCTTTTACCGACCAGGTTTGTTTATCTACAACAGAAATTCCTCCATGATCAATACCCAACCAGACGTTCCCATCTTCACCTTCAACAATATCTGTTACCATATTATTTGTCAGAACGGACCCATCTAAAATTCTTTGAGAACCACTAGTAGTGTTCAAATAATAGACACCAAATGGGTTTCCATAAGAATATATCCAAAAATCACCGTCAGAATCGACATATAACCCCCATTTACCACTACCCCCTGATAAATTGCCTGGCATACCATATCGAACCATTACCGTATTTGTAAACGGGTCAATACACTCTACAATTCCCCTGGAGTGTACAATCCAGATCTTTCCGGATTGATCCTCCACCAGATCAGCAACATTATTGGTGGCGATAGCGACATCACTTCCTTCATCTTTGTTAAGTTGTAATATCTTGTTGCCATTGTATAATTTTACCAGCCCACGGTTCTCGATGGAAAACCAGAAATCCCCGTTTGTGTCCACCAACATTTCCTCTATGAAGGCGCCACTTGTCTGAAGCAGTGAAAAATATTTATCCGGGGAGCCAAATGCATCTGTAAGAGGATTATAAGCAGAGATACCATCAGTATATTTGACCCAAATCATTCCTTCCGGACCTTGAGTAATCCATTGGATGGTGTTATTTGGCAACGAAGTAGTGTCTTCTTCATCGTGTTTGTACACTTTAATTTCATAGCCATCATATCGATTTAAACCCGATAGGGTTCCTATCCATATATATCCATCCTGATCCTGAAAAATGCTGTGCACCTGGTTATGAGATAAACCATCGACCGATGTGATCCTCTCGAACTTTGTGTTTAAAATCGACTGACCAAGACAGTTGCCCACAACAAAGGCCAGCAACAAAATTACCGTTCCAGCCCTTCCAACTATTAATCTTTCCATGATCAAAAACCTCTTACCGAATTAAACTACAATATCACCACATTTTCAATCAAATTGATCCTTTTTAGATAAAATATGAAATACGTACCACTATCATTCATTATGGTCATATACTTAGTTAAAAATTTAATACCCTTGTTGGATTTGGTTAATATTTGATGGTGCTGATGAAGTAAAAAGTGATTTTAAAAGCACAACAGCTTAAGATAATTGTACTGTCGAAAACTTCAAATATTACTATTTTAGCCAATACCTTTTGTGACGGGTGTCATTGCTACAAGAAACGTTGTGTGTTGTTTAAATAATTTTATAATTTGAATTTACACTATTCTTTTTATTAGAAGAATGGAATATTGAATCTTTATTATTCCAATACTCCATTCTTCCAACCTGTTACCTGACAATCAATTTTTTATTAATAATTAATTCCTCAGACATAATTTTTACCAGGTAAATTCCAGTTTTAAGTTTTGTATCCATATTGAGTGTTCCGTTGTCATTTACCACCTTTTCGAATATCAACCTGCCATTATTATCAAAAATATTGACGATTGAATTTTTCATGTTTTCAGGTAAAGTGACAGAGAACATTCCTCCATATGACGGATTGGGATAAATGACCACATCGCTTGTGATATCTGCCCCGGTTGGTCTTTCAGATTCCGCTAAGGCGGTTCTTGATGATGGATTGGTAGATGCATATTCAATATACCCGTTGCAATTCAGCCATTCACTATTAGAACCGCCGCAGGAGCTATCCTGCCATACCCCTGTATTAGTAGTCTGGTCTTCCGATTGATAAGTGGTGCCATCGATGGTAACGTAATCTATCTGCACATCTCTTCCGACATCATCATTGGTAAAATGAACGGTCATTACCCCGTTTCCGGAAGCTGTGTAATCCGCCATAGAAGTAGTCAGTGTCCAGGTAGCCACAGTTGTACTATCCACTCGTAACTCAATAGTCTCGTCTCCGTTAACTCCCAAGGCACGCACTACAATATTACCGCTATTACAATTCGTAGCTCCTGTACCTTCACCTGAAGGCACGGTTCCTGTATTCGTTACCAGTACCTTATCCAGTTGAGCACCGTCTTCACGGTAGCCTATTGTAAGCGTGTGATTTCCGGAACTCAAGTTGTAGCTGACCACTGAACCACCGTTGTTAGAGTCATGCACGTCATCCCATTGCCAGGTAGATGTTGATGGAATGTTATTCCAAAGGGTCCAGCTACCACCATCCATACGCACCCAGAATGAGTCGTCGTCCGCATTCGGTGTGATCACCCTGGCCCATACTTTGTAGGTTCCGCTTTCGCTGACACTGAAGTTGTAATTGATCTGCCCGTCTGTGCCAGGAGCACTGCCCGTGCTATTATTGCCTGACTGTACTGTCAAGTACTGACCATTTGAAGCGTTAGCATCCGAGAGAGAATTCCACAATGGACCTGCTCCGGCACATTCAGCTTCAAGCCATACATCCGCGCCGCCTGCTGAACAATTTGTGGCTGAGGTGCCTTCACCGGAGGGCGTAGTCCCTGTATTAGTCACAACCACCTTATCCAGTTGAGCTCCATCTTCACGGTAAGCTATCGTGAGCGCGTGGTCACCCGAACTCAGATTGTAGCTGACTGCTGAACCACCGTTGTTAGAATCATGCACGTCATCCCATTGCCAGGTGGATGTGGATGGAATGCTATTCCAAAGGGTCCAGCTACCACCGTCCATACGTACCCAGAATGAGTCGTCGTTCGCATTCGGCGTGATCACCCGGCCCCATACTTTGTAGGTTCCGCTTTCGCTGATATTGAAGTTGTAGATGATCTGCCCGTCTGTGCCGGGAGCACTTCCTGTGCTATTATTCCCGGATTGCACAGTCATATACTGATCATTTGAAGCATTGGCATCAGAGGCAGTATTCCACAATGAACCCACTGTGCCGCATTCAGCTTCCAACCATACACTCGTAGTATTACCAGAACTAACCGTTACATTAAAGGTATGCGTACTTTCACAGCCTTCATCGTTGATGTAAGTAACCACATAATCACCTGCCTGGGTAGCCTGGATGTCAGCAATCGTCACTTCACGTGTGGTGGCGTTAAAGGCATCCGGTCCGCTCCAACTCCACGAACCGCCGGTTGTAGCCTGAGGACCAAATACAAGTGTATCCCCAACGACTAATGAAACACTGTCGATATTTTCCCAGGAACCGCCGTTTACCTGCACATAAGGGGTAATGAAAGAAGGCGTACAAGTGTTTCGCTCACCATACACGATTCCCCGTCCTGCAGTACTCATATATACTCGTCCGTATACGTTCATATCTCCAACCACATATTCTCCGTTGGCCGGTCCGCCATATTCGTGATCATCATCATTGACACGCGTCCAGGTGGCACCTTCATCGATGGATTGGTGAATACCGGTTACGCCGTTTATGGTTCCCCAGATGTAGACAGCCGGATAGCTGGCTCCAGGGGCTGCTTTACCAAAACCTACAGCACGACATATCGTGATTCCGCTGATGGTGCCGAACGAGGATCCTGAGTTGGTTGAGCGTACCAGACCGGCACTATCCAGCGCTATCCAGATGTCCCCTTCCCTTTCCGGAGCTGCCCGAAGTTTCCTCTTGCCGTCAATAGCAAGTGTAGATACCAGAGAAAAAGAAGCTCCACCATCGGTACTGCGCATCACCGCTCCTGTTTCAGGATCGTAAGTATAGAACTTATTAGCATTGACCGGGTCGGCCACAGGCTTTAAATAACTTGACGTTGTATTTATACCACTAACCGTACTCCACGTGCTGCCATTGTCCGTAGACCGGTACATAACCGATGACCCCTGGGGTGAGTGAAGCAGCACATTGCCATCAGCAGACAAAGCTAATTTTCCTTTTTCTCCATTGATCGAGCCGGTTTGTGTCCAGGTCTTTGCTGTATCTGTAGAATAATGCATATCAACCCCAACACGAACCACCTTGGCCGGGTTTTGTGCCGCCACGGCCAGCCCGGTAGTAGAACCTGCCGGAGGATTATGAGGCGGTACATACTGGGTAACATCCGTATGACTGAAGCCCGTATAATCCAGTATGGTTGAAATCAACGGCCCACCCGGAACACTTACAAGATCCTGCGGTACGGTCTCGTCTATCCCATGGGATTTAAATTTCCATGTCACTTTACCATGTTCAGTAGTATTTCCTTCTGCATCTGTTTTGGTGAAGAAGTCTGAAAGGTTGTCAGCTCCCCATATACCATTTCCGGAGGTGACAAATGCCCTGTTGGAATTGAAAGGATCGATCACCGCCGAACTGTTCCAGTGACAAGTAGTTTGCCCATCAACCCAGCCAATACCATTCGCATCGACCATTTCATAGTCAGGAAATTGTCCATTTTCTGTCGAGTAAAACCTGAACATCTCTCTCCAGGTCTGTCCTCCGTCTTCACTCAGGAAAATATTATCCCCGTACTTCGCTTCCCACGTACCATTTACGTTCCAGTATTGCACGCCCCTCCAGCTATTGATGGAAGTGGCTAATATCCGGTTTTCATTATTCGGATCGATAGATATCCCGCTGTAAGCTCCATAATGAACTTGATTTGGCGGCGCTATTGAATCGAGATCCAACATGTAATTTTCCGGTGAAATATCTGTCCAGGTACTTGAAACAACATCGTACTTGTATGTCGCACCCCTATTGTAATAATCAGTAACACCATCCCAGGTCTGTGCATGAGGTCCGGCTCCATTTGCATAGGTCACGTAGAGCGTACTGCCATCACTAGTTATGGCCATACGTTGTGGCATGATACCAACTGTGGTAGGCCGACCTGCTACCAGTGACCAGCTGGCTCCAGCATCTTGACTTACATAAAGGTTGTCATTGGCCCGGCCAGCTCCCGCATAGATCGTCTGGCTTACTCCACCAACAGCAGAGGAGGGGTCAAAAACAACAATGGATGTTCCCGCTTCGTTTGCAGTGGTCGTTACCGGATAGGAAGTCACCTGTGTCCAGGAAGCCCCCCGGTCGGTACTTTTCCACATACCATCAAACCGCGAGCCAATAAAAATGATATTACTATTGTTGGGGTCTACTGCAATCCTTTCCCCATTGCCTCGGCCCATACCATTACCGTGGGCTTTGAACTGGTTGGTCACCTCAAACCTCTCCCAGGTATCTCCATAATCATCGGATCTCAGAAACATGGATTTACCATCGTTCCAGTAAGTGGTCCCTGCCAGCAGGTATACCCGGCCGGCCACATTAGGATCTACGGCTATTCCATCGATACCATGGAGCCCTATTTCAGTTTCAGACACCCAGTCCGTCAACGGTATCCACGATTGGGTCGCCTCATCCCATCTATAAGCTCCACCCACGTCCGTACGGGCATAAAAAACATTCTGATCATTTGGTGCGGCTATCACTGCCGAAACAAAACCACCGCCACCGATGGCTACATTGCCCCAATTATAAGTTTGTGCTTTCACACATGTTACACAGATAAATAATAATAGAGGTAATAACTTCAACCATAATTTTCGTCTTGTTTGAAGTGTTAACATTTGATACTTCTTTTTCATAAGCATTCTGTTTTCAAATGAATTGTTTAAGTCAATTTGTATTTATTAGTTGTTGATTGACTTGAAACAATATGTCTAGATCACACACAGGTTTGTTCAATTCCTCAAGGGCATTTGCACTAATAAAGTTCGAGAAGTTGTCCGATTCCAGTATGCCGCCAAGGTGCATTTCCGGATGTTAACAGACAATTCCTTTACAATAATGAGAAATCAAATTCATTGGAAGATGACCTGTCCATACCATGAATTAATTACTTAATCAAACGGTTGGTCATACACAGTTAGCGGTTGGGTTATAAACAAATATTCAAAAAAAATCAGCTTTATTTATTAAAAATAAATTTTCACGCTCATTGTCTTATCATATATTACAAATATCATAATTTTATTTACTTCCCACGTGCAGAAATGTATTGGGTTTGTGCCTATTTTGTAATAATTTTTATTCACTGGTGTCCGTAGAAATTATTCCGTATTAGTATCACCCCTTCAATCCCATAGCCGTTAGGCAAAGATCATAACATGTTGACAGTCAATTAGCATTCGAAACCGAGTTTCTTCATTTTTTTATCTTGCTAAGGTAATAGAAACTTTTCCAAGCCAGTCCAATGACTTTGATGCCCTGATAACCCACTTTAGTTGCAGATTTATTATACACCACCTGACTATTCGGGCCGGTCCATAACAAGGTGCATCGGTAAGGTATATTCCCAATCAATGCACCCTGTATACTTATGATGATACCATATTAAACTCATTATTTAACTACGAGCTTCTTTTCTTCGGTGATGCCATTTCCAATAACGTTGACAAAATACACTCCCGGTTTCAGTTCTGCCCTGATAGCCATCTTTCCAGCCCCTTTCAGCCGCCTGGTGAAAAACTTCCTTCCTGACAAATCGAAGATTGCCAATTTTGAATCTATCCATGTTTCCGGGACTTCTATCGTAAAATCTCCGGTTTCCGATGGATTAGGATAAA
>Ga0055477_10000274_pt1 | contig 13432 bp, 11 predicted proteins | sample Muzzi_PWA_D2_FD_57683 | JGI IMG/M metagenome (GOLD analysis project Ga0055477, IMG submission 57683) | Wetland microbial communities from San Francisco Bay, California, USA, that impact long-term carbon sequestration - Muzzi_PWA_D2 | ecosystem: Environmental > Aquatic > Marine > Wetlands ... | reverse complement strand
CAAGATTTTCGGGGACGGGGAACAGACGCGCGATTACGTGTATGTCGGAGACGTGGCGGCGGCGAACCTGGCCGTGTCCTCGCTGCCGCTCGTGGATCCGGAGTCGATCGACGACGTCGCGTACAACGTGGCGACCGGTTCGGAGACGAGCGTCTGTGAGCTCGCCGCCACGATCATCGCGGCGAGCGGCCGCGCGGCCGAGACGGAGTTCGCGCCGGCGCGCCCGGGTGAGCTGCTGTGCAGCTGCCTCGACACGTCGAAGCTGCGCGCTACCGGCTGGTCGCCGGACGTCGACCTGGCCGAGGGCCTGCGACGTACGTACGGACATATCGCCGACAACCTCTGAGGAAGCACACCGGATGACGCCCATAGCCAGCCTGCCCGTCCTGCTCGCCGCCCGGCAGGCCGCCCCTCTCACGAGCAATCCGTGGGACCTCGTCCTGTACGCGACGCCGGTCACGAAGATCATCCTCATCGTGCTCGCCGCGTTCTCGCTGATCTCGTGGGTAGCGATCTTCTGGAAGTGGAAGGCGTTTCGCGAAGTCGACCGGGACGGCGACCGATTCGTGGCCGGCATGGCCGACGCGGACGGCCTGCACGGCATCTACCAGACGCTCACGGCGCTGCCGGAATCCGCCTATACCCGGGTCATTCGGAGAGGCGTGAACTTCTTCACCGAGCTCCGCCCGAGCGCGCTGCGCGAGGCGCCGGTCCCCGGGGGCAGCTCCGGGCTGACGCCCGCGCAGCTCGAGGCGCTCGGGCTGGTGTTGAACAAGGAGCTTTCCGAGGAACGCGACAACCTCGCCCACGGACTCCACTGGCTGGCGATCATCGGCTCGGTGAGCCCGCTGCTCGGGCTGATGGGCACGGTGCTCGGCGTCATGAACTCGTTCATCGGCATCACGGCCCAGGGAACCGCGAACATCGCGGCCGTGGCGCCCGGCATCGCCGAGGCGCTGATCACGACGGTAGCCGGCCTCGCCGTCGCGATCCCCGCCGTGATCGCCTACAACCACTACGCAGGCAAGCTGGCCCTGTTCACCGGGGAACTCGAGGGCTTCGCCGCCGAGTTCATCGGCACGCTGGCCCGCGAAGGGCGGGTCTGATGCAGATCCGCGCCAACCGCGAGGGAGACCTGGGCGGGCTCCCGGTCCGGGCCGAGATCAACGTGACCAGCCTGGTCGACGTCGCCTTCACCCTGCTCGTCATCTTCATGATCACCGCTCCGATCCTCCAGGGTGGCGTCGAAGTGACGGTCCCGAAGGCCCCGGCCGCGCCCCTCCAGGTAGCGGAGGGCGTCGTGGTGACGATCGACCGGTCCGGCACGATCTACGTCGACGACACCGAGGTGACACGCGACGAGTTCGCCGCCACGATCGGCCCCCTCGTGGAACGTAAGGGAGGGGGAACCGTGTACGTGAAAGGCGATACGGACGTTCCGTACGGTTCGGTGCTGTGGGTGATCGGCACGCTGCGCGAGGCCGAGATCGAGGCGGTGAGCCTCGTGGCCGAGCCGGAGCCGCGCCGGCGCGGCCAATAAGGCCGCCGCGGCGGACCTGACCCGCAGAGCACGGGGCCGACGGATGCACGAACTCGACGACGGACGCGCACGGGACCGGCAGGTGCCCAGGGGGGCCATCTGGGGCTCCCTCGGCCTCCACGGGGTCCTGATCGCTCTGCTCCTGGGCCTTTCGGTCTTCTCCGTGCCTGAGGTCCCGGCCCAGACGTACGCCGTCCGTCTCGTGGCCGCCGCCGACCTGGAGGCGCCCCTCGCAGAAACGCCCGCGCCCCCGAAGCAGGCGGAGGAGGAGAACCGTCCGCCGCCCCCGCAGCCCACCGAGGAACCGCTGCCGAAGACCGAGTTGCCGAGCGTGGTCGAGGAGATGCCGAAGACCGAGGAGCCCGAGCGCGAGCCGGCCCGCTCCGACGAATCCGGGGACGAGGCGGTCAACGTGCAGACCGACGGGATGCGCTTCGTCGACCCCGAGTACGCGAACAACATCGTCCGCCAGATCCACCGGTACTGGCGGCCGCCCGACACATCGCGGTCGCTCAGCGCCGAGGTCGTCTTCGTACTCGACCGCTCCGGCAAGGTTGTGGAGGTCGATTGGGTCCGCCGCTCCGGCAACACGGCGTTCGATCTCGAGGCTCGCGGAGCGATCGAGGCCGCCGGCCGCGCCGAGGCGCTCGGGCCGTTGCCTGACGAGTGGCCGGCGGACGAGATGCGCATTCAGTTCTTCTTCGACCCGAGCACGCGATGAGCGGCGCTCGATGAATGATGAACCCCAGCAAGCGAAGATCTAGATGAGCCGGATTCCACATATGACGTCCCTCGGGTTGCTGATCGCTGCGGCCCTGCTCGTGACCACCACACCGCTCGCGGCCCAGGATCGCGGCGATGTCCGCCTCGGGATCACCTATACGCCGGGCTTCCAGCCGGGGCTGGTGATCGCCGCCGTCGGTCACGAGACGGCGATGGGAGAGGTGGCGCGCACGACCGAGTCGATCCTGCGGGCGGACCTGCTCTACGCGGACCGGTTCGAGATCATCCCGATTCCGGACTCCGTGCGCTCGAGCGAGGGGATCAACTATGGCCTGTGGAACGAGCTCGGCGCCGTCTGGCTCCTGAGCTCCGAGATCACCGGCACGTCGACGGCGCCCGTGCTGCGTGTGAGCCTGCACGACGTCGTATTCGGGGAGCTCAAGGAGGTCAAGTCGTTTCCGCTGCCGGCCGTCAGCGCCCGTGGCTTCCGCATGGCGGTGCACCGCGTCTCAGATCAGGTCGTCCAGTGGGCGACGGGAGATCCGGGCATCGCGGCCACCCGGATCGTGTTCCGCCGGAAAACGGGGGAGGGGACCTCCGATATCTACGCGATCGACTACGATGGGGAGAACCTGGCGCGGCTGACCTCGGAGAACACGATCGTCTACTCGCCGGCCATCTCGCCCGGCGCCTCGCACCTTCTCTACGTCTCCTATGACCAGGGCTGGCCGGTCGTCTACGAGAAGAATCTCTCCACCGGCGCCCGGCGCACGATCTCCAGCGTCGAGGGCCTCAACGTCACGCCGGTCTATTCGCCCGATGGGAGCAAGATCGTCCTCGCCCGCACGGCCGGCGACCATGCCGAGCTGTTCGAGTTCCAGCGCAATCCGCTTGGTGCCCCGCGCCGCCTCACCTATACGAGCTCGGGGGAGACGCTGAACGCCGGGTACGCGCCGGACGGCACGCGGCTGGCGCTCACCTCGTCGCCGCTCGGTCTGCCGCAGATCTACGTCATGCCCGTATCGGGTGGCGCGCCGCAGCTGATCAGCCGCTACGTGTACGGCGAGCGCGGGTACGCCACGTCCCCGGACTGGGCGCCTGAGAACAACCGGATCGCCTACCAGGCATGGGTGGACAACAGCTTCCAGGTGGTCACGGTGAACCCCAACGGGGCGGACCGCCGGATCATGACCTCGGCGGGGAGTAACGAGGATCCGAGCTGGGCGCCCGACGGCCGCCACCTGGTGTTCTCCTCGGCGGGCCAGCGAGGGAACTCGTTGCTGATTCTCGACACGGTGAGCGGCACCGTTCGGACCCTCACCTCGGGCCAGGTGGATCAACTCCCGGACTGGTCGCCGCCCCTCCCCTGATCCGGCGCGCGCCGGAGACGCGAAAAGTCAAGGCCGGCGGGCATTGGCAAGGAATAACGCGGTCGCTACGTTGAAAGCGGTCCTGGCCGGCGTCGTGTCGAATGCTGGCTGCGCGCCGCGTGTTCGTCCAGGGAAATCGTCCCAGACCTTGAAGGAGTTACCGAGATGCGTCTCAATCTTAAGATCGTCGGACTGCTCGCGCTGGCGAGCATCGGAACCGTCGCGTGCGGCGGCAATGAGCCACCTCCCGAGCCGGCCCCCGTGGTAGATGAGACGCCGCAGCCCGACGCGGACAGCCTCGCAGCCGCCCAGGCGGCGCAGCGCGACGCCGCGGCGATGCAGCTGTGCGTGCAGGCGCGGCAGGCACTCGCTTCCGGGGACCTGAACCGGGCACGGAGCCTGGTCCAGCAGATCAACCGCGATTACGCGGGCACCGAGTGCGCAGGCATGACCGCCCAGATCAGCGCGAAGATCAACGCGGTCGCCACCCTGCGGGAGCCCGTCCACTTCGAGTTCGACAAGTCGCGGATCACCGATGAGGCGGCCGCCGTGCTGCAGCGTAAGGCCGAGGTGCTCCGCCAGCATCCGGATCTGCGGATCACGATCGAGGGCCACTGCGACGAGCGTGGATCTCTCGAGTACAACATGGCGCTCGGACAGCGTCGCGCGGAAAGCACCCGGCGCTACCTGACCGGGCTCGGCATTCAGGGCGCGATGTTCTCGACCGTGAGCTTCGGCGAGGAGCGCCCGATCGCACAGGGTCACAACGAGCAGGCCTGGGCGCAGAACCGTCGCTCCGAGTTCGTGATCAAGAACCTGGACGTGATGTGAATCGTTTTCGGAAGGTCGGCCTCGTGGCGCTGGTGCTGCTTTCGAGCGGCGCCTGCGCCACGAAGAGCGACGTGGCCACGCTCCGGACGACGATCGTCGACCAGATGCGCGAGGATCGAGCCCAGCGGGACTCGCTGATCAGCGAGATCCGCAGCCTGCGTTCGGTGCTGCTGGACAGCCTGAACGTCCAGACGCGCCGCGACATCTCGGGGCGGGTCGACCTCCAGCGGCAGATACAGGACCTGAACACGGCGCTCAATCAGCTGATGGCCCTGACGGGCGAGACGCAGCGACAGCTGGCCCGGCTCGAAGCCGGGGGCGGGACGGCCGGCGCCACGACGCTGCCGACCGATCAGAGCGGAGGCGCGGTCGCCCTCGAGGGTGACGCGGGCCAGGGCGGCGCCGAAGCGCGCGACCTGTACGATGCGGCGATCCGGCAGTTCCGCCGGGGCTCCTATGAGACGGCGCGGACGGGGCTGGACGAGTTCCTGAGTCGGTATCCCCAGGACGAGCTCGCCCCCGACGCCCAGTACTACCGGGCGGAGACGTACGCCGAGACGGGGGACGAGGAGAAGGCGCTGGAGGAGTACGCCCGGGTGCTGGAGCTGTATCCCAATTCGCGGCGCGCTGCGACGGCCCTCTACAAGAGCGGCCGCATCGAGCTCGAGCGCGGGAACACGGACGACGCCCGGACCTACTTCAACCGGGTGATCCAGGGGTATCCGGGGAGCGACGAGGTCGAGCTCGCGAGACGGGAACTCACCCGTCTCGACGGCTGACCGGGGGCCGGCGGAGCCGGGACCGTGCGCTGTCCTTCTTGTAACCATATCGAAGACAAGGTCGTCGATTCACGTCTGAGTCGCGGCGGGCGATCGATCCGCCGCCGGCGTGAGTGCCTGGAATGCGGCAAGCGCTTCACCACCTACGAGCACGTCGAGCACGAACCCCTCTCGATTCGGAAGACGACGGGCGCGGTCGAGCCCTACGATCGCCAGAAACTCCTCGACAGCATCGGGATCGCGTGCGCGAAGCGGCCGATCTCCCTCACCACGATCGAGGCGGTGGTCGACGAGATCGAGGAGCTGATCGAGGCCTCCGATAATCGCGAGATCAGCAGCCAGTCGATCGGCGAGATGGTGATGGAACAGCTTCGCGGCCTCGACCAGGTCGCCTACGTCAGGTTCGCCTCGGTGTACCGAAACTTCCAGGACACGACCGAGTTCATGGAGGAGGTGCGCGAGCTGGTCACGCGGGCCCGCTATCGGGCGCGGGGCCAGCAGGATCTGTTCGGATCGGAGGACCCGTCCAGCGAAACCGAGGCCGAGTGAGGACGACCACCGGGGAGATGCCCTTCCTCGATCACCTCGAGGAGCTGCGGAGCCGGCTCGTCTGGAGCCTGGCCGTGGTCGTCGCCCTCTCCGTCGGGGGCTTTTTCATCGTGACCGGATTCGACGTGCTGGGAATCCTCTCGCGGCCCTTCCACCACGCGCTGCCGGATATGACCCTGCAGTTCCTGAGCCCCACGACGCCCGTCATGGTCAGCCTCAAACTCGGCTTCGTGGTGGGCCTCATCCTCGCGTCCCCGTTCCTCGCGTGGCAGGCCTGGGCGTTCTTCGAGCCGGCCCTGTACGAGCACGAGCGTCGGATGGTCCTTCCGGCGATCGGACTCGGCTTTTTGTTGTTCCTGATCGGGATCGCGATGGCCTATTTTTTCGTGCTGCCGTTCGGGCTGGACTTCCTGCTCGGCTTCCAGGCCGAGCAGCTCAGCCCGATGATCACGGTGGACGAGTACCTGCGCTTCGCGACCCGGCTGATCCTGGCCTTCGGTCTGATCTTCGAGATGCCGGTCGTCTTCGTGCTGCTGTCGCTCATCGGGCTCCTGTCGGGGGACACACTGCGGAAGTATCGCCGTCACGCGATCGTCGGCCTCGCCGCGGCCTCGGCGCTGCTGACGCCCGCCGACGTGGGCACGATGCTCATGCTGTTCGGTCCGATGATCCTCCTGTACGAGTTCTCGGTCTTGCTCGTCGACCTGGTGGGGCGGCGGCAGCGACGGTCCGAGGCGCCGACATGACGCTCGGCCGGGGCGTCGCCGTCCTGGCCGCGGTCGCCATCCTCGCGGCCCCCCGTGCCGCCGCCGGCCAGGAGCGGGACCTCCAGAACCCGCGCCGGCGAGGGATCCCGGCTGATTCCATGGCCGGGCGACTGGAGCGACTCGAAGCGCTTCCCGACAGTCTCCTCTCCGACAGCCTCCGGTTCGTGCGTGACAGTTTGCTGGCGGCGCAGGATAGCCTCGCCCAGGAGAACCTGCGGGTTCGACGTGAAGGCCTCTCCGGAGGGGATTTTCCGGAGAAGGACGAGTTCTTCCAGAAGCTGAGCGGGGGGAACGCCCGCTATGAGGTGATCGAGTATCGCGGGGAGACCGTGCGGGTCGGCATCCCGAAGCGGCGATTGGACCTGGAGGGAGCGGCGCAGCTCAACCGCGTCGGCGACGTGCTGCTCGCCGACACGATCCGGTACATGGGCGACGAGCAGTTCATCGAAGCGCGAAAGAACATCGAGCTCCTCGGGGCCGACGGCAGCAAGGCGGTCAGCGACTCGACGCTCTACTACGACGTCGGCCGGCTTCGCGGCACCCTGTACGACGCCGAATCGACCTTCCAGGAGGGCGGCACCGAGTGGCGGGTGTTCGGCAACGTCATCCCGCTCGCCCAGGACACGATCTACGCGACCCACGCGGCCTTCACGTCCTGCGATCTCGACGAGCCTCACTACACGTTTCGGGCCGGCCAGCTGAAGATGGTGACGAGCGACGTGCTCGTTGCGTGGCCCGTCGTCCTCTACGTGAGCCGGGTGCCGATCTTCTGGCTGCCCTTCTTCGCGGCCGACATCCGCCAGGGCCGCCGCAGCGGCATCATTCCGCCTCGCTTCGGCGTCAACGACATCGTGCAGACGTCCGGGCAGACGAGCCGCAACGTCACTGATTTCGGGTACTACTGGGCGATCAGCGACTATCTCGACGCGCAGGCGACGGTCGATTGGTTCAGCGGCAACTACACGCGGGTCAACGGCGCCTTCCGGTACCGGTTCCTCAAGCAGTTCATTCGGGGCAGCGCGGTCTACAGCCAGAGCTTCGCGGAGGACGGCAACAACCTCCGGCTCCGGGTCGGCCACGACCAGGAACTGGGACTCAACACGACGTTCCGCGCCTCCGTGAACTACGTCCAGGACACGAGGATCTTCCAGGACCAGAGCATCAACCCGACCGAGCAGACCCGGACGATCGACTCGGACATCGGGTTCAACCAGCGCCTCTCGTTCGGGAATCTGCAGCTCAGTGCCGACCGGCAGCAGTACCTCGACGGCTCACGTACCACGACGACGCTGCCGCGCGTGAGCTTCAGCATCCTGCCCGTGACCCTGTTCGGGGCGCCCCGCAATCGGGCCGGCCCATTCAACAACATCACTCTCGACGGCTCGACGCGGTTCTCGCGGCAGACGATCGCAGCGGATTCCTCCTCGGACCGAACGACCACGACGGGCGGCGGCGGCGCGACGGTCCGGGTCGGGGGGCTGAGTATCGCCAGCAGCGCGCAGCTCACCGACCTCGAGATCACCCCGGTCGACAGCCTGTTCAACGACCTGCCACCCGAGACCGAGGCGACCCTCGAGTGGAGCACCCGGGCGAGCTTCCGAATCGGGCTCCTGGGCTCGACCACGCTGAGCCCGACCGCGGCGCTCTCGGGCACGAAGTTCCGCAGCGAGGATACGGGTGGCGACTTCGTCAGCGCGCCCAGTCGGGCCTCGGTCGGCGCTCGGTTGACGACCGACGTGTACGGGTTCTATCCGGGCTTCGGGCCCTTCACGCGGCTGCGGCACAAGATCTCCCCGGGCTTCGACTACTCGTACTCCCCGGCCGTGACCGTGGATTCCGCCCTTGCGGCGATCCCGGGATTCCCGGGGCGCTCGGGAGACGCGCGCAACGAGCTGTCGTTCACCCTCAACCAGACGTTCGAGGCCAAGCTACCGGCGCGGGCGCAGCCCACCGATACGGTGATGGCCGACACCCTGGTCGACGGTCCGTTGCCAGTCTCCGACTCGGCACGCGCCGGCCCGCTTCCGGGTCCCGCCGGACGGGCCGGCGAGCCGTCGCGGCCCGAGCGCGACCGGATCGTGACCCTGCTCGGCATCCGCACCTCCGCCCTCAGGTTCGACTTCGAGCGCGCGAAGCAGGGGGAACCGGTTCTCGTGTCCGACCGGATCACCAATAACTTCACGTCAGACCTGCTGCGCGGTCTGACGATCAACATGACGCACGACCTGTTCGACGGGACCGGGACGGACCGGACGTTCGACCCGTTCCTCTCGGCCCTCACGGCCAGCTTCAGTCTCAGCTCGGGGCAGGGAATCGGCGACATCTTCGGGCTCGGGACGGGCGGTGCCCGGCTTCCGCAGCAGGTTCCGACCAGCTCGCTGGACCGATACCGCGACCGTGAAATCTATGGCAGCGCCGATCCCTTCTCCGAGGGGGCGGGCCCGTGGAGCGTGTCCGTGACGTACAGCCTCCAGCGCCCCCGGCCTAGCGAAACGGGCGTCGACAGCCAGTCACTGAACGGCACGCTGTCGCTGCGACCCACGCCCCACTGGTCGATTCGCTGGTCGACCCAGTACAATCTCACCGACAATGAGTTCGGCCAGAACGTCATCACCTTCGATCGCGACCTGCACCGCTGGCTCGCGTCCTTCCAGTTCGCCCGCTCCCCGAACGGCAACACGGTCTTCCAGGTCTCCGTGAGCCTCAAGGACCAGCCCGACATCCGCGGCGAGTACAACCAGCGGACCAACTGACGTCACCTTTGTCCCCTCACCGCAGCATTCGGTCGCCGTGGCCGGATTCTTGAACTTCAAGTCCGTCCCGGGCAGCGCCTGGCGCGCCCCATGCGACCGTGAAGGAAACCGGCGGCACTCAGCGGGCAAACGGACGAATCGCGGCATGACGACCTTCCAGAAGCTGAAACACGAGGCGCGGCGGGCCGAACAGCGCTCCGACTGGGCGCGGGCCATCGATCTGTACCAGCAGGCGCTGGATACGGACGAGGACATGGCCGATCTGAGCCTCTACAATCGTATCGGCGACCTCTATCTCCGCCTCGGCAAGAACGAGGCGGCCGTAGAGTGCTACGAGCGGGCCATCGAGCGGTATGCCGATCACGGGATGCACACGAGCGCTATCGCGCTATGCAACAAGATTTTGCGAATCGCCCCCGGGCGAACCTCCGTCTACCGCCGGCTGGGGGTGCTGCACGCTCGTACCGGCCTCATGGCCGAGGGGCGTTCGAACACCCTGACCTTCGTTCGCCAAGTCCTCGAGGAAGGGAAGCCGCTCGAGGCCGTGCGGGCCGTCGATCAGTTCGTCGAGCTGACCGGTGACGAGGAGATCCGTCTCTCGTTCGCCGACGTCCTGGAGGCGGCGGACGACGTCGTCGCCGCGGTCGACCAGCTCCGTGCCGTGTACCGACTGCGGCGCAAACGTGGAGAGGATTCCGAGGCGCTGCGCGAGCGAATCGAGGCCCTGGCGCCGGGCGACGGGGAGGGGCATGGTGATCAGCCGTCGGACGCCCATGCACCCAAGGGCGCCGCCGCATCGGTCCGGCTCGCCCGACTGGTCGCCGATCGGCTGGCCGATGATGGGGAAGCCGAGTCGTTCGACGCGGCCCCCCTTGCCGACGAGGCCGAGGCCGCCGTGCCGCGCGACGAACGGCTCGACGGCGTTCGCCACGAGCTGGGACGCTTCCGGGAGCAGGTCCAGGAGGTTCTCGACGGGGAGGACCTGACCGTGCGTTATGACCTCGGCGTCGAATTCATGACCATCGGCCTGCTCGATGAAGCCATCGAGGAGTTCCAGTCCGCGGTCGCCGACCCGGCGCTCGTCGAGGCGGCGAACGCGCGCATCGGCGAGTGCCTCGCCCTCCGGACGTCGGGCTCGACGTTCGAGATGATCCGTCGAGTTCCGGTGGCCGCGCCCGGCGCGCGACCGCCGTCGGCCGTGCACGTGGATGGTGGCGCGTCGGCGCCGGAGGCCGAGTCTCCGGAGGAGGCAACGGTGGAGGAGTCAGCCGCCGAATTGCCGAGCGGCGACTTGCCGGTCGCCGAAGCCGGGTCGGACCAGGAGGCTCCAGACGAGGAAGAGGTCCAGGGACATTTCTTTCGTGCGCGACTCGCGCAGTACCGGATTCGCAGGGCGGAGGAGCGCCACACGGTCGATCATGCCGCGCACCTCGATCTCGGCGCCTCCTACGTAGGCATGGACCTTTTTCAAGAGGCGTTGCGCGAGCTGAGCGTGGCGCTCGACGGACCGCGGACCCTCTCCGGACGCGCGGCGCGGGCGCTGAAGAGCCTCGCACTCGACGCTGGCGTGTCCGCCGAGGTAGCGCTCCAGGTTCTGGAGTGCCTCGCCGTGTCGGATCACGCGCGCACCGCCGAGACGCTCGGTGCGAGCCTGGCCGAAGCCTGGGGTGAGAGCCACGAGATGGCCGGGCGGCTGCAGGAGTTGCGTGGCCACCTCGCCGATGCGGTAGATGCGCTGCCCGCTCTAGAGGACATGTTCCCTTCGATGGGCGCCGAGACGGACGGCGAGGCCCAGCCCGCTCCCGAGTCGGGCGGGGCCTCCGCCTCGGCCTCGGACACCGTCGAAGAGATCGAGGAGCTCGACGAGGTGCTCGACGAGCTGGAGGAGCCGTACGTGGAGACCGGGCCGAAGCCGCCCGGGACGGTCGAGGAGGCGCTAGCCGCCACCGACGAGCTGGTCGGGGCGGGGGACGTCGAGACGGCGATCCAGCAACTCCATGCGACATTCGGTCGCCTGGGGGAGTCGGCTCGCACCCGCGAGGCCCTGACCGTGCTCGACCGGCTCATCGAGCTCGAGCCCGACGAGGAGGTCCTGCATCATCAGCGCACGGAGCTGGCGGAGATGGTCAACGACCGCGATCGGCTCCTGGCGGCGTGGTCGGAGCTCGGCGCCTGTCTGCGCCGCAAGGGTGATGATCGCCGGGCACGGGCCGCGTACGGCCGCATGCTCGACATCGAACCGGAGCACGAGAAAGCCCGGCAGGTGATCGGCGTGATCGATGCCGACGAGCTCGAGCGCGAGCGCAGTGCGGCGGTGCAGCACAGCAACGGCCGCCCCCAGCCGGCGGCGCGAGCGACCGACGAGGACGCAGACGAACTGGAGGCGTTTCTGGACGAGCTCGAGGGGGACGAGGAAGTCGGCGAGGCCGTCGCGATCGCCGACGCCGCCCCCGGGGGCGCGTCGGCATCCGAGAGGGCAGCGGACGGTGCGGACGAAGACATGATGGCTCGCTCCCGCTGCGAACTCGGCCTCGCGTTCCGTCAGATGGGGATGTGGGACGAGGCTGTGCGCGAGCTGCGCCCCGCGCTGGAAGGCGTGGAGGACAGACTCACGGCGCTCGAGGCGCTCGGCGAGTGCCTCCTGAAGTCCGGTCGCGCCGGCGAGGCGATCGATCTCCTCCGGTCGAACCTGCGCGCCGACGAGGACGCCGAGCAGGTCGGGCCCCTGTACTTCCTCGGCCTCGCCCTGCAGGTGGAAGGCGAAGCGGACGCGGCGCGGGACGTCTTCGGGCGGGTGGAGGCGGTCCGTCCCGGGTATCGAGACGCGGCCGACCGGTTGTCCGAGCTCTCCCTCTGACGGTATCTTCGGCAGATCCTCGGTCCGCTGAGGGTGACCCGAAGCCGGGCACCTGACGGAGCCCGAAGCCGGGGCACCCAACGGAGAGAGATGCTCGAAGCCGCGCTGCCCACACTCGAAACGTTGCAGCATCCCGTGCAGGAACGTCTCATGCGCATGGAGACGTTCCTGGGCGACCTCGTGACGGCCGACTTCGGCCCGATCAACGACGTGTCGGAGTACCTGCTCCAGGCGCGAGGGAAATTCCTGCGGCCCACGCTTCTGCTGCTGGCCAACGAAGTGGGCGGACAGCCGGACGAAACGGCCGAGCGGCTGGCGGCGATCGTCGAGCTCATGCACGTCGCGACGCTCGTGCACGACGATGCCGTCGACCACTCCCCGAAGCGCCGTGGAATGCCCACGGTGAACGCCCGCTGGACGCACCAGGTCGCTGTGATCATGGGCGACTACCTCTATTCCCGTGCGCTGCTCGAGGTGACCCGGTCCGGGCCGCCCGAGGCGGTCGCCATCCTCGCCGCCGCCTCCAACCAGATGTCGATCGGTGAGATGCGCCAGCTGGTCGCCCGCGATGCGCTGGGCACGACGGAGGACGACTATTGTCGTCTATGCGCTTGCAAGACGGCGTCACTGATGTCGGCCGCCAGTGAGCTCGGCGCTCTGGCGGGTGCCGCCGAGCACCGCGAGGCCCTGACCGCCTACGGCCGCGACCTGGGCATGGCGTTTCAGATCGTCGACGACCTGATCGACTACACGGTGCCAGCCGACATCACCGGCAAGCCGCGAGGTCACGATCTGAAAGAGCACAAAGTCACGCTGCCGCTCATCGCGGCGCTGCCTGAGCTTGATGCGCGGGACCGCGCCACCGTGAAGGCGCTGTTCGCGGCGCCGGAGCCCGGAGAGGCGGAGGTCGCGGAGGTGGCAGCGATCGTGCGCGCCTCGGGAGGGCTGGACTATGCGCAGGAACGCGCGGCGGAGTTCGCGGCGCAGGCCGCCGGGCACCTGGATTCGATCCCGGAGGATCCGTTCGTGCGGATTCTCCGGCTCACAGTGGAATTCGTCCTGGAGCGACAGAAGTGAATCTCGACTTCGGCGGGCGTCGCCGCCCGTCGGCCAAACGGGTCGCCCTGATCATTGCGGGCGGTATGCTGCTGGGGGCTCTGCTCACGGAGCTCGCGGCTCTCGTGCCCGCCGGGCCGCCGCGCGAGTTCTTCATAACGACGATCGCGGCGTCGCTGGGCCCGCTGACCGTCGACCTGCTCGTCG
>Ga0055477_10000271_pt1 | contig 13478 bp, 11 predicted proteins | sample Muzzi_PWA_D2_FD_57683 | JGI IMG/M metagenome (GOLD analysis project Ga0055477, IMG submission 57683) | Wetland microbial communities from San Francisco Bay, California, USA, that impact long-term carbon sequestration - Muzzi_PWA_D2 | ecosystem: Environmental > Aquatic > Marine > Wetlands ... | reverse complement strand
GTTGTACATGTGATTGACGGCGTTACTTCCGCCACCTCCCACACCAATTACCTTTATTATAGATTTATGGTGAGGGGGAATTTCAAATTTATACGAATTGTCAGTCATAACCTTTTGTTTAGTGTTTAGTAATCCTCTCTACCATCAATGTCATCTATCAACAATCCCTTTGTTTTATCTATTATTCTTCTGAAAATGTCTTTTCCTTTTTCTTTGCGGTCACCCTTGTGGTAATAATTGCCACTTTCAATAGCTGCCTTGTACCGGTTTTCTCTTTCATCCAGCGACCGAAAACCGCAAAGTACCAATCCGATCGTGGTGGCGAACATCGGGCTTTTCGCTGATTCAATCTTGCTCTTGCCCAGGTGCTCATTCGGATAACCAACTCTTGCATCCATACCTGTCATATACTCAAATAGCTGCTTGGTATTCTGCAACTGAGCGCCACCGCCTGTCATCACTATTCCGCCAGCCAGCTTGTTCTCATAACCTGAGGTAATGATCTCTGAGTGAACGATCTCAATAATTTCCTGCATTCTGGCTTCTATGATGTGGGCCAGGTTCTTCAATGAGATCTCTTTTGGCGGCCTGTTTCTCAGACCCGGAATAGATACAATTTCGTTTGGAGAAGCCTCTTCTGCAATGGCCTTTCCAAACTTGGTTTTTAACAGTTCCGCCTGATGCTGCATAACCAGGCAGCCCTGCTTAATATCCTGCGTGATGATATTACCTCCAAATGGTATAACAGCCGTATGTCTAATGATATTCTCATGGAAAACAGCAATATCGGTTGTGCCTCCTCCGATATCTACCAGGCAAACACCTGCTTCTTTTTCCTCGTCGCTCAAGACAGAAAGGCTGGATGCAAGTGGTTCTAGCACCATATGCTCAATCTCTAGACCCGCCCTTCTGACACACTTGTTAATGTTATTAATCGCATTTGTTTGCGCGGTAATAATATGGAAATCTGCCTCGAGGCGAACACCTGACATACCTACCGGATCTTTGATGCCGTCCTCGTAGTCAACATAATAGTCTTGTGGCATTACGTGAATGATCTCACTTCCGGGAGGAATGACAATTTTATACATGTCGTTCATCAGCCTGTTGACATCTTCTATGGTGATCTCATCATCCTCGTTTCCACGAATAATGCTGCCATGCTCAATCGAGCTTCTGATATGCTGACCGGCAATACCTACATTAACTACCCTGATGTTGATACCTGAGGTATCTTCCGCTTCTTTTATGGCTTTTTCAACTGCAAAAATTGTTTTATCGATATTGGTCACGATTCCGCGAACGACTCCGTCTGAAACCGCCTTGCCCATACCTAAAACCTCTAACTTACCATATTCATTCTGGCGACCTACGATCGCGCAAATTTTGGTGGTGCCAATGTCTAAACCGACGACTATTTTATCTTTTTCCATATTGAGCAATATTATTCACAAACAATTTGATTCTTGAATTTTACACTTACCTTTTCATAAGAATTCCACCCTTTTGAGGGTAGTATCCTGGTATAAAAGATTTCGAGTTTTTTAAACTTTTCTTCAATATTCTCGGGCTGTCCAAAATCAACCAGCTGCTTACTGACTTGCGTATAGACACTAATGTTGCCTTTCTGATCGATATCCAATTGTACAACCATGGGTTTCCAAAACTCATCTCCGTTGATGAATTCGATCAGCTCCATAAGCCTGCTTCCATAATCAGAATCGTACAGGTTGTCTCCGGAAATGTTTTTAGTCACATATCCACTTATCAGCATGACACGCGAGGTGTACTTTTTTGAAATGGGAATGACCTGCCCGAGGTGATTGATGTACTTGTCATTGTAACCTGAATGGGTGATCCTCGCAATTGGTCGGGCCTGATGTACATTGACATTCAGGTTTCCCCGGATATCCCGACTCACTTCTGCACTGTATACAAATGGATGCTTTTCCAATTTCTTTTCGAGTTGCTTCAGATCGATCTCGGAGAAATACTCACCGACGATTTTATCGTCATTGTCATTTGTCACAATTTCCAACACATCATTTTCATCAATGAAATGATTGCCGAGTTGATTATCAATGACTATGTTAATCGCCATGCATACGGCATCAGATTGTTGTTTTTCAACAAAACTGATCATAGCTATCGTTGCTAATACAATAGAAAAAACCAATACCTTATTTGATATTCGGTTCTTAAGCATAACTTTTTCTCTTTTTTAACAACTCAGTAATCGGTTCGACAAACCTGTCAATATCTCCTGCTCCAACAGTGAGAAGTACCTCGATTTCTGTTTTCATTATCCACTGGAGCAATTCATCATCTTCTATCAAATGCTTACTATTCAATTCGACCTTGTCCAGAATCATCCGGGAGTTCACGCCCTCTATCGGATATTCCCTGGCCGGATAAATATTAAGCATAACCAATTCATCTGCCTTTGATAAACTCTTCGCAAATCCATCCGAAAAATCTCTGGTTCGGGTGAACAGATGCGGTTGAAATATCACTGTGATCTTTTTGTCCGGATATAAGGCCCTGACGGAGTCAAGCAAGGCATCGATCTCAGTAGGATGATGCGCATAATCATCAATGTAAACCAGGTTGGGATCACTGATCCTATACTCAAACCTCCGTTTTACCCCTCTGTAAGAGGCGACGGCATTTTTGATGATTTCTCTGTCTATGCCTAAAGAAAGGGAGACCGATATGGCCGCAATGGCATTCTCAACATTGTGAAATCCCGGGACTTTAATCTGTATGCCGGTTATTTGATCATTTGCTGACATAAAATTGAACGTGAAATAACCTGGACCTGCCATGACCCTATCGGCGTAAAAATCTCCCTTATCTAAAGAATAGGTAAATCGGTTAATATTTTCCGGATACGAAATACTGGTTGAAATTCTGTGATTGATGAATAACTTCCCACCTGGCCTTAATCTATGTGTAAACTCGCCAAAAGATTTCCTGAGCTCATCATGAGTGCCGTAGATGTCCAAATGATCGGCATCAGCAGAAGTCACCACAGCTACATCAGGGCTCAGCGTGAGAAATGACCTGTCAAATTCGTCAGCTTCTACAACAACTTTTGTCTCAGCTTGCCCTTCGTCACTGACGATGAGATTGCTTTCATAATTCTGAACCACCCCTCCCAGAAATCCTACGCTTTTCATTCTGGCTTCGTGCAGAATATGAGCGATCATGGATGAAGTGGTCGTTTTGCCGTGTGTTCCGGCAACAGCTATGGTAAATTTCTCATTTGTGATCAACCCCAATACCTGGGATCTCTTTCTTATTTCATATCCTTTTTCTTTCAGATAATTAAACTCTCTGTGATCTTTTGGAATGGCCGGAGTGTAAACAATAAGTGATGTCTCTTTTTCTGATAGTATTTTGTCCGGGATCAAAGTGATATCATCCGTAAAATGAACAGCAATATCTTCCTTGTTCAGCGCATCTGTCAGCGGTGTTGGCGTCTTATCGTACCCCGCAACGAACCTGCCTTCCAGGTTGAACCACCTGGCCAGGGCGCTCATCCCGATACCACCGATACCAATAAAATAAATATTATGGTACTTATCTAAGTTCACTCTATCAGTTTTACAATTTCATTAACAATATCTTCTGTCGCATGAGGCCGGCCGATTTTTCCAATATTATCAGATAATCTCTGGCATCTGTCTCCATCATTGATCAATGCCAAAGCTTCTTTGACCAACTTATCCTTTGCAACATCATCCGGTACGATCAGGGCGGCATCTCTTTCTACCAGCGCCATTGCATTTTTTGTCTGATGATCTTCGGCCACATTTGATGACGGCACAAAAATCACCGGTTTTTTCACCAGGCACAGTTCTGAAATAGAAAGCGCACCAGCCCTCGATATCACTACATCGGCAACAGCATAAGCCAAATCCATCTCTTTCATAAATTCATACATTCTGAGATTTTTTTCGTCAAAACCTTTCAACCTTTTTTTGATGTCATCGATATAAAATTTTCCCACCTGCCAGATGATCTGAATATCGGCGTCCAGCATATCCTGGAGTCCGTTCAAAATGCTTTCGTTTATATTTCTTGCACCCAGACTGCCGCCCATAGCAAACAAGATTTTCTTAGAGCTTTTCAGATTAAAAAACTGAAGGCCCTTTTCTTTCTTGTTTTCGATCTGAACGACATCCGTCCTGACCGGATTTCCTGTAAGAACTATTTTATCGCCGGGGAAGTATCTTTCCATTTTTTCATAGGCGACACAGATCTTGTCGACCTTTTGCCCAAGCCACTTGTTGGTCAGGCCGGCGTATGAATTTTGCTCCTGTATCAGGCACCTGATGCCCATGGAGCTGGCTGCCCGCAATAAAGGTGCGCTGGCATAACCTCCTACTCCTATTGCAACATCCGGCTTGAATTCTCTTATTATTCTTTTAGCCTGAAGAAGACTTCGCACTACTTTAAAAGGTATGTTAAGGTTCTTCCATGTGAGCTTTCTTTGTAAACCGCTTATCGGCAAACCGATTATCTTGTAGCCTGCCTCAGGAACCTTCGTCATTTCCATCTTCCCTCTGGCCCCGACAAAGAGCACTTCGGCATCTGAAAATCTGGCCTTGAATTGACTGGCAATAGCAATGGCGGGAAAGATGTGACCTCCTGTGCCTCCTCCGCTAATAATAATTCGATATGTTCTCTTTTGTTCCAAACTAAGCTGCGCTTGCTACTTTTTTAAATTCATTTGATCTGCCCTGACCAGAACTAAATTCTTCAATCTCGCCACGGCTAACACTAAGTATGATCCCCAGCGACAAGCCGGTGAATAGCAGGGAAGTCCCCCCCATGCTGACAAGAGGAAGAGGTAATCCGGTTATGGGCACCAAACCCACAGCCACGCAAATGTTGATCATGGCCTGAAGGACCAGTGAAATACTCAACCCGGCTGACAGCAAGCCGCCAAATGCTTTATTACTATTTGTCGCTGTTTTCATGCCTCGATACAAAAGTGACAGGTACAACAAAACGACAATCACCCCACCTATCATTCCATATTCTTCAACAATGATAGAGAAGATGAAATCTGAATAAGGATGAGGAAGAAAATCCTTTGTCTCACTTTGTCCCGGACCCTCACCAAACGTCCCGCCTTTCGCAATGGCTATATAGGATTGCTGCGCCTGATAGGGAATTTCTGTTGGATTCAGGAACTCCTCAAACCGGCTCACCACGGTTTCGCCCCGCTGTCCTATGGAAAAGGCTATTGCTCCGGCGAGGATTCCCACAAACATGAGCATAACCAAATATTTTAGCGGCACCCGGCCGATAAAAAACAAGACCATACAGGTAAAGAATAACAAGGCTGCAGTCGACATGTTGGTCATCGCTATGAGACCACATATGACCCCAACCCATAAAAGCATGGGTATAAGAGTGGCCTTGAAATCATCAATGTTCAATTGCTTTTTTGAGAGCATTGCCGCCAGGTGAGAGATCAACGCCAACTGAGCCAGATCTGATGGTTGAAAGGTTTTGTCGATCAGGGGGATCGTGATCCACCTGGAAGCGTCATTCAGATTCGTACCAAATTGCCAGGCAAATATCAGTAGCGGGACAGATACCCATAACGCAAATCTTGACAAACGGGAATAATATCTGTAGTCCACTTTGTGTGCCAGCCACATGGCTACAAGGCTTAACATGACCAGCATGCCATGCCGGAAGAGATAATGTTCGGTATTCCCTTCCATGTATTTATAGGCTAAGGTTCCTGTAGCGCTGTACACTACCAAAATACTTACAATGGAAAGTGCCAGCACGATGCCCCAGATAACAGGGTCGCCTTTTAAATTCTCATCTATCCAATTTTTAATCATAATGTCAGCAACAAATTTTTGTCTTTTTCACTTTTCAGGTCTTTAATCCTGCTTCTAAACTGATCACCCCTGTCTTCATAATTTCTGAAAAGGTCGAAACTCGCGCACGCCGGTGAAAGGAGAACCACATCCCCCTTGTTCGCAACCTTATAGCTTTCATTTATCGCATCAGCTATATTGTCTGTACTTTTTATAACAGGAATCTTTGATTCAAAAAACCTGACAATCTTTGAATTGTCGATACCCATTGCTACTATGGCCTTAACTTTTCCCATCATAAGATTCTCAATGAGAGAATAATCATTTCCTTTATCGGTACCTCCCATGATCAGAACAATGGGTTCTTCAAAGCTTTGCAGCGCATATCTAACAGCGTCAACATTGGTAGCTTTTGAATCATTAAAGAATTTTACTCCGCCGACCTCAGCGATAAATTCCAATCTATGTGGTGCATTTCTAAAGGAATTGAGGGCATGAAATATTTGTTCATAGCTCAATCCTGTGAACCTGCACGCTTCAATCGCACACATAATATTCAGGTAATTATGTGGCCCTCTTAGCGGCAATTCATCGACAGCCAGCGACTTACTACCAAAGACCAGATGACTGCCATTGTAATACACATTTGCATCGCCTGACTTTCCTTTAACAGAAACTCCCAATTGCAATGGATTGCCTTTTACAAACTTTAGATTGTTGATAATACTGGCGTCATCGGCATTGAAAATAAACCTGCACTCGTCGTCCATATTCTGAACTATTCTGAATTTTGACTGGATGTAATTTTCGAGTTTGTTATCATATCTATTGAGATGGTCCGGGGTTATGTTTAACAAAACGCCAACATCCATGCGGGTTTTAAACATACCATCCAGCTGGAAACTGCTGATTTCCAGAACGTAGATATCATAACTTTTTTTATAAACCTGTTTAGCAAAGCTGAAGCCTACATTTCCCGCCAAACCAACACTTAAACCACATTCCCTTAGAATATGATATGTCAGTAAGGTGGTGGTCGTCTTGCCATTTGTGCCGGTAATCGCCAGAAGTTTTGCACCGGTAAACCGGGCGGCAAATTCTATCTCAGAAATTACAGGTATATTTTTTTTGGTTGCCTGGTTGACGATGGGTGCTGATTCCGGTACCCCCGGACTTTTAATGATCTCATCAGCGTTCAATATTTTTACTTCGGAATGTTGTCGTTCTTCAAACAGTACTTTTTGTTCCGTTAATTGTGATTTATACAATGGATCGATAGCGCCCAGATCGGAGACAAAGACGTCAAAGCCCATCTTTTTAGCCAGAAGGGCTGCTCCTGTTCCGCTTTCACCTGCTCCTAATATCACGATCCTTTTACTCATTAATTATCTTAGTTTTAGTGTAGCCAATGTCATGATAGCCAGTAGGATCCCTACGATCCAAAACCGGGTCACAATTTTAGCTTCATGAATATTTTTTTTTTGATAGTGATGATGAAGGGGCGACATAAGAAACACCCGTCTGCCTTCCCCATATTTCTTCCGTGTATACTTGAAATAAGACACCTGAATGATAATCGAAAGATTTTCTATGACAAATATTCCACACAATACCGGAAGAAGGATCTCTTTTCTGACAACCAGGGCGAGTACAGCAATGATGGCGCCTAGTGCCAGGCTGCCCGTATCACCCATAAATACCTGGGCCGGATAGGTATTGTACCACAAAAACCCAATACATGCACCAACAAAAGCCGCACAGAATATCACTACTTCCCCTGAATAAGGGATGTACATGATGTTCAGATAATCTGAAAAGATCACATTACCCGACAGATAGGCAAATATGGCAAGGGCCAGTCCTATAATTGCGGAAGATCCTGCCGCCAACCCATCGATGCCGTCTGTTATGTTTGCTCCATTCGACACAAACATCACGACGAGAATGACAATCAATACATAGATTATTGAGGTATAATTGTCGCTCAATCCTAAAAAAGAAAAAAGCCTGGCGTAGTCGAGTTCGTTGTTTTTTACAAACGGAATCGTTGTTTTTGTGGATTTTACGTCCTGATAGCTCAACTCGGAGATATCCACACCAAGCGTAATAGTCTGACCAGGGTCAAATTCGCGGATCACCACATCAGTATGGAAAAAAAGTGTTAATCCGACTATAATACCTAAGCCCAACTGACCCATCAGTTTGAATTTGCCCCTTAGGCCTTCCTTATTTTTCCCAAATACTTTTATATAATCGTCCAGAAAACCAATGCAACCCATCCACACGGTTGTCATGATCATGAGTGCGATATAGATATTGTCAAGTCTGGCAAATAGAAAGGTAGGTATCAGAATTGCCGAAATAATAACCAGCCCACCCATGGTAGGCGTTCCCTGTTTGGCCATCTGCCCTTCCAAACCCAGGTCACGAATGGTCTCTCCCACCTGTCTTTTTCTGAGGTAATTGATCAGGCTTTTACCAAATGTAATGGTGATAACAAGCGAGATCAACGCTGCCATGCCTGCCCGGAAAGAGATGTATTTAAAAACTCCTGCACCGATCAGGTCATATTCAGAATCCAAAAAATCAAACAAGTAGTATAGCATTGTTATATTTATTCGTTTCCATTAAAAACCAAACCGATCATTTCACTGACTACTTTTTTATCATCAAAATTGTGTTTCACACCCTTTATCTCCTGGTAGGTTTCGTGACCCTTTCCAGCCACCAAAATGATGTCATTGGCTTTGACCATTGAAACGGCCGCTTTGATGGCTTCTTTCCGATCAGTTATTACCAATGTCTTTTTGAAACCCGAGGGTTTAACACCTTTCCGGATCTCACCGATAATATCATCCGGGTCTTCATCCCTTGGATTGTCGGAGGTAATGATCACTTTATCGCTGTACCTGCTGGCGATGTCGCCCATCAACGGCCTCTTTTCTTTATCGCGATTACCTCCACATCCGAAAACCGTGATCAAACTTTCATTTTTAGTTCTTATGCTCTGAATGGTCTTTAATACATTTTCCAAAGCGTCAGGAGTATGGGCATAATCCACTATCGCGATGATCCCTGCATCATTGGGTACGACCTCAAACCTTCCTTTTGCCGGTCTTATTTTTGATAGCTGTGTCAACACCTCATTTTCGCCTTCTCCCAGTAAAATGGCCATACCCATCACAGCCATCAGGTTGTACGCATTAAATTCGCCTATCTGGCTAAACCATATGGAGTTGTTGCTGATCTCCAATTCAAGTCCCTGGAATGTATTGGAAATCACTTTGGCCTTGAAATCAGCCATGCTTTTCAAGCCATACGTATATTTTTTTGATCGCGTATTTTGGATCATCACGCGACCTCGCTTGTCATCTACATTTACAAGAGAAAAAGAGGGGGCGGGCAAGTCGTCAAAAAACATCTTTTTAACTCTGATATACTCGTCAAAAGATTTATGGTAGTCAAGGTGGTCGTGAGTAATATTAGAAAAAACCGCCCCCTTAAATGTCAATCCGGCAATGCGCCTTTGATGGATAGCATGTGAGCTCACTTCCATGAAACAGTGAGTGCAGCCGCTAACCACCATCTGCGCCAATAACCGGTTCAGCTGTTTTGCGTCTCCTGTTGTGTGTGTAGAAACAATAATTTCTTCGTCTATTTTATTTTCAATGGTGCTGAGTAATCCTGCCCTGTAGCCCAGGTTTTTGAATAACCGATGGAGCAATGTGACGATGGTTGTCTTGCCATTTGTGCCTGTAACGCCTACCAGGCTCAGTTTTGATGAGGGATTTCCATAGTAATTTGAGCTAATAATGCCCAAAGCATCTGCACTATTTTTAACCTGCACATAGGTTACATCATCAATGGTTATGTCATTCCATTCCTCGGCGACAATAACCGAAGCACCCTTTTCTATTGCTTTTTCAATAAACTGATGACCATCGACATGTGTACCTCTTACGGCAACAAACATATCGCCCACATTTACCTGCCTGGAGTCAAACTGAATGTCGTTGATGGGAACATTCATGTCTCCACTCGTGGCAACTAAAGGCACTTTATATAATATGTCTTTTAAATAGGCCATCAACCAAGCGTTAACAATATTTTAGCTCCATTCTGCACTTTTTTTCCGGGCAATTGCGATTGCTCCTGTACCCGGCCATTACCATGGTACTCCACTGTGAGGCCCTGATTTTCTAAAATGAAAATAGCATCCCGTAAGGTCATTCCTAACACGTTAGGTACGACCCCGGGAGCTATTCCATTAGTAGTCCATAACACAGCATTATCTTTGATTTGGGTTCTCACCCATTCTTCTTCTGTTGAATTTTTATACTGAATGCTCAACCGATCACATATCTTTTCCAGCTCTTCTTTATTGCCCACTTTGATAACCGGAAATATCCCTTTTTCAGCTTTCGCAAATTGATACGGATCATGTACTTCAATATTTTGAGCATAGATCATATCAGCTATTTCCTTGAAAACCGGAGCAGCAACGCTGGATCCGTACTGAAAAACACCCTTGGGCTCATTGATGACCACTATGCAACTGTACATGGGTTTGTCGGCGGGAAAATACCCCACAAATGAAGTGTAGTATTTGTGTGTATACCGGCCATTTCTTATCACCTGGGCAGTACCGGTCTTTCCGGCGATTTTAAACGGTGAGTCATTGATGTTACTCGCTGTGCCTCTTTCAACCACGCCTTCCAACAATGACCTCACGTCGCTTAAGGTCTTATCTGAACAAATATTTCTTTTTAGTGTATTGGCTTCGAAAACCTCAACCTGTTGATCAGCTTTTCTTATTTCTTTAACTATGATGGGTTGGATCAATTGGCCGTCATTCGCAATGGAATTATAGAAAGCCAGAATTTGTAGGGGTGTTAGTTCCAGTTCATATCCTATCGACATCCATGGCAACGAGATACCACTCCAGGAGGGGTCATTCGTATCTTTGATCTTCGGAATACCTTCGCCAACCATCTGGAACCCCAATGGCTGATCCAAACGCATTTCTTTAAGGTATTCGATAAATCTCTCCGGTTTGCCTCCAAAATGATTGTAGATCATCTTGGATATCGCAATGTTCGAGGATACCTCGAATGCTTGCCTCACAGAAATTTTGCCGTAGCCGCCGGGCTTATGGTCACGCATTTCATGATCATAATATTTGTATACACCGTCTCCGGTCTCTATCGAATCAGTGAGTTTCACTTTCGTATCTTCCAGTAAGGCGATTATGGATGCCAGTTTGAAAGTAGAACCCGGCTCGTGTAATCCCTGGACGGCATAGTTGTAGATTTCTCTGTACCTTGAATGGTCGCTGTTAGCTTTAAGATTTGATATTGCCTTTATTTCCCCTGTCTGTACCTCCATTACCACCACACAGCCATACTCGGCTTTATGCTTTTGAAGGGCTTTTAACAAGGCTGTCTCTGCTACATCCTGTAAATTAACATCTAATGTAGTAACGATATCATAACCGTCTTTTGGCCTGATCTCCGTTCCATCATACTCCGGCCGCCAGCGCCCGCCTGCAACTTTTCTGTACAACGCGCGGCCATCGGCGCCTGCGAGTTGATCATTGTAGCTGTATTCCAATCCTGCCCCATTGTTATTCTCATTAACAAAACCAACGGTTCTGTAGCCGAGATATGAAAAAGGCCTTATCCGGCGATATGTTTTTTCAAATATGATACCACCTTTCAATCTACCCTCTCTAAAAAGCGGCCATTCGGAAATGAGCTTTTTATCCTGATAGTCGATTAATTTTTTGCTCAGAATTAAATATTTTCTGTTTGATAGCCGGGCATCGGTAATTCTTTCCTTATAATATTTTTTACTCCGATCTCCAAAATAGCGTGACAATTTGTCGGCGAGGGAATCTATTTTTTTTCGATATAAATCGTCTGATGCAACGGTCGGGTCAAACGCCAGCCTGTAAAGCGGCAGAGAGGTGGCCATGAGACTACCATTATCTGAGTAGATATTGCCCCGCGTTGCCTGCACTTTCTGATATTTCAACCCCATCTCATCTGCCATTTTCGTCCATTTATCACCTTGCACATATTGCAATTCACCTATTCGCACGGCAACCACCGTGGCTACCAGGCAAATGATGATGAATACAATTCGTACCCGAAATATGATGGACTTCCTTATGTTCATTTAATAATGATTTTATTTGGCGGAGTCTTACTCTCTTCTAAATCAATATCTTTTACTTTTTTTGCAACTTCTGATTGTTTACTGGCAAACATATATTCAGCTTTTAAACTGGTATAATCTGCTCTTAACTCTTCAACCTCTGTTTCCAGCATTTCAATATCCCGGATCGTTTTTTCGGTGAAATGAGTATTGCCTATGTAGAAAATACCGACAATTGTCAGGTATATCACATGAGGAATAAATCTTGAAGGAATGCCATCGTTAAAAAGGGTGGAAATTCGCAGGTTCTCCAAAAAGGAGAAAAAACTCCTTTGACCTTCCGATCCCTTGTTGATTTTAAATGTATTCTCTTTCATATCCTTCCTTATATCTTTTCACCAACCCTAAGCTTTGCGCTTCGGGCCCGGTTATTTTCAGCTATTTCTTCTGCACTGGGCACGACGGGTTTTCTCAAAACGGCTCTCAGAGGTTTGATCTCATTTCCATAGATGTCTTTTTCCACGGCCCCCTGAAATCTGCCTCTTTGAATGAAATACTTGACCAACCTGTCTTCAAGGCTATGGTAAGAAATGACCACCAGCCTGCCCCCCGGCTTTAGCACTTCTGACGCACCCACCAGCATCTCTTTCAATGCCGATAACTCATCATTAACTTCAATCCTTAGCGCCTGAAACACCTGGGCGTAATATTTATTTTCCCTGTTTCTGGGAGCGTACCTATTAAGGATATTCTTTAAATCCTTAACCGTTCTGACCGGGGCATTTACCCTACTGCCTATAATTGCATTCGCCAGCGTTCTTGCGTTTTTTATTTCGCCATACATTCCCAATATTCTCTGAAGCTCTTCGGCGGAATAGGTTTGTATGATTTTCCTGGCCGTTAATGTACCCTTCTGGTCCATTCTCATATCTAATTCGGCATTATGCCTTGTTGAAAATCCTCTGTCAGCTTCATCGATCTGATGCGAGGAAACACCCAGGTCAGCTAAGATCCCATCAACATTTTCGATGTTCTGCACTTTCAGGTATTTTTTTAAAAACCTGAAGTTTGCCCGTATAAATTGAAATGACTTGCTCGTAACCCTGTTTGCATTCTTTTCGGCATCGGGATCCTGATCAAAAGCAATCAGCTTCCCTTCCTTCAAATGTTCAAGAATCGCCATTGAATGCCCTCCGCCGCCAAACGTTGCATCCACATAGATCTCATTTGGCCTAATATTCAGAGCATCAATTGACTCTCGAAGCAGTACAGGACGATGATAAGTCGCCATATTCACTCTATTCGTTAAGGTGCTTCTGCGCTAATTCAGAGAACTTATTGTTATCGTTAATCAGATATTCTTCATACTTACCCGTATTCCAGATTTCCACACGGTTGCCCATACCTACCAAAACCACTTCTTTTTCAAGACTGGCATATTTTATCATGGGCTTGGGCAACAATAACCGACCGGCG
>Ga0055477_10000269_pt1 | contig 13557 bp, 10 predicted proteins | sample Muzzi_PWA_D2_FD_57683 | JGI IMG/M metagenome (GOLD analysis project Ga0055477, IMG submission 57683) | Wetland microbial communities from San Francisco Bay, California, USA, that impact long-term carbon sequestration - Muzzi_PWA_D2 | ecosystem: Environmental > Aquatic > Marine > Wetlands ... | reverse complement strand
GAGGCCGGTCGTGTCGATGGTCAGCGTGGCCAACAGTCCGCTGGCCGGCAAGCCGCCGCCGACAGTGGTCGTGCCATCGACCCAAATCAAGGGATGTCCTGCATTGCTGCCGGGGGGCGTGCCATTGGGATCGCCGTACGCGCCGTTGTTGTTAGCGGCGAAAATCGTGCCACCCAATATGTCGACGTTGGTAAACGCCGGCTTGACGTTGCTTCCGCCCAGGTAAGTTCCACCATCGCCGATTTGGGCGTAAAAGTCTTCACCCGCGATCTGCTCGCCGCCGGTCACGTGAATCGTGACGACTTGATTTGCAGTATTCGGCAGTAGTACGTGGGTGCCGACGTTGATGTTGGCAGCCCACGACAACGGACAGGCAGCGAATGCCAACGCCGCCGCGCTCAGCCAACTTACCAAGCGTCGTTGGGTGGGATAGCTGGCCATCAATTCGCAATTCTCCGGAGGGAGCTCTCGATGTTGCTGCGTGCCTTCGTGCCGTTTCGTTGTCCTGCTGAGTCTCTTCGTCAGAGTAGCGCAGGGAGACGACCGATCAAACTCGCCAATCGTTTCTTCGCAAGGTGGATGTTCCCCAATACGCTCGTAAGCGCTTTGTCCGTCGCCCGATCCGTTGCCTTGCGGGTCAGCCAATCGTCATCGCTCGAGCTGCGATCGCGGTCGCGATTCGCGCTGGTCGTTTGGCGCCAAGATCGCGTCGACGTCAGCAGGATTGTGGGCGGCTCAGCCGGATCGGCCGCCGGAAACAGCGCCTCGAGGGCCGCGTCGACAGATTTCGTTCGCCGAAAAACTGGGAGGGGGACGAATAGGTTTGCCCCGGCTCCCAACGGTGTGTTGCCGACGGCACTTGGCACGAGGGTGGTATCCACGGACGGTTCGACCGGATCAATGATTGTTGCTGCGGGTGACGCGAGCGGGGTCGCCACGGTGACAGTCACTGCCCCGGAACCGGCCGCGGGAACGGTAATCAATTGCAGTGGGAGTAGCCCCGAACGGTGCGACCGAGCGATCAATTCGTCCTGTTCGTCCACCTGCTTGTCGCGGTTGAAATCGTAGGCATTGGTGATCGCCGCTCCACCGGCCGCAGTGCCGTTGCTGCGAGCGCCCAATTCGTCACCGCTGTCGACCAACGCGTTGCTCGTGTTGCCGGTCTCGCCAATGGCGTTGCCAAAGTAAAACACGTCATCTGCAGCCAAGTTGGTGACGGAGTTCGCCTTGAGTGTCACTTGAAGCCATTCGTTCTGAATGGCGTTGTTGTCCCACAGGAGTTCCAATCGCGTCGTTCCGCCGACGCCCCAACCGGGATACATCGACACAAACGAGGGTGTCGGCGCGGGCTGCCAACCGCCGGGATCGCCGTCGTTGCCCACAAGCAGCGTGAAGTCGTCGGAGGAGATGACGCCGTCGAAGTCGCTGACGTCGATGATGATTCCATTCACGCCGTTGGAATAACTCGTGTAGTTTTGAAACGTCGCCGTTTGGCCGGGCAGCAGCGCCTGCTTATCTGTGGCGATGGCAAAGTTGTCGGCGATGTTCGACGAGCCGTTCTGGCCGTCAAAGTCGCTTCGGTTATAGAAGGTGAATCGCCCCACAACTTCCGGTCGGGGCGGCATCACGTTCGCCTCCTCCGAGAACGACGATCGACCGGCAAGGTCACTGGCGCGAACCTGATAAAAGTATTCCGTGCCGGGCGACAGACCGGTGTCCGTGTAGGTGGTTGCCGAGCCGGCGATCAGGGCGATCTGTTCGTAGGTGCCGCTCACGCCGATCTTGCGCCACACCTCGACATTTTCCTGGAACGCCGACACGTTGGCCCACGCTAGTTGCACCATCGAACTCGATAGGGCGTTGGCGTCCAAGCCCGTCGGTGCGGAAGGAATCTTACCGATCGCAGCAATCTCGGCGGCGGTAAGCACGCGACCGAATGTCCGCACGTCGTCAAGTTCGCCGTTGAGATACGTTGCGCCGACCATCGTGGTGCCGTTGCTGGCCAAGGCGGTCTGGGCACCGATCAAGCGGAACGGGGCCGACTTCACCCCCGTTTCTGACGTGCCGGAGCCCTGTAACATGCCGTCGACGTAAATCTGCACGGCTCCGGTGCTGGAGTTGCGAGTAAAGGCGACATGGTGCCACTGGCCGTCGTTGATCGTTCCGTTCGAGGCCACGCCCGTGTCGCCCGCCCCGACGCCGATGTGGCCGGTGGCATCGAGGTATCCCCAGCGGATGTCGTTGCTGGATCCTGCCACTTCGACGCCGGTGATCGCCGGTGCGGCGTAGAGACTATTGCTGCCGGTCTGCGTCGTCTTGATCCAGGCCGTGAGCGTGGCGGTGCCGCCCAACGTGCTAGAGAGGCTGTTGAGAGTTTGCACGGCCGACTGCGAAGCCGTGGAGTTCGTTACGCCGTCGCCGCTAAAGCTCAGCGCGCCGGTGCCGATCCGGCCAGCCGTCCAAGCTGGCGTCGTGGTTCCCACCAGGGTGCCCGCATTCGAGCCGGCCGAGTCCGCTGTCGTCGTGCCGAGGCCTTCCTCGAAGTGGTAGAGCAGCACCGGCGTGGCCACCGCCACGACCGTCGCATTTACCGGCCCCGCCGCCGCAGAATCACCGACGTCGTTTGTAGCCCGCACGCGGTAGTAGTATTTGGCTTCTGGAAGGACGCTGGTATCGACATAGCTGGTGGCGTTGACGCTGGCGTACGCGATCTGCGAATAATTGATGCCGTCTGTCGAGCGCTCGATCTTGTAGGCCGACTCATTGTTTGCTTTATCCGCCCACGTCAAGCGTAGTTGTAGCGCCGTGGCATTGGAAATCGCCAAGTTGGTCGGCGTGGCCGGCGGCGTGGTTGGTGGCGCGAGCAAGCCGTATACCGCCAGGGCTCCGTCTGTACCGACGTAAACGTGGCCGTCGGCAATCATCGGCGTCACGAACTTGACGCCGGGTCCGAGCTGGTCGCGGGCCGAGTTCTCGTTGCTGTAGTACAACTGGATGAGATCCGTGGCATCGTACGCGCGGAGCGCGGCATGGGCGCTGCCGTATTGTACTTCCCACACGATGCCGTTCGCGGTGCCAGCCGACGAAACGCTGGGCGTGGCGCCAGGAAACGTAAAGGTCGTGGTGCCTTGCGCAATCGGCGCCGCGGAAAGGACGCCGTCCGTGACACGGAATGCCTTAATCACGTCGCCATTGGCATGGTAGTAGATTGTGTTGTTGAAATAGGCCGGACCGCCAAACACGGAATGCCCCAAGCTGACCTTCTGCACGATATTATCGAATCCGGAATTGAAGTGCCCCATGTTGTCGCGGTCGATGACATAAATCACGCCCTGCTTGCCCGCACCGATCAGCAAATGGGGATGGACACCCGCCTGATCCGGCAAGAGCATGGTGCCGCCGGAACCGAGGTCGGTGTCGGCGTTGGCCAGGGACTGTTCGTTGTACGGCGTGAAGTAGTCCGACACCGTTAGGCCGTAGCCGTTTTTGTTTGCCGGCTGTGCGCTGCCATCAGGCGTGATCTCCAGGAACGAGTCGCCGTAGTCGCCGATCGACGATTGAAAGTCGCCGTTGCCCGTCATCACGTAAAGCCGCGTTCCGTCCGACGCCAGGCCGTATCCGCCCTGCCAGATGCCCGCTTCGCCTTCGTGCGAATCGGTGCCGGCGTTGGGCGTCGTGTTGAGCACGCTTTCCAACTGCAGCGTGGCAGCGTCGAACCCCAGCACCCAGCCGTTATAGGGGTCCGTATCGGCGAAGCCGGCATACGCGACGTAGAGCACGCCGTTCACGAGCGTGAGGGCCGCCCGTTGATGCTGCTGCGTGGCCGCGAAATCGATGGTTCCACCCACGCTGCCGGCGCCATTGCCCTGGACCGCTGCTGCGACCAGGACGGGAGCCGCCTTTTGCTGGCCCGTCGTGATGTCGAGCGCCCAAATGTGATGCGAATAGGCGTTCTGCCCCACGATGTCGTTGGTGAACGAGTCGACGTACATCGTATTCGTGGCCAAATCGATCACCGGCGTGCTGGTGATGCCCACCTGCGGGTTGATGTCGTGATATGCGCCGTAGCGGTTGCCGAAATATGGGTTGGGCATCGCAGCGGGCGTGCCTAGGCTGACGTGCCAGAATAGCCCGCCGTCCGGGCCGGCGTTGCTCATCGCGTCGAACGCGTACACGTCGTTGTGTTCCGTTACGACAAACACAACATTGCGTATTCCCTGATCGGGCACCGCCAAATTCGAGACGTATAGCGGTTCCCCGTAGATCTGACCGTCCACGGCGTAAGAGAACAGCTTGCCGAAGGCGCTTGAGTTGACGTTGTCCGGCGTCAGCACGGCTTCGACGTCGTTGAGCCCCTGACGCGTGACGTCGTTGTGATACGTTAGCACGTTTGCCGACAACAGCTGTCGCGGCTCGAGCTGTTCCACATCGAGTTGCAGCGACAACCCGCGGTGCCGCCGCGGAGGTGCTCTTCTCCCGATCCGCCTAAAGACCCTCATCGCTACCCCTCGCTGATGCCCAGTCGGCGGGACGAAATCCAGCTGGTGACTATAGACCGTTATACTCGGACATCTGCATCCGTGCACTAAAAAAAAAGCTGCCGCACCGGCCAGCGGGGACTGCCGGAAACAAGAATGGCGGCCTAATTCGTGTGCCACGCTCGGAGAGGCGGCGTATTCGCCAGTGCGGATCGGCCTCGCTCAACTAGATTGTCTCGGACCGGCAGACCACGGAAACGACGTGTGCACGCCGAAGGCCACGGCGATGACACAAGTCGGTATCGACAGCCGACTGTGCCAGGCCGTCACATTGTCCCCGCGATGATCGAGGCGTTATGCCCGCCGAAGCCGAAGCTGTTGGACATCACGATCCGCAGCTTTCGCTCGCGGGGTGTGTTGGGCGTGTAGTCGAGGTCGCAGTCGGGGTCGGGGGTCGTATAGTTGATCGTCGGCGGGCAGACGCCGTGCTCGAGGGCCTTCACGCATAGCACCAGTTCGACGCCGCCGCTGGCGCCCAACAGATGGCCGAGCGAGCTCTTGGTGCTTGAGATGCTCACCTTGTAGGCGTGGTCGCCGAAGACGGTTTTGATCGCGCTCGTCTCGGCCTTGTCGCCGAGCGGCGTGCTCGTGCCGTGGGCGTTGATGTAGTCGATCTGATCGGCGTTTAGTTTTCCGTCGCGGAGCGCGCCACTCATAGCCTTGGCGGCGCCGACGCCTTCGGCATCGGGTTGGGTGATGTGGCCGCCGTCGGCGCTGGCCCCGTAGCCGAGTACCTCGGCGTAGATGCGAGCCCCGCGTTTCTTGGCGTGCTCAAGCTCTTCGAAGACTAACAGCCCCGCCCCTTCGGAGAGCACAAAGCCGTCACGATCGAGGTCGAAGGGCCGGCTCGCGCCCGCCGGGTCGTCGTGCCGCTCGGAGAGGGCTCGCATGTTGGCGAAGCCGGAGAGGCCCATTGGGGTGCAGGCTGCTTCGGTGCCGCCGGTAATCATCACGTCGGCATCGTCGTACTGAATGGCCTTGCAAGCATCGCCCATCGCGTTGGTGGCGCTGGCGCAGGCGGTGGCGACGGCATAGTTCGGACCGCGGAGCCCGTAGCGGATCGAAACATGCCCGCTGGCGGCGTTGACCATCAGCTTGGGGATCGTGAAGGCGGAGACCTTGTCGGGGCCCTTGGTCAGCAGCCGTTCGTGTTGCGTTTCGATCTCGTTGAGTCCGCCGATGCCGGAGCCGAGGATCACGCCGCAGCGGAAGCGGTCTTCCTTCGCGAAATCGAGGCCCGAGTCGGTCACCGCGTCGATGCCCGCCACGAGCGCGAACTGAGTGAAGCGATCGAGTCGTTTTTCTTCTTTGCGGTCGATATAGCCTTCGACGTTCCAGTCGTGGATGTCGCCGCCGAACTTGACTTTGTGCTCGGTGGTGTCGAAGACTTGCAGGGCGTGGATGCCGCTCTCGCCGCGCAGGACCCGTTGCCAAAGGTCGTCTACCTTGCAACTGAGCGACGTAACGGCACCGATCCCTGTGACGACGACGCGGCGTTTCATGGCAAAGCAAGGTGCAGAAAGCGAGGAGTAGTGAGTAACAAAAATGACGAAGCTCGAACGACGAATGACATGCATTCGTCATTCATGCATCGTCATTCGACATTCAGCCAGCACACGGCCAACCGTGCGCGGAGGGACGGTCAACTCTTACTGGCCGTACCGGCTTCGATGTATTGAACTGCCTGGCCGACGGTCTGAATCTTCTCGGCCGCGTCGTCTGGGATGTTGATGTCGAACTCTTCTTCGAGCTCCATCACCAGCTCGACCGTATCGAGAGAGTCGGCGCCCAAGTCGTTGACGAACGACGTCTCGGCCGTGATTTTTTCCTTGTCGACGCCAAGCTGATCGGCGACGATGTCCGTCACGCGTTCCATTACTGAGGCCACCTTGTCGGTCCTCCTGCTAAGTGCTTATCTGGTAATTGCTTATCTCGTAACTGACTAGTAAACGGCACAGCGGGAGGGGGTGCCGGGTGGCAACACGAGTCCCGTCGGATTTCTAAGCAACGAAACGAGCCCCACGGCGAGCACAGGGGATTGCAGCCTGGGCGGGACCCGTAAACCTATCAGGGTAGAGCGATTTCGTAAGCGAGGTCAAGATATACCGTTTTGCGGGCTAGCTGTCTAGGGCGGGTGAGCGAAAGCAGGGAGCGGGGAGCAGGGAGCCGAGGTGCAAAAAACAGCCTGTTTCGCCCCAGCCCAGGCCGTGCTCGCTGGCCACGGTCTCCCGCTCTCATGGCGTCAGGCCACCGTCGAGAGTGAGCACTTCGCCGGTCATGTAGGCGGCGGAATCGCTGGCCAAATAGAGCACGGCATCGGCGATTTCGTGGGCCTCGCCGAGCCGTTTGGCTGGAATCCGCTCCTTGATCAACTCGTCGAGCGCCGGGCCCATTGCCGCGGTCATCTCTGAGGCGACGAAACCGGGGCAGATCGCGTTGACGGTAATCTTGCGGCTGGCCAACTCCCGGGCGACCGTGCGCGTGAGGCCAATGATGCCGGCCTTCGAGGCCGAGTAGTTCGCCTGGCCGGGGTTGCCCATCAGGCCCGAGACGCTCGAAATGTTGATGATCCGGCCGGTGCGTTTGCGCATCATCGCCTGCGACACGGCTCGCGTGAACAGAAACACGCTCCGCAGGTTGGTCGTGATCACGTCATCCCACTGCTCGTCGGTCATCCGCGGGATGAGCGTGTCCTTGGTGACGCCAGCGTTGTTGACGATGATGTCGAGGTGCCCCCATTTCTCCGCTAGGCCCTCGACGAGCTCGGTCACCGCTTCGGAGTCGGTCACGTCGCACGGATGCACTTCGGCCGCGCCGCCCGCGGCCTTGATCTCGTCGACCGTCTCTTTCAGCTTATCCGCATTGCGAGCGACGCAGGCAACCTTGGCACCGCTGGCGGCCAGCGCCAGCGCGATCGCCTTGCCGATGCCGCGCGAGGCACCAGTGACGATCGCCGTTTTGCCGGTGAGATCTACCCTAATCCGTCGATTTACTTCGTCTGCCATGAACCACTCTCCACGTTGATCGATTCACCACGGAGGTCGCAGTATTCCACAGAGAGGCAGATGGGTGTTGGACGTCTCTGTGCTCGCTGTGGCCTCTGTGGTGAAATCCTTCGTTTGCGATGCGATCACGCCGTGATGTTCTCGCACGGTGTTCTGCGGGCGATGCGTTTTAGGAGTCCGGCCAGCACGCGGCCGGGGCCGATCTCGTAGAACTCGGTGACTTTTGCCGTCTCGAGCAGGTACCGCAGCGAGTCTTCCCAGCGGACCGGCGAGCAGACTTGTTGAATCAAGAGCTCGCGGATTTCGTCGGGATCGTCGTGCGGCCGGGCGTCGACGTTGGAAATCACCGGGATCCGCGGCTTCTGGAGTGGCACGTTGGCTAACGCCGTCCGCAGCCGCGCGACGGCCGGCTCCATCAGCGCCGTGTGAAACGCGCCAGCGACGGGGAGCGGGATCGTCTTCATCGCGCCGGCCGCCATCGCTGCGTCCTTGACTCGCAGGCAGGCCTCGTTGTGGCCGGAGACGACGATGTTGCCAGGGCAGAGCAGGTTGGCGATCTGGAGCACGTCGTCGCCGCGGCACTCGTCGCAGAGCGCCGAGACCTTTTCGCGCTCGAGGCCAAGGATACTGATCATGCCGCTCGGCACGGCCTCGCTCGCAGCCTGCATCGCCCGACCGCGCTCCTGGACAATGCGCAAGCCGGTCTCAAAGTCCATCACCTCGGCGAAGACCAGCGCCGTGTATTCGCCAAGGCTGAGTCCTGCCGACGTGGCGCAGTTTTCGACGACCTCGGGGGAATCTCGCTTGAGCTGCTCGAGCGCCGCGAGGCTCGCCACGAAGAGCGCCGGCTGGCTATGGTCGGTCGTGTCGAGCGTGGCGGCCGGGCCCTCCGTGCAGAGTGTGAAGAGGTCGTAACCGAGGATGGGCGACGCGCGGTCAAACAGCGCCCGGGCGGCGGGGACCTCCGCGCAAACCGTTGCCCCCATGCCGACCGACTGGGCGCCCTGGCCGGGGAAGAGGAAGGCAATGTTCGGAGATTCGGCCGAGGACATGGCTCCTCGCCTATTCGGTCTCAACCATGGTCCTGCCGCCATATTGGCCGCAGTTGGGGCAGACGACGTGCGAGGGGACCATCGTGCCGCACTTGGGGCAGGCGTGGAGCTCTTTGGCTTTCAGGCCGTTGTGCGACCGCCGCATGCCGGTGCGGGAATTGGACTGTTTGCGCTTGGGAACGGCCATGGCTCGAATCCTAACTAATTCGCTGAAATACCCTGCTATCGAGGACCCATCAGCATACGCTTAGCGGTTTTGGGCCGTCAAGGTGCGAATGGCACCTAGAATCACGTGAATCAGTCGAACCTGGAAGCGGAATGCTGCGACGAGCGGTTTACGGCACGCCGCTGGTCTCGCCCCCGGCGATCGTGGCGAGGTCTTTCCACACCTTGGCATCGACCTCGTCGCCCACGAAGCGCAGCGAGCCGTCGGCCAACAGCATGTTGACTCCACCCGGGTGGTTGCTGCGTGCGGTCCGCCAGCCGAAGGGCGTGAACTGCAGCTTGACGCCACCTCCGAGTTGCACGCCCATGCAATCGGGCACGTTCGAATTCGGCGTGTCGCGATGATTGTAGAGTCCGCAGCGATATTCGCCGTTTACCCAGGCGAAGCCCCGCGGATCGCTCACATTCCACTGGGCGGTCGCGGTACAGAGCGAGTCGCTGATCGGCGCGGCAAAAGCGAATTTGTATTCCGTCTGCGGATCATGCGGGCCCGCCGACTGGGGCTGGCCGAGCAGGCTCTCAGAAGCCAACGCGGTTTTCGAGAGGCCGTCCGTGATCTGGCTGGGAGTGGTCTGCGAGTTAATGAAGAACATGCCGTCTGTCTCGCGTGGCGTGCCGCCACCGGCACCGGAGCCAGTGCAAACGGCGTAATTCGTCGGCGCGAAGCCATCCAGAATTGGACGTCCGATGTCGCTGGGACAGAGGAACTCGGCGACCACTATCTTGACCGCCTCGACATTCTCGGGACGAACGCCAAACGTGCTGCCATAGAGCGGCACCGACAGGTCGAGCGCGTTGTAGGCTGCGGTGTCTTCGAGATAGGGCGTCAGCGACGCCAATGCCGACCAGCGATAGAACGTCCAAGCGGTAAAGGGCTGGGCGGGAAACTCCTTGGCGACCGAGCCGCTCGGGAAGTACCCCAGCGCGAGCTGATGATGTTGGGCGGCGAGGCCGAGTTGGCGGAGGTTGTTGGCACAGGAGGTCCGCGCGGCCGCGCCTCGGCTGGCTTGTACCGCCGGAATTAGGAGGCTGGCGAGTACGCCGATGATCGCCACGACGATCAGGAGTTCGACGAGCGAGAACGCGGCCCGCTGCAGATCGTCGTTGGCGATGCGTGATTCTTCATGAGCCATAGTGCGAGCATACCACCAGCACGTGTTACTCGGCGAGCAATTTCTCTACGGCCTGGTCCACGTCGGCCGGGGTGAACTGCTGTTTCGCGGACGGATCGAGGGCAAACGTGCGGCGGAGCTGGCCCGTACGGTCGTAGAGTTTGTAGTGGGGCAGCGCCCCGCCGGGAACCTCGAAGGCATCGACCGACTTCGATCCGGCCCCATATTCACTGAGCAAATCGGTGAGTCCAGTGGCGCCGCTCCTGAGTAGTACCTTACGGACTTCGTCCTTGTTGGCCGGATCGTCCATGCTCAGGGTGACAACGGCCAGGCCCGCGTCCCGATGTTGGCGGGACAATTCGGCCGCGTGCGGCAACTGCTCGATGCAGGGCAGGCACCAGGTGGCCCAGCAGTCCACCAGCACGACCTTGCCATTCAAGCGCGCGATGGTCGCGTCGTAGCCCGCACGATCGACGATTTCCAACTCAAAAGGCGCCGGCTGGCGTGGCTTGACGACGTGTTCCGTTGTGTCGCCGCGATCGCTCCCCGAACAACCCGCCAAAGCCGTGGCGGCGAGGGCGGCGGCAACGACCCTCGCCAGCACGACCAGCGGGCTTCGGCTACCGTCATTCATATTGAATCCCACAGCCCACGGGCCTGGTGGTCTCGGTCTGGGGCTTGCTGCCGGCGAGCACGGCGTCGATCGCGTCGCGGAGATACTGCTTCGTGACCTTCGACTCGTTCATGTTGTCGTCGACGGCGCCGATGTAGGCAACGTTTCGCGCGCCGTCGAGCAAGAACACGTGTGGCGTTACGGCTGCCCCGTACGCCCGGCCGATCTCCTGCGACGGATCGTAGAGATAGTCGAACTTGAAGCCCTTCTCTTCAGCCCGCTGCTTCATGGCCGGCAATTTGTCGGCTTCCATGTTGTTGACGTTGATCGCCACCAGATCGACGCCCTTGTCTTGATAGTCGTTGGCGATCTCGATGAGGCGATCTTGATAGGCCTGCGCCACGGGGCAATGGTTGCAGGTGAAGACCACGACGACCGCCTTCGCGTCGGCGTGTTCGCCCAGGCTGTGTTTCTGGTCGTCGACGCCGATGAGCCCTTCCCAGGCCGGCGCGGCATCACCCACCGCGAGTTTCTTATGGGCCGCATTGGCCTTGTTCGCTGCACCGTCGGCGGTGGCGTCGGCGGCAAAAGCGGTGGGAACGGCGGAAATCGCCGCGGCAATGGCCATCGACATGCCCATGCCAAACGATCGGAGTGTCTTCTTCATGCTTCGGTCCTCCTATAATGGTACCATTGTGATCGGCTCGCCCACCGCCCCATGGGCGTAGGGGCGCGTCGCTGTTAAGTTCTGCAGTCCCAAAACAATTTCTTCTTCATCGCACCAAGCGCGATTAGTAGTCCCAAGATGGCGAGCAAGCCCGATCCTGGTTCGGGCACGCCTGCCGCCAATTCCACACCCCCACCTGTGCCCAAATTGTTGCGCCAAACGGTGTAATCACCGGCGTCGACGACACCGTCGCCGTTGCCGTCGGCACCGTTGCCTGCTGCGACCCGCTTACCGTAATCCAACTTCCACTTGGAATAGTCGTCCGCATCGACGTCGTCATCGCCGTCGTAGTTGCCGGCGAGCGTCTTGAGTGAGGGTGTCCAGGCGATGGCCCCCACGGGCTCCAGGTTCTCGGCGAGCGGATCCAGCGGTGTGCCATCAAGCGCATACCGCAGCAAGGCACCGCGGTTATCGGGTGGCGACGTCAGTCCCAACACCGAAATCAGTACATTACCATCTTCGTCGAAGTCGATGTCCGAAGGGTTGTTGCTGGGAACCTGGACACCGGGCGGAAGCGGATCGGGAATTTCCGGTGGTATGAATGCGAACGGCGCGAACCCGAAACCACCGTTATCAAAACGACCGACGTAGTTGCCAAGCAGGTCTGCGACCAGCAAATCGCCGTTGGGCAGAAACTGAAGCGCCGTGGGCGACGAGAGCATCCCCATGTCGGAGATGCCGTAGGTTGACTGCGTACCGTCGTGAACACGCACAATTCGGGCTGAGTCTCTCTCGCCCATGATGAAACCGTCGCCGACATAGAGGTCGCCATCCGGCCCAAACGTCAAACCGCCAGCGCTCTCGAGCCCTTCCGCCCCGGGCTCAAGTTCGTCACCGGTGTCGGGATCGAAAACGCGGACGTTGGTACCAAAGAACTCGGAAACGTATAAATTGCCGTCAGGTCCAATCGCCATTTGGGCGGGTGCTGCCGCGCCTAGCATCGCGAACGAACCGATCGGATTGCCCCCCAAGGTCAACGGCGCCCCCGACTGTCCGTCGTAAAACATGATGCTGCCCGTTCCGACGCTACTGACGTAGATGTTGCCGTTCGGCGCGACGGCAATTCCTGTTGGATAGACGGGACCGGTGAGGCCCGAGTCGACGTCGGGTTCGATCTTGCTGCCCGACGTGTCGAAGCGAAACACTTTGTTGTATAGAGTCGGCTCGACGGCCGACCCAGTTCCGTAAGGATCGACGCTCGTTGCCCACAAATCGGCAAACGCTGGGGCGACGGGTGCCAGCAGCGCGAGAACCAATAGCGTCTGCGTAGCGAGTTGGGGCAGGCGGCCATACGACATGGTCGAAGTTCTCCGCTGTAGATCGGTGGTGTGAATCGAAGGAAGGGGGCGGACCTGCCGCAGGTGCTGGGAGACGACCTGCGGTGGGACGACGGACTTGGCAGGGCCAAAGTGGGTACAGTAAATCGCCGCTGCGGATTGGTTGGCTGGCGCGGGCCAACTCACTTCGAGTCGCATATTCCGTTGTAGCGCAACACCTCGCGGCTTGCCAGCCTTTACGGACCAACCAGGCTGGGGGTTCGGGTAAAACACGGAGAATTCAGCGTTTCTTCCGGACCACGATTGGAAGCAAACGCTGCCCGATTCCTGAGCAAACGGGCGTCGCTGCCGTGTCGGCCGATGGCTGACCTCCCGTGGCCAATTTTCCCTATCTCGAAGCCTGCCAAAGAAGTTGACCGCCCCGGGGCCGCTCGGGATCGAACTTCGATCGGCTGGCGCACGGTTTGCATCGCCGTGGCTGGTTCGGCAGGCAACTGCTTGGCGCATGCGGTTTCGCTCCGCGTGAGTCCGAGCGATCTCCTCGGTCGTTTTGGCACGAGGTGCTGGCGTGGCTCCCGGCGACCGGGTTCGTCCCTGGGTAGAGGCTGCCCACAAAGCACCCCGTTTGTTTGTGGGCCCTAAATGGTAGGATCGGACTCATGTTGAGAGAGCAGTCGGCAGTCCTGGCCCCACCGCGGCGGGAGTCTCCCAAGGGTGTGGCGACGAAGCGCATGGATAACTTTCATTTTTCGAAGTACGAGCTGGGCGACTTCTACGACGAGATGTTCGACGCCGGCGGCGGTGCCCGCGACGATTGCCGGCCTCTGTTGGGCCGCATGCAGTTGATGACGTCCGACGACCTGACCCGCCGCCAAAATGCGGCCGACCGGTCGATGGTGCAGCTTGGCATTACGTTCAACGTTTACGGCGACACGCAGGGCCGCGAGCGAATCATCCCCTTCGACATCGTACCGCGAATTATTGCCAATCAGGAGTGGCAGCGGCTCG
>Ga0055477_10000266_pt1 | contig 13600 bp, 13 predicted proteins | sample Muzzi_PWA_D2_FD_57683 | JGI IMG/M metagenome (GOLD analysis project Ga0055477, IMG submission 57683) | Wetland microbial communities from San Francisco Bay, California, USA, that impact long-term carbon sequestration - Muzzi_PWA_D2 | ecosystem: Environmental > Aquatic > Marine > Wetlands ... | reverse complement strand
AAAGACCGGCCGCCGAAGAGATGGAGCGGTTGTTGTATGCCCGCCATACCCCCGGCGTCCACGATCTGGTCAAAAACTCGTCCGTGGGTATCATGGGGCTCGGGGGGCTTGGTTCAATGGTTGCCTTAGCCCTGGCCCGGGTCGGGGTGGGACATCTGCTGCTGGTGGATTTCGATGTGGTGGATCCCAGCAATTTGAACCGGCAGAATTACTTCATTGACCAGGTTGGGATGAATAAGACCGAGGCGATGAAAGAAAACCTGGCCCGGGTCAACCCCTACCTGAAAATCGAGACTCGGGATCTGGTGCTGAACGGGGAATCCATTTCCACGGTTTTCAGTGATGTCGATGTGCTGGCCGAATGTTTCGATGGAGCTGAAATGAAAGCGGCGGCCCTCCGGTGTGCGCTGACGGCCCTCAAAGGCAAGCCTTTTGTAGGGGTCTCAGGGGTGGCCGGATACGGCGAAAATAATTTGATTCGCACTGCTATGATCCGCCCCGGCGTCTATCTGGTCGGAGACGGAGAAACGGCCGCCCAACCAGGGCAGGGTCTGATGGCCCCCCGGGTGGGGATCGCTGCGCACCACCAGGCTAATCAGATCCTGAGGATCTTATTGCAGGCAGCCGACCGATGAAATTATTACCGAGTTACCATGAGACTTATCTGCAACGGTAAAACAATGACGATCCGGGACGGAATGAGCCTGGAAGAACTGATCCAGGAGCTTGAGCTCAATCCCGATGCGGTGGTGGCCGAGTGTGACGGCCGGATCGCCCGCCGGGAAGAATACGCCACCAGCATCCTCAAGGACGGTATGGTAGTGGAATTGATTAGATTCGTGGGGGGTGGCTGATGTTGACCATTGCCGGTCATACCTTAAAGTCCCGGCTGCTGGTCGGAACCGGCAAGTTTTCCTCGGCCCAGGTCATGCGTGAGGCGCTTGAAGCCTCCGGCAGTGAGATGGTCACTGTGGCCTTGCGCCGGGTTGATTTGGAAGACCCTGCCGACGATATCATGCGGGTTTTGGACCGGGAACGTTTCCTCTTCCTGCCCAATACCTCCGGGGCCAGGGATTCCGACGAAGCGGTGCGTCTGGCCAGGATGGCTCGGGCCGCGGGTGGCGGCGACTGGCTGAAGCTCGAAGTCACTCCCGACCCCCGCACCCTGCTGCCCGATCCGGTAGAGACCCTGCGGGCCACCGAAATTTTGGTGGCCGACGGTTTCAAGGTGCTGCCCTACATCAATGCCGATCCGATCCTGGCCCTGAAACTTCAGGATATTGGGGCGGCTGCGGTCATGCCCCTCGGTGCGCCCATCGGCACCAACCTGGGGTTGCTGACCCGCTTTCAGGTCCGGATAATTATCGAGCAGGCGAGGGTCCCGGTGATTGTCGACGCCGGGTTGGGGTTGCCCTCCCACGCCGCCGAGGCCATGGAGATCGGGGCCGATGCCGTGCTGGTCAATACCGCCATTGCCGTGGCCGGGGATCCGGTCCGCATGGCCCGGGCCTTTGCCCTGGCCGTCGAGGCCGGGCGCGAGGCTTACGAGGCCGGGGCCGGGCGCAGGTTGGAAATGGCTGAAGCCTCATCGCCGGAGACCGGCCTGGGTTTTCTGCGGTAAGCTTGAGAAGCTCCCCATGCAAACAACCATTACAAACCCCGTTTCCTCCTGCCTAGACTCCTCCTGTCATGACAAAAAATTTTCCGGGCCGGATTTAGCGGTTTTGCGTCCGCTTATCTACAATTGCCGGCCGGCTGACGTTGCGGCAGTTCTGAAGAAAAAGCACTTGAGCAGTGACGATCTAGCCGTGCTTCTGTCTCCGGCCGCTGATCTCTTTCTTCCCCGGCTGGCGGCCCGTTCCGCCGATCTGACCCTGCGTCGTTTCGGCCGGGTCATGCAACTTTATGCCCCGCTCTATCTCTCAAATTATTGCGCTAACCGTTGCCAGTATTGCGGTTTTTCCGCCGAAAATAAGATTGTGCGCCGGGTCTTGAACCTGGATGAGGCCGAAAGCGAGGCCAGGATCCTGGCCGACCGTGGTTTCGGTCATATCCTCCTGGTCGCGGGCGAGGCCCCGGCCCGGCTGGATGTGGATTACCTGGTCGAACTGGCCGGCCGACTGCGCCACCGCTTCGCCTCTCTTTCCATCGAGATTCAACCCCTGTCGGAAGAGGAATATCGGCGGCTCTTCCAAGCCGGGATCGTGGCGGTGGCGGTTTATCAGGAGACTTATGATGCTGCGGTTTATGCCCGGGTGCATCAGGCCGGCCCCAAGACCGACATGGCTTACCGTCTGGATACCCCGGCCCGGGCTGCGGCGGCCGGGATGCGTGAGGTGGGGGTCGGGGCCCTGCTCGGCCTGTCGGACTGGCGTCTGGAAGGTTTGGCCCTGGGGTTGCACCTGGCCTGGTTGCGCAGGAATTACTGGCGCACCGGCTTGACTGTCTCATTCCCGCGACTGCGCCCGGCGGCCGGTGGCTTTGCCCCTTTGGCCGAGGTCAGTGAACGTGATCTTGCCCATCTCCTATTCGCCCTGCGGATCTTCGATGAAGACTTGGGGCTGCTGCTCTCCACTAGGGAAGAGGCCCGCTTTCGAGATGGCATGGTCGGGTTGGGCCCGACCCGTTACTCTGCCGGTTCCTGTACCGCCCCGGGCGGCTACGGCGAACCGGGGAGTGAGGGAGAGCAGTTCTCCATAGGCGACCAGCGCTCGGTGCTTGAGGTCTGTCAGGCCCTCAAGGAAAAGGGTTATGATCCGGTCCTCAAGGACTGGGACGCAACATTCCAGAACTTCTCCGCAGCAAACAAGGTTGCGGCCTGATTGTCAGGCGCCAACCGTTCTTGGTCTTGACGCGGGAAAATAATTAGCGCAGATTTGCCAAAATATTAGGAGGAAGCCAGATGAGCGATATCAAGAAGATGTATTCGACAATCCTTGGCGATCATTTCCCGTTGGAGATGAAAATTTCTTTCGGCGATCAGACCCTGGTTTATCGCAAACGAACCTGGGCCATAACTCAGGAGGATGGTACGGTGGACGAACGCGGCATTCGCTACGGTGAGAATCCCGATCAGGAAGCCGCCCTCTATGAGCTGGTCAACGGCAACCTGACCCTGGGGGGGGTAGAGTTCATCGGACCCGGGCACGGTCTGGTGTCCGGGATCAACGTCGAGGACATGCTGCAGGTCGGCAAGCATCCCGGCAAGATTAACCTCACCGATGTGGACAACGGCCTGAATATCATCAAGTACCTGATGGACTGGCCGGCCGCGGTCATTCTCAAGCATAACAACCCCTGCGGCGCCGCTGTGGCCTCGTTCCTGTTCGAAGCGTATAACCGGGCTAACCGTTGCGATCGGATCGCCGCCTTCGGCGGGGCTTTGATCCTTAATCGCACCTGTGACAAAGCTACCGCCGAGCTGGTCAGCCAGAACTACCTGGAAGTGGTTTGTGCCCCGGACTTCGAAGGCGCGGCCCTGGAGATCCTCAAGGGTCGCAAGAACCTGCGCATCATCAAGATCAGCCGCATCGACCGGTTGGCCGAGTTCGAAAAATACCGTTACGTAGATTTCAAGAGCCTGATTGACGGCGGCCTGATCATCCAGCAATCGGCTGTCAACTCGATCCGTTCAGTGGCTGACCTGAAGCCTGCGGTCACTGCCTACAAGGGTAAGGAGTACAAGGTTGAGCGCGAGCCGACCCAGCGCGAGATCGACGATATGATTTTCGGTTGGGCCGTCGAGCACGGGGTAACCTCCAATTCGGTGATCTATGTCAAGGATCGTTGCACCGTGGGCATCGGTACCGGCGAGCAGGACCGGGTCGGGGTGGCCGAGATCGCCGTGCACAAGGCCTATATCAAGTACGCCGACATCGTTTGCTTTGACCGCTTTGGCATTCCCTATGCCGATTTGACGCTGGAAATCGAAAAGGGCAAAAGAAGCAAGGGTGACCAGGAAGAAATCGATGCCAAAACCCGGGCCGACAAAGCGGGTTTGCCGGGTTCGGTGATGATATCCGACGCCTTCTTCCCTTTCCGGGACGGGGCCGATGTCGGCATCCGCCAAGGGGTTTCAGCCATTCTCCAGGCCGGAGGTTCAGCCCGAGACTTCGAGACCATCGAGGCCTGCAACGAGGCACAACCGCAGGTGGCCATGAAGTACACCGGCCAGCGCTCCTTCAAGCACTGAGTCGATTTTCTCTTCGTCCTATAAGCCGCCGGTGCCTAATAAGGCCCGGCGGTTTTATTTTCAGAATGACGAGGATGGGTTATTGGGCCACGGTAAAGGCGCCGGGAAAGCCGGATTCCTCCATGCTTTTCTCGACTTGCCGGGCCGAGGGCAGATTTTGGCCGGCCCGGACCTGGACCCGGAAAAAATGCTGGTTGCCCCGGTCGAACTGGCGGATCACCGCCTTGCGCCCCCAGGCCAGCATCTGTTCCTTGAGCCGGCGGGCATTGCCCTCCACGGTGAAGGAACCGATCTGCACGTAGAACTCCCCGCTCTGGAAGTCGGGGTGGGTCTTGAAGCGTTCGGTGGTTACTCCGCCATAACGGTAGGTTTCGGCCTCGCCGAGGGCGGTGATCTTGACCCGGGCCGTGCCCTGAGCCAGGAACCCAAGATTTTTCGCCCCGGTTCTGGTCAGGTCGATGATCCTTTCCTTGGCAAAGGGGCCGCGGTCGTTGACCCTGACTGTTATCTCCTTGCCGTTCTCCTGGTTGGTGATCAGGAGCCAGGTGTCCATGGGCAGTACCTTGTGGGCCGCGGTCAGGCCATGCATGTTGTAAGTCTCGCCGTTGGAGGTCTTCCGGCCATGGAAATCGGCGCCGTACCAGGAGGCGATGCCGACTTCCTCGAAACCCTGGGCCGAAGGTAGCGGGTAATAAGTCTTACCGTTGATCTGGTAAGGTTTTTGAGTAGGCTGGATCTGGGCGCTTTCCGGGACTTTTTTGTATGGCGCTTCGACCCTTTTCTTGGGCGGCTCCCGTTCGGTGGTGATGAGCACCGCGCTTTTGCCGGCACATCCGGCCAGCAGGATAACCGAGAGGAACAGGAAAGGCAGATTTCTAATCAGAAGTTTGGTCATTTCCCGCTGGTTCCTGAGTTTGCCTCAGGAACGAATCCTTGCAGCCGTTGCCGATAAAAAGTTCCGGCCTTGCCGATCGTATGAGGGGTATAGGGCCGCATCCCCGATCCCGGCCCGCTTATGGAATCAAACACGGTTTGCTCCTGCTCGTCAACCCAGGAAAGGTGCAGGTCGAGACTGGGACGCATGACCCGCAGCCTCCCCCGGCTGTCCCGGCCCAGGGGCGGATCCTCCCAGCGCCGCAGTCCATAAGTCTTGAGCCAAAGGCCGAGACGTTCAGCCCCGGTGAACTTGTCGGTCATGCCTGGCGCTTCTTCCCGTTCACCGTAGAAACTGTTGAACAGCGTGCTTTCCACTTCGGAACTGCCCTGGACAATTAGATCGGACCAGTCCTGGTAATCTTCCACATCGGTCCGCAACAGGTGGGTGCCACGGTCATTGTAGCTCCAGCGAGCATGGCAGACGGCGCAATCGACTTGGCCTCCGAAGAGAGCGTGGGCCGGATCAGTGGCGCGGGGAACCGGCAGCAAACGGCCGCTCCCCAGGATTTTCAGGAGCAGTTGTTCATCTTTTACCTGCAGATTGCCGGAAGGCAGTGGTTGTCCAGGTCTCCAGCCATGGCAGGAGGAGCAAGAGATGGTCGTGGCCTTGCCCCGGTGCAGACCGCTATGGCAGTCCAGACAACTCAGGCCGGCCCGGCAATGTACATCGGGTTGAAGACGGTGCTCTTCCACACCATATGGCCTTTCCGGATAGGAGCCGTCGCTTTGGAAGGGGGTGCGGTAATCATATTTAAGATCATGTTCGAAGAAGCCGTAGTAATCTCCGCCCACCCGGTTGCCGTAATGGCAGGCCAGGCAGCGTCGGTCGTCGGGGACGGCCAGGAAGCGGTGGGAGACCAGCTTGCCGTTCCGGTAGTCAAGGTGGCAGGCGGCGCAGCCGGTGCCGTGCGTGGTTTCTTGATAACTGTCGCCCCGGTAGTAGACATGACAGCGCAGGCATCGGCGACGCAAGAGGTCGTCGGCCAGTTCCAGGGAGTTGGTGGGCGCGGCGCTGGGTTGAATCTCCAGGGCCGAGGCCAGGTCTTGCGCAGCTCCGAAATGGCGTCTTACCGGGTTTACTTCGCCGCTGAGGGTGAAGTGACGACTCTGCTCGATGCCCCCGGTTTGACGGGGATGGCAGGGACCGCATTTTTCCTGCAACCGATCGGGGGCCGCCGGGGCGGAAGTCAGGCCGATATGGGCTACCTCCCTGGTGGTGGCCTGGTCGTTACCGGCATGGCACCAAACGCAGGAGAGCTGGTTGTGGCTGTCAAGCTCATAGGGGTGGCAGGCAAGACAGCCGGTCGGCGGTGAGTCCTGAGTCGTAGAAGCGGGTGGTGGCGATACCACGGCTTCCGCCGCCAGGGCTGCCGCTGCCGGTGATTCCGGCAGCGCCGCGCCGCAAATGATCGGCAGCAACAGGATTATGACGATATGCAGAATTCTGTAGGAGGGCATGATAGTTAGTTATAATGGATTTTTGAAATATTTTCGGGGAAAAAATTGCCGGTCCCTGATAGTTCCCGGAGCCCGAAGAGAGTGCAGGTAATTCGGTGGTTCCTACCCAACTTTTCCTTGGTGAAAAGGGAGACGGTTTGCTATATTGACCAGCATGAAAAAAATCAATCCGAGTAAGAAAACCAAATTCATTTTTGTCACCGGCGGCGTCCTTTCCTCTCTGGGAAAAGGACTGGCGGCGGCTTCTATCGGCGCCCTCATGGAAAGCCGGGGCTTGAGCGTCACTTTCCAGAAGCTCGATCCTTACATCAACGTCGATCCCGGCACCATGAACCCCTTTCAGCACGGTGAGGTTTACGTCACCGACGATGGGGCCGAAACCGACCTTGACCTGGGCCATTACGAGCGCTATACCTCGGCCCAGTTGGGCCAGCGCAACAACTACACCTCGGGCCGGATCTACCACGCGGTGATTACCAAGGAACGGCGGGGTGACTACCTGGGCGGCACCGTCCAGGTCATCCCCCATATCACCGACGAGATCAAGCGGGCCATTCTGCAACTGGACGGCGAGACCGATATCGCCATTATCGAGATCGGCGGCACCATCGGCGACATCGAGGGTCTGCCCTTCATCGAGGCGATCCGCCAGTTCCGTCTCGACGTGGGGCGCGAGCATTCGCTCTTCATCCATGTCACCTGGGTGCCATACATCCGCACGGCCTGCGAGTTCAAAACCAAGCCGACCCAGCATTCGGTCAAGGAATTGCGGGCCATCGGCATCCAGCCCGATATCCTGCTCTGTCGGACCGAGCAGCAGTTGAGCCGGGAGTTGAAGGAGAAAATCTCCCTGTTCTGCAATGTCTCCACCGATGCCGTCATCACCGCCCAGGATGTCAACAGCATCTACGAGGTGCCGCTCTGTTTTTCCCGCGAAGGGCTGGATGGTAAAATCCTCGAACTGCTCAACGTCTGGACCGGGTCACCCAAGCTGGAGCCCTGGCAGGAGCTGGCCAACAAGATCAAGCACCCGACCGGCAAGGCGATCATCGCCATTATCGGTAAGTATGTCGACCTGACCGAATCGTATAAAAGTCTGCACGAGGCGTTGGTGCATGGCGGGGTGGCCAACGATGCCCATGTGGAACTGCGCTATGTCAGCGCCGAAGATCTGGAGAGCCAGGACCCCGACGCCCTGCTGGCCGGTTGTCACGGCATCTTGGTGCCCGGCGGTTTCGGGCGGCGCGGGGTGGAGGGCAAGATCAAGGCAACCACCTATGCCCGGCAGAACCGGATCCCTTTTTTCGGGATCTGTCTGGGAATGCAGCTGGCGGTAATCGAATATGCCCGCAACGTCCTGGGCTGGAACGATGCCGACAGCAACGAGTTCAGCCTGGAGACCGCCCATCCGGTGATCTACCTGATGAAGGAATGGTTCGATTACCGCACCAACCAGATCCAGGTCCGCGACGAAACCTCGGAGATGGGCGGCACCCTGCGGCTGGGCGCCTATCCCTGCAAGATTATCCCCCAGACTCTTGCTGCCGCTGCCTACCGCCAGGAGGAAATATCCGAACGGCACCGTCATCGCTTCGAGTTCAACCCCCAATTCCGCCAGGAATTGGAAGGAAAAGGGCTGGTTGTCAGCGGGGTGTCGCCGGACAACAACCTGGTGGAAATCGTTGAAGTGTCCGACCATCCTTGGTTCCTGGGCTGTCAGTTTCACCCGGAGTTCAAATCGCAGCCCATGAACCCGCATCCGCTGTTCCGGGAGTTCATTCGGGCGGCACTCGAGCAGGCTGGCTGATGGATATCGTAAATATCAAAGACTATTTCGAGGTCGGCCCGGGCCGACCTTTTTTATTGCTGGCCGGGCCCTGTGTCCTAGAGTCAGAGGAACTGGCTCTGGAAGTGGCCGGCCGGCTCAAGGAGATAGCCAGCCGGCTGGGGATCTCTTATGTCTTCAAGGCTTCCTTCGATAAGGCCAACCGAACCTCTTTGAATTCCTTCCGTGGCCTGGGGCTGGAAAAGGGATTGGCTATCATGGCCCGGGTCCGGGAGACTATCGGGGTGCCGGTGATCTCCGACGTCCACGAGGTCGCCCAGGTGGCAACGGCCGCCGAAGTCCTTGATCTCCTGCAGATTCCCGCATTCCTCTGCCGGCAGACCGACCTTCTGCTGGCCGCCGGCCGGAGCGGCAAGCCGGTCAGTCTCAAGAAAGGCCAGTTCCTCTCCCCCTGGGACATACAACACGCGGTGAGCAAGATCAAATCCACCGGCAACCGCAACCTGCTCCTGATCGAGCGAGGAACCATGCTGGGGTACAACAACCTGGTGGTGGACATGCGCGCTTTTCCGGTCCTGCGCTCCCTGGGCTGCCCGGTGATTTTCGATGCCACCCACAGCGTCCAGCTGCCCGGTGGGGCCGGCGGCAGTTCCGGCGGTCAGCGGCAGTTTATACCGCCTCTGGCGCGGGCGGCGATGGCGGCTGGGATTGACGGTCTGTTCATGGAGGTGCATCCGGACCCCGACCGGGCCCTCTGCGATGGCCCCAACTCCTGGCCTTTGGCGCAGCTGGAAGAACTGCTGAGCGGATTAATGGCCATCCAGCGGGCGGCCGCCCCTTTCAACGCTTCGGTCGGGGAGGGCAACTGATGGGCGGTGACAGCTGCGGACCTGGTGGCAGCGGCTACCCGTCCGACTGCGAGGTGACCCAGGGATTGCGGGAACGCTCGCAATCCCGGGCGCCTGCGGGCCAGCGCAGCTATCGCTGGCGGGCCAGCCTGGAACGGGCCGGATCAGTTAAGCTGCTACTCCTTGATGTGGACGGGGTCTTGACTGACGGCTCCATCATCTACTCTCCCGACGGCCAGGAGAGCAAGACTTTCAGTACCCGCGACGGCCTGGGGTTGCGCCTGGTGCAGAAAGCCGGGCTACTGGTCGGATTGATTACCGCCCGCAGCTCTGAAGTGGTTCAACGCCGGGCCGAAAATCTCGGCATTTCCCTGGTTTATCAGGGGGCTGGGCGGAAACTCGAAATCTTCCACCGCATCCTGGCCGAACAGGGAATGGCGTCGGAGCAGACCGCCTATGTCGGAGACGACTGGCTCGATCTGCCGATCCTGCTCCGGGCCGGATTGGCGGTGGCAGTGGCGGATGCGGCCCCGGAAGTCCTTGATGTGGCCCATTACGTTACCGACCTGCCCGGCGGCCGTGGGGCGGTAAGGGAGGTTTGTGACCTGATCCTCGAGGCCCAGGGAAAACGTGAGGCGCTGTTGGCCGAATACCGGGGCGATGAATCTTAGGCGAAACTATATCTGGACCCTGCCATTGCTGGCCCTGCTTACCGCGCCGCTCTGGTGGGACGGTGCCGGCCGGTTGTTGGGGCCTAAAGTCACGGCGGTGGTCACCGCCTCGGCGCCGTCTCAGCAGTTGAACACTTTTGTGATGCATCGGGTCGCGATGAGCCAGAACCGGGGCGGTTTCGAAGAATTGCTGGTCAAGGCCGACAAGGTGCAGAGCGGTCAGAGTGCCAACGAGCTGCAGATGTACGCGGTGGCTGGCCAGCTCTTCGGCAACCGGCGTTCCCTCCTGGTTTCGGGTGCCGAGGCCTTTTATGATCAAGTCCGGCAGATTTTCACGATCTCGAAACAGGTTAAGCTGGTCAGCAGCGACGGCTATCGTCTGCAAAGCGAAGCATTGAGCTACTTCCCCATGGAAAGCAAGGTCAAGACCGACGAGGCGGTCAGCCTCACCGGCTCCGGTCTTAAGCTGCGGGGGAAGGGCTTGGTCTACGACCTTCTCACCGGGGATTTTCAGGTCGTCGGCCGGGTCGTGGTCGATCTCCCCTGAGGAAGAAGGATGAATGAGCTGACCGAAAAGATTCCCCTCCGCGACCGGATTATCCTGGCCCTGGACGTCGCTCATCCGGACCAGGCCCGGGAGCTGGTATTGAAAACCGAGTCGCACCTGGGGTTCTACAAGGTGGGGCTGCAGCTTTTCCTGGCTGGCTGGTTCGGAATCGTCGACTGGCTCATCGGTCGCGGGCACCGGGTGATGCTCGACCTGAAGCTGCACGATATCTCGGCCACCGTCGGTCTGGCCGTGGCCCAACTGGCTGAGCACGGGGTAACTTTCGCCACGGTGCACGGTGAAGCGCCGGTGGTCAGGGCAGCGTCCGCGGCGGCCGGTGACCGGCTGGGAATCCTGGCGGTTACCGTTCTTACCAGCCTGGGCGAGGAAGACCTGCGCCAGTCCGGGATAACCATGACGCTGCCCGACTTGGTCCTCCACCGGGCCCGGATCGCCCTGGCGGCCGGCTGTAGTGGAGTGGTGGCCTCGGGGCAGGAAGCGACCATGCTGCGCCGGGAACTGGGAAGCAATTTCACCATCGTCACCCCTGGCATCCGCCCGGGCACAACCCTCCTGAACAGTGGTGACGACCAGAACCGGGTCATGACCGCCGGGCGGGCCATCGCTTCCGGTGCCGATTACGTGGTGGTGGGACGTCCCATCAGTCAGGCCGCCGAGCCCCTGGCGGTCATCGAGGCCATGCAGACCGAGATTGCCGCCAAACTCGGCTGATTTACCGCTACGTTTTTACTCTCACAACAGAAAAGTGGTAAAATAGAGTATTTCCCGCTTTTCCCAGACCAGGCTGTAGAAAGGAAGTAGCCAAGCTCTCTTGTCTTGGTGAAGATCTCTTCGGCAGGAGATTGAAAGTCTTAAAAAACACTTTATCTTTTTGATATATCAACCGATGATACTCTTTGTTTTGCAAAAACCACAAAGGGTATCGTATGCAAGAAAATCAAATCACCGTGCTGTACCATCCCCGAAAGCCGCGGATTTCACCGCTGTGGCATCTTCTGGATCGGCATTTCATAACATCAAGCAGGACTGCGAGGGGCAATTTATCCGCGAATACGGATTTTATCGGCAGGTCATCTCAGACGAGGACGAGAAGCTGGCCTATCTCGTTGACAACCCTGCCACGGTCGGCAAGGTTGCCCTGAAGGTCATGGCGCTGTTTCTCTAAAGAAGTCGCATCGGAAAATGCCAAGGGGCCGTCCCGGGTGGGACGGCCCCTTGTTTTAGAGACGGTCGGGAGCCGCGTGATTTAAACCCTTTACCCCTTTCGTGGCATTTCACCTTGGGAATCTAGCCCTGCCGTTGGCCGGGAGGGATGTGAAACAGGGGTATGTCGGGCTCAGAAGAACCAGAAGAACAGGGTGAGAGCGCCGACGGCCAAGGCCAGCAGGGTGCCGATCAGTCGGGCCGTCCGCTCTTCCAGTTTGCTGCGGGAGAGGGCGGGCGCGGTTCGCTTCCGGCCGGCCGGTGCCGGCCGGGCCTGGAGCGCGTGCAGACCCTGCTGAAGCCAGTCGCCCAGCTCGGGCCGGATGATCAGGGTCCGCGAGCCGACCTCCTCCCAGTCGATGCCGCCGGTGACCAGTTTCTCGAGTTGGGGCATCAGCCGGTCCAAGTGTTGCCGGAGCCTATTCTCCTCGGCGTCGGTCAGATCCTTGCTGTTCAGCCCGGCCAGCAGCAGGGTTTCCGGCCCCTGGCGTACCGCCCCGTTGGGGAGGTGTTGCCGCACCTGGTGGTTGACGGCGATCAAGTTTGCTTCCCGGCCTAGGGCCGCGCTCCGGAAATAGGCCGCCACCTCGCTGGAAGTGAGGCCGGTCTCGGGCGGCACGATGAAGCAGTGGCCGAAACGGCCGCCCCGGGGGGTCTCGGCTATCAGGAAGGGCGTCCCCATCAGCTTCCCCAGGGTGGCAGGTCCGGTTCTTCGGGCTGACCGGCCAGGGTAAAGGTGATGGTGCCGACCGGGCCGTCCTTGCCGGCCAGTTGCAGGCGCAAACCGCCCAGAGTGGCGACCGCGCCTTCCCAGTTGGCCTCGCCGGTGTTCTCGCTCCACCAGGAGGTGCAGGAGACCTTGGCGTGGATCTTGGTCAGGTCGGACAATTTCCGGCGGAAATGAACGCTGCCGACTTGGGAGTAGACCCCGTTCCGGGGGGCGGTGATGTCGGTTTTTTCGATGAAGGTCTTGCCGTTCAGGGTAACGAAGAGATCCTTGGGGTTGCAGCTTCCCTCCCAGCTGAAGTTGTCGAGGACGAGTTTGAGATCCAGGGGGTTGGCGACCTGGTTCAGATGCTGCTGATAGCGGTTGACTGATCTTGCCATTTTCTTTAGTGGCGCGTATTTCAGGTACTGGCTGATCCTCTCCTGGTCCTTGTATTTGACCACCTGGGCATAGAGGTCGCGATCTTCGGCGACGTCCAGCCCCCCCTGCTGTTTTTGCAGTTTTTTCAACTGGGCTGCACCCAGGAGTTCCACCAGTTGCTGGTTGTCCAGGGCCTCCTGGAGAAGGTTGCGGGCCTGCCCCCAGAGTTTCCGCTGTGATTTTTCATCGATGCGGCCAATCAGGAGGGGGACCGCCCTTTTCTTGTAATCAGCCACCAACTTCCTGGTCTTCTCCCGGTAGGCGGTCTGGGTCCGCATCCGGTCCAGAAGATCGGCACTCCGGACGATATCGCCTTCGCGCATGGCTTCGAGATACCGGTCACGGGTAATAAGCCAGGTTTCGTGCCTCTGTTCCTTGACGATCTTTATCTTGGTCGTGGTGATCCGGTCGAGGATCTCCTTCTGCCGGGCCTGGGTCTCCTCGTTCACCGCCGCGCCGTCGGGCAGGGTGAGCAGTTGCCGGTAGAGGTCGTTCAGTTCCTCCTCGCTGGGGGTGCCCTTGAGAAGGGCCGCCTCGTATGCGGTGGCGATCTTTTCGATGTAGTTCCGGTTGGTCCGGTATTTTCTGGTCTGTTCCGCCGCCGTGACAATGGCCTTGGCGCGGTCGGCGTGGACCCCGTTCTCGCCATACTGTTTCAGGTACTTCCGGGCCAGGTCGGCCCGGACCAGTTCGTCCTTGGCTTCCACCACCGGGCGCCACTGCATTTCCTCGCGGCGCTCGCGGAAAGACCGCAGGGTGGCGATGGCCTCGGCGCTGTCCATGACCACGAA
>Ga0055477_10000259_pt1 | contig 13654 bp, 12 predicted proteins | sample Muzzi_PWA_D2_FD_57683 | JGI IMG/M metagenome (GOLD analysis project Ga0055477, IMG submission 57683) | Wetland microbial communities from San Francisco Bay, California, USA, that impact long-term carbon sequestration - Muzzi_PWA_D2 | ecosystem: Environmental > Aquatic > Marine > Wetlands ... | reverse complement strand
TGGCCATTTCCGCACACAAAGTTTCACGCGCTACAAACAGGACCGGCGCAAACAAGCCGCTGGCGGATGACAACCGAAACGGGGTGCAGGCGATGCTGGCGATCTGCTGCTGCGGCGGTGCTGCTACTGTCGCTGGCAACGGCACAAGCTGCCGAGCCACTGCCCGAACCGCTCACGCTGAAGGATGCCCTGCGACTGGCAGGTACAGACCACCCGGCAATCGCGCTCAGCCGTGCCAGACTGGCGCAGTTGCAGGCGGAGGCAGAGCGTACCGCGGCACGTGATGGAGTCGATATCGGCGCCAGCCTGGAAGCCCGCGTCGTCGACCCGCCCGCCTCGTCCGACGACCAGAGCAACAACGATTCCCGCGCCATCCTGTTCGCGCGCAAGCGCCTCTATGACTTCGGCCATACCCGGGCGCTCGAGGCGGCGGCGGCGGCATCCGTAACCGGCGGTGAACTGCTTGCCAGCGCGGAGCTGCAGCGTCACCGGATCGCCATCATGCAGGCATTTTTCGACGTGCTGCTGGGCGATCTCGAGTATGCACGCGACAATGAGGCCATGGCGGTGGCCTACGTGCAGGCGGACCGCAGCCGTGACCGCAACGAACTCGGGCAGGTGTCGGATATCGACCTGCTCCAGACGGAAAGCGTGTACCAGGAATACCGCATGCAGCGCGCGCGCTCGCAGTCGCGCCAGCGCAGCACCCGCGCACGGCTGGCACAGCTGCTCGATCGCCCCGACGAGTTGCCTTCCAGCCTGCAGCAGCCAGACCTGGCTGGCAATAACCGGCCGTTGCCCGAGTATCGGCAACTGGTCGAGGCGACGCTTGCCGCCAACCCGAAAGTGCTGTCATTGCGCGCGGATCTGGAGGCAGCACGCCTGCAGGTACAGGCCCAGCGCACCGGCAAACGACCGGTGCTGAGCGGTTCTGTACAGGCGGCGGCCAACGAGCGCGAAGTCGGCTCGCGCAACCCGTTCGAGGCCGAGCTGCGCCTGGAAATACCGCTGTATGACAGCAACCGTGTCAATGCCGAGGTGGCGCGGGCCCAGGCCGATGTCTACCGGCTCACGGCGGAACTGCGCCAGCTGGAGTATGAACTGCGCCAGCGGCTACTGGAGACCTGGCTCGATATCCAGACCCTGCTGGCCCAGCGACAGCAGGTCGACATCTTCACACAGTCGCGGGCACTGAATTTCGACCGCGCCCAGGCCGAGTACGAGCTCGAGTTGAAAACCGATTTCGGCGACGCCCTGGTCGGGCAGTCAGAGTCCGCCCTGTTGCGGGCACAGACGGAATTCGGCCTGGCGCTTGACTGGGCACGGCTGGCCGCACTCACCGGTGAGCCCTATTCACCCTATATTCACACAGAGGCGACGGCACCGCATGCAAGCAGCAACCATGAAACACTACCTCGCTAGCCTCGCGCTGTGCGCACAGATCACGACTGCGCAGGCAGCGGAGTATCCCGCCGTGCTGGACTGGTCGCAGCGCGCAGTGCTGAGCACGCCGGTATCGGGTGTCATCGACACGGTAGCCGTCGCTCCAGGTCAGCGCGTCGATGCCGGGCAACTGCTGCTGCAGCTCGATCAGCGTCCGTTCGAGAGCGCGCTGCGGGACGCCCGGGCGCAACTTCACAAACACCGGCTGCAGCGTGACGAGGCCAGGCGCGAACTGGAGCGCACCCGCGAACTCTACGAGCGCAGGGTCATTTCAGTACATGACCTGCAGGTTGAAGAGATCGCCTTCGCCGCCGCAGAATCAGACTATGCCAGCGCCACGGCAGCACGGGACAAGGCGACGCTCGAACTCGAATACAGCACCCTGCAAGCCCCGTTCGACGGCCTGGTGCTGGACGTGCGCGTCACAGCCGGCATGACCGTGATCAATGCGCAACAGGCAACCCCGCTGATCACGGTTGCGCAGGACCAGCCGCTGCACGCGCTGGCACAGGTGGCAGCCGCCGCCCTCGCCGGTCTGGCAACCGGTCAGGCGGCGACGGTCACCGTCAACAGTGAATCCTACAGCGGAAAAATCAGCCGCATCGGCGCAGAGCCCGACGGCAGCGGCCAGTACACGCTGACAGTTTCCCTCGACCCGGGTGCCACGACGCTGCGCGCTGGCCTGCCGGCGCGCATCGAGATCAGTCACTGACAGGAACCTGCGATACCGGACTGTAACGATCACCGGTCGCGTTTCGTACCGACAGGCCTGATTGTTCCCCGCTTCCTTTCGGGTGCGAATGCCCGGCAGCGTCGCTTCAGCGACCCGGCGTGCCCGTGAATCCGGACCGGCGACTCACGTCTCCTGATGGCGACATCAGTTTTCACTACCAATCAGCGAGATAGCGGCGCCCGGATATAAAGCGTCTGGCAGCGGCGACAGAACAGGCAGTCGGACAACTGCCGGCTTCCGGTCTAAATCCCGCAAACACCCCAAACCCGCGACCCTTCTCAGCTTCACACAGGTTGGCACAGGATATGCGTCTGATTTCAACCAGGTATCAGAGCGACGGCCAGTCGTGATTACAGGTTTTTTGTCAACGGCAGGCAGGCCTTCCGGCGCACACCTTGGCGGTATCGCAGGGACCGGTAACCCCGGGGTCGGAGCACATGGAAAAACCGTCAGCATGCCTGGCGACCGGCTAACAAGCCCTCAATCCAACGGGGTTCGAGTGAACATATGGCGGAGATACGCCGCCGATGAATGGAGTACAAATCAATGTTCAGCACCCTGCTTGTCGACGGTAACGTTTGCTACCGACAAACACTCTCTGACGTACTGCTGCTGCATTTCCCGTCCATCGGAGTCGATGAGGCGGACACCGGGGAGGAGGCGCTGAGCAAGGTGGCATATCAGCGGCCAGACCTGGTCTTTATGGATATTTGCCTGCCTGAAGAAAACGGCCTGCAGGTTAGCAAGGAAATAAAGCGCGTCTACAGCGGGATCGTGGTCGTGATTCTCACCGGCAACGACCAGCCGGAGTACCGCCAGCAGGCTTTCCGGAACGGCGTGGACCAGTTTCTTTCAAAGCAGGACAACGACTGTATCGAGAAAATACTCGCGCAGGTGGATGTCGCACTGGCGAGGGAGTCATACGGGTGATCCCGGGCATCGCCAGGCAGACCGGCAATACCGGATCGACAGGCTGTATCCAGACATACCTGGATATCCAGAAGCGCGCGGGGGTGGCTATGATACGGACAATCTGTGCTTCATTATTCGGCGCACTCATACTGATAGCCGCCTTGATACCGCCGGCAATCCACATTTTCGACAGGGCCGGATTCTGACACCGGTGCAATACCGCCCCGGGAAGCGCTGATAACTGGAATTGCACTCAGTCAGATGGGCGGCGACTGCAATGCTCAGGCACTCTCCCTGTGCGGATAGGCGGGGGCATGCATACCCTGGCGGCGTGCTTCCTGGATATGTGCCGGCAGATCCTGCCGGGCCAGATCGTAAAGTTCATCGAAACTGTCGATGGTGAAGTATATCGATTGAAAGATATCGATTCGGTACGGGGTACGCAGCGCATCGACAGGGTCGAACTGTTTGCGTTGCGGCTCGTCGCTTTCGAGTGCGTAGCACAACTCACCCGGTGAAGACACAATCCCGGCACCGTAGGAACGCAGACCCGCGGCAGTCCGGATCAGGCCAAATTCAACGGTAAACCAGAACAATCTGGCCAGCATGGCATGATCCGCAGGATCCGCTGCCAGCCCCGCTTTTCCGTAGGCTTCACTGAACGTGGCGAAACGCTGATCGGTCAGCAACGGGGTGTGTCCGAAAATCTCGTGGAAAATATCCGGCTCGCGGAGATAGCTCATCTCGTCACGGTTACGTATGAAAGTCGCCGCGGGAAAGCGCCGGCTGGCCAGCAGTTCGAAAATGGTGGAGAAACTAATCAGCGCCGGTACGGGGACGACGCACCAGCCCGTGTGATCCCTCAGGACGGCAGAGACTTCAGGAAGCTGCGGGATTCGATCCCGCGAAAACTCCATCCGCTCCAGCGCACGGATATATTCATCACAGGCGCGTCCTTCCAGGCATGGCAGTTGTGTGCTGATCAGATCATGCCACATCCGGTTCTCTTCATCCGTGTAACCGACATACCCCCGGGCATCGGGCATTCTGGCAGTGTAGGTGCTGTTATTTTTCATGATGCATCCGCCATATAGATAAAATAATCTTACCTTTTTATGACGAAACAGACTTATTATTGTTGCGTATATTTCGATATATAAGCTATTATATTTTCGTTTTTAGAGATATTTTGGTACATATATTTCATGGACAAGACAGATTATAAAATCCTTTCCGCACTACAGGCGAACGGGCGCCTGTCCAGCCAGGCATTGGCCGAGAAAGCAGGCATGTCAACCTCGCCCTGCTGGCGGCGGCTGCGAAAGCTGGAAAAGGACGGGGTGATTGCAGCCAGTGTGGCGATCCTGAACCCGGAGAAGGTGGGCCTGCACGTGATTGCGATTGCGAATATATCGCTGGAAGATCACCACCCCGATTCGGTTCGCGAGTTCGACCGGATGGTGGCGGAGCGCCCCGAAATCCTCGAGTGCTATGCGATGAGCGGCCAGTATGATTTTCTGCTGAAGGTGATCTGTGAAAGCATCAGCGCCTATGACCGCTTGCTCGGCCAGCATATCCTGCAGTGCAAGGCGGTACATACCGTGAACACGAGTTTCGTCATGCGGCGCATCAAGGCGACGACGGCGATACCCTTACCCGCCTGACACGGGCCGGGATGCGTTAGACCTGTGAAGTCAGACTGCGCAACAAGTCGTTGTGCATGGCAGTCACCCAGGGCGCTGCCTCATTGGGAATTGCAGCCTGCCTGACTGTTACAGATTCTGTCCCGGGTCTTCCGAGGGGGCCTGTGAAAACAGGATCCAGAGTTCTTCCAGGGAAGCGGATGATTTCCGCCGGTCAGCGCCATGCCGGCGATCATGCGCAATCCGCACCCCGTTGGTGCCTGCCAGTGGAAACTCGGTCGGCAGTGCCCAACGTCTTTCACCTGCTTGTCTTTTTACGATGCCCATAGTTTTCCGCACCCCTGACTATTACAGGCAAAAGTATAGGCATAGCTGCGTTTATAGGTCCATAAAAACATCACTCAAAAAGTGGCCGGCGCCAGCATCCCGGAGATTGAGTTGGCGGCCGTTGGCGCTCCTGTAAACCCAGCCCCCTGTTGTTTAATGCCAAATTGTAATTTCGACCCGCGGAAAACACTGCGTGCCAGCACCCATGAGCGGCAAGTCAGGACAAACTTTCCGGGTCCACGCAACGAAAGCCGGGCTGTGACCTGCAATTGCCGGTTCAACCCGGAAAACCGGTCGATCGGGCCCCTATTTACCGCGATTTGCCGGGATCCTCTGGCGGCGAGATCCTGTCAAGCCGCTCCTTCAGGCTTGCCACTTCTTCCTGCAGGCTGATTAGCGCCTGTTCAAGTTGCTCCACACGGCCGGCATCCGCATCCGCTTCGACCGGGGTTGCAGCGGCAGGCGCAACTGCCTGCTGCATCTCCGGCTGATCGCTGAACAACTGGACAAACCGGGACTCGCGTTTCCCGGGTTCACGGGGGAGTTTTGCCACAAAGGGACCATCGTCACGCTGCATGAGCCGCTCGAGTGTCGACTCGACCTCGCCAACATCATGAAATTTGCACAGGCGCTCGGTGCGGGTGCGCAGTTCACCCGGCGTCTGGGGTCCGCGCAGCAACAACACGCACAGGATTCCAATCTCCTGCCCGGAAAATTTCAGCGTGCCGAACTCGGTATTGCAGAAGCGATGCTGGTACTTGGCGACCCGGCTGCCGAAACCACTCTTCTCGGTGACAAAGTGCTTCTTCATCAGGACATCGATCGTGTTCTGCACCGTGGCCTCATCGAGATCCAGCACCGGATCACGGTTGCTTTTCTGGTTGCAGGCATTGGTGAGGGCATTGAGCGAAAGCGGATACTGCTCGGGCGTGGTGCGCTGCTTTTCAAGCAGGCAACCGATCACGCGCGCTTCACAGGGTGCCAGGTGAATATCCATGAACCTTCTCCAGAGCGGTTGACCGGAGTGAATATAGCACCACCCGGAAGGCGGGGCATCGAGGAACCCTGTGTGTCACAGCCGGCTGGCGAGCGGGCAAGCCGTGACCTGTGCATCGAAATTTTCCGCAGTGCATTTTAATGTCAGACTGCATTGACAGTTAGCGATTGAAACAACACCGGAATGGGTGTTTGATACACCGTTCTCGAATCATTTCAGGACTCGCGTTCAACGACATGGGTTGGGAAGCCTGGTTGACACTGGCCGTGGTGGCGGGTTGTTTCGCCATGATGGCACTCACCCGGATTTCGACAGACATCATCATGTCGGCCGGGCTTACCCTGCTGCTGGTGTCCGGCGTGCTGTTGCCCGACGAGGCACTGGCCGGGTTTGCCAACCAGGGCATGCTGACCGTGGCGGTGCTCTATGTCGTGGTCAGCGGCCTGACCGAAACGGGCGCCATCGGCTGGATCGTGCAGCGCATCCTGGGTCGGCCGCGGAACACACACCAGGCACAGGCACGGCTGATGGCACCGGCTGCCGCCCTGAGTGCCTTTCTCAACAATACGCCGGTGGTGGCCGTGTTTGTTCCCGCAGTGAAGGAATGGGCACGGCGCAACAACCTGGACCTGTCAAAACTGCTGATTCCCCTGAGCTACGCCAGCATCGCGGGTGGCACCTGCACCCTGATCGGCACCAGCACCAACCTGGTGGTCAATGGACTGCTGGTGGAGCAGAACGGTTCGCCGGGACTGCGCATGTTCGACCTGGCCTGGATCGGTCTGCCCGTCACGGGGAGCGTACTGCTGTTTGTCTTCCTGTTCAGCGGGCGGCTGCTGCCCGCGCGTGCAGAACCGCTGGCGCATGGTGAAAACATGCGCGAGTACATGGCGGAAATGATGGTGGAGCCAGGCAGCGCACTGCAAGGCAGCAGCATCGAGAAGGCGGGACTGCGCGCCCTCCCCGGCCTGTTCCTCGCCGAGATTGAACGCGACGGCGTCATCCTGCCGGCCGTGGAACCGAATGAACGTCTGCAGGCCAGGGACCGGCTCATCTTCGTCGGCGCCATCGAGTCCGTGGTCGATCTGCACCGCATTCGCGGCCTTGTGCCTGCCACGAACCAGGTACTGAAACTTGACGGCGACCGCAAGGATCGCAGTTTTTTCGAGGCGGTCCTGTCGGACACCTGTCCGCTGGTGGGCAAGAGTGTTTGCGAGGGCCGCTTCCGCACCCAGTATCATGCCGTCATTATCGCCCTGGCACGCAACGGCGTGCGCCTGCGCGGCAAGATCGGCGATATGGTGCTGCACCCCGGTGACACCCTGCTGCTCGAGGCGCGTCCCGATTTCAGCGACCGCCAGGGGCGCTCGCGTGACTTTCTGCTGGTCAGCGAAGTCGGCGGGTTCCATCCGCCCAATCACAAGGGGGCCCCGGCGGCGCTGGCCATTGCCGGCGGCATGGTGGCGCTGGCGGCCAGCGGTCTGCTGAGCATGCTGGAAGCGGCCCTGGTGGCCGCCGGCATGATGATCCTGGCAGGCTGCACCAGCGGGCGGGTGGCGCGGCAGGCGCCGGACTGGCAGGTGCTGGTCGTCATCGCCACCTCGTTCGGCGTCGGCGCGGCGCTGCAGAAGAGCGGTGCGGCGGAATTCCTCGCTGACGGCATCATTGGGCTGGCGGGAGGCAACCCGGGGGCCACGCTGGTGCTGGTGTTCATCGCCACGGCACTACTGACTGCCGTCGCGACAAACAATGTCGCGGCAGTGCTGGCCTTTCCCATTGCGCTGTCTGCGGCACATCACATGAACGTGGACATCATGCCGTTCGCCATCACCATCATGGTGGCCGCCTCGGCCAGTTTTGCCACCCCCATCGGCTACCAGACCAACCTGATGGTGTACAACGCCGGCGGCTACCGCTTCGCGGATTTTGTACGTATCGGCGTGCCGCTTACCCTGCTGGTGGGGCTGGTCACTATCGGGCTGGTGCCCTTGATCTGGCCGTTCTAGCAGCGCCATCGCCCCTGCTGCCTGCCGGACAGCAGCTGCATTCCACACCCCCGGCCACAGCCTCGGGACGCCGGTGTATATTTTCGGCTCCCCGGCTTCTATGCTTGCCGGGACAGTACCGTAACGGGCAACCATGGCAAGCGGATGCAACAGGACATCGTTCATACCATATTCCTGATCTTTACCGGGGCGGCCGTGCTCGCCACGGTTGCGCTGTATGCGCGCCAGGCACTGCTGGTCGCCTACATACTGCTGGGTATCCTGCTGGGCCCTTCCGCACTGGGACTGGTGAATGATCCGGAACTGATTGGCGAAATCGCGCATATCGGCATCATGTTCCTGCTGTTTCTCATGGGGCTGGAACTCAATCCCCGCGAGTTCCTGCAACTCATGCGCAAGACCATTATGGTCACGCTGGCCAGCAGCCTGGTTTTCTGGTGCAGCGGGACGCTGCTTGCCCTGGTGTTCGGCTATGCCTTCCGGGAAACGCTGCTGATCGGCGCCGTGATGATCTTCTCCAGCACGATTATCGGGGTGAAGCTGCTGCCCACGACCGTCCTGCACCACCAGCGCACCGGCGAGATCATCATCAGCATCCTGCTGCTGCAGGACTTCATCGCCATCCTGTTGCTACTGGTCATCGAAGGCAGTGCGACACAGGGGATTTCCATCATGGAATTCGTGAAACTGGGCCTGTCACTGCCGCTGTTGATCGGCGGTGCCCTGCTCATCGTGCGCAAGGTGCTGTTGCCGCTGCTGCAGAAATTCGACACCTTCCGTGAATATATCTTTCTGCTGGCCATCGGCTGGTGCCTGGGCATGGCCGAGGCGGCCGCGGCGCTGGGCATCTCGCACGAGATCGGCGCCTTTGTCGGCGGCGTAACCCTGGCTTCCAGCCCGATCTCCCTGTACATGTCCGAGAACCTGAAACCCCTGCGCGATTTCTTCCTGGTGATGTTCTTCTTTTCCCTCGGCGCAGGATTCGATTTGAACATGCTGGGGACCGTGCTGCTGCCCGCCCTGGCTTTCGCGCTGCTGGCGGTGGCCAGCAAGCCGCCAGTGTTCAGTTTCCTGCTCCAGACAACCGGGGAAAGCGGGAAGCGCGCCAGGGAGGTCGGAGCCCGCCTCGGACAATTGAGTGAATTCTCGCTGCTGGTCTCGATACTGGCACTGGATCGCGGGCTCATCAGTCTAGAGGCCGGCTACCTTATCCAGCTGGCAACCCTGCTGACCTTCTTCGCCTCTACCTACCTGGTGGTGCTGCGATACCCGACGCCGATTGCCCTGTCCGCCGAGCTGCGGCGGAACTGACAGCCTGCCACCAGCAGGACTCCGCAGCGAACCTGCCTGCGGGCGCGGACACTGCCAACCCGCAGGCACTGCGATATAATGCAGGCTGAAATGACGACGCAATCCACACAGCACTGGCAGCACGATCATATCTTCGGCCAGGACAAGATCAGGCATGGCGAGCGCCGCACCCTTTGGGTAATCGCGATCACCGCGACGATGATGGTGATCGAGATCACCACCGGACTCGCCTACGGCTCCATGGCGCTGCTGGCGGACGGCCTGCACATGGGCTCGCATACCGCGGCGCTCGGCATCACCACCATTGCCTACATCTACACCCGGCGGCGCGCGGCGGATTCGCGCTTCAGTTTCGGGACCGGCAAGGTAAACGCCTTCGCCGGCTACACCAGCGCCATACTGCTTGCCCTGTTCGCGCTCCTGATGGCATGGGAAAGCATCTACCGCTTTTTCAACCCGGTCACCATTGCCTTCAACCAGGCCATCTTCGTGGCAGTTCTGGGACTGATCGTGAATGGCGTCAGCATGCTGATGCTGGGGGAGCACCATCACGACCATGACCATGACCACGATCACGATCACGGCCATGTACACCCGCATCACCACGGCCATACGGATCACAACCTCCGTGCAGCCTACCTTCATGTACTGGCGGATGCCCTCACCTCCCTGCTGGCAATCTTTGCCCTGCTGGCAGGAAAGTACCTGGGACTGAACTGGATGGATCCGGCGATGGGCGTTGTCGGTGCGTTCCTGGTGGCGCGCTGGTCAGTGGGCTTGATTCGCGACACCAGTGGCATCCTGCTGGATCACCAGGCACCGGATGCCATGCTGGAACGAACCCGGACCGCAATCGAACGCGCCGATGACAATCAGGTCACCGACCTGCATATCTGGTCCATCGGACCGGGGATCTATTCAGCCTCGCTGGCGATTATCAGCGCCGCACCGAAATCGCCGGAGCACTACAAGGCCCTGATTCCCGTGGATCTCAGCATTGTCCACACCGTTATCGAGGTACATCACCTGCCGCAGTAGTGCGATCGAGGTCAGGAACCAGAACAGCGTAGCCCGGATGGAGCGCAGCGGAATCCGGGGAAACGGTTCACCCGGATTACGGCCTGGCGGCCTGCATCCGGGCTACGCTGCTCCCACCTTAGCGCAGCGGAGCGACCCTGCCGCGCTCCTTCCATTCCAGGTAATCCCGGATGATCAGCCCATGGTCGAATGCCAGCACGGGACAATCGTGCGGATCGAATAATGCCAGGTGTTTTGCATCGTCCGCCGCCCGGGGCTTGCCCGTGGCGGAAGCGATATACACCGCGCTGGTGGTGTGCCCGCGCGCATCGCGACCGGGATCTGAATAATTTCCCAGCAGCAGCTGCAGCGTCACGTCGAGCGAGGTTTCTTCCCGCGCCTCGCGCACCGCGGCCGCCTCCAGGGTTTCCCCGACGTCGACGAAACCACCGGGCAGCGCCCAGCCGGGCGGCGGATACCTGCGCTCGATCAGCACGATGGGCCGGCCGGGATGGTCCTGCATTTCGATAATGATATCGACGGTCAGCAGCGGGGTGACTGGCTTATCCATGATCTGGCCTGGCAACCGGGTAATGACGGATATTATGGCCACGAAATCCACGGAAGGACACGGAAGTTTTTCCTGGCCCTGTCTCAAAATGTGAACAGGACATACAGGAAATATGCATGGTGTTACTGCGCGGTGCTAACGAAGTATCCGATTTACGTGTCATTGCGACGACTGCAGGAGCAATCTCCAGGTTATTGATTATCTGTTTGAAAGATTGCTTCGCTACGCTCGCAGTGACGAAATATGCCTGTTGAGCCGGGACACTGTTTGCCACGCATAAACGAATTCCGGGACAGTTTCTGGTGGATCTGATTTCGTTCCGTGTCCTTCCGTGGCTCAGGAGAAATGCCTGCACGCTGCCCAACCGGCCGGCATCTGCCAAATTCAGATTGCAGGGATGCTACTGCTGCTGCTTGAACCTGTGAATCAGGCGCCGGGTGCGTTTGTCCGGGCGGCGATCGTGCTGTCCTGCTGCATGCCCCTGCAGCCTGCGCTCGGTCTGCAGGCTGTGCCGGGCCGCCACGCTGTCATCCGATTCCGTGTACAGGGTGCGGGCCTCTTGCGCCGGCCGCCGCTGGCTCGCAAGCCTTGCGACGCTGACGCAGAAGCGATAGGGACCTTTTTGTATCGTCAGAGATTCACCCGCTGAAATCCGGCGCGCCGGCTTGACGCGGTCGCCGTTGACATGCACCTTGCCCCCGCTGATCGCGACCGCGGCCAGCGCCCGGGTCTTGAAAAAGCGCGCCGCCCACAACCACTTATCGAGGCGCATGGACGGCTTGTCAGCGGTTGAATCCTTCATATGCCTGTTTCCGGCAGGTGCACATTACGCGCCTGCTGCTCCCCCGCCCGTCAGCCGCCTGGCGGTTTACCCGGCGCCTGCCCGGCCTCCTCAAGCTGTGCTGCGGCGCCGGCCCGCGCCGCCCGCAGGAATGCCTCGAAGGGCAAGGCGCCGTTGAGGCGAATTTCCCTGCCGAAGAAGATCGTGGGGGTGGCGCGCACCTCCAGCTCATGCGCAGCGGCCAGGTAGCGCTGCAGTTGCTGCTCGTAACGTTCCTCCCGCCAGGCGCGCTCGACCATACTGTCGCCCACGCCGCATTCCGCGGCAAGCGCACTCAGCACCGCCGTGTCACCGATATTCAGGCCTTCGGTGAAATATGCCGTGAACAGGCGCCGGTGCAGGCGGTAGAACACCGCGGCACCTTCCTCCCTGGCGGCCTCGGCCAGCAGCAGCGCACGATGCGAATTCGTGGTGAAATCGTGCTCCCGGAAATGGATGCCTTCCGCCTTGCCCATGGCGTTGAGGTTGTCCATCATCTGCCGCCACAGCTCGTCGGCGTAGCCGAGTTCCTGCACCGGCATGCCGCTGACCGGCGTGTCCGGATGAATCTCCAGGAAACACCAGTTGATCTTCAGGTCGAAGTGTTCCCGCAGCCGCTCCAGCCGCAGGTCCCCCACGTAGCAGAAGGGACAGATATAATCCGTGAACACGGTGGCCAGCAGTGCGGGCTTGTCCATGCGATCCCCCGGTCCGGCAGCGGCGACGCGGCGTGTGTACGGCAACACGCACCGGCAGGCTCCCGCAGGGTGCGGGAGCCTTCAGTCTATTTGGTCATTTCCAGCAGCAGATCGTTCAACCGGTTCACGAAGGCAACCGGGTCATCCAGTTGCCCGCCCTCGGTGAGCATGCCCTGGTCCAGCAGTACATTCGACCAGCTCGCAAAGCGCGTTGCGTCGGTCTCGTCCTTCAACCGGCTGACCAGCGGGTGCCCGGGATTGATTTCCAGGTCGGGCTTGCTGGCCGGCACCTCGTGCCCCGCCTGGCGCAGCATCTGCTGCATGTGCACGGCCATATCGTGCTCGCCCATCACCAGACAGGAAGGGGAGTCCGTCAGCCGCTGGCTGACGCGGACCTCCCTGACACGGTCCTTGAGCACCTCCTGCATCCGCTTGACGAGGTCGGCATACTCACCCTCGATCTGCCTTGCGGCCTCCTGCTCCTCCTTGTCGGCGAGCTTGTCGAGGTCCAGTTCACCCTTGGCGACGGAGGCCAGCGGCTTGCCCGCGTACTCGTTCAGGTGAGCCACCAGCCATTCATCAACACGATCCGACAACAGCAGCACCTCGATGCCCTTGCGCCGGAAGACCTGCAGGTGCGGACTGTTCTTTGCTGCCGCGAAACTGTCGGCGGTAATGTAGTAGATCTTTTCCTGGCCCGCTTTCATGCGGCCGATGTAGTCATCCAGCGTAACCGTTTGTGCCTCGCTGTCCGCCTGCGTAGACGCAAAGCGCAGCAGCTTTGCGATGCGCTCGCGGTTGGCGAAGTCCTCGCCCGGACCTTCCTTCATAACCCTGCCGAACTGCTCCCAGAAGGTCGCATAGGTGTCCGGTTCATCCTGCGCCATGCCTTCCAGCAGGCCGAGGATCTTCTTGATCGAGGCCGCGCGGATGGTATCGATCAGCTTGTTGTGCTGCAGGATTTCGCGCGACACGTTCAGCGGCAGATCGTCGGAGTCGACCAGGCCGCGCACAAAACGCAGGTAGTATGGCATCAGCTGCTCGGCGTCGTCCATGATGAACACGCGGCGCACATACAGCTTGATGCCATGCCGGCTGTCACGGTCATAGAGATCGAATGGCGCACGCGCCGGGATGTAGAACAGCGACTTGTAGGACTGCGAACCCTCCACCTGG
>Ga0055477_10000256_pt1 | contig 13728 bp, 5 predicted proteins | sample Muzzi_PWA_D2_FD_57683 | JGI IMG/M metagenome (GOLD analysis project Ga0055477, IMG submission 57683) | Wetland microbial communities from San Francisco Bay, California, USA, that impact long-term carbon sequestration - Muzzi_PWA_D2 | ecosystem: Environmental > Aquatic > Marine > Wetlands ... | reverse complement strand
TCCTGGGTGTCCTGGGAGCAGGTGAACAGGTTGTCTTCCACATGCACCACATGGGGCAGGGTGCGGGCGTACTCCCTTACGGCGGGCACGTCCGCCACGCCGCCGATGTTGATGCCGCAGTTGCACACAAACACGCCCACCCGGGGTTCTTGTTCGGCCACATCCTGCTCGGGCGGCAGTTGTTTTGTGCGCGTCAGGGTGCCGCGCGCCATGGACAGGTTTTTGGCCGCCGCCGCCGACGCGGCCGAGGCCTCCATCACCGATTGGGGAATATCCTTGGGGCCCTGGAAGACGCCGCAGACATAAATACCTTCACGGTTGGTGGCCACCGGCGCCAGGTCGCTGGTTTGGGCAAACTTGTGGCTGTTGAGTTCGACGCCCATGGTGTCGGCCAGTTGAATGGCCTGTTCGTTGGGGGCCAGCCCGATGGACAGCACCACCATGTCAAAGAGCTCTTCCACGATTTCACCGTCTTCGTTGACATAGCGCAGCCGCAGGTTGTCGTCCTCCACCGGATCGATGGTGTGTACCCGGGAGCGCACGAAACGGACCCCGTGTTCGTCCTTGCACCGGTTGTAGTAGCGCTCGAAGTCCTTGCCGTAGGTGCGCATGTCCATGAAAAAGACGGCTGTATCCAGGTTCTTGTCGCTGTGCTCCTTGGCGATGACGGTTTGTTTGGCGGCGTACATGCAGCAGACGCCCGAGCAGTAAGCGTGATCGCATTGGTTGATGTCGCGGGAGCCGATGCATTGCAGCCAGGCGATCTTTTCAGGCTCCCTGTGATCCGACGGCCGCATCAGATGCCCCTGGTAGGGGCCCGAGGCCGACAGCACGCGTTCGAATTCAAGCGCGGTCAACACGTTGGGATGATTGGCGTAGGCATAGTACGCATGCTTGCTGGGATCGTAGGGCGTAAAGCCCGGCGCCAGAATCACCGAGCCCACTTCCACCACCGTGCGTTTGGGCTGCATGTCATGGTTGACGGCCTTGGCCAGGCAGGCGTCCACGCACTGGTAACACTCGGAGCAGATGCCGCATTTGAGGCAGCGCTCGGCTTCATTTTTGGCCTCATTTTCATCGTAACCAAAGGAGACTTCCAGAAAGTTGCACTCCCTGGCTTCGGGGTCCAGGCAGCGCACCGTGGTGCGCGCTTTCAGCGGTTCGTTGGCAATATCGGGCTTGACGAACTCCCACTTTTTGTCCCGGCCCTCGGTGAGATCCAGGCCGTTGATGAAGCGGTGGATGGATTCGGCCGCTTCCTTTCCGCAGGAGACGGCGTCCACCACCGATTTGGGACCGTAGAAGGCGTCGCCTCCGGCAAAGACCCAGTCAATGGGCGTTTGCAACGTCACCGGATCGGCTTCCAGGCCGCCGGGCCGGGAGATGGCAATGCCCTGTTCTTTAATGCCTTCCAGGTTGGTGCTCTGGCCGATGGACACGATGATCGTGTCGCCGAAATAGGGCTGGCAGGCATTGTCGTCGTACTGGGGATTGAAACGGCCATCGGTGTCGAAGACCGCCGTACAGGTCTTGAATTCGATACCCGATACCTTGTTGCCCTTGTCGATGAAAAAGGATTTGGGGCCGAAAGAGTTGACGATGGTAATGTCACCCTCCAGGGCCTCTTCGATTTCATGCTCCCAGGCGGGCATCTCTTCGCGTTTTTCCAGGCAGATCAGGGTGACGTTTTTGGCGCCCTTGCGTTTGGCGGTCAAGGCCACGTCGATGGCCACGTTGCCGCCGCCCACCACGACGACATCCTCGCCGATTTCAACGTCCTTGCCCATGGCGGCGTCGCGCAGGAAGTCCACACCCTGCAGCACGCCGGGTGCATCCTCGTTTTCAACGCCCAGGTTGCGGCCGCCGTGCAGGCCGATGGCCATGAAGCAGGCGGCATAGCCTTCGGATTTAAGGCTCTCCAGGGTAATGTCCTTGCCGAAGGTGACGCCGCACTTGATTTCGGCGCCCATTTTTTGGATTACATTGATTTCGTCGGCCAGAATATCACGGGGCAGGCGGTATTCGGGAATGCCCACCCGCATCATGCCGCCGGGTTCGGGCAATTTTTCAAATATGGTGACCCCATAACCTTGTTGCAGCAGGTAATACGCCGCGGTGAGTCCGGCAGGACCGGAGCCGACGACGGCCACTTTCTCGTCGCGTTTTTCGGCCTCGATCTCCGGGATGTAGAATTCACCGCTCTGTTTTTCATAGTCCGCCAGAAAACGGTGCAGTTCACGGATGGCCAGGGGTTGGTCCACATCGTTGCGGGTGCACTCGCCCTCACAAGGATGATGGCATACACGGCCGCACACGGCGGGAAAGGGATGGTCCTGCTTGAACAATTTGAGGGCTTCTTTGTAACGTCCGTCGTTGATCAGTGCGATGTAGCCCTGAATACTCACATGAGCCGGGCAGGTGGCCTTGCAGGGAGCCGTGCCCCGTTTGTCGATGGCAAAGGCGCTGGGCATGCCCTGGGGGTAAAGCTTGTAGGCGGCTTTACGTTCGCGCAGGTTCATGTCGAATTGATTGGGTACATCGATGGGGCAAACTTTGGTGCACTCGCCGCAGGCCGTACATTTGTCCATTTCGATGTAGCGGGGCCGCTCGAGCAGCGTAACCTTGAAATTGCCGGCCTCGCCTTCGATTTTTTCCACCTCGGTGGTGGTGAAAAGATCGATGTTGAGATGGCGGCCGGCCTCCACCAGCTTGGGTGAGATCACGCACATGGCGCAGTCATTGGTGGGGAAGGTTTTGTCCAACTGGGCCATCACGCCGCCAATGGCCGATTGGCCTTCGACCATTTTGACCAGATAGCCGGAATCCGCAAGATCCAGCGAGGCCTGAATGCCGGCAATGCCGCCGCCGACCACAAGTACGGAACCGACCACATCGTTGCTCTTGTTTGCTGTTGTCATGAGAAGAACCTCTAAAGTTAATATGTTCAAATTATCCGCAAGCGCGGATCACTTCCCTTGGGGCGCACCAATTTCACCATTGCCGGCGATGCGGCAGCGGTGAAACCGAATGTTCAGAACTTGGCAATTGGTATGCCCATTAAATTAAGGATAAGCCTGACTGCTGCATATCGATCAATTCATTGGAGGATGTCAAACCAAAATTCATCTTCCTGTGAAGACAAAGCAATCCATATGCCAAAATGGGACTAATTCGCAACGATCAATAAAAGCGTAGTATTATCAAATAGATATATGTCGTCGATGCTTTATTGGAGGTGAAGAAGGCGAGGTGTAGGAAAATCATGACCATCCCAAAATGGCATGATGTGTTATAAAAATATAATGAATATAGTATATTGAATGATTAGCGTGCCATAATGGCACTGTGGTCGCAGATGACGCCATAATGGCACATAAGCGCTTGGTGGGTATCAATTTCAAAATCCCACCCCACCGACTGAAATTCACATGGGTCGTTTCGGTGGCGCCGCCATGGGAGGAGGAGGAGGATAGTTTTTTGACATCGTCATTTTTGGTCCAACCTTACCATTATGCAAGGCTTGAACTTCAAAAATGTAAGAAAGCGCAGCGCTTTTTCTTGCATTATTGCCGTGCGGCGCGTTCTTTTTTCTGCCATCAGAATATAAGTCGTGGAATTACAGATGATTAGGGAGATTGTCGTCATTTAACCGGTTTAGGCATATGACTTGCTATTACTTTGAGCAAATGTTGTGAATGCCGTGCGACGATGAGATTTGTGGAATTTCAAGCTGAACAGCGGATAATAAGGAGTGCCCTGACAATGATTGATCGATTCTCAAGATACAGACTCCCAGCCACGGTTGACGAGGCTGTTGATATTCTTGTTTCAGATCTGACCACCCAGCAGATGGCGGCCATGGGAGATCTGACCGACCAGGCGTTTGACCGGTTGTGCGACGCGCTGGTTCCCCACTTGCAGCACGATTTTCGACTCTGGACAGGCAATGACCGCCTGCTCCTGGCCTGTTTTGAAACTGTAGACAACAATTCCAGCACCGATCCCATGCGGATTATTATGGATGCATTGCGAACAAGGATTCAGTCGCTGGACGATGTCATTATTGCTGTTTAGACGGGCCTGACAGGTACATGCTCTGTGCTGTAATCGTGTGTCCGAGGGGAGACCCGTTGATCGTGCAAGCATGACAATGCTATGAAGCACGTCACGGCCTTGGTTTGGCGCGACAGACCATGGCGTTAAACCAAAAGGCAGGGTTTGCCCTGCCTTTTGGTTTTGGAATATGAGATTTGTGGGGATTCTATTTCTGGAGTTTTTTACGACCAACGCCGGCCAGGGCGATCAGGCCGGTACCCAGCAGCAGCATGGTGGCGGGCTCCGGTACGGGAGCGGCCACCAACTGGCTCTGGGCGTACGCACCGGTACGGTTGTTGATGATGTTCATTACTTTTACGCCACCAAAAGTTGTGCTGAAAGGGTTGTTCAGGAAATCCATGGCGGCCGTATAGACATAAGCATAGCCGGCCGGTATATTCGCCGGCGCTTTTTCGCCTTCAAAGGCCCAAATAGCATACTGCACGGCGTTGGCACCCTGGTATGAATAACTGAACCCTTCAATAGCTTCGTCCAGCGTGTCATTGGCATAGTGCCAATAGAGCCACTTGGTCGCGTCCTGAAGATAGTCTCTGCCGCCGGTCGCACCGGTGATGCCGCCATACGCCGCATAATCCGAGATGTCGGTCACTTTAAAGCTGTCGGAGTAATTAATGTGTTCGTTATATTCAAGGCAGAACGTGACGAATAGATTTTCACGGGTTTGGGCATCCGAGATGATGAATTCGCCGCCACCGGTTCCGCCGCCGAGGCCGTGCGAAAATTTAACCAGATCGCCCTGGGCGACGGGATAGGCCAATCCATTGCCAACCATTAATAAGGAGATGCAACCCAATATGAGCAGTGTTTTGGTGAGTACCTTCATGATGAATTCCTTTTCATAGTCCAGAATGAGCGCATATGAACCATTGACCCATTTATCGTTTTATTGGCAATTATTCAGCACATACCGTACCAAAATTAATATATGTTTTATTTATAATGACTTAAAGAAATTTCACATAGATGTAGCCTGTATGCCCGCCTGGAATGGTAAGGCAATTACCCAAGATTTGGGTAGCGATGTAAACAAATCAATGGTGTTTGTGTAGTGATTTGCCCATCGCTCGTATCAGAGCCTGGCATGTACCCCACACCTCTGTGAAGCGGCACATTTTGCCTGCGGAGAGCAGTTGACAGGTGCGTGGTGTTGAAGTATCAACCCAGAATGAATGATTATTCATTCTGGGTTGATCGCAGTTCCCGCGTTTCATTCCCATTGCACCGCGAGCTGCTGCACCGGGGTATGGACATCATGGATTGAAATCATTCTGTTAATCCATTAACTGAAAAGGCGGGATATAGATGCAAGCGCCATCGATGGCATCGTGACCATCACCCGCTTTCCATCATTCCTGCGAACCACCGGCGCCCGGTGAGTTACTACGGCTCCAGCCCTGAAGGGGCTGCGGGCCTTTTACGCAACTAAGGATTCCGAAAATACTCTCCAAGGCAAAACAGGACAAGCGGCAGCTATGACGGGCAAAAAAGACGAACATTTGAGCTTGATATGCGATATCGGCGAGTTGGCCAACCTGATGTCGGAAAGCAAAGACATTCACTCGTTTCTACAGCAGGTTGTGCAGCTTGTGGCTGCTCATCTGCAAGCAGATGTCGGATCGATCTATCTTTATGATGATGCTTCCGATGAACTGGTATTAGCCGCCACCATTGGGCTCAATCCCGATGCCGTGGGCAATATCCGCATGAAAACCAATGAAGGCTTGGTGGGGCACACCATGTCCCAGATGTCCCCAGTTTGTGAAGGATGCGCAGGGGATGATCCGCGCTTCAAGTATTTTGAGGCATCCAATGAGGAGCGATTCAACTCTTTCTTGTCGGTGCCCATATCCCTGGGCAAAGAGAAGATCGGTGTCCTGGTGGTCCAACACGAAATTAAAAACTACTTCAATCGCTCGGATGTGATGGCATTGCGGGCCATTGCGTCCCAGCTTGCCGGAACAGTTGCAAATGCGCGCCTGATGATGGCCGCACGCGCCCCGGCGCTTCCTAAAAACAGAAGGGCTCCTCTAGAGAAATTACGATTTATCAAAGGAGAAGCCACGGTCAACGGTTTTGCCTTTGCCCCGGCGGCCGTCCTGCACCCTTTCGATCCGCTGAAAGAAGATCTTCCCGACGACGCGTTCAAGCCATCGCTGAATGATTTTAGGGCCGCCATGCAAAAAACCATCGGACAATTGAAGAAACTTCAGGATCAATTGGTTCAGCGCCTGCCCGAGAGCGCGGCCCTGATATTCGAAGCCCACCATATGATTTTAAAAGATCCTCGCTTTATGAATCAGATCTCCGAACACATTAAATCCGGAATGCCGGCACCGGTGGCCATCAGAAAAGTAGCCCATTTTTTCATGGACCTTTTCAAGAACAGCCCCAATGCTTACATCCGGGAAAAGTCTCAGGATATCGAAGATCTTGCGCGCAGGGTGCTCTTCAACCTGCAAGTTGCAGAAACCATCGGCGAAAGCCCCATGGAGAACCATACGGTCATCGCGGCCAACATTTTTCCGTCCGACATCCTCAAGCTGGCATCTGAAAACGTGGCCGGCATTATCTTTGTCGGCGGCGGGGTGACGTCCCACGTGGTCATTATCGCTCGTTCATTGAAGGTTCCCATGATTATCACCAGTGAAGCCGGTTTGTTACAGGTCCAGGAAGGAACGCCCATTTTGATGGATGCCGACATCGGCGGCATCTATGTGGATCCATCTGAAGAAATTCGCCGGCAGTTCCACCAACGCGATCAGGCCCGGGTCAAAGCCGCCAGCAAAGGCGATGGTATGCAGGCCAAAACCTTTACCCGGGATGGGCTGCGTATTGAACTGTTTGCCAATATCAACCTGTTGAGCGAGTTGGCGTTGGCCAACACCCTCAAGGCGGAAGGCGTCGGCCTCTACCGCTCTGAATTTCCGTTTATCGTGAGGTCGGCTTTCCCATCCGAGGAAGAGCAACGGATGGTTTACGCCCGGTTGTTCAAAGAGATGCAGGGCAAGCCGGTCTATATTCGCACGCTGGATGTCGGCGGCGACAAGGTGCTGCCCTATTTGAACACCCCCAAGGAAAACAACCCGGAATTGGGGCTGCGATCCATCCGCTTTTCGCTGCAATACCGGGATATTTTTGATCAGCAGCTCAGAGCCATTCTGCGGGCCGGCGCGCAGGTGGAAAAACTGGGCATCATGTTTCCCATGATTTCATCCATTGATGAATTCCAGGCCGCGCGCCAGGCCGTAAAGGATGCCCAGTCTGCATTGCAAGAGGAAGGTTTGGACCACCATCCACATCCTGATGTCGGGGCCATGGTCGAGACACCGGCCCTGGTACAGGTCATGGATGAACTGGCCCGGTCGGCTGATTTTTTGTCCATCGGGACCAATGATTTTATCCAATACATGCTGGCCGTGGACCGCACCAACGAGAATGTGGCCGCCTATTATCAGGCCCACCATCCCGCCGTGTTAAGGTCTTTGGCGTTTATCGTTAAAACTGCGCAACGACACCGGAAGCCGATTTGCGTTTGCGGAGAAGTGGCCCACCAAGCGGATTTTATTCCCTTTCTCATCGGTGCCGGCGTTCAGCGGCTTAGCGTAGACCCCCAATTCCTGCCGCTGATACAAAAAGAGATCAACGCCATCGAGATGGATCAGGCGGAGAAGTATGCAAGGCAGATGCTGAAAATTTCCACTTTGTCGGAGATGAGGGACAAGCCGCGCCCGCAGGATTTTAGAACTTGACGACAGACACCGGTGGTCGGGGTGCGCGCAAAGCGCGTTCCCTGACCTGCTGCTAATTTGCAGATGCATTGCTTTCAAAGTAAATTTCGTCTTCACCCCGGGCATGGGCGGTCAGCCGCGCGTTTTCACCGATGGTGCCTTTCAGTATTTCCATGGCCAGAGGATTTTCAATATACTGCTGAATGGCGCGTTTGAGCGGCCTGGCGCCGTAGATGGGGTCAAATCCTTTTTTTACCAGCAATCGGCGCGCGCTCTCGCTCAACGTCAGGGCTATTTGCTGAGCCGCCAGGCGTTTGGCCAGACGATCCATCTGGATATCGACAATGGCACCAATCTGATCGGGATTCAAATTCAGGAAGATGATGGTCTCGTCGACGCGGTTGAGAAATTCCGGCTTGAACTGCTCCCTTAAAGCCTCTGTGACCCTCGTTTCCATCTCCTTGCGCTGCTGCGCGCCCAGTGTTTGAATGAACTGGCTGCCCACATTGGAGGTCATGATGACGAGGGTATTGGTAAAGTCCACTGTTTTGCCATGCCCGTCGGTCATGCGGCCGTCATCCAGAATCTGCAGCAGCACATTGAACACTTCCGGATGCGCCTTTTCGATTTCGTCGAACAGCACCACCGAATAGGGGCGCCGGCGAACGGCTTCGGTAAGGTAGCCGCCCTCATCGTAGCCCACATAGCCTGGGGGTGCCCCGATAAGGCGGGCAACAGCGTGTTTTTCCATGTATTCGCTCATGTCGACGCGCACCATGGCTTGTTCGTCATCAAAGATAAACTCGGCCAAGGCCTTGGCCAGTTCTGTCTTGCCCACCCCGGTGGGGCCCATGAAGATAAAGGAGCCGATGGGGCGGTTGGGATCCTGCAGGCCCGACCGTGCTCTGCGCACGGCATCCGAAACCGCCTTGATGGCGCGCTGCTGGCCGATGACCCGCCGGGCCAGGCGGTCCTCCATGGAGACCAATTTTTCTCGTTCGCCTTCAAGCATTCTGGATACCGGGATGCCGGTCCACTTGGAGACCACTTCGGCAATGTCCTCATCATCCACTTCTTCCTTGAGCATTTTGCGCTCGCTCTGAAGCGCCTCCAGATCCAGGCGTGCCTTTTCCATCTGCTGTTTTAATTCTGCCGTACGTCCGTACCGCAGTTCGGCTACGCGCGCCAGATCACCTTCGCGTTCCGCCCGCTGTTCTTCAACACCCAGACGCTCTAGGTCTTCTTTTACTTTCCTGATCTTTTGAATTAATCGCTTTTCTTCATCCCAGTGGATTTTCATCTGAGCCATATTTGCCCTGAAAGACTCCAATTCGCTCTCAATACGGGAAAGTCGATCTTTGGAGGCAGCGTCATTTTCTTTTTTCAGGGCTTGGCGTTCAATTTCGGCCTGGGTAATCTTGCGTTGCACCTCGTCGATTTCCTGAGGCATGGAATCGATTTCGATGCGCAGTTTGGAAGCGCATTCGTCGATGAGGTCGATGGCCTTATCCGGTAGAAATCGGTCCGAAATGTAGCGGTGGGACAATGTGGCCGCGGCCACGATGGCGGAATCCTTGATGCGCACGCCGTGATGTACTTCATACTTTTCTTTGAGTCCGCGCAGAATGGAGATGGTGTCCTCCACGGAAGGCTCGGACGTCAACACCGGCTGGAAACGGCGTTCCAAGGCAGCATCTTTCTCGATGTGCTTGCGGTATTCATTGATGGTGGTGGCCCCTACACAGCGCAGTGTGCCGCGGGCCAAGGCGGGCTTGAGCATGTTGGAGGCGTCCATGGCCCCCTCGGCAGCCCCGGCGCCCACCAGGGTGTGCAACTCGTCAATGAAAAGGATGACTTGCCCCTCGGCCTCTTCCACCTCTTTGAGAACCGCCTTCAGACGATCTTCAAATTCGCCGCGGTACTTGGCGCCGGCAATGAGAGCGCCCATGTCCAGGGAAACCAGGCGACGGTTTTTCAATGTTTCGGAGACATCGCCCTGGACGATACGCTGGGCCAAGCCTTCAACAATAGCGGTTTTTCCGACACCCGGCTCGCCAATCAAAACAGGGTTGTTCTTGGTGCGCCGTGAAAGCACCTGGACGATGCGTCGGATCTCATCGTCCCGGCCGATAACCGGATCGAGTTTGCCCAAACGCGCCAGTTCCGTCAGATCGCGGCTGAATTTGTCCAGGGCCTGGTATTTTTCTTCGGGGTTGGGATCCGTGATGCGCTGGGTGCCGCGGATATCCAAAAGCACCTTTAAAATGTTCTCACGCGTGAAGCCGGATTTTTGAAGTATTTTTCCGGCCTGCCCGCTTTTATCTTCAGCGATGGCGAGCAACAGGTGTTCGATACTGACATACTCATCTTTCATTTTGGAGGCTTCCGCAAAGGCGGCGTCGAGGACTTTCTGGGTACGGGGTGAAGCATAACGATCGCCACCGCCGGTGACTTTGGGCAGTCGGCCGACAGCCAAAGCTGTTTCCCGGCTGACCGCTTCAGGTGAGATGCCAAGCTTGCGCAACATGGCCCGGGCAACACCCTCTTTCTCCGCCAGCATGGCGGCAAGCAGATGTTCTGGCTCGATCTGTTGATTGTTGTGGCGGGCGGCCAGATTTTGAGCGTTTTGAATAAGCTCCTGAGATTTAATGGTAAATTTATCGAACCGCATAATTCCTCCTGAAAGTTGACCCAGATCTTTCGGTCAGTGGTCTAAAATTTGCAATGAATGTAAACACGGACCAATTGATGTCAAACACGCCAGTGTGTTTGCACCGTATCTCGTGTGATAACATGGGAAATATGGGTGCCAAAGCTCGGAGACTAACTTGCACTGTGTACAAAAATTGTCATGGGCGACGAATATCCGGCATGGCATGCTTGACATGTGTTCAAAATGATGTTTTTTTGAACATTAACAAGCTATTGAGGGATAAAATGCCGTAGGAGACCAAATGGCTAGACTGATTTTAATGTTTAAGGATAAAATCCTTGATTACTTTCCCTTGGCAACAGATCGAGGTTTCACCATCGGTCGGCATGGAAGCAACCACATCATCATCGACAACCTGGCCGTTTCCGGTTATCATGCCCGTATCGACAAGCAAAGCGAAGGCTACGCCATTACTGACATGCAGAGCAAGAACGGCACATTTATCAACAACCGGCCGGTAACCGACCATCTGTTGGCCCACAAAGATCATATTACCATCGGAAAGCATACCCTGCTGGTGGATCTGCTGGATGAATTCGATGTGGATGCCATCGCGGGTAATGGGGTGGCGCATCCCCAATCACACGCCGACGCAAACGACGGGCAAACCATGATGCTGGACACCTCACAGGGGCGCCAATTGCGCGGAGAGGAAGCTCCGCCGCCCCCACCACCGGAACCTGCTTATGCGGCGAGTGACAATCTTACCATCTTGGCAGGCGGCGATGGAGCGTTGGCGTTATCACAGAGGCAGATTACCATCGGTACAAATTGCGACGCCGACATTGTGGTGGGCGGATTATGGTCATTGCTGGTGGGAAGCCCGGCCGCCATCATCATCCGGCAGGCAGGAGACTATTTTCTGAGTTATGCCGGCGGCATGATCAAACCCAAGCGCAACGGCACCCGTGTTAAAGGTACCATCAAGCTTCATCACGAAGATTTTTTGGAAATCGGGCCGGTTAGGCTTCAGGTTCAACTCAGCAAAAAAACGGGCTGCCCATAATCCGTTAAAAAAAGTACACTAGTTGCGGTATCCGTTTTCGTGGCTGGCGGTTTTTACCATTTTTTCGGGCACATCGCCGACCGGAGCATGGATAAAAAATAATACAGGGTGGCATTTTGCAGCTTGAACCCTATTCGGCTGGTGGCAGGATTCGGTTTTTCGGCTTTGCCCTGTTTGATCGGAACGCATGGTAGGCGAATGAAAAGCACTTGCTGTTTAATTATCGGCACAATTCTGATAGCCGTATTTGCGTATACTTCATTGGATGGTATGCTGAGTACCCCTGTGCTGGCCACCGAACGGGGATTCGAAGCTTTAAGTTCTTCTCAAGAAGATGTGGCATCGCCAGATCGCGGCAATAATGCGCCCCCGGTTTCGATCCAAGTTAAAAAACTTGCGGTATCGCTCTTGGATAAACTGGGCATCGACTACGAGTTTGCCAAGCTTTACGCCACTTACATTGTCGGCGCCCCGACGCTGGTGGTCTTTATTTTGATCGCCATGATGCTGCGCCCCCGGCGAAAGAAGAGGCCACCTACCAGATTTCGTCGCCCCATCCAGATCAGACCCCAGAAGAAGCATCCCTCAAATGTTGTGGATATCAAGAGGGATATCCCCACAACGGACAAAGAGCTGGTGCTGGAGTTCTTTTTTCGGCTATTTAAGCAGCAGGTGGGGGCCCTTCCGGATGCACTTACGGAGCTAAAGCTGATCGAGAGCCGCCCGACATGCCCGAATGACACTTACGAGATGCGGGTAAAACTTGAAAATGACTGGGCTTTCAGGCGCATGTCCATAGGCCTGCTTGGACAGGGCGGCGGTAGCCGCAGCAAATGTTTTTATGTTATTTATGACTCTCACATGGTGCTGAAGATTCCATCCAAACCCATTCCCGAGTTTTCCGTCTATCGTGAACAAATAAAGGCTGAAGCCAAGATCGTTGACCGCTTATACCCCCGGGAATGCATCGTGCCGAGAATTGCGGTGATTCTCAAGGCTGTGCATACGATTGCGGGCAATGAAAAGCTCTCTGAAGATGAACAGGAAGACAAGTATGTTCACCTGATGGAAGTCAACCCGGAATTTCAGGAATATCTCAAAATCGGATCGTCTTTTGCTTTTTTTATGGATCTCGCAAAACATTTCTTTTTGAGCACCACTTTGGAAGAGATCCATCGGGGAGACCAGCGTATCGTCAATGAAGCCATGAAGCAGCACGAACTTTTGTGGGATCAACATGGGTTTGTTTGTCGATATGGAGAAGAGGCTGGTGCCGTCTGCCATGAATTGCAGGATGCCTACTATCGCTGTGAAAGCCGCATGCGGCAGCTCGTTGAAGAAGCTCACGTGGATGAAGATATACCGACCTTTCAGCTCAAGCAATGGTTTCTGACACATCTGGCGGGAGAAAAGGTGGATCCTGATACGGAAGATCTTCCTGATGAACTTATCGATCGCGTTAACCGGTTGCTTTACAAGGTTGTGCGGCAGAACCATCAACAGGTTGAACGGTATCGGCGAAGCGTCCGCGAATACATCAAAGAGATGCGCTTTTCCCAGCACCGTATTCAACTTGAAAACCTGGCATCCAATACCCTCAACCTGCTGGCCTGGATCGATCAAAAAGGGCTTGCGCTCAGAGACTTGAAACCTGAAAATCTCTTTGTGGCCGGCCAGCCTGAAGCCTACCCCATCTTTCTCAATGATGCGAAGAAGTTTTCCATCGGCCTCATTGATGTGGAGACGGCCGTTGTCATGGGCAGCAAAGATGCGGAAGGAATTCCCCAGCCCCAGTTGGCGGGCACACCTTTGTACGCTACGCCTTCCCATCTGTTGTCCAATACCCTGCTGGAAGAAGTTTACGGGGATGTGCGTGTAATTCTTCACATGCAGGATTGGTATGCGACCATTGCCATCATTTATAAAATTATTACCGGCAAGAATTTGTTTTCTCACTCCGCCATGGTGTTTCCGGATATTCTCAAGCAGGTTAAGCTGATTGATCCGGCAGGACCGGATTTGGAAAAAGACGTATCGCACGTTAACCATATCTTTTGGAACAGTGCCGTGGCGGAATTCAAACAGGTTTTAGCGGACGATCTGGATATCTTTGAACGCCTTGAAGTTGCCGTTCCAAAGTCCTTTGTTCCCCATATCGTGAAATC
>Ga0055477_10000253_pt1 | contig 13849 bp, 15 predicted proteins | sample Muzzi_PWA_D2_FD_57683 | JGI IMG/M metagenome (GOLD analysis project Ga0055477, IMG submission 57683) | Wetland microbial communities from San Francisco Bay, California, USA, that impact long-term carbon sequestration - Muzzi_PWA_D2 | ecosystem: Environmental > Aquatic > Marine > Wetlands ... | reverse complement strand
AATTGATAAGGACTTTCCTGATCTCGTTGGAAATTCGCTCGAGGTTATTTCCGATGCAATTGGAGAGTAAATAAGCCCCTTCATCTGTTATTTTGAACCCAATACCGGCCACGTATTTCTTGATCCAATCGGGGATTTGATTGTCGTACAATTTTTTGGCATCGAGGAACACGGTCTTTTTAGCGAGGTCTTTTCCGATAGATTTTCGCTGGTCTATTTTCTTGTACTTATAGCAAAAAACGAGAATGGTGGAAGGGAGAGGATTGTTGAGGTAGTCCGACAATAGTTTGCTGCCCGACTCCTTATTCAGGTCTTTGATGTTCTGGGCTTCCTTAATTAACACCAGTTGTCTGTCTGACATCATGGGAAACCGGCGGGCGTTGTTGACCACCTCGTTCACGCTCACGTCTTTGCCATACATAATGATCTGGTTAAAGCCTTTTGATGCTTCATCAACGACATTTTTTTCAATGTAATCAGATACCTGATCTATAAAAAATGGTTCTTCTCCCTGCAAAAAGTAAATGGGGGAATATTTATTGTTTTTTAAATCGTTTAAAATGGAATCTACATCTGCTGCCATTATTCGGATATGAATTTTTCAAAAAATTGTGTTGATTCACTTCCCGCTTCCCATTCAAGATGAAGGGAGGTGATAAAATTTATTTTATATGAAGTAACGCCGGAATAATTTGATAACCTGAGATGATCAACGGCACCGTTTTCAATGGTTGGTTCGGGAATGTACCACGACCCTGCGAAAACATAATCAATTCCCGGATCTTCACAAATCTTAGGGTTTTTGTCGCAAAACAAAGTGTCTGCCTCACACAAGTCCGGATTAGCTTCACAGAAGCTTTGTAAATCACAAGAGCCCGCATTGGGTTTAACAAATAAATATCCGGTTGTATCTGTTTTTTTATCGATCTTTATGAATTTATAGATGAGGCTATCGGCACAATCACCCGCTATTGGTTCACCATCACCACCAGCTTCGGTCCTGATCCAGCTTTTTTCGGAGTTAGCAGTGAGTAGCTGAATAATTTCAGGTCGGATAAACCCGTCGAAATCTTCTATCTTTTCTCCGCATGAACCCAGGCCATAAAACAGGAAAAATAAAAGACCGATCTGAACAGATGTTTTGAGATTAGTATTCAACTGATAAAATATTTGTTTTTCATGATCAGGGAACTCGCACCGTTCCATGTCCCTTAATTAACCATTTATATGAAGTTATCTCGCGGAGCGCCATCGGGCCTCTCGCATGCAATTTTTGAGTGCTGATGCCAATTTCCGCACCCATGCCAAACTGAGCTCCGTCGGTAAATGCGGTAGAAGCATTAGCGTAAACCGCTGCAGCATCAATGCTTTTTAGAAAGACATCAATGTTTCTTTCATTTTCAGCAATGATGGCTTCGCTGTGTTTTGAGCTGTATTTTGTTATGTGATTGATGGCTTCATCCAGATCTTTGACTGTTTTAATGCTCATTTTATAATCCAGAAATTCTGTGCCAAAGTGTTCTTCGGTGGCTTTCGCCAGCAATTCATCGGGGTATTTTCCTTTCAAAAAAGTGTACGATTTTTCATCGGCAAATATCTGAACATTTTTTTCTTTTAATTTATCTACCAGCGCCGGAAGATCGCCCATTCTCTTTTCATTTATGACCAGGCAATCCAGCGCATTACAGACACTCACCCTTCTCGTCTTGGCATTGAATATAATTTCTTTTCCTTCAGGCAGATTGCCGCTTTCATCAAAATAGGCGTGTACGATCCCGGCGCCGGTTTCGATCACAGGGACTTTAGCATTATCTCTGACAAAGTTAATGAGGTTCTGGCTCCCCCTTGGAATGATAATGTCGACGTAACCGACGGCGTTGAGCATTTCAGCCGTAGCTGCGCGATCTGAAGGGAGAAGTTCGATCACATCGGTATTTACTTCATTTTTTTCGAGCACTTCTTTTATCAGGTTAACAATTTGCTTGTTTGAAAATTCCGCGTCGCTTCCGCCCTTAAGCAGACAGGCATTTCCCGATTTCAAACACAGTGAAAAAACGTCAAATGTTACGTTGGGTCGCGCTTCGTAAATGATGCCTATCACGCCAAGGGGGACGGTTATTTTTTCCAATTCCAGGCCATTGTCGAGATTTCTTTTTTCCAGGCTGATGCCGAGGGGAGAGGGAAGTTTGGCAACATTTCTCAGGTCACTGGCAATGCCTTTTATGCGAGCTTCCGTTAATTTTAATCTGTCATATTTGGGATCGGTGGGAGACATTCGATCCAGGTCTTTTTGGTTTTCATAGAGGATGATATCAACACTTTTTTCAGCTTTGTCCGCCAGATCATTTAAAATGGTGTTGATAGTTTCATCACTTAATAAACCCAGCTTTCTGCTGGCCACCTGAACTTTCTTAAGGGTTTCTTCTATCATTTAATCTGATTAGTCAAATTTATTTAAGCATGTATGCACATTTCAATGCAAATATAAATGATCATAATGGATTATCGGTTTTTGGTTTTTTAATCCGATTACTTCCCTGGCTTTTTTGTGGCTATATCTGGCAATACCGATACCTATTTCCTTGCGGTTTTCATCGACAATTTTGATAATATCGCCTTTTTTGAACTTTCCGTAAATTTTAACTATTCCTACAGGTAGCAGACTGTTGGCTTTGTCAGATCGCAAAACTTTGACCGCCCCTTCGTTAACGATGATCTCTCCTTTGGGCTCCTCATAGGCGTGAGCTATATATTTTTTTATTCCGGAAGTACTTTTCCGGGAGGGAAAGAATGTGCCGACTTTCTCTCTGTTCAATATCTTAAAAATAATATCAGCTGATTTGCCATTGGCGATATGTACCGGAATACCCATTCTGGCAATTTTCTGTGCGGTGTTACATTTGGTCAAGATGCCTCCGCGCCCAAAATCCGATTTGTTCCCGTTGGTTTTTATGAGTTCCAGGTTTACTTTTTTAGGATCGAAAACATCGATGAGCTGTGTGTTTTTCTGGTTTGGGTCTCCGTCATATACGCCGTCCACATTGGTAAGAATGATCAACATGTCAGAGTTCATCATAGAACTGACCAACCCGGCCAACTCATCATTATCAGTAAACATGAGTTCTGTAACAGATATGACGTCGTTCTCATTGATGATGGGAAGTATGTCGTTGTTCAGCAATGCCGTCAGGCAGTTTTGCATGTTTAAATAATGATTCCGGCTTCTGAAATCTTCTTTTGTTACCAATACCTGAGAACAGATAATGTCTTGCTGATCAAAGATCTCTTTGTATAGTGATATGAGTTTTACCTGCCCGATGGAAGATAGAACCTGCTTTTGTGCTATGGTGTCCGTTTTTTTGGGAAAGTGATAAATGCTGCGTCCGGCAGCAACGGCCCCCGAAGAAATCAGTAAAACCTGGTGACCTTGTTTTTTTAGATCGGCAATTTGGCGGGATATGCTTGTGATAACCTCCTTATCCGGTAGCCCGTCCGGATTGGTCAATACATTTGATCCGACTTTAATAGTGAGTAGTTTTTTGTCTTTGGCCATTTTTATTCACCAATAAAATTCTTGAGAATCTCCCAGCTATTTAAAACGGATTTTTTATCCTGAATAATATCCTGAAAAGAAGGCAGCAATAAGATCTTTTTGCCATTAATTGTAATGGTATTAAATTCTTGGGCTTCATTCACGTCAGTCAATAAGTCTGAGCCTCCAAAGAAAATGAGTTTGGTTGTTGACAAATCCAGTATTCTATTTAACAAATTTTCTTTTCTATCCTGCTGTTGAAGGTTCACAAGGATGCAGTCATTTAGTTTCAAGCCTAGGTTTTCGATCATTTTGTTAAATCGTTCATTGACATCCCCAGCCAACGATCGATCAATGATCAAGGCAATTTGAGTTGCAGGATTTCCGGTGAATGTTAATGACAAATTTTCAATTTCTTCAGTGTGTTCACTGGTATTTTCGTTCTCTATGTCTGCGGTTTCCTCAGGTTTTTCCAACTGATGTTCAGATTCCTTAACGATATATATTTCTTCGTTCAGGAAATTCTTTAGAAAATTTAAATAACTGGTTTGTTCATCCATAATTAAAAGAATATTGATTTTAATTCAGTGGCATCTTCCGGTCTCATCCTTCCTGCCAATACCAACCTGAGCTGCCGCCTTCGCAGCGCGCCTTCATATAGTTTGATCTCTTCTTCTGTCTCGGGAATTGCTTCGGGCACCGGCATGGGTTTATTGTTTTTATCGACAGCTACAAATGTAAAAAAAGCACTGTTACTCACATATTTTGTGTTGTTGGGAATATCTTCTGCCGTCACGACAATGTAGATCTCCATAGAAGTGGTGAAAGCCCGGGTTACTTTGGCTGTAAGGGTAACGACATGGCCAAGAGGGATCGGGTTTTGAAAAGAAATATTGTCAACAGAGGCCGTAACAACGTGCTGATTACAAAATTTTTGGGCCGAAATGGCTGCTATGATGTCCATCCAATGCATCAATTTACCTCCCATAAGATTGTTGAGCGGATTGGTATCATTGGGGAGTAAGATTTCTGATTTGTGAACAATCGATTCTTTAACGGGCTTTTTGATCTCAGACATAAGCGTAATGGGTTCGAAATAGTTTTGTGTTGCCGAATGCCAGTTACCCGTTACCGGTTTTCCCAGCCTTCTTTTCCCAACAAGGGTACAAATTTAAAATAATCAAATTCTTCTTTTTCAATTTTGTTTTTATCGACTTTGGTCAACCGGTACATGGCTTGATTTTTTGAGCTTCCGACCGGTATAACCATGACTCCACCTATTTTTAGTTGTTCCAGCAGGGTTTTGGGAACTTTTGGCCCGCCTGCTGTGACGATGATTTTGTCAAAGGGTGCGAAAATGGGCCATCCAAGCGTGCCGTCTCCGTGTTTAAAGTGAGCCAGGTATCCAATTTCAGGTAAAAATTTACGAGCTTCATTGTATAAGACCTTGTTGTACTCTATGGTATAAACATCGGCCCCCATTTCGACCAGCACACAGCACTGATACCCTGACCCTGTGCCTACTTCCAATACTTTGTCACCCTTTTTCATTTTGAGCAATTCCGTTTGATAAGCCACGGTAAAAGGTTGTGAAATAGTCTGGCCTTCTCCGATAGGAAAGGCTTTATCCTGGTAAGCATGTTCCAAAAAAGCATTCTCAAAGAAAAAATGCCTGGGAACATTGGAAATCGCCCTCAATACATTTTGATCACTGATACCCTTTTCTGATATTTTCCTGACAAGCGCTCTCCGCATGCCTTTGTGTTTGTATGTATCAAGTAAATTAGAATTCATTTATCCCCCGTATTCTACTTCAAAGATTGGAAATTTTAAGTAATTTTCATTTGTATTTAGTTTAACGGAATAAAAAATTAATTTACCTTGATAATGTTTTAAGGCAAATAACATTCTTAAAATATTTTTTTATATTGAATATCGATATTTTTTATATTTCGGATGAGTTTTTAGTAAAGCGCAAAAATATAAATTAAACATTGGAGGGAATGGAATATAAATGCCTGATTGTTGACGATGATGAAATGTCGAGAAATGTAATTAGACATTTTATTTCAAAAACTAATTTTTTGTCTCTCGTAAAAGAGTTTGAAAATGCGATAGAAGCCTCCAACTACCTCAAAGAAGATGAAGAGGTGAGTATTCTTTTCCTCGACGTGAAAATGCCGGAGATGACAGGAATGGAATTTATTCAGACGCTGGAAAAGGAATATGAAGTGATCCTGATTACCTCGGAAAGTGAATATGCCGTAGAGGCTTTTGATAAAAGTGTAACGGACTTTTTGGTTAAGCCGGTTGAATACGCCCGTTTTTTAAAAGCAGCTCAAAAAGCGAAAAACAACATAGAAAACAAAGACAAATCAAAGGAAGAGCTGACAGAACTTTATGTACGCACGGATTCAAAGCTGGTGCGTATACCGCTTGATAACATATTGTATGTCGAGGCTCTTGCCGACTATGTTATCATTCATACACCTGAGAAAAAACACATCGTCCACTTTACCATGAAGGGAATTGAAAGCCGTCTTCCTGCCAAGAGATTTATCAGGATACATCGATCATACATTGTAAATTCCCAAAAAATCGAATCCCTGGAAGACAATTCCATACTCATCACCAACAAATACATTCCCATAGGCGCATCCTACAAAGACGGACTGATGGAAAGATTAAACCTACTTTGATAACTTATCTTTTCTTTTTTGATATATTTTACTGGTAAAATGAAACAGGGTCAGTCCGAAAATTATTCCTATGATAGCTCCGATCAGAATGTCTCCCGGATAGTGAACTCCCAGGTAAATTCTGCTATAGGCAATTACAACTGCCCAGGGGAATAGCAACCATATATATCTCAGCTTATTATAAAAGATCATGAAGCTAAAAGTGGCAATGGCAAATGAATTTGCCGAATGGCCTGATACAAAGCCGTACAGACCGCCGCAGCGCTTTACATTATGAACCAGGGCCATGATCTCCGGATCATGGCAGGGCCGTAATCTTCCAAATGACGGTTTTAGCAAGGTAGAAGTAAACTGGTCTGTAAGGATGACAAGAATGATTATTCCAATCAGCCAAACCAAACCTTCCTGATTATAGTATTTAAACATAAAATAGACCAGTAAAATGTAAATGGGGATCCATATGAACTTATTGGATACCATCCACATGACTTCATCAAAGAAGGGGTTGTGCATTCCGTTGAGAAACAGAAATAATTCCTTATCAGCTTTATCAAGCCATTCCAGCATTTATATCCAGTTTATTCCTTTTTTTAATAATGACAGTGTCAATTCCTCTTTCGAATTTTTTATGGGCGTAAAATCATATTCCCAGGCGGCCTGGGAAGGCAGGCTCATTAAGATCGACTCGGTCCGTCCGTTTGTTTCCAACCCAAATTTGGTTCCCCGGTCATACACGAGGTTAAATTCCACGTACCTGCCTCGCCGCAAATATTGCCATTGTTTTTCTTTATCTCCATATTTATGGGTTTTATTTGCTTTCATGAATTTTCGATAAACGGGGGCGAATGTATTTCCCACATCTTTCACAAATTCAAATAATTCTTCTTTGGTTTTATTCCTATTGTCATTGAGATGGTCAAAAAAAACACCTCCTATCCCTCTTGTTTCATTTCTGTGTTGAATAAAAAAATAGTCATCCGCCCATTTTTTAAATTCCATATAAAAATTCGGATCATGCTGGTCGCAAACCTGTTTTAGCGCCGAGTGGAACATGCGCGCTTCTTCTTCATTAATATAATGTGGCGTTAGGTCAATACCGCCTCCAAACCACCAAACTGACTTGTTATCATCCAGCGTTTCAAAATACCTGACATTCATGTGAATAATGGGCACGAAGGGATTTCTAGGGTGAATGACGATCGAAACACCCGCGGCAAAAAATTCGCTTGCAGCCATGTGTATGGACTGAGACATCTTTTCTGATAGTTCACCATAAACAGCCGAGTAGTTGACGCCGCCCTTCTCAATAACATTGCCGTCTTTCAATATTCGGGTCAGTCCGCCACCACCGCCGGGCCTTTCCCATATATCTTCTCTAAAATGACCTCTGCCGTCTTCTTCCTCCAATTGTCTGCATATGTTTTCCTGAAGGAGTTTAAACCAGTCAGAAATAAGTTCCTTATCAATCTTCATGTGTCTTAGAATGGATATCCAATAGCAAAATTTAAACGTGTCTGGTCGCTGATCCCCTTAAATTTCCAGATGGAAAACTGGTCGCCGATAAATCGCCCTCCTTCGGGCCTTATGGGGTCATATATTTTAATTCCGTAATCAAACCGGATGACCAGAAAGCTGAAATTCAGCCTCAGGCCTAATCCGGACCCGATACCGAACTCTTTATAGAAACGGTTAAATGCAAAGTTACCACCCGGCCTGGTTTTATCTTCCTTGATCAACCAGATATTTCCGATATCGATGAAGAATGCCCAATCAAAGAAACCGACCAGCTTGGAGCGATATTCAAGATTGGCCTCGAGAAGTATTTCTCCTGGTTGCTCAATCTTATTGCTATAGCGATAGGGGTTTTGGGGATCCTGATCGTCGGGAGTGATGTTATGGTTATACGAACCCGGTCCCAGACGACGCGGATACCACGCTCTTACACTATTACTTCCTCCAGAAAAAAAGTATTTTTCATAGGGGAGTGCGCCATTATCCCCATAAGGGTAGGCTATTCCGAATTTTATTCTGCTGGCAAAAACTCCATGTTCCGTGACGGGAATATGACGGATGTATTCAGATGAACCCTTTAAAAATTGGTAGGAAGCCAGCTTGTTGTTTTTAATAAAAAAAGGTTCGTAAAAGTTGTATAAAAAGCCTCCCGATTCTCCAAATAACCTTAAGTAGGATGCTCTATTGTCAAAATTGTCAATAGGATCAAAATTGAATACAACCAAAAACTGTGTGCTGGTAACAAACGATGGATCGAATGATGTTTTCAGGTTATTGCCACGCGCCTGCAAATCTTCTAAATAATTCTCAAATGAGGGGGTGAGGTTTGAGTTGATAAATCCAATTTCGGCAAGCGTGAAATTGTAAACCGTTTTTCTTCTGTAATTTCTCCAATTGTACTCCCAGGAACTGTTGAAACCCGTTCGCCTGTATTCAGGTCGGTCGATAAAATCAAAGCCGGTTTGAAGGACGGTTTGCGGGTTTAATGTGCCCGACTTTTTTTTCCAACTGGAAAAACCCGGGAATAGAAATTGAGGAAAGTAGAGTGATAGCTTAACGCCGGCTTCTGTTGAGCTGTAAACCGATGAACTGTCCGTTCCCGTGGCGCCGGCAACTCCTTCGAAAGCGAAATAGCCGGAAAACTCCATGTTTTCCAAACCTTTGAATACATTTCTGTCCTTAAGAGAAAACTTATAGAAAGGCCCAGGGATCCCTACCGTCACATTAACTCCCAGCTCATTGGTCATCTGGTATTTGGGGAGTTTACTCGTAAAGATATTGGCTATGAAAAAGCCGCCCGTCGTGTCATAATTTATATTGATAAATTTGAAATTATCCAGATTAGCCAGCTGCCTCTGTGTGTTGATCGTATTGTATTTGCTGTACTTTTCTCCAGGGTAGATAAAGACCCTCTGATCCAGGATCTTTTTTGAAAAGTTCTTTTCATAGTATTTGTATTTGATGGTGTTATGGGTAATAGATGTTCTGTCCCACGATTCCCGTCTGCCTGCGTCTGTCACAAATATGACAGAATCGGTGGTAAAGATTTTATGGTATCCCCTTTTTGGGTTATTGACCACCATTTCAATTTTAGCCTCGTAAGGTTCGATAAGCGTATCTATTCTATACTCAAGGTATTGTTTCTTAAAATCAAAGTATCCATTGTTTTGAAGCAGGTTTTCGATCCTGTCCCTTTCCCGGATCAGCGCTTCCTGCTCGTAGTTGTTACCCTGTTTGATATAGCTGTCCTTCAGGCTGTTATCTATGATTGATTTTAAGGTGTCGTCATTTGTTCTGATGTAAAAAGTGTCAATGACATGGGGAATATTTTCTGTTATTTCATATTTCACTGAGATTTTCCTTCTCCTCTTTTTTTTCTGGTATTCGACAGTCGAATTGAAATACCCCTTTGTTTTTAAGTAAATGTCAAATTGTTTTTGCGTTTCTATGGTCTTGTCTTCATCGTAAACGGCTAGTGGTTCGCCCCAACGCATAAATAAGTTGCCCTCTTCGAGAGCCAGATGCTGCTTTTGCAGTTTCTTTTCTTTTTTTGCTTGCAGCTTTTTTACTTTCCTTTCTGAGTCTGCCTTTTTTTCAATCTTAGCATCGTATTTCTTCTTTATCTTTTCAATTTTAAGGGCAATCTTGCTGCTGTCATATTTATTTAATCCGAGATGGTAGACCCATACATAAGGGGCAAATTGAATGATGGGGATCCTTTTATTGGGTTTTTGCTTAATGAACTCTTCCAGCTCTTCATCGCTTGTCTCTTTATTTCCTTTGATCTGCTGTTTATATAAGAGGAGTTCGTCTTTCTTTAAATATCGGGTACCCATGCACGATGAAAGAAAAATGCATAGGATGAATAAATAAAAAATGCCGAAATTACGCCGCATCAATCTAAAACTCTGTTACTAAATGCTCTCGAATCAAAAGGTGAAATATATCAAATCCCTGCAAATTAAGAAATACAGGTCTAAGCACAGCAGTTTTTTGGTAGAAGGTGCAAAAAACGTGCTGGAAGTTTTGCGCTCTTCTTATAAAATTGAAACCCTTATTGTTTCTGAAAAATTTGAAGAGACCCATCAAAGTCTTTTTGACTACTCAGAGTCAGAAATTTTAGTACAAAAAGAAGCTAAAATTGCATCGCTTGGCCACCTCAAAACAAATGACTCGGCTATTGCTGTTGTCACGATGCCGCCAAAAGCTGAATTTGTCCTTGAAAGGGAGATTATTCTCCTTTTGGATGACATCAGCGATCCGGGAAATCTGGGGACCATCATTCGAACGGCCGACTGGTATGGAATTAAGAAAATAGTGGCTTCAAAAGAGACTGTTGATGTTTATAACCCAAAGGTGGTACAGGCCAGCATGGGATCATTTACCCGCGTTAATTTATTTTATGAACAGCTTAGTGAATTCATTAAGTCTTATCCTGAGATCCGTAAGATGGGAGCGACGTTAAACGGCCAATCCGTTCAGGAGGTAAAAATAAATATGCCGTTAGCCATTGTTTTTGGCAATGAATCAAATGGGATCAGGCAGGAATTACTCGATGTCCTGGATGATCATATCACCATTCCCAGATATGGTCAGGCAGAATCTTTGAATGTGGCGATGTCGGTAGCTATTATATGTGATAACATTCGACGGATCGAAAGCAAACTAAAAAAATGATTTATCTTCACTGGCCTCATCAGCTATTTTTTCTGCCGCTTCCGTACCCAGGTATTTGTCGATGAAATAGTGGCCCAGATAGATCAGGGGAGTGACAAGAATAGCGACGAAAAATTTATAAATATAATTGTTTGTAGCGACCTGAAGTACATTATTAAATGACCAGGATCCTAATATATAAAACGCGACAAACAAGACAACAAAGCTGTCAATAAGCTGTGAAATAAGTGTTGATCCGGTGGCTCGAAGCCATATCCATTTTTTGCCTGTGACAGCCCTGAGCTTTTGAAAAATAAATACGTCGAGAAGCTGAGAAATGAGGAAAGCCGTCAGTGAAGCAACTATGATCCTCGCGCTTTGCAGATAAACCGTATTAAATGCATAATTGATGTTAAAAGGATGGCCGTCTTTGTCCTTGCTGTTAACTTCCAACCAAAATTGAGCTGGCTTGAGCTTGGTCACGAGAAAAATGGTGATAAACGAATAAGCGATCAAAGCGACCGAAATAAGGGTGATCTTCCGTACGCCCTTCTTTCCAAAATACTCATTGATAATATCGGTAGTGATAAATACCACCGGCCAGATGATTACCCCGGCCGTTAATAGAAATTCGATATTGAAATTGGGGAATATCCGCGTGCCAATAGGCTGAAATCCCAGAGACCTTTCCAGGGAAAAGATCTTAACGCCAATCAATTCAGCCACCAGGGCATTGGTAATAAAAATCCCGCAAAGGATGACAAACAGATTATTTTTTTTTTGGGTTAACTGGTCTTCCAATAGTTCCTATTCTTCAATTAAAATATCTTTACCTTCCAAAGAAAGGAAAGAATTTTCAAAAATCCCTCTGGCTTCTTCCAGAAATGGCTCTATTTCTTTATAGCGAGTAGAATAGTGGCCGAGAAACAGCCGTCTCGCCCCCGCTTTTTTGGCGATGGTTGCGGCCTGCGAGGCCGTGCTGTGAAAAGTTTCTTTGGCACGCTCTTCCAGGTCATTGAGAAAAGTGGATTCGTGGTACAAGACATCTACTTTTGTTATGATCTCCGTAATATTTTCATCAAATAATGTGTCAGAACAATAAGCATAAGACCTGGACTTTTTAGGGGGAAGCGTATATTCATCTTTTGAATAGATCAGGTTCCCGTCTTCATCAAATACATCTTCACCTTTGAGAAAATGAGCGATATGTTTAAGCTGGATGTTCGGATGGAGCTTTTCCTTGTTAATTCGGTATGGCTTGGCTTTTTCCTTTATCAGAAATCCGTTACAGACAATCCGGTGTGTGAGGGGGATGGTTGCCACCGTGAAATGTTTATGGTCGAGGATCGTACCCGGTTCTTTTTTGTCTAATGAATGAAAGGGAATTTCGAAATTTAACCTCGTATCGGAAGCTTTGAGATTCAGATCTATAATTTCTTTTAGTATGGAGGGTGCATAGATATGCAAAGCCTTTTTTCTGCCAAACAACTGCATGGTGGAGATAAGCCCCATAAGGCCATAGTAATGATCTCCATGGAGATGGCTGATAAACACATGATGTATTTTATTAAAATTGACTTTGTATTGCAGAAGCGTATTTTGGGTACACTCTCCGCAGTCGAGCAACAGATACTGATTATGAAGGATGACGAGTTGTGATGTTTGGTTCCTGCCGTGGGCAGGAACCGCAGCATTATTACCAAGAATTTTAATTCTAAAGCTCAATTGTCTGCTTATTCTTCGTCTTCTCGGTCTTCGTCGGTTATGTCTTTTTCTATCTCATGCATGAAAACGGCATCGATGGCTTCCTGGACGCTCGGTAAAATGTTTAAGACGTTGTGCAGCTGAGATATTTTGATCAGCTTCATTACGTGGTCTGTCAATCCCGCCAGAATAAATATGCCTCCTTCTTCGCTGAATATTCTGTTTCCAACCAAAAGCGCACTCAATCCCGATGAATCGATATATTTGGTTTGTGCGAGGTCAAGAATGATGTTATGATATCCCTCTGCGTGCATTGTAACTAATTCTGATTTTAATGAGGGGGATAATACTGAGTCAAGCTTATCTTCTTCAAGTTTTATGATTGAATATTGTTCTTTTTTATCTATTGAATACTTCATTCGTCTATTTATTTGTTTCTTTTTATCAGCTACTTAGTATGAAATGTCTGTTGCAAATTTAACTATGAATTTGGATTTTGTGCCTTCAAGTTAAAGCTTTTAATATATTCATGCGGATCCTTTCCTCAAGACTGTCGGTAAAAACGGGCGGCTCAAACTTATTTCCGGTTACATTTTCATATAACTCTATATATCTGTCGGAAATGAGGTTCACGATGTCATCTGTCATTTCGGGAACAGTCTGACCTTCTTTACCTTGAAAATTATTTTCAATTAGCCATTGCCTGACAAATTCTTTCGATAGTTGCTTTTGCTTTTCACCAGAGTTTTGTCTTTCCTCATAACCTTTTCCATAGAAATACCGGGAAGAGTCGGGCGTGTGGATTTCGTCGATCAGGTAAATTTCATTATTAAGCTTTCCAAATTCATATTTGGTGTCTACCAGGATAAGCCCTCTCTTTTTTGCTCTTTCTGTACCCAATTCAAAAAGCTTATGGGTGTACTGCTCCAGAATATGGTAATCTTTTTCACTAACAATTCCCTGTTGTAGTATTTCCTCGCGCGAAATGTCCAGGTCATGGCCTGCTGCCGCTTTGGTGGTTGGTGTGATAATAGGAGAGGGGAGTCTGTCATTTTCTTTCAGTCCTTCCGGCAAAGCAACACCGCATAGAGTACGTTTACCATCCCGGTATTCTCTCCATGCGTGACCGGCCAGATAACCCCTGATCACCATTTCAACTTTAAAAGGGTCACATTTTTTTCCGATCGAGACATTGAGGTCAGGGGATTGCTCCAGCCAATTGGGAACAATGTTTCGGGATGCTTCG
>Ga0055477_10000250_pt1 | contig 13872 bp, 8 predicted proteins | sample Muzzi_PWA_D2_FD_57683 | JGI IMG/M metagenome (GOLD analysis project Ga0055477, IMG submission 57683) | Wetland microbial communities from San Francisco Bay, California, USA, that impact long-term carbon sequestration - Muzzi_PWA_D2 | ecosystem: Environmental > Aquatic > Marine > Wetlands ... | reverse complement strand
GGGTGCGGATACGTTTGTCGATATCGGCGCGCAGCAGGGCGGCGAACAGGGCATCGAGCTGCTGGCATTCCCACAATCCGTCCATGTACGCCTCGCCGAAGCCAAGCGAGCCGCGCGCCAGGATGCGCCGGTAGGTTTCCGCGTCCCGCACCTGGATATCGAGCGGGCCGTGGCCGTTGAAACACACGCCGGTACCGTCCAGCAGTTCCACCAGCAGTTGCGGCGGGGGTGCCGGTTCGCAGTCGCTGCGGCGATGGTTGCGGGGCTGGCTTGCGAGGTGGCCTGAATCCGGTGCGTGTGACATGACGGTGCTTCTGCGCCGGCACAGGTCGAATACCCTCTGCCTCCGTGCGCCTGAGTGTTCACATCTCCTAACTAGCAAACCACCGGGCGTGCCGGTGATGACCCTGCAGACCGAAAGGGAACGCCGCGTGTATGCTGTCAGGTGCCGGAGAGGACGCTGCCTGGAACGCCAGGGTTGCCGGTTCGATCCGGAGCGTGGCGACTGGTACAAGCTTCCGGCAGCATCCGGTTGCCATTGCCATTGCCATATCCCTACTGGCAGGCATTTTCGGTCGATGTAATACTTTTGAACGCCAGGGAGAATGATTCCATGCAGAATTTCCCCAGTCGTCTTGCCGTGATCGCAATTGCTGCCATATGCAGCTTCTCCTGTACGAATACGAGCAACGAAATCATTGCCCGCGATGACGGCACTTCGGCGGATGAATACGTCGTGTTTTCGGATGAATTCGGCACGATCGATATCAGTGTCACCGAGAGTGCAAACGCACAACGTCAGGACGAACCTGTATCGGGCGGTATACCGTTGCCAAGGGGTGTGTTGTCGGCAGGTGATGTAGGCAGGCTTGTGCTCGCCGACGCTGCGGGGCGCAGGGCCAGAAGCTTCCAGAAGCCTGTTATTCTGGGCACGTGGAGCGACGGCAGCGTCAAGTGGTTGCTGCTCGATTTTGTCGCTTCAGTTGCTGCAGGCGGAAAGGAAGGGTTCATGCTGGGGATTGCTGACGTGGATACCTCGATGGGCCCGGCGATCACGGTTGATGAAACGGAGGATAGCTACACAGTCGATACGGGGACGCTTGAAGTGGTATTGTCGAAACAGCACTTCTCGCTGTTTGAATCCGTCCATGTCGATGCTGACGGTGACGGGACCTACAGTGAAGCGGAGCTGGTCAGCGACGGTCCCGGCGAGATGTTCATTGACCTCGATGACACAGCGCCGGGTCCTGCCGATTCAGGCGTTTATGACTATCCTGATGCCGATTTCGCTGGTATGGAAGGCGGCAACTGGCTGCGCGATTCCATCGCCACTTCAAGTACGCGCTATTACGCGTCTGCGGGTGATTATTCTATTTCGCCGTTCCGTATCGGGAAAACACATGTCACGTTCAGAATCGATGGATGGCACCGGAACAATGCCGGTCGGGATTTCGGCAAGTACACGCTGTACCTGCATTTCACTGCGCAGTCGAATACGGTCAGGATTTCGCATACATGGATCATGACCGGCGACCCGGACAGGAATTTCATCCGTCGCATGGCAATCAGTCTCCCGTTCGCGACAAAGGCCGGTACCGTGTCATATGGCTTTGGCGGGGAAGCAGGGCTTGCCGGTACCGAAGTGCTGGAAGGCACTGTCGGGGCCGGCGGCACTGCGTCCATCGCCACGATGGGCCCGGACGCGTACTATCACAACATGCCGCCAGGAGATGCCGCCCCGGTGTCGTATGAAGTGAACGTGGATGGCGCCAGGGTCGCAAGAGGGAAAGGCGCAGTGGGCTGGATGGATGCCGGTGACGGCCTGCTGGGTATTGCTGCGGGTGTGCGTGACTTCTGGCGTGAATATCCCAAGGAAGTGAAATATGAAAACGGAGACGTGTACCTTTACCTGTGGCCTGATTACGGTGACAAGAGCCTCGACCTGCGACGCCGTTATCCGGAAACGCGGGGCACGGTCAGCGAAGGCTGGGGCAGGGCGGCCCGGCGCGAGTTTGGCCCGGCAGGTTCTGCAGTCGGACTGGCGAAGAGTACCGATCTGTTTCTGCACTTTCACGCGGGTGACCTGGAAGACGCACTGGTCGATGACCGCTTTCGCGGTTTTGAAAAGCCGTTGATGCCGTTTGCCTCCGGAGAATACAACGCCGCCACGGGAGTTTTCGGCAATGTTGTTGCATACGACCCGGATAACTACAGGAAAACCGAAAACTACCTTGACCTGATGATGGCAAGAATCATCCGGTCACAGGAAGAGTACGGCTGGCGCGGGATGCTGGATTACGGCGACCTGCTTGCCGAATACGGCAAGCAGGACTGGGAACTCGACATACCGGCGAATCCGGGGGTGTTTTCCAACTGGGGATATGCCGGCTGGCTGCAGGAATCCTATCGTTTTGGTCAATGGGCATTCGTTCAGTATTTCAGGAGCGGGCGCGACGAATATTTTCGCGCGGCGGATACGTGGCTTCGCCACGCACGGGATGTCGACTGCGTACACTGGGATGCGCCGGATGACGGTCCCCGGCCAAAGGACGGAGAAGGCAATTCATTGCGGACCGGTGCCGGACATCGTCATGACCAGCAGCACTGGGGCGCCTACCTGGCCAGTTATGGTATACCCGGCATCGCAGTCGCGCACCACTATTACCTGACCGGCGACGGACGTGACCTGGACGCGATGAAGGAGTACATCAACTGGTTGCTGTATGCCGGTTCCTGGTATGAAAACTACGGCCAGTATGCCGTGCTCTACATGGCGCTTGCCACCGGCAACGACCGGGCCATAGCCGACGCGCTCGCAATCGATGTTACCCCGCAGTCCGCTTTCGGGCGCGCTACCTATGACAGCGGCATGGGGCTGATGCTGTATGATATCCACACCAACGGGGAATCGTCCGTCCGAGAAAGGCTGCGGACCTGGGCCGACCTTGATGAATCAAGCGCGGCATTTATTCGGGGTTATCTTGAGTCGCAGGAAGACAGCGGTGATTACACGAACCGCATAAAGAATGATTTCGATGCGGCGTTTCCCGTGTCACCCGTCGACAAAAGCCGATATGGATGGGCATCCGGCGTCCCGGCGGATTTTCGTGATGTTTTTTCCGAATCAGTCATGCCGGAAGGCGTCTGGGTGTTGCCGCTGCACGTGATCGAGGACATCCAGCGAGACGGTCCGGGCGGTATGGGCAACGACCTGGGCCGGCATTCAGACCAGATGGCACTGATGTGGCTGATGCAGTTCGAGGGAATCTAGCCGGACCACGAAGCAAGGCCGGGTGCAAACATGTTCCCGGATGCCCATGTCTGTTTTTCGCAGGCCGCTGCCCGGCGGCGTATATGTCGGCGGTCGTAACCTGTACGGCCCACCTCAATGTCATGTGGTGAAAGCGCCCGACGGGCCGATCTGGAGTGCATGCCCCCGGGAAATTACAGCTGAAGGCGGCCGGACTGCCGGCCATCGGATCTTGAGGCATCAGTCGCGGGAAGCGCGTGTGACGTCCGTTTCCCGGGTGGATTCTCCCGAGATGTGTGGGTTATGCTTCCTGCACGCACGCACGCAACGGCAAACTCGTGATGTGACTGGCACTGTAATGTATGGACCGGCTGGACTGCGTACTGCAAGATGAACTGCCGAACCGGCGACTGCGCTGACTCCGCCAGTCGTGGGTATTACATATGAATGATCACGAAAATGCATGCGGGCGGTCCTGTGTCAGGATTGCACTGCTACTGTTGCTGGCCAGTCTGGCGCTGCTGGCGTTCAAATGGCCGTTCAGCCCGGGAGGACCGACGGTTGCCGCTGCCCAGCGTATACTGGCCGGTGAAATACCCTACCGTGATTTCTGGACACTCTACGCGCCAGGCTCTTTTTACCTGCACGCGCTGTTACTGAAGATCTTCGGCGAGCACCTGCTGACCGACGTGATCGCCGGTTCGCTGCTGACGGCAGTGGCTGTCAGCTGCGCGTTTCTGCTGGTGTATGACTGGATACGGCAAACCGGCCCGGCGCTGGCAGTGGCCGCATTGCTGTTTGCGGTCAACTTCGCCGAACCCTATTACATGGCACTGGGTCCCTATCCCGAGGCCCTGCTGCTGATCCTGCTTACCTTGCTGGCCATCAATCGCTACTACTCGGGGGGCGGGCTGCGCGTGTTGTTTGTGGCCGGTCTGCTGGCAGGTGTGCTGATCGTCTTCAAGCACGATGTCGCCGGTTATACCGGACTGTCGATCGCTGCAGGCCTGGCGGTGTGGCACATGCTTGACGTCAGCATTCCGTGGCTGGCGCGGTTGCGCGCGCTGGTGATGGCTTTCGCGGTGTTCTGCGCGGGGGCCTGTGTGGTTACAGTACCCGTGGGGGCCTGGTTCGCCGTTCAGGCCGGAGCGGACATGTGGCAGGACCTGATCCTGTTCCCGCTGACCGATTTCCGCTATGCCCGCCCGGAACACTACCCGGAACTGCTGCCATCCGGACTGCTGCACCCCTGGATCGTGCGGACGGTATTCAACATCGGTGACTATCTGATGTTCCTGTTGCCGACCTTGTTTGCGCTGCTGGCACCGCTGCTGATACTGGTCACGTTGCTGCGGCGCTACCGGCGGCATGCTGCGCTCGGGGTCACTTTCCTGGGCGCCTGGCTGTTCCACTATGCCTCCGCGCATGTGCAGATCAACACCAATATCATATCCATGACCCTGTATGCGGCACTGCTGTCAGTGCTGCTGTATTTCCTGCTCCAGCAGGCGTTCGGGCCCGGGCGGCTGCTGGCGCTGAGGGTCTTGTCGCTGCTCTTTGTCGCCGGCTGGTGCGCCGCGCTCACCATGCAGCCGGCTTACCGGACCTGGATGTCCTGGCAGGAGAAGACCCACGTCCAGACCTGGTTCCCGCGTGCCTACGGCATGCGCATGGGGCCGCGTGAATACCAGGAACTCGGGTTTCTTGCCGGTTACCTGCGTGAACATGCGGACGGGAATGACTACCTGTACATCGGTCTGCAGCGGCACGATGTCACGGTGAACAATCATTGTGAGCTGTACTTCGTGCTCGACAAGCTGAATCCGACCCGCCACGACCAGTTGCACCCCGGCATCGCCGAGCGGGCCGATTACCAGCGCCAGATCATTCGTGATCTGGAGGCACGGCAGGTGTCCACACTGTTTCTGTTCCATTTCTACGGTGACGAAAAACTCGACCGGATCCTCGAGCAGCGCCTGCAGCACCTGCCGCAATCCGGGTCGACCGTTCTGGATAGCTGGATCCGGCAGCATTACCACCTGGTCGACAGTTATGACAGATGGCAGATCTGGGTCCGCAATGCAACGGAGCCGCCATGATCCGGGCCTGCTCCATGCAGATGGCTGACCTGCGCCCGCAACCTGCATGCGGCCGCCCGCAGATTATCCCGGTGCCGGATTGCGCGGACATCCGGGAAAATCATCCGCTGGATGTCGCCGTCAGGGACTGCTGCCTGGTGAATCGATCAGCCCGGCGCGTGTGTGACGGATAGCTTGCCTGCCTGGACTGGATACAGGGAATTTCGGGACAGGGCCCGGATCCCGGGGCTTTTTCGATACGGGTAACGGATGCTGTCGGCAGGGAGGCGCTTTAGCCCCTGAGTCGGTACAGGGTCATGTGCCGGACAATCGCCCAGCCGCAGCGCATGGTATCGAGCAGGCCGATGCTGCTGTTTTCCTCGTGGTAACGGGTTTCATGCGGCACTTCGCCGATGGTTCGATTCCGGCGCAGCGCTTCCACCAGAATCTGGACATCGAAGTCAAAGGCATCGCTGAGTGCGTCCAGGTCCACATCGCGCAGAAAATCCCCCGCGTAGGCCCGATAGCCGTTGTGGAAATCGCTGATGCGGGTGCCGAATGCCTTGTTCTGCAGCCAGGTAAAAGCGCGGTTGCCGAGAAAACGCCAGGTCGGCATGCCGGAATCCCTGGGATCGCCCGCCATTCGCGTACCCGTTACCGCAGCATGTCCGGATTCGACAGACTGTACAAACTGCGGGATATAGCGCGGGTCGTACTGGTTGTCTCCGTGAACCAGGACAACCACGCCGGCACCGGACTCGATCGCGGCGCGGAATCCCGTTTTCTGGGCGCCCCCGTAACCCCGGTTTTGTTCATGGCGGATCAGGGTGACATCATCGGCCCTGGCTGCCTCGGATGTCCCGTCGCTGCTGCAGTCGTCGACCACTATGATGCTGTCCGGTGACTGCTCACGGATGTTATCGAGCGTCTTTCCGATTACGTGCGCCAGGTTGTAGGCCGGCACGACGACGCATACGCTCATGAGGCTCCTCCCTGCTGGTGACTGTAGTTTGCCAGATCCTGGAGTGTCTCGTCACGGGTGTACAGGTAGGGGCCGGACCGGCCCCAGTGCGGTGCATGCAGGGTCTGCATGTCGTAGTGGAAGCAGGGGCCTGTCACGGGCAGGGATTTTCCGAACAGCGCGGCGATCTCCGCAAGCGAGACCGGTTCGGGTGCGATATGCATCAGGTCGAGTTCGTTGTTCATGACAATCCGCAGATCATCCCACAGGTGCTTGAGCCAGTAATACTGGTGGACAGTGTGCCCGTTGAGCTTGTGCAGTTCGTGGTCGTGCAGGAGATCGAACACCGGGTTCTTGCTGAGTCCTTCACCGTACAGCCCGGGCAAACGCACCCGGTGCACCCGCGTGAACCGGTCGGTGACAAACCTTTCCAGCTCCAGCCGGTGCACGCCGTAGGGATGGGCGGGGCTCGGCAGCGAGGACTCGTCCACCTCCCGGGGGTCGCCGAAGACGTCCACGGTCGAGATCAGTATGAAACGGTCGGCCGTCATCTGCTTGAGGGCATCCATGAGCCTGCCTATCCCGGCGCGGTCTGCCTCCGGATCCCGGTTTGCCAGCCATTTGGTGCCGCGCGCGCCGGCGCAGACGACGAGATCGAAATGTCCCCGCAGGGTTTCGATGTTGCTGCTGTTATAGTTTTCCGTGAATCCGGTGTTGAGTCGCAGGTTGCAACCGACAAGTCCGGTATGACCGATAAGAGCACTGCGCATGACGCGTAGTCTAGCATGCCGGGCGCTGCATCCATGGACATCGTCCGGGGAGGGCAGGTCCCCTGAACGACGCGCGTGTCTGCTTTATTGACCGGGCCAGTGCGGTTCCCTACACTGTCCGCGGCATTCGGCGCGGCTGCCTCGGGCTGTCGTTATAACCGCAGGAATCCGGACCGGCAATGGAACCCCGCCCCTCATGATGCGCATTATCCGCCTCGCAGGCGTGCTTGCCGGCCTGGCGGTATGGGGGCTGGCTCTCTGGCTGCCGGTCCTGCGCCGCGCCGATGGCTGGCCGGAGCCTCAGGCCGCCCTGTGGCTGTCGTCGGGACTGGCACTCATCATTGCCGGTATCAGTCTGCAGCGCCACTGGCAATCAACCGGGCTGCTGCTGGCGCTGGTGATACTGGCCCAGGCCTGCAACCTGCAGCTGATTTTTTCCCCGCCGTACGAAATCTATCAGTACTTTCGCGGCCTGCCCGATATCGCATCCGGCTGGCGACTGGCCTGCCTGATCGCGGTGCTACTCCACGGCTTGCTGATAGCATGGCTCTACCGTGCCCAGGTACGCCGGGACTGGCAAACGCTGTTGCAACTGTTTTCCGGCTGGCAGCGCCTGCTGCTGCTGATGGGCCTGTTCTATGCCTGTGTGCTGGTATCCACCGACGGTTTGCAATACGGTTTTGGCGTGTTCCTGGTGGCCTGGACCGGCGTATTCGGGGCACTCAACCTGATACTGGCCGTGCGCGCACTGCCGGTAGTGTTGCTGGACCGGCTGCGTGAGCGGGGCCAGCAGTGGTTCGACGGCCCCCATGCCGGGCAGCTGAACCGCTGGTTGCCGCGTGTCGTGGCCCTGTGGGTGCTTGTGGTCACCGGCCTGATCGCGCGCGTGCTGTTCGACGGCGTCCCGCATATTCCCGACAGCGTCGCCTACCTGTTCCAGGCCAGGCACTACAGCGTGGGCCTGCTGAATCTGCCAGCGCCTCCGGACGATGCCTCGTTCCACTTGCCGCACTTCATTAACGACGACGGCAAGTGGTACAGCTACGGATTTCCCGGCTGGCCGGCGGTCCTTACGCTGGGTGTGCTTGCCAGTGTGCCGTGGCTGGTCAATCCGCTGCTCGGCACGATCACCGTGCTGCTGACCCACCGCCTGGTGCGACGCATGTACGGCATGGGCATGGCGCATGCCGTGGTCCTGTTGCTGGCCTGCTCGCCGTGGTTCCTGTACTCATCGGCAAACTTCATGGCCCATTCGATCGGTGTGGTCCTGGCGCTGGCCGCGCTGCTGCTGATCGACGGTGCCCGGCAAGGCGGAGTACTGCTGCGCGGTGCGCTTGCCGGCGCGGCGCTCGGGCTGATGGCGCTGGCGCGACCGCTGGAAGGCATCCTGTTGAGCCTGGTGTGCGGACTGCGCATCCTGGGCGTGGGCGGCCCGCGACCACCGCTGCGTATCGTTATCACGATGGCACTGGCCGGTATCCTGGTGGGCGGCCTGATATTCCCCTACGACCAGCTGCTCACCGGCGATCCACTGTATCCACCGCACCTGAAATGGTCGGAGGCCACCTGGTACCCCGGCGTCGACCGGCTCGGCTTCGGACCCGATATCGGCAACGTGGGCTGGCCGCACCACGACCCGTTGCCCGGGCACAGTCCGCTGAATGCGCTGTTGAATGATAACAAGAACTTCTATGTCACCAGCTTTGAACTGTTCGGCTGGAGCTTCGGCTCGCTGTTCTTTGTGCTGCTGGCCTTCCTGTTCGGCGGCTGGACACGGCGTGACTGGTTGTTCTGGTCGATCATCTTCCTGATCATTGCCGGCAACAGCCTGCACTGGAGTCCGGGTGGCCCTGATTTTGCCGCGCGCTACTGGTATCAAGCCATCATCGCATTCATCGTGCTCACCGTCATCGGTGCACGGCACCTTGCCGACCGGCTCGCAGACAACGGCTGGCACGGCCGTTCCGGCACGCGTGTTATTCTGTTCATCACGCTGGCCTGCCTGTCGTCGTTCAGTACGGTCATGCCGTGGCGCACGATCGGCAAGTATTACGATTACCGTGGCATGAACAACGACATCGCCGCACTGGCAAGCCGGGAAGGCTTTGCGGAAGGTGCGCTGGTGTTTGTGCATACGCGAAAGGACGACGACCAGCAGGACTATTCCAACGCATTTGTGTTCAATCCTCGCACCCTGGACGAGGACGGCACGATTTACGTGCGTTACATCGACAAGGACACGCAGGCGCGTCTCGAATCCGCATTCCCGGGTCGTCCGGTCTGGCACGTGGGTATTCCGCCCGGACCCGGTCAGCGCTTCACGGTGCTGCAGCGTCCCTAGCCCGCGGCAGGACGTCCACGAAAACGCGACACGGCAGGCCCGCGTTCCGTGCAGGCGGGTACTGCGCGCGCACGTGTCATTCCGTCGAAGTGTGGTCGGTTACGGCGTGCCGGGGTTGTTTTGTCGCGGCCGTCCGGTGTTGCGAAGGGACCGGCAGGTTGTCCGTCAAGCCGTACACCCCGTCCGCCGAATGGCGTTGCCTGCGCTCGCAGGGGGCTCCCGCTGGCCGGGAGTTTCCGGGTGGATTCCTTTGCAGCAGGTGGATTATGATTCCAGCAACCCTCGGGAAACGCCGGAAAATGTGTGAGACTCCGCTGCTTGATGCATTGCGCGCCGAACGTGTGCCCAGCCCCTGGCGAAGCTGTGAACTGTCCCTTCCCGGCGTGTACAGCCGTTCGGGTCATCCTGAAGGTGCCTTGATGCCCACCAAGCACCGTCCGGTATCACGGCTCACAAGTGCCGGTTTTCCCCGACCCGTGATCACGCGCTCCGGGCGAACGGACCGGTCCGCGAGATCGGTGACGGCATTGCAGGCGTTCAGCCGCCGTGGCCGCACATGGCGGTGAGCACATGACGGCGGATCTGCCGCGCTGGGCCTTTCGCCTGGTTCTGCTGCTTGCCGCCTGCGTGGCGGCCGCCTCGCTGACCTGGCCGTTCGGCTGGGATCAGGGCATTTTCGCCTGGGTGGGTGACGTGATCGTGCGGGGCGGGCTGCCCTACCGCGATGCCTGGGATATCAAGGGGCCGCTGGTCTACTACGTCTATGCCCTGGCACAGTGGCTGTTCGGTATGCACATGTGGGCTATCCGCATCGTCGACCTGGTGCTGTTGCTTGGCGGTTGCATGTTGCTCCTGCGCTGGCTGCGTGCCTGGCTGGACGCGCGCATCGCATCCTGGGCGACCCTTCTCTTCGGCCTGTGGTATGCCGCCGGCTCGTACTGGCACACCGCACAGCCTGACGGCTGGGTCATGCTGATGCTGATTGCGGTCTGTGTGCTGTTGCTGCATCCGCAGCGAGAGCCAGGTCCGCGTGCCTGGCTGGTGTGCGGTGTACTGATCGGTGGCATGACACTGGTGAAGTTTCCGTATGCGGCGTTCCTGGTGTTGCCGGCGGCCATTGCACTGGGCCATGACCGGCGCGCCGGCCGGCTGTTGCTGCGTGCGCTGCTTTGCAGCACCGGCTTCATGTTTCCGCTGCTGCTCGCAGCCGGCTGGTTTTATGCGCATGACGCGCTGGACAGTGTCATCGAGGTCATGCTGCGCTACCCGGCGGATACCTACAGCGTGCTGGTACAGCAGGAACCCGGCTCGCGGCTGCGCGGCGTGGTGAAGTATCTGACCAAGGATGCCGGCGTCTCGGTCGCATTGCCGTTCGTCCTGACCGGCCTGGTGGTGGCCTGGCAGCGCAGTTCGGCACTCGGTCTCGGTTTGCTTGCCTGGCTGCTGTGCGCGACCGGCCTCGTCATGCTGCAGAACCGCTTTTTCAGCTATCACTGGCTGCCGTTGCTGCCGGCGCTGGTGATCTGTGCCGGCTTTGGTGTGCAGGCGCTGCTGTTCGACCTGTGCCAGCCGCAGGTGCTGTCCGCATCCGCGCTGCGCCTGCGGCGTGTGCTGACCGGCAGTCTGCTGTGTGTATTCATACTGCACGTTGCGACCCTGCCGGCCTATGAAGTGCTGCACTGGGGTGCCTGGCTGGCCGGCATCCGGTCGGACGATGAGTACTACCGGCATTTCGGTGCCCCCGGCGGCGACCTGCGCATGGCCGAGGCGCTGCGCTCGGCGACAACCGCGCAGGACAGGGTGGCCGTATTTGGCTGGAACAGCGCCGTGCTGTTCCTCAGTGAACGGCAGTCGCCATCACGTTTCGGGTTCAGCATGCCGCTGCTGCAGGGTTCTGCTGAACACCCCTGGTTCGTCCGGTATCGTGCCGAGTACATGGCAGACCTGCGCGCGCAGCAGCCGGCGGCCGTGGTCGTTGGCACGCAGGCAGACCGCCTGCTGGGCGGCACGAAATCAGTCGATGATTTCCCGGAGCTGGCCGGGTTCCTGCGCGACGCCTATCGCGCCGGTTATACGACCGGCGAGCTTACGCTGTACGTGCGCCGGGAGTGGAAGCAGCCGTGAACGAGCGTTTTCACACCATCATTATCGGTGGCGGGTTCTACGGCTGTGTGCTCGCGCTGCACCTGCGACGGCAGGGTGCGCGCGTGCTGCTGCTGGAGCGCTCCGCGCAGCTGCTTGAGCGCGCCTCCTGGTGTAACCAGGCCCGCGTGCACAACGGCTACCACTATCCACGCAGCGTGACCACTGCGCTGCGCTCACGCGTCAACTACCCGGTTTTCCTGCATGACTGGGCGGATTGCGTGGATACCCGGTCGACGATGCTGTATGCCGTGGCGAGCGTGCAATCCAAGGTCACCGCCGGTCAGTTCGGCAATTTCTGTGCACGCATTGGTGCCAGTCTGTTGCCGGCGACGCCTGCGCAGCGCCGGCTTTTCAACCCCGATCTCGTGGAAGCGGTCTTCCAGGTGGAGGAGGCGGTGTTCAACGCTGCCCTGTTGCGTGCCCGCCTGCGTGAGCAACTGGATGCCGCGGGAGTCGTGCTGAGACTGGAATGCAGCGCAAGATGTATCGCTCCGGCCGCCCGGGGCGGCCTCGAGGTGTCGTGGGAATCGCCCGCAACGGCCGGGCGCACGGGTGCCCGGCGTATATTCAACTGTACCTATTCGCGGATCAACCGTCTGCTCGTGGACTCGGGGGTCGCACCCATACAGCTGCGTCACGAACTGACCGAGATGGCCGTGGTCAGCGTGCCGGAAGCCCTGCGCGGATGCGGAGTGACGGTGATGTGCGGGCCGTATTTTTCATTAATGCCGTTTCCCGCGCTTGGCCTGCACACGCTGAGTCATGTGAGATATACGCCGCATGGCGAATGGAGCGATCGCGAGGGCGCGCCTGTGCGAGACCCCTATGCATTGCTGGAAGGGGCCGTGAAGGAGACCGCCTTTGAACGCATGCGGCGGGATGCCGCGCGTTACCTGCCCCTGCTGGCGGAGTGCGAACATATGGATTCCCTCTGGGAAGTGAAGACCATACTGCCGCGCAGCGACGAGGACGACAGCCGGCCGATACTTTATCTTGAGTCGACTGAATTGCCCGGGCTGGTGAACGTGCTCGGCGCGAAAATCGACAATGTTTCGGATATGATGGAGCTTGTGGATCAACAGGCGCAGGACATACCGGATTTATGAGCGAGAGCGAACATTTCGTGTCGGTTGTGGCACCGCTGCATACAGGCGTGCGGGTGACGGAATTCGTAAGCCAGCTGTCCGCGCTGCTTGCCGAGCACTATCGCCAGTTTGAGATCGTGCTGGTAGATGACGGCTGCGACGAGGCTCTGGTGCAGTCGGTCAGCCTGCTGCTTGACCAATTCCGCCATGTGCGCTTGATCCGCCTGACACGGAAGTTCGGGTTCGAAACCGCGTTGCTCGCCGGTCTGGAGTCGGTTATAGGCGATTATGTGGTGGTGATGCGGCCGGATTACGATCCACCGGAGCGCATCCCGGAAATGGTGCAACAGGCCGCACGCGGCTTCGATATCGTGACCGGCGTGCAGGCACACCCGGAACGTGACAGCTGGTTTGCGCTGCGGGCCTCGAGGCTTTTCTACTGGTACGCCAACCGGGTGCTCAGGCTCGACCTGCCTTTGCACTCGACCGATTTCCGCGTACTCAGCCGCCGTGCCGTGAGCGCATTCATCCGTATCAAGGACCGTATGCGGCATTTCCGCATGTACGGTGCCTTCGTTGGCTTCCGCAGTATCACCTTCCCGTACGAACCGCTGTCGAGTGGTGCCACACAGCAACGCAGCCTGCGCGAACGCATCGCCCTTTCGGTTGGTGTAATCGTCGCGAACTCGGTCCAGCCGCTGCGTCTGGTGAGCCTGCTCGGGCTGTTTGCCGCAATACTCAACGTCTGCTACGCCTTTTATGTCGTGCTGGTCTATCTGTTCAGGGACGATGTTGCGCCGGGCTGGGTGACGCTTTCCATGACGTCTTCGGCGATGTTCTTTCTGCTGTTTCTGACTATCGCCGTGATCTCGGAATATCTCGGCCGCATCCTGCTGGAGACGCGTGACCGTCCGCAGTACTACGTACTCGAGGAGCTGAACAGCCGCGTGGTACTCGACGGGGATGAGCAGCGGAACGTGGTGCGGAATTCGACCGGATCGCCGGACAATGGCTGATGTCCGGGCGTTGGCACGCACTGTGCCGGATTCCGGTCCATGTTGTTGTCCGCAGGGAGAATAAACTCCGGGTGAGACGCACCATCCGTGCGGCTGTTCCGGTTTCGGGTTAGTTGCACCCGTTCTGTGTGGGTTCGCTCCAGTTGAAGCGGTGCAGTTCGTGGAAGGCTTCCTTGATCTTTTCATCCCAGGCCATTTTCAGTTCGCCGAGATAGGGGTTATCCGC
>Ga0055477_10000248_pt1 | contig 13887 bp, 11 predicted proteins | sample Muzzi_PWA_D2_FD_57683 | JGI IMG/M metagenome (GOLD analysis project Ga0055477, IMG submission 57683) | Wetland microbial communities from San Francisco Bay, California, USA, that impact long-term carbon sequestration - Muzzi_PWA_D2 | ecosystem: Environmental > Aquatic > Marine > Wetlands ... | reverse complement strand
ATAACGAGGCATGTACATTCACACAGCCTAATCGAGGGATAGTCAAGACTCGTGCGGGTAAAATTAATCCATAGGCGACCACTATCATCAGGTCGGCTCCCAAACTGTCCAGTTGTTCCTGTTGCAGTTGATTCTTGAGAGTCTCTGGCTGGTAAAGCGGCAATCGGGCTTCTAGCGCCAGTCTCTTGACTGGGCTCGGTGTTAATTTTCGGCCCCGACCTGCGGGCCTGTCAGGCTGGGTATAGATTGCACATACCTCATGCCCTGATTGAAGTAACGCCTGTAATGTGATCGCGGCAAATTCCGGTGTACCGGCGAAAATGATCTTTAGCCCGCCTGACATAAAACCTCTGACTTAACAACTGCTCCACAACCACAAACCGTCTTTTCCAGAAAGGTCAATAATGGTGCCTCTACGTTTACTTCCAAATAAATCCCGACATACACAGGCAAAAATAATCTCACATTACATGACGGAGCTGTTTTTCCACTTTTTTACGAATACGCTTCCTCTTGATCTCCGACAGATAATCGACGAAAAGCTTACCTTCCAGGTGGTCTATCTCATGCTGTATGCACACCGCAAGCAATCCATCTACCTCCATCTCGACAGGTTTGCCCTCCGGGTTCAATGCCTTGACCCGAATACGTGCAGCACGTTCAACCACCTCATAAATGCCTGGCACGGACAGGCAACCCTCTTCCATTTGCTCATTATCGTACCTTGCAATAATTTCTGGATTTATAAGACATAATGGGTCATTTTTATGCTCTGAAATATCGATCACAATCACTTGCTTGGAAACATGCACCTGTGGTGCCGCCAGCCCAATACCAGGCGCGTTATACATCGTCTCAAGCATATCATTTACCAACTGGCGTATTTCATCATCGACCCGATCTACAGGCATCGCCTTGATGCGCAGACGCGGATCCGGATAGTGCAAAATGTGAAGAATTGCCATGAGATTTCCGATAACTTGTGCTATATCTGTAAATAGAATAGAACTAAGCTGATGATCATACTGGATTCTACCCCGACCATGCCAGATTTGGTCATGCTGGAAGGGTGGCTAAAATGGACCTATTTTTATCGCAATATATATATAAGGGATTCTAAATGTCTATAAAAACCATCTTATTAGGCATCTACCTCGGATTTTCCGCTATGGTGATTTCTGCCTATGCGGATACCGTCAATCTCAAGCCGGATCACCCTGAACGTTACACCGTGGTGAAAGGTGACACTCTATGGGATATTTCAGCAAGATTCCTCGAAGATCCCTGGTTGTGGCCTGAAATCTGGCATATTAATCCTGACATTGAAAATCCCCATCTCATCTACCCCGGAGATGAAATCGTCCTGACCTTTGTCGCAGGAAAGCCTGTACTCTCTATACAGCGAGGCCGACGCGTTGTTAAATTGTCCCCCCATGCCCGTGCCTCCAGGCTTGAGTCCGCTATTCCAACCATACCCATTGATTCCATTAAGCAATTCCTGGAACACCCGCGTGTCATTACCAAACATGAGCTTGATGATGCCCCCTATATCGTCGCGAGTGAAGAAGGACGCTTGGTCAGCGGCACTGAAAACAAGATCTATGTACGGGGAATTATCGACAGGGAAAACATTGAGTACAGCATCCTGCGCCCAGGCCAGGCCTATACAAATCCTGGTGGCAGAAAAAAGGATATCCTCGGTTATGAAGCCATCAATGTCGGTGACGCAAAAGTCATCAAGTTTGGCGACCCTGCAACCCTCTATATAACCAAATCAACACGTGAAATACTGATCGGAGACCGGCTTCTGCCCGTCACCAAAGAAGAGGAAATCAGTCAACACTTTTTGCCTCATGCCCCGGATGCGGATGTGAATGGATTGATTATCTCGGTATTTGGCGGTGTCTCGCGTATCTCACAATACCAGGTCGTGGTGCTCAATCTTGGCATTCAGGACAACATCGAAACAGGCCATGTTTTGGCAATTTATCAAACCGGTGAAACGGTGAGAGATACCATTAACCCGAAAATGGGCAGGAAAGTGAAGCTACCCGATGAAAGGGCCGGTACCCTGATGGTGATACGTCCCTTTGAACGGATAAGCTATGCCCTCGTCATGGAGGCGAAACGCGACTTAAGGGTATACGATGCTGTCAAAAATCCATAATAGGTATTGGATGTTACTTCCCAATACAGGATAAGCCTTGAATATTCCTTCGCATATGCAGGCAGACGATGTGCCGTACTGGCTTGCACTTATGCATGCCCCCGGTATAGGGCCTGTTTCTTATCAGAATTTGCTGCAGGAATATGGCAATCCGGAAACAATTTTCGATATACGCAATCATAAACCTTCCAGGTGCTTATCCGGGCTTGTCATTGATTACCTGCGCAATCCGGACTGGTCAGCCGTCGAGAAGGATCTCGCCTGGCAGGGGCAAGCCGGAAATTACATACTGACCTACCAGGACGCCTATTATCCTGCATTACTCAAAGAGATCCCGGACCCACCCCCGGTGTTGTTTGTAACTGGCAATGTTGAACTATTATCAAGTCTGCAAATCGCTATCGTCGGCAGTCGCAATCCTTCACCTACCGGTAGAGACACGGCACAAGAACTTGCCGCTCACCTGAGTCATTATGGTCTGGCAATCACCAGTGGCCTGGCGCTGGGAATTGATGCGGCGGCCCATCGCGGCGCACTCGACACCCACGGACCCACAATTGCCGTAATGGGTACCGGTCTGGATCAGGTTTATCCGGCAAGACACCAACAACTGGCCAAACAGATTACTGAGCGTGGCGCGCTTGTGTCGGAATTTCCGCCCGGCACACCACCATTAGCCGAAAATTTCCCACGTCGTAACCGCATAATCAGTGGACTCAGTATCGGGACATTGGTGGTTGAGGCGGCACTTCGCAGTGGCTCTCTGATTACTGCGCGCATGGCGCTGGAACAGGGTCGTGAAGTATTTGCAGTCCCTGGCTCAATTCACAATCCCCTGGCACGCGGTTGTCATCAACTGATACGTCAGGGTGCTAAGCTGGTAGAAAACACCCAGGACATACTGGAAGAACTTGGCACGCTCACCGAAGCGGCATTATCCTGGCACAATGCAGATGCAATTCCGTCTATCCCTGACAAACTTGATCAGCAACATGCACATGTGCTCAATAATCTGGGATTTGAACCCACATCTGTAGATACCCTGGTCGAGAGGACCGGATTGACGGCAGAGTCACTTTCCTCCATTCTGTTGGTACTAGAATTGCATAATCAGATAATATCAGTCCCTGGTGGATCCTACGTTCGTCTTGGATAAGAGGAATTGAGATGAAAGAAAATATGATGGATGTCCTGATGTATCTGTTTGAACATTATATGGATGAACAATTGGAAATCGCATCTGATCAGGATATATTAAAAACCAGACTCATCAATGATGGCTTTGCCAAGACCGAAGTAGACAAGGCATTCTCCTGGCTTGAGGGGCTTGCCCAGCAACGTGGCAGTGATATTAAAGGACAGCACACTGACCAGCGTTCACTTCGCGTATATACAGACAGCGAAATCAAGCAACTGGATACTGAAAGCCGTGGCTTTCTGCAATTCCTCGAACAAATGGATGTGTTGACATCTGTCACACGTGAGCTTGTTATTGAACGTGCTATCGCCCTGGAGCTAGGTATTATTGACCTTGAAAAACTTAAATGGGTCATCCTGATGGTGTTATTCAACCAACCAGGCCAGGAAGCCGCCTACGCGTGGGTAGAGGATTTTGTATTCGACGAGATGGAGACATACGTTCATTAACGGACTTATCGGAATAGTTACACTCATATAATGAATATCGACAACCCTAAAAAACCGCATGAGCAAAAACCTAGTTATTGTAGAATCCCCGGCTAAAGCTAAAACCCTGAAAAAATACCTCGGCAAAGACTTTGAAGTCCTTGCCTCGTATGGTCATGTGCGTGATCTGCTTCCCAAGGAAGGTGCCGTGGACCCGGCACATGACTTCGCCATGAAATACCAGGTAATTGAAAAAAATATCAAGCACACAGAGGCAATCAGCAAGGCCCTGAAAAAATCTTCAGCGCTTTATCTTGCTACTGACCCTGATCGTGAAGGGGAGGCCATATCATGGCACTTGTATGAAATCCTCAAGGAAAAAAAACTGCTTGATAACAAACCGGTTCACCGGGTCGCATTCTACGAAATAACCAAGCGTGCGGTTAATGAGGCTATCGAACATCCCCGTGAATTGTCGATGGATCTGGTTAATGCCCAGCAGGCACGGCGCGCGCTTGATTACCTGGTCGGTTTTAACCTGTCTCCGTTATTGTGGAAAAAAATCCGTCGTGGCCTGTCTGCCGGACGCGTACAAAGCCCGGCATTACGAATGATTGTCGAACGTGAGATCGAGATCGAAAAATTTAAAGCGCGTGAATACTGGACCATAGAAGCAGATGTCACTGCTAAAAAAGAACCTTTCAGCGCCAGGCTGACTCACTATCGTGATAAAAAACTTGGCCAGTTCAGTATTGCCGATGAAAAAAGCGCCAGCGAGGCTGAAACAACCTTAATAAAGGCTGCCGGTGGCAAGCTTACCGTTACTAAAATCGACAAGAAGCAACGTAAACGTAACCCGGCCGCCCCCTTTACAACCTCCACAATGCAACAGGAAGCAGTACGCAAGCTGGGCTTTGGGGCACAACGCGCCATGCGAATCGCACAGCAACTTTATGAAGGTATTGATACCGGCGAAGGGGCTGTTGGATTGATTACCTATATGCGTACTGATTCAGTTAACCTGGCCAATGAAGCTGTCAGCGAAATTCGCGATCTGATTGTATCCCGTTACGGTAAGGATAAATTACCGGCGACAGCCAATGTCTACAAGACAAAGTCAAAAAATGCCCAGGAGGCACATGAAGCGATACGCCCCACGATGGCCAATATGGATCCCGAATCCATAAAGGCACACTTAAGCACCGACCAGTACAAGCTTTATAATCTGATATGGAAACGGGCTGTGGCAAGCCAAATGATCCATGCCACCATCAACACCGTAGGAGTTGATCTGGGTGCGGGCGCAGGGAATACATTTCGTGCCACAGGCTCGACGATTGAAGATCCCGGGTTCATGGCGGTCTATCAGGAGGGCATGGATGACAGCAAGGAAAATGAAGATAACCGCTTGCTACCACCACTCGAACCGGGTGAGCAGGTAAAATTAAATAAAATCAGGACAGAGCAACACTTCACGGAACCACCGCCGCGCTATACCGAGGCCAGCCTGGTTAAGACACTTGAGGAATATGGTATTGGGCGTCCCTCAACCTATGCCTCGATCATCGCCACCTTACAGCAACGCGAATATGTAGAACTTGATAAAAAACGTTTCAAACCGACGGATGTGGGACGCATTGTTAATAAATTTCTGACCGAACATTTCTCACGCTATGTGGACTACGCCTTCACAGCAAATCTTGAGGATGAACTTGATGCCATATCCCGCGGTGAGGAAGAATGGATACCATTACTTAAATCTTTCTGGAAACCCTTTAAAAATCTGGTCGATGACAAGGAAAAATCGGTCCAGCGCAAGGATGTCACTCAGGAAGCCATGGATGAAAATTGTCCCAAGTGTGGCAAGCCTTTATCAATTCGTCTGGGACGCAGAGGCAGATTCATCGGTTGCACAGCCTTTCCCGATTGTGATTACACCCGCAGCATGAATGAAGAAGAGGATAACGCGGCGGCTGAACAGGTGGAAGGACGTACCTGCCCGTTGTGCAGTGCGGCCCTGGTCGTCCGTCACGGACGCTACGGTAAATTTATCGGCTGTAGTAATTATCCCTCATGCAAACACATTGAGCCCCTGGAAAAACCCGCCGACACCGGTGTCGAGTGCCCTGAATGCCATAAGGGAACGATGCTCAAACGCAAATCACGCTATGGCAAGATTTTTTATTCCTGTTCAAGCTATCCGGATTGTCAATACGCGGTATGGAATGAACCTGTCGACAAACCCTGTCCACAATGTAAATGGCCGATGATGACGATAAAGATAACCAAACGACATGGCACGGAACTGACTTGTCCGCAAAAAGAGTGTCATCATACCGAGCCGTATGAACAGGAAGAAACTGCCTAAGGAGTTTGTAAATCAGGCAGATTTCATCAGGTTGACATTGCATTATCCACAGCCCGCCTATCCAGATGCGGGGCGAACAGCTCGATAAATGCATACATATAGCCGCGTAAGTGGGTACCACGACGAATACCAATCCGTGTCGTACTGGGTTCGAACAGATGGCCCGCATCCACCATACCCAGATTAATATCACGTTGCGGATTAAAGGCCATCTTGGCCATGAGGCCTATACCCAACCCCAATTCCACATAGGTCTTGATTACATCTGAATCGAGTGCAGTCAGGACCATATTAGGTCTCAGGCCGGCGTCGGCAAATGACTTGTTGATAATGGAACGTCCCGCGAAAGCAAAGTCATAGGTCACGATAGGGTAAGCGGCAATATTCTCCAGGGTCAGTGGATCAACCGCCAAAATCGCATGGTCCTTGGGGGCTATTACACAACGATTCCATTGATAGCAAGGCATCATGGCAAGATCTTCGTAAAGATCTATTCCTTCCGTCGCAATGGCGATATCGGCAACACCCGAAGCAGCCAATTGTGCTATTTGGGTGGGATTCCCTTGATGGATGTGTAACCGCACCCTTGGGTAGTGTTTGGTGAATGTACTGATTACAGCAGGTAAGGCATAACATGCCTGGGTATGGGTGGTGGCGATCGACAGGCTGCCGCTCGCCTCATGAGTAAACTCAAATCCCACCTGTTTGATATTCTCGACCTCCCGCAATATCCGTTCTGCCATCGCCAGTACAGAACGGCCGGGCTGGGTGATACCGACAAGACGCTTTCCATTACGCTCGAAGATCTGGACATTCAGCTCCTCTTCCAGGAGGCGAATTTGACTGCTGATCCCCGGTTGTGCGGTATGCAACGCTTCGGCAGCCGCCGATATGTTCAATCCACACCGAACTACTTCACGGATATAGCGCAATTGCTGAAAATTCATGACCACCCCGCTCTATATATTAATAAATTATATATATAGCATATTACATTATTTTTAATAATATAAGAGTATTGATATAGTGATGGGCACATAGCACTCCTCGTCAGCACCCTAAATCGGTATTTCACAGAGAGATTCAAGCATGGAACAAACTGCTCACGGCAGACGGCAAATATCCGGGCCCGATAGCCCTCAACCTGCAAATAGCATTAACTAACCTGAAGGCAGAAATAATCAGATGGAATGGGCAATAACGCTTGCGGGCTTTGGTGTAGGTGCGTTGATCGGTCTAACCGGTGTCGGTGGTGGCTCACTCATGACCCCGATACTGATATTCCTGTTCCAGGTATCTCCAATTGTCGCCGTCGGTACCGACCTCTTGTTCGCTGCGATCACCAAGGTAGGTGGTATCTGGGCTCATTCACAGCACGGCACCATCCATTGGAAAATTGTCGGACTGTTGGCTGCAGGGAGCCTGCCCACCGCAATAATCACCGTCTATTTTCTTGAACGCTTCAATGCAGCAGGTATCCACGTTGAGACTGTGGTTACAGGTGGACTGGGTGTGGCCCTGATCCTGACGTCGTTTTCAATATTGTTCAAGGCATCGATGTACCGGTTCGGTAGAAAAGTCAAAAGGGTAACTCCCCACTGGAGGGACTTGCGTAGTCCAGTGACAGTATTTGCCGGAATAATACTGGGGATTTTAGTGCCCATTTCATCTATCGGAGCGGGCGCTTTAGGCGCCGCCATGCTATTATTTCTGTATCCATCGCTGCCTACAAGGAGAATCGTCGGGACCGATCTGGCCCATGCGGTTCCCTTGACCGCAGTTGCCGGGATAGGGCATTTGCATATGGGTACTGTTGACCTTGCGTTGCTGGGCAGTCTGATACTGGGGTCGCTTCCGGGTATTTATCTAGGCAGTCACATGAGCACCAAAATCCCGGAAAATATTATGCGCCCCATTTTGGCAAGTATGCTGATGTTGATCGGCGCCAAATTTATATTTGTGAATTAGCAGGACTATGATCCATACAATTGCTCATAACTTATGATTAAGAACACCCAAAATGATACGAGCGCCATATTACGGCAGGAGAAATCATTATGAATAGTGCCCAAACTTTGGTGAATTTCGAAGAAATAGAACGCTATGAGGATGCGATGCGTTCTTTCCTTGACAAGCAGATTGATGCCGATCGTTTCCAGTCGATTCGCCTGCAACAAGGTGTATATGGTCAGCGCCAGGAAGGCGTCAATATGATCCGCGTCAAAATACCTGGCGGTATGTTCAATCCTGATCAACTGGATACCATTGCGGGCGTACTCGATAACTATGCTCAGCATGACGTCGTTCATATCACCACCCGCCAGGATATCCAGATTCACCATGTGCCATTGGAACATACACCCGCAGCGTTGAAAGACCTGGGCAAGGCCGGTCTGACAACACGAGAAGCCTGCAACAACACGGTGCGAAATATCACAGCCTGCCCACTGGCAAGTATATGCCCCCATGAGCATGTCGATATCACTACCCATGTGGATGGTGCGGTATCTCATTTTTTACGCCACCCATTAACCCAGCATCTGCCACGCAAATTCAAGATCAGCTTCTCAGCCTGTGAGGCCGATTGCGCACAGGGTCTGATGCATGATCTGGCAGTCGTGGCCATCAGAAAAGACGGCAAATTCGGCTTCAAGGTCCTGGCCGGTGGCGGCCTGGGCCATAAACCCCGTGAGGCGATCATTGTCGAGGAATTCATTGAAGAAAAAGACCTTCTGGCCAGCATGGAAGCGATTATTACCTTGCATAATCGATACTCTGACCGTAAGAAACGTGCCAAATCACGCATCAAGTTTCTGGTGGACCGTTTTGGCCCGGAAGGATTTATTGAAAAATATCATGAAGAATATGCCCGTACCCAACCGGCATTGGCAGACATCGACTATCCAAAAGGCACATGGGCCGAAGGTGCCCCGGGAAATACCTGTGGGCCAGGTGCTCCACGCCAAGTTTTTGCCCAGAAACAATCCGGACTCAACATTTTTCCTATCAGCATCCCGATTGGAGATATTACCGCGCCGCAATTACGTGGCATTGCAACCATCATGAGAAATGAATCACTTGTCGATGTGCGTACGACCCAAGATCAGAACCTGATACTGGCAAATGTGCCTGATGACCGTATCCCTGCCATCCGTGATGCACTGAGCAAATTACATCTGGGTGAGCCACAGGCTGGTGATGACGTGGTAGCCTGCCCTGGGACGTCTACCTGCCGCCTCGGGATCACCTCGTCCAAGATAATTGGTGCCAAATTAAATGGCAGCAACACCGATCTACGTATCCGTGCCAGTGGATGTCACAATGGTTGCGCACAACCCGAGACAGGCGACATTGGCATTTACGGGGAAGGCAAGCGACTTCATGGCAAGTTAATACCCCATTATCAACTGTATATTGGTGGTGATGGCCGTGGCGGCGGCAGTATCGGCATGAAATGCTCGACTATTCCTGCAGCTCGCATCGAGACCGCCATTACACGTATTCAGCAGGCGTATGTAGAAAACCGTAATAATGGCGAAACATTCTTTCAATGGAGCAGAAACAAGGGTAAAGAGTTTTTTGGCGATCTCGTCGCTGATTTGACCACTGTGTCTGCTGAGCATCTTAGCGATGTGCTGCATGATCATGGCGATGAAACCGCTTTCAAGGTCTTGCAACTGGGTGGTGGTGAATGTGCCGGCGCCGCCCAGGAAACGGTAGCCGCCAATTTTGCCGAAGCAGCCAATGAACGTAATTATCGCAATGCCTTTTTCATGCAGCGTAAATATTCCGAAGCAATTGAATGCGCGCAAGAGATCTCCCGCCGGGTCGGGCAATCACTTTCCTTCCTTGGCGGACAAAAACCCGAAAATGATTTGCTTGTCATTGCCGATCAGATCGAGCAGGCATTACCGCGTGATAAAGGACTTGGCAAGAAATTGAGTACCTATGCAAGATTACTTCAACAATTAACAGAAGAATTCGATGCGGATACCTTCAGCAAACTCGCCCAGGATATGGATATCTGGACCGTTGAAGCCGCGGAAGTATGTCAGGGTATCGATAAACAACTTGATCTAAGCGCCTCTATACCGGCAGTAGCCTCGAGTGCACGGGAGCAAACCGCTGATATCATCGACCTCACTTCCTACGGTTGCCCATTGCACTATATCAAGGCACGCAATGAGTTGAGACGCTTCAATGAAGGTGCGGTCATAGATTTCCTGTTCACGGCCGGTGAACCTGCGGACCAGGTATCCACAAGCCTGGAGAATGACGGTCACCATATCCTGGCCAAGGAAGATAATGGTTCCAAAATCCGTATCAGGGTGCGTAAAGCAGGGTAATGCCTCAAATGGTTTTTTGGGAAAAGGCAGTAAAGTAACCGTTGATTTATTGTTCATAACTTTCATTATTGCAGCGGAGACGAGATGGTGAGCTTGAACGCGCAACTTGAACAGCGAATTGATACCACTAAAAAAATTCTAAAAGAGATCGCAAATACGCATTCTCCAGCAACGTTTGCCAACAGTTTCGGTGCTGAGGATATGGTATTGACCGATCTGATATGCAAGACAACACCCGAAATCGAGATATTCAGTCTAGACACCGGAAGGCTTCCGGATGAAACATACCAGCTGATGCAACAGGCCATGCGTCACTATGAAACACAGATCAAGGTCTACTTTCCTGATCACGATATGGTGGAGGAGTATATCCGCTCACATGGGCCCAATGCCTTCTATGAGAGTGTCGACCTGCGCAAGCGCTGCTGTTTTATACGCAAGGTCAAACCACTACAACGGGCGTTAAAAGGAAAGAAGGCATGGATTACAGGGCTGCGCAGGGAACAATCACCCACACGTGATTCACTGCCGGTTTCGGAATGGGATGAAGGCAATCAATTACAAAAATTCAATCCCCTCACGGACTGGACCGAAAAGGATGTATGGAATTACATCCGCAATTTTGATGTGCCCTATAATGCCCTGCATGATCAACACTATCCGAGTATTGGATGCGCCCCGTGTACCCGTGCCATCGCGGTTGGTGAAGATATCCGTGCAGGTCGCTGGTGGTGGGAAAATCCAGAGTCAAAGGAATGTGGTTTACACATCAAAAAAACCGGATAAAAACTATTCCGGACGAACAGTTAACCAGATACATCACCACAACTAACCACCTGGTTTCGCCCATTTTTCTTGGCCTCGTATAAGGCCTTATCAGCCCGGGCAATGAGATCTTCACCCTGCAAAGACTTTGATCCATGGTTCAACCCGGGATTGAATGTTGCAACTCCGATGGAGATGGTTATATAAAATTCTTTGCTATTAGAATCAAAACACCTATGCTCGATACTGGAACGAATACGTTCGGCAACTTCCACAGCCTTCTCTTCTGAAGTTCCGGATAATAATGCCGCAAACTCTTCGCCACCATAACGTGACAATACATCACTGCCACGCATATGACCTCGCAACATGGAAGCGACATCTCTTAAAACCTTGTCTCCCGTCTGATGGCCATAGGAATCATTGACCTGCTTGAAATGGTCAATATCCAGCAACAAACACGACAGGACATCCGTGCTACGTTTGGAAGACTCCACCTCTTCATAAAGACGTTGATCAAAAAAACGTCTGTTATTTGTAGCAGTCAGACTATCCATAAGTCCCTGACGCTTGAGGCGCTCAAGATTTGTGGCGTTCTCGATACAAATTGCCACAACTGCCGCAAGATGTTCAAAAAAGTCCGTGCGCATGCCTTTAGCAAAACGTTTGGCAGAATCACTACCAAGGTTCAAACTGCCGATCAATTTTCCATGTCTTACCAAGGGTAAAAGTGCAACACTTGCCGGTGAACGCCGTGATACCGGGAAAAGAGATCCCTGGACTTCGTGGCTATACGATCCAAGCACGGGAAATAACGATAGCGGATATAATGACTCAATCATACTCACGTTAGTTGCAAACATCAGTGTCTGGTGTTGTTGCAGGTCAACCCCCTCTTCCGCAAGAATGCGCTGGATTTCATACTCGGGGTCAAACAAGAGCAATGAGATGGTATCCCATTTAAATGTTGCATATTCCGGATAGATAACCGCCTGAATCAGCTCAAACAATGAATTCACGCCAATCAGGCGTAACTCCAGCGATTGGAATCGACGAAGCTTGCGTTCATTGTGGCGTGCCTGTTGGACCAAATCGTCTAGCTGGTGGCGTAGCGATACAATTTCGGCTTGTGTGTTCTGATTTTTAAATGTCTTTAACATTACGATGCTGAAAACACATGCACACTGACGCCGGTTTACCTCATGTTGTTATTAACTACATTTACTTCAGGAAAATTAGTATTTAAACATTCTGAATCTAGCACACACGGTGCATGATAAACAGAAGCAATGTGTAGCTGCGATAATCAGGGCGGCGTCATATCAGGACGCCCTGTAATAACCTCACATTAACATATTGATTAACGTAATAAAGACAATATCAGTCAGGAGTTGGCAAACCCCACCGTGGCACCAGGTCATACTCAATCTCCAGGTGATCAAGAATTCGCGCTACGACAAAATCCACCAGGTCGTTAATTGATTCGGGATGATGATAAAATCCCGGACTGGCCGGCATTATGACCACACCCAGACGTGACAATTTCAGCATATGTTCAAGATGAATAGCTGAAAGTGGCATCTCCCTTGGCACTATAACCAGCTTGCGTTGTTCCTTGATCACAACATCGGCGGCGCGTTCAAGGAGGTTGTCACTGGTACCAGAGGCAATCGCCGCCAGTGTCCCGCTGGTACAGGGGCATACCACCATGGCCCGGGATACACCCGACCCACTGGCGATGGGTGCTGTCCATTGCTCCTTGCCAAACACCTGTAATTGTCCCGGCTGCGCAGAATAATATGCTTCAAAATATTTCTGCATTTCTTTCGGAGTACCCGGTACCTTGAGTTCTGTTTCCATTGCCAATACGATCTGGGCAGGGGATGATACCAGCAGGTTGACCCGCTCCCGGGCATTTAGCAAACATTCCAGCAATCTTAAACCATAGACCGCCCCCGATGCTCCGGTCATAGCCAACGTTATCGTCCCCTGGCTCATTACCTTTGCAAGCCCTCGACCAATTTATTCAGAAGTCCGCCAAAACTCCCGTTGCTCATAATCAGAATATTATCTCCGGATCGTGCTTGCACTTTTATATGATCAATTATTTCATCGATATTATCGAATACACGGCCCTTTGATCCCATACCTTTGATTATATCCTTAACCTTCCATTTCAAATCAGGCGGTTGATAAAAAATTGCCTCATCTGCCAATGACAGGGATGGTGCCAACGTTTCATTATGCACCCCCATGCGCATGGTATTGGAACGTGGTTCCACCACGGCGATAATGCGTGCCGTACCCACCTTTTTGCGCAATCCTTCAAGGGTAGTTGTAATCGCCGTAGGATGATGGGCAAAATCATCGTAAATAATGATTCCGTCAATAGTGGCGCGTTTTTCCATCCGTCGCTTGACACCTTGAAATTCAGATAATGCCACGACTGCATGTTCTACTGGTACCCCGGCGTGTTGGGCTGCAGCAATAGCAGCCAATGCATTACGAATATTATGCTGACCGATAAACGACCAGTTTATGCGACCGATATTCTTATTCCCGTAATACACATCAAATTCCTCCCCCTGCTCCGAGATGTTACGGCAGTTCCAGCA
>Ga0055477_10000244_pt1 | contig 13984 bp, 12 predicted proteins | sample Muzzi_PWA_D2_FD_57683 | JGI IMG/M metagenome (GOLD analysis project Ga0055477, IMG submission 57683) | Wetland microbial communities from San Francisco Bay, California, USA, that impact long-term carbon sequestration - Muzzi_PWA_D2 | ecosystem: Environmental > Aquatic > Marine > Wetlands ... | reverse complement strand
CATCCCGGTTCGGCCAACCGCCGGTGGCAAGTGATAAAGTCGGGACGCACCAGACAATCGCCGTCGAGAAAGAGCAGGTAGTCGCCGGAGCTTTCGGCCACCGCCAGGTTGCGACAGGCCGCCGCCCGGAAGCCCCGGTCTTCCTGCCAAACGTGACGCAAAACAACCGGAAAGACGGCGGCCCGGGCGGCCACAAGATCGGCGGTCTCGGCGGTCGAACCGTCATCGGCCCCCACCACCTCGAAATACCGGTCGTTCTGGCGGGACAGGGCGGCCAGAGCCAAGGCCAGGGCCTGCGGCCAGTTATAGGTGGATACAATGACCGAAATCAACCCCGATCCACCGCTCATAGCTTCGACCGGGAGCCCTGCCGACCCGCCTCGCCCAGTTCAAGCAGCTTGAGGTATTTGTAATAAGCCCCTTCGGCGTTGGAGATGGCCAGCATCACCCCCTGCCGTCCATCCAGGAAACCGCCCTTAAGCAGGTAGGTCGAGAACAGCGCCCCGAGACCGTGCAATAGTGCCCGACCCAGGCCGCCCTTCTGCCCGGCCTTGAATTTTTGCCCTGCCCCCAGGCTGGAATAGCGGTTGACCACGTTCAGGACCTGTTCCAGATCGCGGAAGGAGTAATGAATCAGATCGTGCTCGAGCCTCCCCACCGGCCCGCTGACCAGAACCCGCTCATGGACTAGGTCCTCGGAAAAGCGTCCCGCCGTCCGCTTGAACAGGCGCAACACATAATCGGGCCGCCAGCCGGAATGGCGGATAAAGCGCCCGCAATACCAGGAAATCCTCGGCAGCTCGTAGGCGTCGACAGACGGATCCTCCAGCACCGCCCGAATCTCCTCCCGCAGTTCCGGCGCCACCCGTTCGTCGGCATCAATTGAAAAGATCCAGTCGCCGGTGGCCCGGTCGAGAGCCCGGTTCTTCTGGGGCCCGAAACCGGGCCAGTCTCCATACTCGAAGACCAGAACCCTATACTCCCTGCAGATCTCGATGGTCCGATCCATGCTGCCCCCATCGACCACCACGATTTCATCTGCCCAATCCAGCGATTCCAGGCACTCCCGGATATTGGCCTCTTCGTTCTTGGTGATGATGATTGCGGATATCGTGCTCATCGCTTTCGCCTGCCTGGGGTACGCTCTTCAGCCACTGGTCCGGTTCAAAAGTTCCCAGGTCCGGCCAATGCCGCCGGCCAGATCGATTTCCGGATTCCAGGCGAAATCCCGCCGGGCCTTGGCGATATCGAGAATCACCTTCGGCACGTCGAATTTCCGCCCCTCACGCCAGCATACCGGCAACGGGCGACCGACCGCCTGCTCGATGCACTCCAGCACCTCCCGAACCGTATATCCCCGTCCACTGCCGACGTTGTAAACCCCTACCCGGTCGCTTTCGGCGGCGGCGACGCACAGCCGGGCCAGATCTTCGACATAGAGATAGTCCCTGACCAGACTGCCGTCACCCCAGACTTCGAGCTCCTCGCCCTGCCTGAGCTTGTTCAGGAAGGTGCCGATGATCCCCTGGACCCCGAAATGCCCCTGCCGTTCCCCATAGGGATTGGAAGGCCTCAAAACCACGTAGTCCAAGTCGTACAGCTGATGAAACATATGGAGGTAATTTTCCACCGCCACCTTGACGATGCCATAGGAGCAGATGGGGTGAAGCGGGTGAGATTCCGGAATCGGAATGGTTTCTGGAACGCCGTAAACCGTACCTCCGGAAGAAAGATAGACCAGCCGCCGAACTCCGCTCTCGCGTAGCGTCTGCAACAGGCGCACGCTACCGGCCAGATTCGACTCGATATCGAAGACCGGATCACGGTTGGAGGTGCTGGGCACCGTGGTGCTGATCAGATGAAAAACCACATCGACTCCGGTCAAGGCCTCGACCAGGGCCGGGATGTTGTCAAAATCCGCCAACCGGTAATCTACTTGGGCCAGGGGCTGGCGAAACCTTTCCGGTGAACGGGAAAAAACCCGAACCACGTGGCCTGATGACAGCAGACGGTCGACCACGTGCGAACCGATGAAACCGGTACCTCCCAGTACCAGAACCTTCATGCCGCCTCTCCCGCTTGCCGATTATATGGCTGCGCCACGCCCGGACAGCGTTGACAAAGAGCAGGGCTTGGATAATGATGGAGCAATTTCATATTACCAGTCTCCGGCGCCGCAGGCAGCCGCCCGAAGCCGCAATCATTCGGATGATCTAAAACAAATTAGGCACTTGAACATGTCGGAAGATAACAACCTCACTCCCCGCAAGAAACTAAAAATTGCTGTCCTGGTCAGAAATTTCGTGATTACCGGCGGCGCCGAACGCTACGCCTACCAAGTCAGCCGTCGCCTGGCGGCCGAGCACGAGATCCACATCTTCTGCCAAACCTGGGAAGAATCCCTGGCCGAGGGGCTGACCATCCATAAACTGCCCGGACCCGTCAAGCCCTCTTTCCTCAATCAACTCCTCTTTTCCTGGAGTTGCAACCGGGCGGTGGACGAATCCTTCGACCTGATCTACAGCCACGAAAGGGTAACCCGCTTCGATGTCCTATCCATACACTGCCACTGCTACCGGGGTTTCCTCACCCGCAGCAGCGGCTGGCGCAAGCCCTTTCTCTGGCTCAGCGAACTGACCAGTCCCAGGGGGCTCGCCTACCTCTGGCTGGAAAAAAAGCAGTACACTGCCCGCCAGGCCCGGCTGCTGGTCGCCGATTCGCAAATGACCGTCGAGGATGTGTTGGAAAATTATCCCGAACTGCCCCCTGATCGTCTCATCGTCGCCCATCCGGGGGTCGACCTGGAAGAGATCGACCAGGCCCTGGCCTCCTCGGATCAAGAGGCCCTGCGCCGCCAATACCACCTCACACCGGAAAATTTCGCCCTGCTCTTCGTCGGCACCGAATTCAAGCGCAAGGGCCTGGACGCCCTGCTGAAGGGATTAAGACTGGCCAAGTGCGATTCGGCCCGATTGCTGGTGGCCGGGGCGGGTGATCTGCCGACTTATCGCCGACTCGCCGAACAGCTGGGCCTGGCCGACCGGGTTTCCTTTTTGGGCCGCATTAGCGACATCTATCCACTCTACATCCTGGCCGACGCCTTCATTCTGCCGACCTTGGACGACCCCTGTCCCATTGCCCCGCTGGAGGCCATGAGTTGCGGGACCGCCACCATCATGAGCACCACCCCCTGGTGCGGCACCGCCGAACACATCGGGAACGACGAAGCCCTCATCCTCCGGGATCCCCGGGATTCCGGCGAAATCGCCAAGGCCATCGACCGGCTGGCCGATCCGGACGTCAGGCGCGGTTACGCCGAGCGGGGCCGGAAGTTGGGCCAGGGCATGGGCTGGGAGCACACCACTAGGATCACCCTGGAGACTTTCGAACGGGTCTTGAATGAGCGTAATTAGCCATACCGAATAAACCAGTAAGTACAAGCCAGCTTATTAGCGCCTTTGTTTTACCTTTTCAGAGACAACCAGATAAGCTTCCATCTGGTGCCCTTTACCAAAAATTCTGGATGGAAAATTCAGCAATTCGGAAAATAATTTTGCTACCCGATAGAGCAAATAAGAACATTCTCCTTTGTCAAAGAACTTTACAGAGGAGGTTTTCACCTTTTTTACGCTGAAACCGGTTCGGGATGCTAGTATCCCCAATGAACTTGTCGAAAAGAAACTGATATGTCCTCCATGCTGGTTAAGATCGAAAAAATCCCAGCGATTACCCATAAATCTTCTGGTCCAGCTATCTGTGTTCCCAGTACCAACCACCAGAACACCACCAGGTTTAAGGAGACGGTTGCATTCTTCTAAGAGATCAGCCGGGCTGTCCAAATGTTCTATGACCTCATACAGAGTCACCACGTCAAAACTGTTTTCCGGTAAACCAAGTTCAGCCAAATACCCTAGATGGATTTTCAACCCTCTTTCGATGCCGTTTTTTGCTGCCCTTGGTGAAACTTCAACGCCCTCAGCTTTTATCCCAAGTTGTGACGCGATCCACAATAATGCGCCGTTAGAACAACCAACATCCAGCAGAGTCAAATCAGAAAAACGTTTTGAAAGGAACTGCGAGACATAATCCAAGTCTCTACGCCTTCTTTTGGTCAACCGCTTTATATCTTTCTTACTTGGCCAAGTCCCCTCTTCGAAATCCCACTCACTATTCGATTTATTATAAGTTTCAAAGCTACAGTGGCTGACCAGTTGGCCACATTTAAAGCACTGTCGCAAGGGGCCTTCTGACATGACAATGGAACTGTCAAGCAATCCCCCCCCCCGCAGCCGTTGGGGCAACTCTTAATGTGTGGATTTTCTATCATGTTATCTTGCCTCAATTGCATCATTAATTCTGCATTCTTCATTCTGCATTCTTAATTTGTAACTTTTCCACCACCGCAGTCTCAACCATCTCCACCGAAATCGCCAACATACACTCCCGCTCACGATCGCAGCTCTTCTTCAGACAGGGACCGCAGTCCAGGTCGACCCTCAGCACCAGATTCTGCTCGCCCCAGGGACCGGTACGCCAGGGGGCAGTGGAACCGAAAATAGCCACCACCGGGGCGCCGACGGCGGCGGCGATGTGCATCGGCCCGGTATCGGTGGATACCACCACCCGAGATGCCTGATAAAGGGCGGCCAGTTCCAGCAGGGAGGTATCGCCGGCCAGGTTGAGGGCAGAACTTCTCATCCCGGCGATTATCCTGGCGATGGCCGGGCGATCGGCCGGACTGCCGGTAAAAACTACCGCACAACCCTGCGCCTGCAAACGGTCAGCCAGCTCGGTGAAGCGTTCCTCGAACCAGAGTTTGGTGGGCCAGGTCGCCTGGGGGTTGATGGCCACCAGCGGTCGCTGCCGGTCCAGGCCGGACCGGCCCAGCAGTTCGTCCACCCGTTGCCGGTGAGCCTCGGTAATCGGCAGGTTGAAGACCACTTCGGGGGTAGGTATGCCAAGGGCCCGCAAGATGATAAGTTCCCGGTCCAGGGCGTGGATGTTCATGTCCACGGCCGCCACCCGCTCGTTTAAAAAGAACCAGCTGCCTTCAGCATGCTCCATGCCGCGCCCGAAGCCAACCTTGCGTTCGGCCCTGGCCAGGGCCACCAGGACCCCGCTTTTCAGCAACCCCTGGAAGTCCAGGAGCAGGTCGTAACGGGTATCGCGCAACTCCTTGATAAAGGCGAGGGCTTCCCGGGCCGCCCCCAGAGTGGCGCCCAAGCCTGCGCCCAGGGCGCCGGACCAGTGCTTGCGGCCTGAGACCAGCACCCGGTCCAGGTCGCGATGCCCAACCAGCAGCTCCGCCGCCGCCTCTTCCACCAGCCAGGTGATCCGGGCCTGCGGATAGTGCAGGCGCAGACAGTGCAGGGCCGGCAGGGTGTGGGTAACGTCGCCGATGGCGCTGGTTTTGACGATCAGAATGTTCATGCCGCTCGATCGGGCTCTGGTGAGAACTGCGGGAAAATTTTCCCGCAATGTACCCGCTGCCCAGGTGCGGCGCAAGTAACACCGCGCCCCCGGGTAACATTTTCAGCCCCGGCCGCTCGTCTCTTGCAAAAAGGGCCGGAGCGAATTATTCTGCGCCTTCAAAAAAAATTACCACTAAGGAACCGAGACCATGCTCAACAAGGAACTGCTTGCCATCCTGGCCTGCCCCAAATGCAAACAGCCGGTCAGGCTGAATGAAGAGCAAAACGGCCTGATCTGCGAAAACTGCCGCCTCCTCTACGAGATCCGTGACGACATCCCGATCATGCTGGTGGAAGAGGCCAAAAAGCTTGACTGAGCAGCCTGCTTCCGACCGCCCGCTGGTCGAACGTTTCCCGGATCTGGTGCCCCGCCTCTTTGCCAGCGCCCCCTTCGAGCTCCTGCGCAGGGGGCTGCTGGAACGCTTCCTGCACCATGGACAAAGGCCGGAAATAGGCCTGGAAGGCACCTGCCTCTACGATTGCTCCCGGGAAGAATTCGCTGCCGTGGCCCGGGCTCTGCACCGGGCCAAGCTATCCTGCAGCATGCACGCCCCCTTCGCCGACCTTGCCCCCGGCGGAGCCGACCCGGAAATTCTCCGGGCCACCCGCTGCAAACTCGAAAAAGTCCTGGATCTGATCGACATCTTCGCCCCTGAGGTCATCGTCTGCCACCTGGGCTACGAGGACAACAAGCACTCATTCGACCGGCCGGGCTGGCTCGACCGGGCCGCCGAAACCTGGCGGCGACTTGCCGAACCGGCCTCCGCGGCCGGGGTGCGGCTGGTTCTGGAGAACACTTACGAGACCAACCCGGCCGCCCATCTGGAAATCTTCCGCCGCCTCAATCCGCCGGCGGTAGGTTTCTGCCTGGACGTCGGCCATACCCTGGCCTTCGCCGGCAACTCCTGGCGGGACTGGCTGCCGACCCTGAAGCCCTGGCTCGGCCATCTGCACCTGCACGACAACCACGCCGACGGCGACCGCCACTTGCCGGTGGGCGGAGGGCTCTTCGATTTCGCCGGTCTTTTCAGCTACCTGCGTCAGGAAAACCTGCGCCCGACCATGACCCTGGAGGCCTTCAGCGAGCAGGATCTGGCCGCAAGCCTGACCGCTCTGAGCCGGATGGAGCTGCCGCAAGCGCCCACCACCTGAAAAAAGTCGGACCTGCCGGAATGGCCCGACAAGCCGGTCAAAGGCTAATCACCCGAGATTCCGGCGCCCGCTAAAACATGCCCATCACCTCCATTTCTTCCTGTGCAAGCCCGACCTCCGATGCTATATTGAACCAATCGCCGCAGCACCGATTTTCTTCCGCGACAACCATTCCGCCGGTTCGGCACTCGCCGTCCCCCGGTTGCAAACCTGAGCGACACCGAGATTAATGAGCAACATCGAACCTGATATCACTGCCGTACCCCCGGCGGACTTCGTCCATCTCCACGTCCATACACACTACAGCCTCCTGGACGGCGCCATACGTCTGCATGACCTGATGCGGACCAGCAGGGAGTTCGGCATGGACACCGTGACCATCACCGATCACGGCGCCATGTACGGCTGCCTTGAATTCTATCTCAAGGCCCGGGATGCCGGCTTGAAACCGATCATCGGCTGCGAATTCTACGTCACCACCGGCAGCCGCCACGAGAAGAACAGCCGGAACAAGGAGATGCGTCACCTGGTGCTGCTGGCCATGAACCATCAGGGATACCGCAACCTGCTGCGGTTAGCTTCCATTGCCCAGACCGAGGGCTTCTACTACAAGCCCCGGATCGACTGGGAGGTCTTGGGCCGCTTCAACGAGGGGCTGATCGCCCTGACCGCCTGCCTGCAGGGCCCCATCGCCTACTGCCTGAAAGGCCAAGACCGCCAGGGCGCCCTGGCCGAGGCCCGCCGGTTGCAGGAAATTTTCGGGGACCGGCTCTACCTGGAGCTCCAGGAAAACGGTATCCCCGAACAGACCCTGGTCAATCGGGGGCTGGTGGAAATCGCCAAGGAAACCGGGATCCCCCTGGTGGCCACCAACGACTGCCATTATCTGACCCGTGAGCAGAGCAAGGCCCATGAGGTGCTACTCTGCATCCAGACCGGTCGGACTATCAACGATCCCGGCCGCTTCCACTTCGAGTCCGATCAGCTTTACTTTAAGTCGCCGCGGGAGATGAAGGATTCCTTCTCCTGGTGCCCGGAGGCCATCGCCAACACGGTCAAGGTGGCAGCCCGCTGCAACGTAGAGCTGGAACTGGGCAAACCATACTTCCCGGCCTTTCCGATTCCCGAGGGCGAAACCCTGGACAGCCTTTTCGAGCGGGAAGCCCGCTCCGGGCTAGAAAAACGGCTATGCAAACTGAAAAAACAAGCCGGCTTCAGCGCCGAGCAGGAACAGGTTTACCGCGACCGGTTGGAAATGGAGATCGAGGTCATCAAGAAGATGGGTTTTCCCGGTTACTTCCTGATCGTCGCCGACTTCATCAACTGGGCCAAGGACCACCAAATTCCGGTGGGGCCTGGCCGCGGTTCCGGGGCCGGCAGTCTGGTAGCCTATTCCATGCAGATCACCGATCTCGATCCCCTGCCCTACGGCCTGATCTTCGAACGCTTTTTGAACATCGAGCGGGTCTCGCTGCCCGACTTCGACGTTGATTTCTGCCAGGAACGGCGGGGCGAGGTAATCGAGTACGTCCAGAAGAAATACAACTCCGGCAAAGCCGATCCGGGCGACGAACATGTGGCCCAGATTATCACCTACGGTTCGATGAAGGCCCGCGGGGTCATCCGCGACGTGGGACGCGCCTTGGGGCTACCCTTCGGCGAGGTCGACCGGATCGCCAAACTGGTCCCTGACCAGTTGAAGATCACCATCAAGGATGCCCTGCAACAGGAACCGCGCCTCAAGGACGCCGTCAAGCACGACCCTGAGGTGGCCAGGCTGATCGAGATCTGCCTGGCCTTGGAGGGCATGCCTCGCCACACCTCGACCCACGCCGCCGGGGTGGTGGTCTCTCCTCGCCCCATGTACGAATACCTGCCACTGGCTCGGGGCTCCAAGGACGAGGTGCTGACCCAGTACGACATGTTCCATACCGAAAAAACCGGGCTGATCAAGTTCGATTTCCTGGGCTTAAAGACCCTGACCGTCATCGAAAGGGCCCTGAGGCTGATCGAGCAGGCCATCGGCAAACGGGTAGACATCAGCGAGATCCCCTTGGACGATCCGCCCACCTACGACCTGCTCTGCCGGGGCGACGCCCTCGGGGTCTTCCAGCTGGAAAGCAGCGGCATGCGCACCCTGCTGACCGACATGAAGCCGGAACTGTTCACCGACCTGATCGCCCTGGTCGCCCTCTACCGCCCGGGACCGCTGGAAAGCGGCATGGTCAAGGACTTCGTCAACACCAAGCACGGCCGGATGGTGGCCAAATATCCCCTGCCGCAGCTGGAACCGATCTTGAAGGAAACTTACGGGGTCATTGTCTACCAGGAACAGGTGATGAAGATCGCCAACGTCCTGGCCAGCTACTCGCTGGGTGACGCCGACATGCTGCGGCGAGCCATGGGCAAGAAGAAGCCCGAGGTGATGGCCAAGGAGAAAGGCCGCTTCCTGGCCGGCTGCGAGAAGAACAACATCCCCATGGACAAGGCCGAATACATCTTCGACCTGATGGCCAAGTTCGCCGGCTACGGCTTCAACAAGTCGCACTCTGCCGCCTACGCCCTGATTGCTTACCAGACCGCCTGGCTCAAGACCCACTATCCGGCCCAGTTCATGGCCGCGCTCTTATCGTGCGACATGAACAACACCGACAAGGTGGTGCTCTACATCTCCGAATGCCGCGACCACGACATCGAGGTGCTGCCGCCGGACATCAACGAGAGCTTCCGCGACTTCACGGTCATCGACGAGCGCATCCGTTTCGGGCTGGCGGCGGTGAAAAACGTCGGCGACTCGGCCCTGGATTCGATCCTGGAGGAGCGGGAGAGCGGCGGGCCCTATCTGTCCCTGGAGGATTTCTGCAACCGGGTCGATTCCCGGCGCGTCAACCGGCGGGTAATCGAAAGCCTGATCAAGGCCGGGGCCTACGATTCCCTGGGGGCCAAACGCTCGCAGCTCTTCGCCATTCTCGATCTGGCCCTCGAACAGGCCCAGGCCGCCCAGCGCGACCGGCTCAGCGGCCAGAAGTCGCTGTTCGGGATGCTGCCCCAGGCCGAAGTTGCCCAGGCCAGCGCCATCAAGCTGCCGGAAATCCCGGAATGGCCTGAGAAGGAGCGCTTGACGCTGGAGAAGGAGACTGTAGGCTTCTACCTCACCGGTCACCCGCTGGACAGCCACCGACAGGAATTGAAGATGGTGACCACTTCGATTCTGGCCGACCTGGGTGAATTCGACGGCCAGGCAGTGCGGGTCGGCGGACTGGTCAAGACCAAAAAGGAGATCAAGAGCAAGAACGGCGACCGGATGGCCTTCGTCACCCTGGAGGACATCTCCGGTTCCGCCGAGGTGGTGATCTTCCCCAAGACCTTCGCCGACTGCGCCTCGTATTTAGACGACGATCAACCTCTGGTGATCCAGGGCAAGGCCGAGAGCGACGAGCAGACCGGCAAGATCATCGCCGACGAGGTGGTTACCCTGGACGAGGCGCGCCAGCGATATACCGACCGGGTCCTGATCTACTTGAAAAGCGACCAGGTCAGCCGTCGCCGCATCGAGGACCTGAAAAAGCTGATCCTGCAGAACCACGGCCCCTGTCCGGTCCACCTGACCATGCATTTCGACAACCGGGGCGAAGTCGACATCGAAGTCCCCGGCGACTTCACGGTGATGCCCTCCACCGGTTTCGCTACGGCGGTGGCCGAGAAGCTAGGTTATGAAGCGGTCAATTTCCTCGCCAAAGCCCCGCAGCTCCAGGAACGGAAGCCCAAGAAGTGGCAGCGGAACGGGGATTGACTGCTGAACCGGGTGAATTCGCAGTGACCTGAAAAATCGCAGCGTCCTCCAATACACCGGCTCCTTCCGCCATGCCGGCGTATCCTCCTATCCTGACCCGGCCCAAATTTCCTTTGACAGCCCACCTGTCAATCCCATTAAAATTGAATCAACAGGCCATGCCTGGTCCGGACCATGAGCGGTCGCGCCGATGCGGCCAGCTCTCATGCCTGACCGGCAAGGCGACCCCTTTTGCCACTCATGACAAGGTTGGCCTATGGCTTTACCAGGTTGGCTGTACCGGTATCCCGCTCTTCTCCCGCACTTGAAGCAGAAGCTTCTCGCCCTCGCCGCGGCCCTTTTGCTCCTGGGCCCGGCAACCGCCTGCGCACCCACGCCCAGCCTGTCCCCGGCCGACTCGGCTACCCTGGAGAACTCCGGTTATGGTTTCATCCGTGACGGCGTCTCGTCCCGCGATGAAATTACGACCCGTATCGGCCTGCCGGTCTACGAGTTCGAACACCGGAGGATTCTCATTTACCGCTGCCATAACAGCGACAACCTGGTTTCGCTTTACTCCGTCGGTCCGGTCGATCCGTACAATCCCAGGGAGATGCCATCCCCGCACCCTGAACTGTGCAGCGTTGTGCTGGTGTTCGATTCGAACGGCATCTTGGCAAAGCACAGCCTGGTCATCTCTAAATGAACCCGCATTCCGCCATGCCAATACCCCGTATTATCAACAAGATTGACTCTCCGGAGGCCAAGTCGCCGCCTGGGAAAAACCGGCCCAATCGGCTTCGCATCCTCCTGCTGTTTCTCATTGCCGCATACCTTTCCGGCTGCGCCATCATCCCGATCATCACGACAGAGCAGGGCCTCAGATCCGGACGTGGACAGATCCTCGAGTCCGACCTGGCTGCATTCGAAATCGGCAAGACCACCAGGGAGGAAGTGCTCTTCAAGTTCGGCGAACCCAGCCTGGTCCTGAACGACCAGAAACTGATCGTGTACAGGTGGGCGGTATCGAAAGGGGGAGCGATCTTCGTCGCAGTGGCTCCGGGCGCTGGGATGGCTGCCACCGCCGGTCCCATCGACAGGTATTACCTGGTCCGAATCGAATTCAACGAGAATGGTCGACTGTTGCGATTCGATCGCAGCAGCAGCATCTGGTCCGAGATGGATAAAAAGATCAACGAGTGGATCCCCTCGGAAGACAAAAAATACACACGCACGATGCGCATATTGATCAGTCCGGCGCCCACCCTTTCCGCCCTGCAGCAGGATGCCGACGCCCCCTGCCTGGGGGTGAAAATCCGAGTGGAAGATTTTGCCGATCTGCGTCCTGACCTGGAGGCGGGCTCCCCCATTGGAAAGGTGAAGCCGGCCTGGCTTAAAGAAGGTGTCGATGTCTGCACGCGCCAGCAGCCCAGCGAAGTCGTCCGGGACTCGGTCATGACCCAACTGCAGGCCATGGGAGCGGAGATAACCGATCAGGGACCCGAGGTCGTCGTCAGCGGAGCGGTCAGGACTTTCGCCATCAAGACCACGAACAACAGGCCCGGCTGGTATAACCTTTTCGGCTCGGTGGAGTTCGATCTCACGGCCAGACACGTGACGGCTGCCGACGCCGGCGTGACAAGGCACTACAAAATCGCCTGCCGGCGGCATTCAATGTCACCATTCAGCGAAGAAAAATTTACCGCGGTCTTGGGCGATTGCATGAAAGATTACCAGAGACAAACGGACCTCGATATCGACCTCATCTGGGAGATCAATTCCGGCTTCGTCCCCGGGGCGGGAGGAGAAAGCCCATGACCATGGACCGGGCCAAACTCACTTCCCGGAATGAACGCTCGATCGGCTTACCGCTCAAACTGGCCGTCTGCCTTCTCTTAGCGATCCTGGCCGGCGCCTGCGGCTCGCGGAACCGGCAACCGGAGGATCCACACCGGCCCGGACCGATTACGGGAAGGTTTTTGTGGGAGAATAACACGGAAAACATAAAGAAAATCAAGCCCGGCATGACCCGCGAGGAAGTCGACACCAATATGGGCCATTTCCGTATTCGGGAACACGACGGCTACGACGACAGCCCGGCCAGAATCGACCTTGTGCAAAAGGACGGTGACAGCTACGAAATTCTCTATTACGAACTCAGGCGCCGGGGCAGTCCGACCCCGATCATCTTGAAAAACAACGCGGTAATCGGCTGGGGGTGGCAAGCCCTGCGGGACGCCTTCCCGCCCCCGATGCCATAAGAGGTGCCGGGCGACTTCACCGTCCCGCCCTCCATCGGCTTGGCTAGGGCGGTGGCCGAGAAGCCGGGCTACGAGGCCGGTCACCGACCGGAGCAAAGCCCCGCAATTGCAGTGAGGAAACCCAAACGGTGGCAGAAGAACGGAGAATAGCAAGGAAAGGGTCAAGGCCAAGACGCAGGTAGGGATAAAAATGTAATCCCTGCCTTATCGGATTGCATAAGCGCAGTGGTTCGGCAGTCTACCACGACCCGCGACTCAATTTTTTACATATTGTATTTTATAACTTCTTCTTACGGCTTTGTTGTTTACCAGGTCTTCGGCAATCCCGATGATGGTATAGACGCCCTCCGGGTCCGACTTTTCCAGTACGATATTCAAAGCAGGTTCGGCCATGATGAAGGAAAGCTTTTTAGGGGCCTTTCCCGAGACTTTCGAGTAATTGCGCTCGTTGAATACCACTTTGCCGTTTGGATCGAGAAAGGCGAATGAAACCGAGGTGGAAATGTTGCCGTATTGGTCTGGAGTGAAACCGGTCACTAAAAATGAGGTGACCACCGGTTGCTCAGGTTTGGCAACATCCAAACGTTTCAGCTCATCACCTTGGCTTGATGGGGTATTCAACCATTCCTGCAGATACCCAGGTGAATCAGAAGTTACTATCCACAGATTTAGATCGCCGGCCGGTTTTGGTTTCGGCCCAGGGATGTTTCCCGCCTTGGCAATTGAGAAAAGAGCCAGAGTAATTGTTACGACTGAAAGCGCTTTGAACAGATTCATTTTTTGCCCCCTCTTGCAGCAAAATAATGATAGTTAACTGCACCTGCCAAAGGCATTAAACCACACCCGCCCCTGAACTATCAAGCAACTGGATGTTTTCCCAACCGTTTCCTCGAGCGGTGGCCGGCAGACCCGGCCCGGAATCGTCATCGGGACCGTTCCCACTCTTAAAGGTGGGAAACTTATGGGGCCTGCCTCTTCTTTTTTCTAAATTCCCCCTTCTATCTTCAAATTATCCGAACGGTCATTCTTGATCCGGTACTTCTTGAGGATCTCAGTATTCTGTTTTTCGGCTTCACGTCGGTCCAGAACCACCGAGGCGCCCCAACGGTCGGCGAAAGAAACAAAAGGCCGATCCTTATCCTCTTCGATGATCCGAATCAAGTCTTTGAGATTATTTATTTTTTTACCGTCCACCTCGACGATCCGGTAATCTCCGGAGTTATGGTAACCCCGGTTGACGTCGGCCGGCAGGACTCGGGTGAGGACGACGATCTCCTCGCCAACCCTGGTCAGCTGGTCAAACTGGAAACTGGCCACCAGATTCTTGG
>Ga0055477_10000243_pt1 | contig 14009 bp, 10 predicted proteins | sample Muzzi_PWA_D2_FD_57683 | JGI IMG/M metagenome (GOLD analysis project Ga0055477, IMG submission 57683) | Wetland microbial communities from San Francisco Bay, California, USA, that impact long-term carbon sequestration - Muzzi_PWA_D2 | ecosystem: Environmental > Aquatic > Marine > Wetlands ... | reverse complement strand
GTGAGGGATACGGCATTATCGGTATGGTAGATGTGACAATGTCTATCTTAATGATCCTGGTGGGTTATGGAACAACAATTGCCATGACTCGGATATATTTTCAGAGGGATACGGTTGAAAAGAAAAATATCTATGTCTCGACCAATATTCAGGTAATGTTTTTCGTATCATTTATTGTCTGTATTCCCGTATTCTTGTTTCATGAACAAATCGCTGAAATTGCGTTTGGAAAGAGTGGTTTTGGAATCTACATTACACTTGCCGTCTTGACTTTTTTTCTTGATATTACCGGTGCCAATGCTGCAAATTATATTGTCATAAGAGAACAGTCTTTACTGTTTTCCTTTTTGTCATTAACCAGACTTGTTATTGGCTTTTCATTAAATATTTATCTGATTGTTTATCTTCGGTTGGGCGTGCTCGGGTATTTTTATTCAGGTCTTGCTACTGCAATATTCTCAACGCTCATCGCACATGGTTATGCATTTAAGAAAGTCGGTCTTCATTTTAATCTTGAAGATGCTAAAGAGATCTTCAAATTCAGCTTACCGCTGATGCCGGGGTATCTGGCCATGTTTGTCAGGACAAATGCGGCAAGAATTATATTGAGATCCAACTTAGGGCTCACCCAACTTGGGGCATATGAAATGCTCTTTAAGTTTGCTACGCTGATAGGAATATTTATTACTGAGCCTTTCGGAAAAACCTGGGGAGTGAAACGGTTACAAATTTGCGAAGAAGCTGGAGGGGCTGCTACGATCGCTCGGGTGTTTACCCTGCAAATGGCCCTGATGTTATTTGTAGGTCTGATATTATCCCTCGAAATTCCGCTTATTTTAAAAATACTGACTCCAGAAGAATTTTGGCTTAGCGGCAATATTGCATTTTTGGCTGTTATATCGAGGATTTGTGCCGCAGCCTATATGCATTTCCAGTTTCCGATTGAATATGCCAAGGCAACGTTTCAAATTTCTATGGTGCAAATTTTTAGTGCCATTGTCAGTGTCCCAACCTATTGGATATTTATACGATATTTCCATTTTGGTGGGGCAATAGCTGCATCCTCGGTGATTGCATTAATTCAGATTGGCATGGCTTATAAAATTGGAAGAAGGCATTATACAATTCCATTTGAATGGTTGAATATAGTCAAACTTATTGTGATCACAACCATATTGTTTGAAGGCATAAATCAAATTGATTTATCTTCTGGACAGATGAAAATGTGGTTTGATGCCACCTTGAGTCAACCTGTATTGATTTTTCTTAAGATGGTTCATCTGGATACTGTTAAAAATGGTAAACTTTTGCTCTATGTCGGCAACAATATTCCTATAATATCTGAGGGTATTGTGAAATGCATCGTCTCTTTCGCATTTATCATGTTCCTACCGTTGATTGGGACGAATCTGACCTCTCTTAAGAAAATTATTATCAAAAATATCTTTAGACGGTTCAGGTCAAAGCCAGCAAAATTGACCGTCATTTGAAATAATTGAGAGACTCTATGGAATTTTCGATGAATAAGGTTGCCAATAGTTTGTTACGAATTTTACCATTTAATTTAACCAAATTATTTCTTAAGTATACCAGCAGCAGGTTATATAAAATAGCCTATGCAAGCCTGAAGAACCGGGATGTTACCATCATTGATGGCATTGGTTCCGGTTTGAGATTTAATGTCGGCAATGCAAGTCCGGATTACGCCTTGGGTGCTAATGAACTCCCAGTTCAGATAGCATTCAAAGATTTTGTTAAGTGCGGAGATGTACTATATGACGTTGGTGCAAACATCGGTTTTTTTACGGTAATTGCCTCGAAGATAGTTGAAAAAAGTGGGCATGTATATGCGTTTGAGCCTGTAGAAGAGAACGTAAACACAATTATAAAAAATATAAATCTGAATAAATTTTCCAATATAACAGTAATAGGAAAGGCTATATCAAAGTTTGTAGGCAAAGGTGAGTTGCATCTAACGGAACATCCTGGTGGGCACACATTATCTTCAGTCGGTATGCCGCATAATGCGGTCGATACTGTTACAATCGACATTGATACTATTGATAATTTAATTGAGAATAAAAAAATTGATCCCCCTGATATAGTAAAAATAGATGTTGAGGGTGCTGAGATTGATGTTTTACAAGGTATGAAAAGAACTTTAGGAGAATTTCATCCAACCATAATATATGAAATAGATGATAGAGATCTTAATAAACTAGAGAATAAGCAAAAGGAAATTCAAGAATATCTCTATGGCTTTGGATATAAGATCCAGGATCTTGAAGAATCATACAAAGGTATTCCTTGTTTTGTAAGACATGCGGTAGCTCTCTATAACGCAGTTTAACTGCTGGTATGTAATGTGATTATAATAACTGGTTTTGCAATAACTGGCTCTGGCTGATAAAACTTTGATATGTAAAGTGGAAGTATCCATTTGTGGCAACGAAGAGGGTGTATATTTCTATGCCTTTTGGGTAGTTTTAACGATGCCATCAAGCTTGCATAACATTCATTCTGTTCTCTTATAAGATGCGCTTCAAATAAGGTATTTAAATTTCTCAATCTAAGAAGGAGGTTTTTATGAAAGTGGGTATTCTCGCAGGTGGGTTTGGAACAAGGCTCGCGGAAGAGACAGAGATTAGGCCAAAGCCTCTCGTGGAAATCGGAGGCAAGCCTATTTTATGGCACATCATGAAAATTTATTCACATTACGGCTATAAGGATTTTGTTATAGCTTTAGGATATAAGGGTGAAATGATAAAAAAATATTTCATGGAGTACAGTTTGCTTCAGGGGAATTTGAAGGTAGACATGAAATCGGGTGTGGTTAAGAGATATCATAAAGATGACAGTTTGGATTGGACCGTCGAATTGATCGAAACCGGTGCAAAATCTCAGACAGGTGGACGAATAAAGCGACTTGCGCCCCATTTGGGAGATGAAACGTGTATGTTGACATGGGGTGATGGTGTTGCAGATATAAACTTGCACGAACTTTTAGCCTTCCACAAGTCCCACGGTAAACTCGCAACCCTGACTACTGTGCGCCCTTCTGCGCGATATGGTCATTTGGAGTTTGATGGTGACAGGGTAAAAGAGTTTTCTGAGAAGCCACAAACCGGTGAAGGGTGGGTTAACGGTGCATATTTTGTGTTCGAACCTGGAGTGTTTGATTATATCGACGGAGATTTAACTCAATTTGAAAAGGAACCTTTGGAGAATCTCGCAAAAGATGGCGAGTTGATGGCCTATAGGCATACTTCTTTCTGGCAGTGTATGGATACTATTCGAGAGAAATATAAGTTAGAACAATATTGGGATTCCGGGGAAGCACCTTGGAAAATGTGGAGGTAGGAAATGAAAGTATTGGTAACAGGTTCTCAAGGTTATATCGGCACTGTTCTGGTTCCAATGTTGATTAAGAGCGGGCATGATGTTTCAGGCTTAGATAGTGATTTGTATGAGAAGTGCACATTTTCCGGTGTAATTCCTGATATAAACGTTATTAGAAAGGATGTCCGGGATGTTGTGAAGGAGGATATTGAAGGATTTGAGGCTATTATACATCTCGCAGGATTATCAAACGACCCTCTTGGAGATTACCGCCCAAGTCTTACTGAGGATATTAATGAAAAAGGCTCTATTGATTTGGCAAAAATAGCAAAATCAGTAGGTGTAAGTCGTTTTCTTTTTGCATCATCATGCAGCAATTATGGAGCATCAGGTAACAATTTTTTAACAGAAGAAGCGCCTTTTAATCCTGTAACACCATATGGCGTCTCTAAAGTTCGTGTGGAAGAGGCTCTGTCAGGAATCGCTGATAAAAACTTTAGTCCTACTTTTGTTCGTGCATCGACCGCGTACGGCTATTCACCCCGTTTGCGTTTTGATCTTGTCACCAACAACCTGACCGCATGGGCATTTACTACTGGACAGGTTTATTTGAAAAGTGATGGTAGTCCCTGGCGGCCAATTGTTCATGTTGAGGATATAGCTCGAGCATACATAGCGTTGCTGCATACTCCACGTGAAGATATTCATAAAGAGTCGTTTAACATAGGAACAACCACCGAAAACTATCAGGTGAGGGAAATAGCTGAAATTGTAAAAGACGTGGTGCCTGGCTGTAAAATCGAATTTGCTCCAGGAGCAGCGCCTGACATACGGAACTATCGGGTTGATTGCAATAAGCTGGCGAGAAAAATACATGAATTCAAACCTCAGTGGACAGCTAGAAGAGGTGTGGAACAATTGTATGAAGAGTATAAAAAAATTGGATTATCGCTCGACGATTTCGAAGGACCAAAATTTAAGAGGATAGCTCATATTAAAGAATTGCTTGGCAATGGGAAACTTGACGAAAGTTTGCGTCGTAAAGAATAGCTTGTATTCATATATAATGAGGGGAAAATGAAAAAAACGGATACGTGTTGTCGATCTTGTGGAAAAAGCAACATGACAATATTTTTGGACCTGGGGCACCTGCCTATTGCAGACAGGTTGTTAAATGACGAACGCCTAAAACAAACCGAACCTCGTTTTCCGTTAGAGGTCGCGTTTTGCCCCGATTGCAGTCTGGTTCAAATTCTAGAAACAGTACCGCCGGAGATACTGTTTGGCGATGATTACCCATATTACTCGTCATTTATTCCTGCGTTATTAAAGCATGCGAAGGACAACGTCACTGATCTTATAACAAATCGTAATCTTGATAAGAACAGTCTGGTAGTCGAACTGGCAAGCAATGATGGCTATCTTTTGAAAAATTATGTCGATGCAGAGATACCCGTTCTGGGAATTGATCCGGCCGATGGGCCTGCAAAAACCGCCCAAAATAATGGTGTGCCAACCATAAACAATTTTTTTACCAAGGAATTGGCATTACAGTTACGCGAAGAAGGGCGATCGGCTGATATAATCCACGCAAATAACGTGCTTGCACATGTCGCAGACACGAATGGTTTTGTTGCAGGCATAAAAATATTGTTGAAAGAAAATGGTGTTGTGGTGATCGAAGCACCATATGTCAAGGACCTTATTGATCATTGTGAATTCGACACTATTTATCACCAACATCTGTGTTATTTCTCCGTTACAGCAGTAGATAAACTATTTCGACAGCATTCCCTCTTCCTCAATGAGGTTAGGTGGTTTCCAATTCACGGTGGATCATTGAGATACTATCTCAGTCACAATGAAAATGTTGGGGAATCTGTCCAATCATTTTTACACAAAGAAAAGGCAGAGAAGCTTGATCAACTCGAATACTATACAAACTTTGCCGAAAAGGTTAAGGACGTAAAGGCCTCTTTGTTGAATCTATTGATATCGCTGAAGAAACAAGGAAAGAGTATAGCAGCATATGGAGCGGCGGCTAAGGGAACAACTCTAATTAATTATGTGGATATCGACAAGGAAATCATCAAATTTGTAGCCGATAGAAATGTTCACAAGCAAGGCCTCTACATGACTGGAAAACACTGGCCTATTTGCGAAGCAGAAAAATTAATTGAAGAAATGCCCGACTATGTTCTTTTGTTGGCCTGGAATTTTGCAGATGAAATAATGAGTCAGCAGGAAGAGTATTGTAAAAATGGTGGAAAGTTCATAATTCCAATTCCGGAACCAAAAATTGTTGAATGCGGTAGTAATATCAAATAATTCGACTTAGGAAGCAAAATGGAAAATGCATCATTGAAAGAAAATGATCTATCTGGGGCACAAACTAGTTGCCCAAGTTGCCTTGCCCGCGGGATGACTGTCTTTCACCAGTTGGAACAAGTGCCAGTACATGATGTGATGAATATTAAAACACAAAAGGAGGCAATAGATTTCCCAAAGGGAGATATTTCGCTCGGATTTTGTTCTCATTGCGGCTTTGTATCGAATCTTGATTTTGATCCGGATTTAATTGGCTACTCGTCCGACTGTGAAGAAACACAAGGGTGCTCGGCAACATTTAGAGAATATTTAACAAATACTGCAGAAAACCTGATCGATAAATATGACTTGCATAACAAGCAAATCATCGAAATAGGATGCGGGAAAGGTGAATTTTTACATCTGATCTGTAAACTGGGTAATAATTATGGCTTGGGCATCGATCCTGCGTATGTGCCTGAAAGAGATCAAGAGGCAAATCCTGATGTTCGTTTTATAAAAGAGTATTACTCAGAGAAATATGCAGATTTTAAGGGGGACGTAATTTGTTGCAGGATGACTCTTGAGCATATCAGTGATACCTATCAGTTTGTGAGTATGGTAAGGCGGGCAATTGGAGATAAAGAAAACACCATTGTTTTTTTTCAAGTGCCCAATGCTATCCGTATTTTAAGAGAGAATGCTTTTGAGGACATTTATTACGAACATTGCTCGTACTTCAGTCCTGGAGCCTTGGCGAGATTGTTTCGCAAATGTAACTTCGAAGTCATCGACCTCCAATTGGTGTACAACGATCAGTACATTTCTCTTGAGGCGAAGCCAATTTCTAGTGAGATAGCAGGTGGGCAGACTCACCCGCTTGAGGATAGCCTTGAAAATATGCACAGCTATGTGGCTGAATTTCAACGGAACTATGTAACCATTATTGAGCCGTGGATGAAAATCATCCAGACCGGTAAAAAAATTGTTTTATGGGGATCGGGATCTAAGGGGGTCGCATTTCTAACACGGCTCAATATTTACGATGAAATTCAATATGTCGTGGATATTAACCCACACCGCCAGGGCACTTATATGGCCGGAACAGGACAACTTGTTGTGTCTCCAGAGTTTCTAAAGGATTATCAGCCAGATATTATAATAATTATGAATCCCGTTTATTTGGATGAAATTAAGCGGGATGTCATAAATATGGGACTAAATCCAGATATCATGGCATTAGGTAGTGCTGACTCAAATCATTCACAAAAATAGTCGCGCAAAAACACTATGCGAAAACGGAATCATGTATATTGCGACACCAATAGCAGTAGATTGCTGATATAATATTAGAAACTTGTTGATGTAGTGGACAGGTGTGTGACTATTTTTCTTGTTATATCCATCCCGCTTATTCAATAATAACATTTTGTGATTCACAATAGAGATGGAAAAAATGATGACCACTGACAAAACGTTTTCTAAAAGAAATACATGTTCTGTATGCAACTCACCAGATTTAATTCCCGTAATAGAAATTTTAAATGTGCCAATATTTTGCAATCAACTGTTTGTTGAGTATGGAGACGCAATTAAGATTCCAAGGGGAACGATTAATCTAAGTTTTTGTCAAGAATGTGGGCACGTTTTCAATACTGCATTTAATGCTGAATTGATGAACTACAATCAGAAATATGAAAATTCATTGCATTTTTCAGCACGTTTCCAGGACTACGCCGAGTCTTTAGCACGAGAACTCATTAAAAAATACGATCTCAATGCAAAAAACATAGTCGAAATCGGTTGTGGCAAAGGTGACTTCTTAGATATGCTTTGTCAATATGGGGATAATGTTGGCTTTGGTTTCGACCCAAGCTTTGAGGTTGAAAGATTTGAAGAAAGGGATGATTCCCGGTTTCAGGTAATACAAGATCTATACTCTGAAAAGTATGCAAATTATAAAGCGGATTTACTGTGCTGCCGGCATGTACTTGAGCATATAGAAGATCCTCGGAAATTTCTTTTATCTATCCGAGAGACCATTGGTAAAAATCTCGACACTACTGTTTTTTTTGAAGTCCCAAATGTAATGTTTACTTTGAAAGACCTCGGTATTTGGGATCTGATTTATGAGCACTGTGGTTATTTCAGCAAGGCTTCTATTGCACAATTATTTCGATCCTGCGGGTTTGATATCCTTGCTTTGTCTGATGCTTTTGGTGGACAGTTTGAGTGTATTGAGGCAAAACCTAGAGATCTGGAACAATCTGAAGGAGAAAATGATTTCTCAAAGACTATAGCTGAAATGCACCAATATGTTACTACATTTTCCGATACATTCTCTAGAAAGACAAATGAATGGCGGAACAGGATCAATGAAATGGTGTCTGAAAACAAAAAGATAGTGGTATGGGGTGCTGGCTCAAAAGGGGTTACGTTCTTGAATATATTGGAGATGTCAGGTCAGATTCCATATATCGTTGATATAAATCCGCATAAGCAAGGTATGTACGTCCCCGGTACCGGACAAAAAATTGTTTCCCCTGAATTCCTCCAAGAGTTCAAACCCGACGTTATTGTTGTCATGAACCCTGTTTATGTCGATGAAATTACAGAAAATACAAAACTCTTGCAAATTCCTTGTTCTGTAGTTGCAGTTTAATAAAATCCGGTAAACATTGATAATTGCAGAAACTGTTTTTTGATAGCTGTTGATTGGTTAATGCTGCCTTTCCGGAAGCCTGAAACTCATCAGCCATATGATTTGACACCATATTGCATTACCCCAAAATTGTCTTGTTCCTGGGAAATCCGGATTAGTATCTGGAGTAGGTATGGCAAGGTAAAGTGTGGTGTTTCGGGAATAATATCTCAACCTACTGAAGCATGTTTGGCTAATTTCAAAAAGATCGATAATGACTAAAATTGTTTCTATCATCGTTCCGACTTATAACGCTGGTCAATTTATTGGTAGCGCATTAAAAAGTATTTTAAAACAGAAATATATAGATGAATGCCAGGTTCTTGTGATCGATGATGGATCAACCGATGATACAAGGGGTATTGTTTCCGGGTTCTCAAAAGACTTTCCTCAAGTCACATGTTTGTCAAATTTACATAAGAAAGGACCTTCTGGTGCGAGGAATACTGGAATTTTAATGGCTGAAGGAAAATATATTGCTTTTCTGGACGCTGACGATATCTGGCTTGATAATCATTTAAAAGAAGGTATCGACTTCCTTGAGAACTATGTGGATATTGATGTTGTTTTTTTTAATTTTAAGTTAGTGGATTTTACCACAAAAAAATACCTAAACGATTGGTTTTCTGAATGTAAATTTGAAGGTGAATTAGAAGTCAGGAATCTTAAAGATAATTTTAAGTTAATTTGTGGTGATCTCTTTGACATCTTACTGGATAAGTCTTGCCTGCATCTCCAAAGCATGATTGTCAGGAGATCGGCGATGAATGGAATCCTTTTCGATGAAGATATTAGAATATCTGAGGATAGGGATTTTGCGATCAAGTTGTTCTATGATTCTAAGGCTAAATTTGCATTCAAGAATATTCAAACGGTGGTTTATTATCGACATGAAAATAGCTTGACCAGTAATTCAATTGAAAATTCAATAGTTACAAATTTAGACCATATCAAATTGTTTTCAGGATATCTCAAGAGTTACCAGTTGGATCCTGGTAAGATCAATAAACTTGAGAATCTTTTATATGAAAGATATCTAGCTGGAAGTTATTGCTTTAGACTTTTAAATAATCACAGAAAAGCACTGGAACTATTAGGAGCGAGCTGTAAATACAGAATTTCTGTTTCGCAAGTAACGGAACTTATCAAAATTTTTATTTCCATGTTGCTTTGGAATATTTTTCCAAGAAAAGGAAAAAATAATCATTACTAGCAGTTCTGCCTTTGGAAACAGCAGAAAGTGAAAATTTATTTTCAATTCTAAAGTACTGTAATCTAACAATTGAGTGAGGAATGTTTCATGGCTAGGCGCGATGAATATTCTAAAATTAGAATTGCCTATCTTATTGATTCAATAACGTGTGATACGGCTGGCACTCAAAAGCAGTTGCTTGAGACGATTAAGCGTCTTGACCGCAATGTATTCGAGCCATGCCTCATTTGCCTTTGGAAGTCGGAATGGATGGAAGAAAATGATTTTTCATTTCCGTGTATCGTTTTGAATTATAATGGATTCATCAAGTTGAGTTTTCCTGGAGTCGTCAGACGGTTGGCCTCGATTATAAAAGAAAAAAAAATTGATATTATCCAAACATTTTTTGTTGATTCAATTTTTGTTGCGATGTTGGGAAAAATATTTTCACGTCGACGTATTGTCGCGTTATCAAGTCGGCGTGACATGGGGTTGGGTAGAACAAACGAACCGTGGTACCATGGTTTTTTATCTCTACTGTTGATCTTTGCTAATCATTATTTCACAGGCATTTTGACAAATAGTGAACAGATAAAAATTCATGTTGCAGAGAGAGAAAGAGCCGACTTAGAAAAAATAAAGGTTATTCGTAACGGCATTGAAGTTCCAGAAAACTCATCCGCCAAACCAGGATTATTTAAAAAGATGAACGGGGTCGTTCGGATAGGGTTAGTTGCAAGCTTGACACCGGTAAAGCGCCATGATGTTCTAATTAATGCAATTTATGAGCTGAAAAAAATTGGTCTTCACCATAAGTGCAGAGTTATTTTACTTGGAGAAGGCCCGGAATTTGATCGGTTGGAAAGATTAGTACTGAAATTTAACCTGCAAGAGATAATTTCTTTTGAAGGAGCTGTTAAAGATGTCACCTCCTATCTTTATAATCTTGATATTGGAGTACTATGTTCTGATAGAGAGGGGTTATCAAATGCCATAATGGAATATATGGCCTGCGGATTACCTGTGATAGCGAGTTCTGTAGGAGGAAATATTGAACTAGTGGATGAGACGAATGGAATTTGCTTCCCTCCTGGTGATCAGTTTGCTCTTGCTGCAAGTTTGAAGCGATTGATAGAAGACGAGCCACTGCGAAAGTCTCTAGGAGAAAGCTCCTTAAGGAAAATTATAAAATCATACTCCTGGGGAAAGACCATGGTCGAATTGGAGAATTATTACAAAGCAATTGTGGGTGGAAGGTTTTGAATTCAGCATTTTTCAGACGCAATATTTTTGAAACTGTATTTCAACTCAAGTCACGAAGCCCTCGATTGGCATACTGGAGGGACCTCGAGAAAACGCAATACCTTTCAACGCCGCAATTAAAAGAATTGCAGTGGAATAGGTTGAATGAGCTTTGGCACTATCTTTGGCAAAACAATGATTTTTACCGCCGGCGCTTTCTTGAGTCAGGTCTGCATGAAAGTGATTTGAGAAATATTCAAGATATCGGTAAGATTCCGATATTAAACAAGAAAGATATCCGTTTTAATGGCGATGCAATGATCTCCTCCGGGTATAAGCAATCAGATTTGCATCATTTCAAAACTGGAGGTTCCACGGGAAAAGCGCTTGATATTTATATTACAGAAGAATGCAGTGAGCTTCGAAATGCCTGCGCCCGACGTCATGATCGTTGGACCGGATGGGAACCGGGTGAGCCAATAGGCGCAGCTTGGGGAAATCCTAAAATTCCAAAAAAAATTAAGGAAAAGTTGCTTGACGCCTGTGTCCAGCCATATATCTATCTTGATACTATGTCTGTAACTGATGAGTCTGTTCGTCAATTTGCTGCGAGTTGGGCTAAAAAAAAGCCGACATTGCTCTTTGGCCACGCGCATTCACTCTTTCTTCTTGCGCGTAAGGTTCAAGAATTAGACATTACTGTAATCCGACCTATTGGGATCCTGTCAACTTCTATGATGCTGTTGCCTCATGAACGAGCAGTGATTGAACAAGTTTTTGGGAAAAAGGTTACCGATCGATATGGTTGTGAGGAGGTAAGCCTTATTGCATCCGAGTGTGATAAGCATGAAGGCATGCATATGAATATTGAGCACTTAGTGATTGAATTTATCAAAGCAGATGGTTCATACGCTGAACCAGGTGAGCCTGGCTTAATCGTAGTAACCGACTTGATGAACAAGGCTATGCCTTTTGTCAGATATAAAGTGGAGGATGTTGGTGTTCCACTTGGCGGTTCTTGCTCTTGCGGGAGGGGGTTACCGCTTATGGAGAAAATTGCCGGTAGAGTAGCTGATTTCCTCATCAAACGGGATGGAACTAAGGTTGCCGGTATCTCACTCATCGAAAATACGTTAACAAAAATCCCTGGTATTGATCAAATGCAGATAGTCCAGACCGATCTTGATAGGATGCAACTCAATATCGTTCCTGGCGAACAATATTGTAGTGCAAGCGAGGAAGAGCTGGTTTCTTACTTCGAAAATCTATTTGGGGATATACGCATTACGTTGAGAAAAGTTACAGAAATAAAACCTGAGAAATCAGGTAAATTCAGGTTTTCTATTTGTGATCTTAACTAATCCGAACGTTTTAAAAAGAAATAATATTATTTAGCTGCTTGCTAATAGTACATCGCGATAGGATGAATCGGCGGTAACAAATGACATTTGCTAAAGGCCTAGAACGGAAAAAATTTGTAGATATAGCTAAGGGAATTACTATTCTTTTAGTTGTTGTAGAACATAACGTCTACATTTATAAATACCATATATTGGCGCAGGTAATTATTCTATCGTTTCATATGCCGTTATTTTATTTTGTTTCCGGTCTTTTTTTCTCAAGAAATCAAAGTTTAGTTGAGCTAACTAAAAAGCGTTTCAATTCATTACTTAAGCCATATTTTTCATCCTGCCTTTTGTTTTTTATATTAAAATTAATTAAGGACCAAAAAATTGGTGACATCTCGTTATTTTTTAGGAATGTATTGTACGGTACTAACGGTTCATTGAGTTGGCCATATCAACAACTATGGTTTCTAACGAGCTTGTTTGTGACGGTTTTAGTGTGTAAGATATTATATATCGGTTTGAGTCGGTTCCAATTGATTTGGTTAAGATATTGCGTTCTTGTTGCTATTCTATCTTTATGGTATTTTTTTATAAAACAAACTAATATCTTTCCAAATAGTGGTTTGCCCTGGAATGTTGATCTTATCGGAATTACACTTTTTTTCTACGCGCTCGGTTCTGAGATGAATAAATGGCTTTTTCGCATCCGTAATATTCCAATATATTATATTATCGCGTCATTGTTAATTTTTGCTATTTTCCATTATTATTTCACGGTTTCATTAGTTGATCCACATGCCATCAATTTGGCTTTAAGAAAATATGATAATTTCTTTGTTAATTCTATCGAGGCGGTATCTGGAATTCTACTAACTATGTTTATGTCTATCGCTTTGGAAAAATGTTCAATGAAAATATCAGCGTTTTTCGTGTTTTTGGGACGTCGTTCTTTAACCATATTCGTTTTTCATCGTTTTTTTATGCCATATATTGAACATGCAGGTAAGGTAATTTTTATTGAGGATAGTTTTATATTATTTTTTTTCACAGTATTGTTAACAATTGGACTGACTATACTTACACATGAGAGCATTAGGAGGATTCCTGTCGCTAATTATCTTTTGATTAATCAGTTGCCGACGCGTTAAGATTTTATTTAATTTATTCCTTAATGGTAATAGTAATTTTTTTTGATTTTAAAATGTTATCTGCTTCTTTTTTACATTAAATTGTACATCAATCGGTAAACTTTTGAACTTTGGGTAATCGCAAATCTTTGCAAATTTTGCATATCGTAGGGTTTGTATTGTGGTGTAAACAAATAAGTGTATTTCCTTTCTATAGTCTTATAAAAGCATGTCTGGTTGTTTTTGTTAACGTCAGCTATAATAATAGTATATATAAAATACTAAAAAAATATTGGACATAAATCATATGGACAGGATATTTGCAAAAATAAGAACTAAGATATTTAGATTCTATAATAGATTAATGCAGAAGAATTCCAATATTGTATTTCGCAAAGTATTAAATACCCCACCAGTGCAATCTAATCCTTCATCAGATACTATACTTTATTCAGCTTTAAATCAGGTTAATTGCAACGCATATATCATCGCAGTTAAATCGTTTTTACGATTTTGTCCAGATGTTTCTGTAGTTGTCCAAAATGACGGTGATCTGGAAAAAGAATCGCTTGCCAACTTATCTTCCCACATAGAGGGAATCAGGATTTTTTCAAAAGAATCTATGTTTGCAATTATAGATGAAAAAATGTCTGATGATGTAAAGACGGTAATGCCACCAGTGGAAGAGTATAATTCCTATACTCCTGTACGTATATTATACTTGAAGTGTCTTAATGTTATAGCGCGATTCC
>Ga0055477_10000241_pt1 | contig 14032 bp, 7 predicted proteins | sample Muzzi_PWA_D2_FD_57683 | JGI IMG/M metagenome (GOLD analysis project Ga0055477, IMG submission 57683) | Wetland microbial communities from San Francisco Bay, California, USA, that impact long-term carbon sequestration - Muzzi_PWA_D2 | ecosystem: Environmental > Aquatic > Marine > Wetlands ... | reverse complement strand
TGGCGATGCCCACATTCAGGTATCACAGCCCCGGCAGCCATGCTACAAATTGGGGATCCGGTTCGGTGACCAAAAGATACTTAAGGATTTTATTAAGTCCGGATTTTCTGGCGCCTACGTCAGGGTGATAAAAGAAGGACTGGTAAAAAAGGGAGATACCCTGAAATTGATCATACGTTCCAGATCGGGTTTGCCGGTTTCAGAGATTTTCAGAATGCTATACGATAAAAGAACCGACCGGGACCAAATAGAAAATGCCATCTACGACGGGAACCTTTCCAATAGCGTCAAGCGGGAATTAGCCGGAAAACTAAATAGAATTACCTGACGCCTAAAAAGAAATTTTTCATCTTCTGCAGTATGGGAACGTTATTCTTTATGCCTGATTTTCTGATGAAGTTCACCAGGATCTCGGCAAAATCGGGGTTTCTCAGATAGCCAAACGACTTATGGGGATTTCTTTCCCCGTTGCTTACAAAATTATTTTCAACCAGAAAATCGATTGCCTGAATACCTCGGTCGTTAGTGGCATAGTCATCATTCAGTGTTTTATCAAATGCGATCTTATCATCGGCATCTGCAAAATTGTACCAGTGATTTACTATTCCCGGAGGAGCTTTTAGTTTTTGGTTTCCCGAAAGTTTGAAATTTTCGTCTTCGGCGATCTTCCCAATGATAAAAGGCAACCCCAATGGCGAACCCATGGTGATAAAAGTATCAATTTCAATATCGGGAAGCAGGAAAGTCAAAATATCATAAGCAATGATAGAACCCATGGAATGTGTGATCAACAGAATATCATCGGTGGCATATTTTTTTAAAACATCAATGGTCCTTTGTTTAATCAGGTCTCTCGCCCGGCAATATTTGCCTTTTTCTCCATCACAGTCTTTTGTAAAATATACGTCTACCTCATGAAAATACTTTTTAATGATAGAATCGGAGATGTAGGCATAGTTCAAAGAGAGGTCATTGTTCAAAAAATATTTATCCATATTCTTTTCCAGAAATTGAAATATTTTTTCCTTGACGGGATGCTTGTCCAGGGGGACCTCATTTGAAGCGGGAACATACCTTTCATCCAGGTATAATGGGTTTTCTTTATCCATAATTTCAGGATCGAGCGTTTTTTCGTTCAAAATATCTGCCCAGTACACCAATTCAAAATGTGGCAGGTCGAGAGTGGGGTCAATGGACTTCAAGCCTTCCATCATAGATTCCTGCCACCACCTTTCCAGCAATGCCTTTCCAGGTTTATTCCCCAATCCGTGGATGCCGATTATTATTTTTCCCATAGAACATAATTTTTAGGAAAACGGAAATGAACATAAGGTATTCATTAAAAAAATAGTATGTTAACCATGAATATTTTTTCATTATTACCTGTAACCGGGCAACTAACAAAAAAAGGCCCGGGGAATTCCCCGGACCTCGATCTACTAGTTTGTTTTTGTGATTTATCAGTTCTGCTTATTGAGCGGCTTCCGTATCGTTGTTTGCAATGGGCCATACTCCCGGAGATGGGAAGCTCACGCCTTTTGTATCACCTCTGCCTTCATCCTGATAAAAATAGTAGAGCGGCCAGCCTCTGAAGGTAAGCTGAGGTTCTCCAAATACATCGATCTCACCAAAATCATCGGGGTTCATTCCGCTGGGTAACTGATCGATCTCAACATAGAAGATCGGCCAGACAGCATTATGGCTGGCGTCTTCGTTAGTGAAGTTGTTGGTGTCTTTGGCGTCATTCGAGAAAATATAAATGGTTTTACCTTTGGAATCAGTGAAGAACTTAGTGACTTCATCGCCCTCTGAATAATCACTCTTATAGTTTTTGCCGTCACTTCCAACCAGTTGGGCATTAGCGATCATAAGACTAAAATTAGGGTTGGCAACATACCACACACCAAATACTCCGTCACCTGCCGTTTCACCGGCATCTTCGATTACGCCGTCGCCATCAGGGGCATAGTAGTACAAAGGCCATCCTTTATAAGTTGTTTGTTCTTCGTCTCCTTCGCCGATGGTTCCAAAATTGATGGGATTCAGTGAAGAGCCTTCCGGCAGGATCAGGTTTTCTGCATAGAATTTGGGCCAGGAATCCAGGCAACCGCCCGTGCAACTGCTGTTTCCATCCGCATCGTTGCTGAAGAAATACAAGGTAACGCCATCTCCATCAGTTAGTATGGTTCCCAGGGTGGCGTCTTCTGTTGTCATTACCGTTGGTGGAGGCTCAGGAGCCGCAGTCGTATTGGTATTGACAATCGGCCATACACCCGGAGTTGGAACGCTTACTCCCTTGGTGTCTCCGCGAGTTCCATCACTCCCAAAGTAATAAAGCGGCCAGCCTTTATAGGTCACCTGCGTTTCTCCGTAGACATCAATTATGCCGAAATCCGAGGCATTTAAAGTACTTGGCAGTGAATTAATATCTGTGTAGAAGATGGGCCAACTGCCGTTGTTGCTGAAATCTTCAGCCGTAAAGTTGTTTTGATCTTTAAAATCATTTTTAAAGAGGTACAGTGTATTGCCTTCCTGGTCGACAAAAAACTGGGTTTCACCGTCGCCTTCCTGGAAGTCGCTGGTGTAATTTTTACCGTCATTGCCTACCAGCTGTTCGTTGGCCAGCATTATTGAGTAATCCGGTTTTGCGGCGAACCAGATACTTCCAACGCCGTCGCCATTTACCTGGCCGGCGGCGTTATCACCTGCATAAAAGTACAGTGGCCAACCTTTGTAAGTGGATTGCTTTTTGCCGTCGTCACGCGTAATAGTTCCAAAGTCTGAATCGTTAAGCCCTGTTCCGGCATTGATAGTTTCCTCAAAAAAGATTGGCCAGTTAGTTAAGCACGAGCCATCGGGACAATTGCTTTCCCCGCTCACATCTTTGGTAAAAAAATACAGGGAAAATCCGTCGCTGTTTACCATGATGTTATTGGAGAGTTTAACATTTTCTTCCGAGTTGTTCCCTCCCGGATTTTCATCCTCCTGACATCCGGAGAAATTAAATATGAACACTGCTGTCAAACAGAAAGCAGTAAGCCATTGATAGTTTTTTCTTAGGGTCTTATACATAATCAAATTTTTTAATTGTTTTTTTTAATAGATCTTATCCGTATACGCGATTTACATGACCATACAATCGACTTTGGCGAATGGTTGCCTCGGGGGATTTTGTGAAGTAAAAATCAACGGTTAGCTAGTTTAAGATTGTCCTTTCAAAGACAGGTTCGTCCCGAACTATTATTCTTTATGGGTGTCAATTTTTAAAGTTGAGACGAATTTTAAATGGGACTCGTTTTTCTTGCGCGTTTGTATGCCCTAAAAATTCATAACAATGAAAATGACCACAATGAAATCTTTGCTTTTTATCTCGTCGATTGTGTCTCTTATCGTTCTGACGGCTCTCATAGACAATGTGACTACCCAAAAATATAAGACTCTCAAGCAAGAGTCAGGACCTTTTTTATTAAACCCTGACAATATAAATATCTCGGATTTTGGAAATGACGCCTCTGCAGCAGACATTCATTTGACCATTGATTTTCCACTTGACAATCTCTACTCGTTAACGGAAATCCGGTTAATTTTAGCTAAAGCAGCTTCTAAAATGAATACTGATTTGGCAATTTCACTCAATAGCAGTTGTTATACTTTTCTGAACATCTCGCCACACATCGATACGTGGTTATCCGGAGAAATGCGCGATTCTGACGGAGACCTGATAACTAATGAGGTGACTTATCGTGCTTATTTATTATTGCTGTCAAGCGATCCGCGAGTAAAACCTGCGTTGTCAAAGGCCTCCAATAAACTTACCTTAAAAGATGAGTTACTTGTAACGACAGTTGATTTTCCTTACCTGGCAGACGAAGATCTGGAAATGGACAGGGCAGGTAATATTTATATTAATGGAGGATCATTGAACAAATCAAAAATTTTCAAAATTGCTCCTGATGGTTCCAGTTCCATATTTAGTGACAAGCACAATCACCCGGTTGGGATAACAAGTGATAACGAGGGGAACATCTATGTGACCAACTATGAGAGCACAAACATCGATAAAATATTAACTGACGGACTAAGTAACGTTTTTGTGTCAGATGCAAAACTTGTCGGCGGTGGGGGCATTATTATTGACGACAAAGGCCGGTTGTTTAATACTTTTTATGCGAGCAGTACGATCTATGAGATATCTGAGGGAAAAGTAAAAGATTTTGTGACCAGCGATAAGTTTAACGGACCTGTGGGTTTGGCTTACGATCATGAAAGGGATAAAATTTATGTAGCCAGCTTTAATACCGGGAAGATCTTTCTCGTGGAAAGAGAAGGGTCAGTTGTGGAAATAGCTGATATTCCCGCTACCATTGGTCACTTGGCGTATTCAAATAATTTTATTTATGCAACGGGGTGGAAGGAGCACAAAGTATTTCAGGTTTCCTTATCGGGAAAGATTATCTGGGTTATCGGCACAGGAAATCAGGGCGATCAAGATGGTAATATTTCCATCGCTGAGTTTTCCCAACCAAACGGAATTTGTGTTTCGAATGATGGAAAATGTGTGTACGTAAGTCAGGGTAACGGAAAGATTCGAAAAATCATTCTCTAGAAAAAGCTTCTTTTTTTTTCGTGGTTCCTGAATCAAATAGGTTGGCTATAATTGGTTAGACTCAATTTTACTCAAAAAAGCAAAGATCATATTGTACCCGGTATTTTTTTTAAATATTTTCGGTAGATAAAAAGGGCTGATTCATGAATAATTTAAGTCTTTTAATTTCTATTTTATTGGGGATAGCTATTATTCAGGGATTATTCCTCGTTTTTATTTTGCTCTTTCTCAAAAAAGGGAACAAAAAGGCCAACTATATTGGAATTGCCCTTATTCTGACTATCACGTTGATCATCTTTCAGAATTTCCTCGGATTTAGCGGATATTATAAGTTGTTTCCTCATTTTATTTTTTTGTTTTATCCACTTAATGGCATACTTGGCCCACTGTTCTTTTTCTACATTGTTACCCTAATCGAGCCAGCCAGAAAATTCAAATGGGGCGATCTTTTTCACGTGATTGTGTTTTTGCTGCTGCTGCTTCAGCACAGAGAATTTATTTTTTCGAGTGCATCGGTCAAGATTCAAGTGGCCGATTATGTATATAATGCGGATTCTCAGCAGTCGATCAAAGATCTGATTAAATTTTTCTTTATCAAAGCGTACACACTTTCGTATCCTTTGGCGGCTGCTTATCTCGTCAGAAAGAAAATCGCTCATGTCAAGAACTACTCTTCCAATACCTCGATCGGATATCTCACGTGGCTTTCGTCTTTCAGTTTTGCTTTTGCCGTTTTCACAGGGCTGGTAATGATTGTGTCTGTTATTAACTACTTCTTCCATGGGGGTATAAATATGCTGGAAATATGGATACATCTGATCAATGCGTTGTTTATTCATTTTATGGTTTTTATGGCGGTCAGACAGCCGGAAAAGTTATGGTTTGTTTTTGAATCCAATGGTTTTATTAATAAAGAATCCAGGCCAAAATGGCCAATGGAAAAGCTCCTTGATTTGATGGAACTTGAAAGACCTTACTTAAATCCGGAATTAAAAATTCATGATGTTGCAGCCATGCTCGATGTTCCACCTTATTCATTATCTGCTCAGATTAACAAACAACTGGGGACAAATTTTTATGAATTTATAAATCAATATCGGGTGGAAGAATTCAAGAAAAGGGCAATCAGCGATAAATACAATCATTTGACGTTGCTCGCCATTGCCTATGATGTAGGTTTTAACAGCAAGGCATCTTTCAACCGGATCTTCAAAAAACATACTGGCCATACTCCATCCCGTTATTTAAATTTAGAAAGAAGTACCAACTTTTAAAATTGAGACGATTGTAAGGCGATCCATTCCTTTATTGCTCCCCTGATTTCGAAAATCCTGAATCATGGAAGAAGAATCTTTTAAAGTTTCTTAGTGTGCATTGCTCTGTCTAATAGTACTTATTGTACAAATTACAACAAGTGCAAAAATGAGTTAGGATAACTTTTGAGAAGATCAGCCTTTTCTGATCATATAACAGGAGTTTATAGAGATCAATAAATACAGATTTTTTTAATCAATTATAATTTAAACTATGATGTTATGAGTAAAAACTACTGTTTATTAAGAATTGCCCTGCTGATAATCTTAGTTGGGGTTGCTCCTCTGGTCCTGCGTGCGCAGGATCTGCTCGTAAGCGGAAAGGTCACGGAAAACGATTCCGGCGCCTCGATTCCGGGTGTTAACATAGTTGTGAAAGGAACGGGCCAGGGAACCGTTACCAACTATGAAGGAAATTATAGTATCAACGTTCCGGAAAATGCTATTTTGGTTTTTTCTTCGGTTGGCTATGTCACTGAAGAAATTCAGGTAAACAACCAGACAAAAATTGATGTATCATTGGTAACGGACATTACAGCGTTATCTGAAATAGTGGTGGTGGGTTACGGAACCCAAAAATCCGAATCCATAACCGGCGCTATTTCTTCCGTATCGTCAAAAGAAATTGCGGCGCTACCGGTTCCGAGTATCGAGTCAGCCTTGCAAGGCAGGGTGCCTGGAGTGTCTGTGGTAAACAATGGGTCTCCCGGCACGGCGCCAATTGTCAGGATCAGAGGTATTGGTTCTATCAGTTACGCCGCAAATCCCTTGTATGTCGTTGACGGAATTGTTGTTCAGGGTGGACTCAATAATTTTGATACAAAGGATATCGCATCCGTCGATGTGTTGAAAGATGCCAGCGCAGCTGCCATATATGGATCAAGGGCAGCGAATGGTGTTATCATGATCTCCACAAAAAAAGGTTCTGACAGCGGACTTCATGTCGATCTGAATTCGTATGTCGGAGTTCAGCAAGCCTGGAAAAAACTGGATTTGCTAAATACCGATCAATATTTAACATATGCGAAGACCCTGCTGGACAACGCGGGCACAGATTATCCCGACCGGTTTTCCAATATGAATACCCCGATTTATGAAGGCGCTGACCAGACCTATGCCGAAACTAATACTGATTGGCAGGATGAAATGTTCAGAAATGCCACAATTGCTCAAACACATTTATCTTTATCCGGAGGAAATGACATATCAAAATTTTACTCGTCGTTGGGTTATTTCACCCAGGAGGGTATCATGCTCGGTACGGAATACGAAAGGGTAAATTTCAGACTGAATTCTGATCACAAGTTAAGTGACAGGTTTACTGTAGGTCAAAATTTATTGATTGCTTATGATGACCGGTTTAATGAGATGATTTCGGGAGGAAGGACCCAAATCAAGCATATGCTCCACAGTATTCCTTACATTCCTGTTCATGATCCCACTCAAGATGGAGGTTTCCGTGCTTCTACTGCCGAAGATGCCTCAAATGCCGAAAATCCGGTAAGGATTGCTACAATGGATAAAAGTAATACGCAGAGCTTTCGCATGTTAACTAACGCATATTTGGATTACAAACTTTTTGATGGGTTGAGCTACCGGTTCAATGTTGGAATTGACTATGGCCTGGCGAGACAAAATATAACATTACCTATTTACAGCGATGGTTTCCGAAGTCGGCCACAGAAACAATTGCAGAAGACCCATACTATTACCTTTTCTCCTACATATACTAACCAGCTTACTTTTGATAAATCATTTGGAAAAAACCATATCAATGTCATAGCGGTTGTTGAAAGTCAGAATACAACGATTGACATGCTATATGGCGGCGGTGCTTTTAACAGCAACGCCAACCAGGAATTAGCTGGAGCTTTGAATGCTGTAACTTCTTCCACACGAAATGCATTCAGGCTTATTTCTTATATAGGAAGGGTTAATTACGAATTCGCAGGAAAATATTTATTGAGTGCGTCAATCCGAAGAGATGGTTCATCCGTATTCGCTCCTGGCAAAAAATGGGGAAATTTTCCGGCAGCATCAGTAGGATGGAGGATCAGCGAGGAGCCATTTATGAAAAACTTAGAGGCAGTTTCCGAATTAAAAATAAGGGCCAGCTATGGTTTGGTAGGATTTAACGGAATCGGGGCTTATGACTGGCAGGTAATTATAAATTCAAATACAGCTGCCATTATTGGTGGCAGTGAAGCGACCGGAAGTTATTTTGATAAGCTGGGCAATACGGAGCTAGAGTGGGAAACCACAAAAATGTGGAATGCCGGACTGGATCTTGGATTATTTGATAACAGCCTTACCTTTTCCATGGAAGTATATAACCGCGATGTAGACAACCTTATATTGCAGGTTCCTACACCTCCGTCCTTGGGCTATGCTCAGTCCACCACCTCTAACATCGGTGAGATGAAAAACTGGGGTGCGGAATTTCAGCTGGGCTACGGTAAAGCCACCGGAGATTTCACTTACAACATTACGGGGAATATAGGGTTCACCAGAAATGAAGTGGTAAAACTGGCAACGCCATCTTCTACCTTGACGGCTGGGCAGATCGCTGACTATGGTGATAATATTACCCGTACAGAAGAAGGACATCCTATTCAAAGCTTTTATGGTTACGTTGTAGATGGCATTTTCCAATCTGAGGATGAGGTGTTTAGTTCTCCCTCACAGAATTTACCGGATGATTTGGCAGATTATGATCCATCAAAATACACGGGCCCCGGCGATATACGGTTCAAAGACTTAAATAACGATGGCCTGATCAATGCCGACGACCAGCAATACCTGGGTAGTTACCTGCCTGATTTTAATTACGGACTGAACTTTTCAGCCAATTACAAAAATTTTGACCTCACTCTATTTGTACAAGGTGTTCAGGGGAGTGAGATCTATAATCTGACAAAATTTTATACACAGGCTACCCCAAGATTATTTGGTGCAGGTGTGGAAGTGCTGGATGGCTGGACTCCTGGTCATACAAACACTGATATACCCAGAATGATCGATGTGGATCCTAACAGAAATGCAAGGGTTTCAGATCGTTTTATTGAGGACGGTTCTTATTTAAGGATTAAAAATTTAAGTCTGGGATATAATTTTTCAGAAAACGCTCTTCAATCTTTTACCAATGGTAAGATGCGCAAACTAAGAATTTATGTTTCCTCCCAGAACCTCCTGACTTTAACCGGATATTCAGGATATGATCCGGAGGTTGGCTCCTGGAACAACAATTTATTAACGGGCGGAATAGACTACGGTCAGTTCCCTTCAGCCAGAACATTCATGGCTGGATTACAATTGGGTTTCTAAGAGTTAACATTTATGAACTTTATTTAAAAATTAGCAGAAATGAAAAAATATAATATAATCATCATTCTGGTTTTTGTATGTATGAATTCATGCAAAGATTTGGATATATTAAATCCGAACGGAGTCCCTGAATCGGTTTATTATAAAAATGAAACTGAATTAACTACCGCTGTTAATGGAGCGTATGCCATTCTGCAAGGTGTGCAATTAGTTGACAGGGAATACTTTTTCCTGCACGATCTACGGTCAGACGAAATGTCCAGAGGTACCGGCGGCGGGCTTGAAATTCCAAGAGGGGAAGTGTTGGATGGAACGTTGAATGCCACAAATTATGTGATGAACCAGGTCTGGAGTGGCTGCTACCAGCTGATCCACAGAGTAAATGCTATCATTGAAAAAGGGGCCGAGGTAGAACATTCTGACATAAGAGATATGAGGTTAGGTGAAGCCCGCTTTCTTCGCGCTTTTGCCTATTTCGAATTGGTTTCCATGTGGGGTGAAGTTCCTCTTTACACTGAGGTTAACAGATTCCTGGACGATACTCAGCCGAGAACCTCCGAAGATGAGATATATGCTGCTATTATTGCTGACCTGAACCAGGCTCAGATGGATCTCCCATATATAAAAGATATAGGAGATAGCGATTTGGGACGGGCCAGTAAAGAAGCCGCCCAGACGTTGTTGGGAAGGGTCTACATGTTTATGAACGACTATGCCAAAGCCAAAACTGAGCTGGATAAAGTGATATCTTCTCCCTCCAACCTTAGGCTGGTCGATGATTTTTTCAGCAATTTCACCGAAGAGGGGGAATTTAATGATGAATCAATCTTTGAGGTAGGGTTTTCGGAAATCGGAGACAACAACTGGGATAACAACGGAGCAAACGGCCTTGGCAATGAAAGGAGTGTGCACAGTCAGGAATATTCTGCAGTGGGATGGAGAAATATCATACCATCGGAAAAATTACTTGACGAATACGAAAGGTCTTCAAAAGGCGATACCAAAGAAGACCCTCGTCTTCATATGAGTTTCCTTTTTGTCGGAGATCCGATCAATAACGGTACGGAAACCTTAAAAGACAGCGATGTTTCAGGGCTCACATCTACATTTGACGGGGAAGAAATAAAAATCAGCTGGCGTAAATACTCCATTCTGTATAAGGAAGGACCTAATGGTTACAGAAATACGGGGATAAACATGCGGCTAATGAGATTTGCCGAAGTGGTTTTGATGTTGGCAGAGTGTGAAAATGAGTTGGACAATCCGATTGAGGCAATAAACTATTTGAATATGATACGTGAAAGGCCTGGCGTAAATATGCCACCCTATCCGACAGTCAATTATCCGGTCGGGAATAAAACTGAAATTCTCAGAGCTATTCAACATGAGAAAATGGTGGAATTGAGTGGTGAGCAGATCAGGAACCGTGACATTCTGAGATGGAGAAAACAGGGTAAACTACCCTCAGAACCAATCAGCTATTTTCAGGCACGGCATGCGTTGTTGCCCATTCCGCAAACAGAAATAGACAATAGCGACAAACTAACAAATGCGGATCAAAATTCGGGTTATTAGTTTGTGAGCTAAAAATATTAAGGGGCTGTTTAACACATGTGAGCTTACAATTTCCGAATAGAAACGTGGGGTTAGTACTTTTATTAGTATTACACAATTATAGATTAGATTGAACAATGATAATCCTCATCGAAAATTAGCTCACAAAACAGCCCCTTTTTCTTTTTTTATCTTTTCTAAATATGCAAAAAAAATTCCTTTTTCCCATCGTCATTTTTGTTGCAGTCGTATTCCTTAGCTCATGCGACTACACAAAAAGGAGTGTCATTTTTGAGAAAATACCCTCTTATAAATCAGGAGTAACTTTCAACAACAAAATCACAGAGAGTGATTCTTTTAACGTTCTTTCTTTCGAATACATTTATGACGGTGGCGGAGTGGGTGTTGGAGATGTGAACAATGACGGATTAACCGATATTTTTTTTTCTGGTAATATGGTATCCTCTAAACTTTACCTGAATAAGGGAAATTTTAAGTTTCAGGATGTAACCGATTCCGGCCATATTTCTACGAGTAGCTGGTGTACAGGTGTTGCCATGGTCGATATCAACCATGACGGTTGGCTGGACATTTATGTTTCTGCGGTTCAACCCATAAAAGGAGGTCACGCTGTTCCCAATCTTCTGTTTCTCAATAGGGGATTAAACAGTTCCGGGATCCCGGAATTTGAAGAAATTGCCGGTAGAGTTGGTTTGGCAGATTCCAGCTATACTACTCAGGCTGCTTTTTTTGATTATGATCTTGATGGTGATCTGGATGTTTATTTGGTGAATAATGCCCTGGAAGATTACAACCGAAACATACCCGTGGGACAGCGGCGTAACGGAGAGGGAAGAAGCGTTGATAAGCTTTACAGAAATGAAGGTATTCAAAAAAACGGACTTCCTTTTTTTGTTGATGTTTCTTACGAAGCAGGGATTTTGTCAGAAGGATGGGGGTTGGGAATTACGGTTAACGATCTAAATAGAGACGGTAACCCGGATATTTATGTGGCCAACGATTTTTTATCAAACGACCTTTTGTATATCAACAACGGCGATGGAACTTTTTCCAACAAGATTGCCTGTATGCTCAAACATCAGGAGCAAAACGGTATGGGAATGGATATTGCCGATATTAATAATGATGGCCTGAGTGATATTGTGGTCATGGATATGATGCCTGATGATAACAAGAGACAAAAGGGTATGTTTACTACGACGGGTTACGACGGGTTCTGGCTCAAAAGAAGAAAAGGTTACCAGGATCAGTATGTACGAAATGTACTGCAGATCAACAATGGCAATAACACATTCAGCGATATTGGGTATATGTCTGGCATCTACGCAACAGATTGGAGCTGGAGCGTGTTGTTGGCCGATTTTGACAACGATGGATTAAGAGACATGTTCATTACCAATGGCTATGTAAAAGATGTAACAGATCTCGATTTTGTCACTTATCGAAAAGAGGCGCTATTATTCGGATCTGACGAGTCCAGGATGAGAGAGTTATTGAAAGGAATTGATAAGCTGATTGGGGTAAAAAAATCCAATTTTTTGTACAGGAATAATGGAGATTTTACTTTTACCGATGTCTCGGAATCCTGGGGATTGTCTATTCCCTCATTTTCCAATGGATCAGCATATGCTGATTTGGACAATGATGGAGATCTGGATTTAGTTACCAACAACATTGGTGACGATGCTTTTATTTTCAGGAATAAATCGCGCGAGTGTAAAACCGACGCTAATTACCTGAGAATAAAACTAGCGGGGCCTGAAAATAATATTTCAGGATTGGGCGCTAAAATTTGGATTTACTGCCAGGGAAACCTGCAATTTGCGGAGCACACCACGCAAAGGGGTTATAAATCGAATGTCGAAAATACCATTCATTTCGGCTTGGGAAAGGTTAAAATGGTTGATTCCGCAAAGATTTTATGGCCAGGCGGGAGAGCACAAATATTGAAAAGTATTGCATCCAATCAAACGTTACTGGTAAAAGAAAGTGACGCTGAGAATATTCAAGATAAGAAAAAAAGAGAGAACCAAAGCTTGTTATACAAGAACAACACGGAACGTAATATTGCTTTCAAGCACGAAGAAGATGATTTTGATGACTTCAAACATGGCCAGGCGATTATTCCGCATAAATTCTCGCAAATGGGACCGGGTATTGCCGTGGGCGATATCAACAATGACAATTTGGAAGATTTTGTAGTGGGCGGTTCCGCCGGAAAACCCGCTACGTTATTTTTTCAACAATCAGATGGAACATTTCAAACGGATCTATTACCTGCTAAAGAAGAGGAAGATATGGGAATATTATTGTTTGATGCTGATAATGATGGCGACCTCGATCTTTATTGTGTGAGCGGAAGTTCGGAATTTGACCTCGACAGCACAAAATATCAGGACAGGCTTTACCGCAATTATGGCAATGGAAATTTTCTACTCGAAAGAGAGGCGTTACCGGACATTCATAGCAGCGGAAGTTGCGTAATTGCTTCTGACTTTGATAAGGACGGCGATCAGGATCTTTTTGTCGGCGGGCGAATAACTCCAACGCGGTATCCCGAAGCTCCCCGCAGTTATTTGTTGCAAAATGATGGTTCAGGCGTATTCATTGACATTACTCAAAGTGTTTGTCCCAACCTGTCAGACATGGGTCTTGTTACGGCTTCATTGTGGACTGATTTTGACAATGATGGCTGGATAGATTTGATCGTCACTGGTGAATGGATGCCGGTTATTTTTTTTAAAAATATCCGTGGCAGTAATTTTCGACAAACGGAATTATCGGGCTCGAGAGGTTGGTGGAATAGCATATATGGCGGTGATTTTGATAACGACGGCGATATTGACTACATAGCCGGTAATTTAGGCTTAAATTCAGTTTATAAGGCGTCGCCTTCTCAACCCGTAACGGTTTATTATAAGGATTTTGATAGAAATGGGATTGTTGATCCGATTATTTGCAGATACACACAAAACGTCGAATATCCTGTGCACCCGCGTGAAACGTTATTCGAGCAAATCGGAGGATTGAGAAGACGAATTCTCACCTATGCTCAGTATGGAACATCCCGGCTCCCCGATATATTTCCTGATGAGAAATTCGAAACAACGCCCAAACTTAAGGCAGTAAATTTTGCGTCTTCATTTATCAAAAACAACGGCAATGGAAACTTTGAAATAATTCCGTTGCCTGCTAGGGCTCAATTTTCACCTGT
>Ga0055477_10000240_pt1 | contig 14042 bp, 16 predicted proteins | sample Muzzi_PWA_D2_FD_57683 | JGI IMG/M metagenome (GOLD analysis project Ga0055477, IMG submission 57683) | Wetland microbial communities from San Francisco Bay, California, USA, that impact long-term carbon sequestration - Muzzi_PWA_D2 | ecosystem: Environmental > Aquatic > Marine > Wetlands ... | reverse complement strand
AGCCGGAAGGTTGGACGGAAAAGAGGTAGGAAAAGCTGAGCCGGATACCACATCCCGATCCTGCCGAAAAATCAGCGAGGAAAACCACCATGTTCATCAAGATCCTGCCGTTGCTGTTATTCGGCCTGCTCTTGGCCAACCCGGCCACCGCTCAATTAGAGAAGGACGTGCTGGAAAGCGCCACCGGCGATCTGGTGGTGACCTTTCTCGGCCATGCCTCGCTGCTGATCGAGTTTGATGACCAGGTGATCCAGGTAGATCCCTGGAGCAAGCTGGCCGATTATTCAAACCTGCCCAAGGCGGATCTGGTCCTGATCACCCATCAGCACCCGGACCATCTCGATACCGTCGCCCTGGAAAAGACCCGCAAGCCCACGACCAAGGTGATCATCACCGAACTATGCCGACCCGAGGTGCCCGACGGCATCGTCATGAATAACGGCGAGTCCCGGACAATAGACGGGATCGGCATCATGGCCCTGCCGGCCTACAACCTGGTGCACAAGCGCGACAGCGGCGCGTTTTATCACCCCAAAGGCGAGGGCAACGGCTATCTGCTGACCTTCAACAAGACCCGGCTCTACATCGCCGGAGATACCGAAAATATCCCGGAGATGAAGGAACTCAAGGACATCGACTACGCCTTTCTGCCCATGAACCTGCCCCACACCATGACCCCGGCGATGGTGGCCGACGCAGTCCGGAGTTTCCGCCCCAAGGTGCTCTATCCCTACCATTACGGCGAAACCGACCCGAAACTCCTGCTCGACCAATTGCGGGGCCTACCCGGGGTCGAGGTCAGGATCCGCCGGATGAAATAAGTTGCTGCGCGTCTATCTGTTGAGCGGCCTGCTCCTGGGGCTCTCCGCCGGTCTCGCCCCAGGGCCGCTCCTGACCCTGGTGGTCAGTGAAACCATGCGGCACGGAAGCCGGGCCGGGATGCGGGTCGCCCTGGCCCCGCTTATTACCGACCTGCCAATCATTTTTCTCAGCATCCTGGCGGTAGAACAGTTGAGCCGCTTCCAGCCTTTACTGGCCGCCATTTCCTGCCTTGGTGGGCTGGTGGTTCTCTTCCTGGCTTATCAGATTATCCGGACCCCTGGTATAAACGAGATTCAGGCTGAGCTGGCTCCCATCCCCCGATCGCTCCGCAAGGGCGTGGTGGTTAACCTTCTCAGCCCGCATCCCTGGCTCTTCTGGTTCAGCGTCGGCGCACCTCTTCTGATCAAGGCGGCAACCGAGAGCTTGGCCGCGGCGGCCGGTTTCGTCACCATCTTTTACCTGTTGCTGGTCGGCGGCAAGCTGGTTCTGGCCCGGGCCTTAGGCCGCTGGCGTTTGCTTCTCAGCGGCCGCTTCTACCTCTGGACCATGCGTTGTTTAGGGTTGCTGCTGATCATCTTCGCCCTGCTGCTCTTCCGTGACGGTTATGCACTACTCCACGGCTGAAGGAACAAAGCGATGAATTATTACCGGACCGGTCAAGAACGATGCTACGATCCGGCGGGGATTGAAATTCCCTGCGAGGGCAGCGGACAGGACGGAGAAACCAGGTTCGGCCAACCATGGCCGGAACCGCGTTTCGCCGTCCGTGATGAAATTGTCGAGGACCGCCTCACCACTCTCCATTGGTACCGGAACGCCAATCCCAATTCCTTCCCGGTTACCTGGCCCGAGGCGCTGGCCGCCATCGCCGAACTGAACCGGCAACAAGCCCTGGGCTATGGCGACTGGCGCCTGCCCAATCGCCGTGAAATGCGGAGCCTGATGAGCTACCAGTCCCGTCGCCCGGCCCTGCCTCCCGGCCATCCCTTTGTCAACCTCTTCCTGGGCTGGTACTGGACCTCGACCAGCGCCGCCATCAATCCCGCCTACGCCTGGTATCTCCACCTGGAAGGGGCGCGAATGTTTTTCGGACGCAAGGATCAGTACTACCTATTCTGGCCGGTCCGGGGCCTAGCCGTCAACCTGCCGCAAACCGGCCAGGACCTCTGTTACGACTCGGAAGGGCGGGAGAGCATCTGCCCGGAAAGCGGTCAGGATGGCGAATTGCGGCTGGGCGCACCCTGGCCCGAACCGCGTTTCGAGGTAAAGGGCGAGGTGGTCCGGGACCGGCTCACCGATCTGATCTGGCTGCGGAATACCGACCCGGCCGGACGCTTGCTGGACTGGAACGGGGCACTTGAACTGGTCGCCCGGCTGAACCGGGAACGGCTCGGGGGGCTGGACAACTGGTTTCTCCCCAATATCAACCAACTGGAATCGCTGGTCGATTGCCGTATGGCCCAACCGGCCCTTTCTATGGACCACCCATTTGTCAACATCCGGGATGGCTACTGGTCCTCCACCACCAGCTATTTTGAAACCGCCTGGGCCTGGGTTCTCTACCTGGACAAGGGGGCCCTGGGAGTGGGTCACAAGAGCGGCGTCACCTTCCACGCCTGGCCGGTGGCCGCCGGCGGCGGCTTCAGCCGATAACCGGGGAATATTCTCCCGTTACGCCTATGGACAGTTAAAATGCGGATCTGGGATCTCGACCCGGGCTTTTTGAACGACCGGAGTCTTTTGGGCGAACACCGGGAACTGCACGGGATCTTTTCGATCCTGGTTAACCACAAGAAAGGCTATTCCCGCCATCCTGAAACCCTGCGCTGGCGCGACCGCCTGCCGTCCCTGGCGTTGCGCCACTCCTTGCTGGCGGCGGAAATGGAACTGCGCGGCTTCCACCACCTCAGTCCCCTGTCGCCACTCCCAAACTCCCCTCTGCTCTGGCCGGACATTTTCCTCGATCCCCCGGCGAGGCAATACGATATCCTCCGGAGCAAGTACCATGAGAGGCCCGGTGGCCGTATCCCCTTGCCCGGCAACCTGCAACAGCTCTGGGCCAGTCACAAGTATTCGGTCATGGCCCGCAGCCCGGCCGAATACCGTCGTCTGGGACCACTGGTGGCCCGGAATGGCCTTGGCATGGAGGTCCTTGCCGGCTTACTGGTCGAGGTGCTGCGAACCGCACCCAGTCCGGGACGCCTGCGCAACGCCGTTCAGCATCTCCGCGGTTATCTCCCGGAACATATGGTCCTGGATCAGAAGCTAACCGGATTGAACCGACAGCTAAGAGAAATCGGCCGCCTGGCGATGGAACTGAGAATAAAATACCTGCTGGAATCAACCGCCTTGGGAGAACTCACGGGCTGGGTCGAATACCTTGAACAATCCCCGGATTGACGAGTCCTGGCCGCGGTATGATAGTATTTATAGATAGTGCGGAGAAAATAACAAGGAGACCGAAATGAGCAAAATCCTGATCGTCTTTTACAGCATGTACGGACATGTCTATCAGATGGCCGAAGCGGTGGCCGAAGGCGCCCGGGGCGCCGGCAACAACGAGGTCGCCATCTTCCAGGTCCCGGAGTTGGTACCGAAAGAAAAGCTGATCAAGAGCGGCGCCCAGGCGGCCCGCGAGCGCTTCGCCCATATTCCGGTGGCCGAACCGGCCATGCTGGGCGAAGCCGACGCGGTGATCTTCGGCACCCCCACCCGCTACGGCAACATGTGCGCCCAAATGCGCAATTACCTGGACCAGACCGCCCAGCTCTGGCTTAGCGGCGCCCTGGTCGGTAAGGTGGGCAGCGTCTTCGCCAGCACCGGTACCCAGCACGGGGGCCAGGAGACCACCATCACCAGTTTCCACTCCACCCTGTTTCACCTGGGCTTCATAGTGGTCGGCGTACCCTACTCGGAGACCCGGCTCTTGAACATGAAGGAGATCACCGGCGGCACACCTTACGGCGCCACCACCTTGGCCGATGCCGACGGTTCCCGGCAGCCCAGTGAGAACGAGCTGGCCATCGCCCGCTTCCAGGGTGAACATGTGGCCAAAATCACCGCCAAACTCTTCGGGTAACCCGAGTTTCCGGAGCTGACGGTGGAAGATGATTATCCGTTTAGCAAGGGAGGCAAAAAATGGCCCTTAAAGACAACATCAAAAATATTATCAAAGTGGATCTGCCCAAGATAGACGCAGCCGACAGCGTCAAGAAGGCCATCGAACTGATGGGGCGGCATGGTGACTGCGCACTGGCCGTAGAAACCAACGGCGAGGTGATCGGCGTTATAACCGATCTGGACTTGGCCAGCGCCCTCGTCCATGGCGGTGACACGAAAGCCATGATGGTCGCGGAATACATGACCTCATGCGACCTGATCACCGGCAGCGGAGCCACCAGGCCCTGCGTCCAGCTGGACGAGGATGAAACGGTGGAAAGCGCCTTGAAACTGCTCGACTCCACCGGAGTCCATAACCTGATGGTTTCCGGCGCCGGCGATCATTTCCGGGGCATCGTCTCCAGTTGCGAATTGCTCCGGGCCGCCATCTCCTAAGGGCGGCAATCCGGGGAGAGGCAAGAAGGTTGTCCCCGGGATCGGAATCGGGTAAAAGGGCGGGGAACTTTTTTTACCAACACCTTGCCTCAGGGGGCGGGGAAGGCGTCATTATTACGTCAGCAGAGAATAATGGAAAACTTTGTCATCACCATCGCCTACCTGCTGCTCGGCCTGGTCCTCAAGCGCTTGCGGGCCTTTCCAGAACAGACCGGCACGGTCCTGAACCTCTTCGTGATCTACGTCTCGCTGCCGGCCCTGGTTTTGCTCAAGGTCCCGGAACTGGCCTTTTCCCGCGAACTTCTGGTACCGATGGCCCTGCCCTGGCTGATGGTGCTGTTGTCGGCCCTGGCGGTGCTGGCCTTGGCCCGGCTCTGCCGGTGGGACCGGCCCGCCACCGGTTGCCTGTTGTTGCTGGTGCCGCTGGGCAACACCTCCTTTCTGGGTATTCCCATGGTCCGCGCCTTCTTCGGCGAAGCGGCCATTCCCTATGCGGTACTTTATGACCAGCTTGGTTCCTTCCTGGCCCTGGCCACTTACGGGGCCCTGGTCCTGGCCCTGTACGGTACCGCCGGCTCCCGGCCCACCCTGGCCGGAGTGGTAAAAAAGATCGCCGTCTTCCCGCCCTTCCTGGCCCTCTTGCTGGCCCTGCTCCTGCGCCAGGTGGCTTACCCGGAGGTGCTCCTCGGCCTGCTCAAGTCCCTCGCCGCCACCCTGGTTCCAGTGGTGATGATTGCCGTGGGCTACCAGCTTACCCTCCGTTTGAATCAAGAGGTCCTGGGTCAGATGGGACTGGGACTGGCCATCAAACTGGTGGCGGCGCCGCTGGTGGCGCTCATGCTCTGCCGAGCCCTGGGACTAGACGGCGAAGCAGTGCGGGTGTCAATTTTCGAAGCCGGCATGCCGCCGATGGTCTCGGCCGGGGCTCTGGCCATCCTGGCCGATCTCTCGCCGCCCCTGACCGGGGCTCTGGTCGGGGGCGGGATCATTCTCAGTTTCGCCACCCTGCCGCTGCTATACCAGCTGTTCTGAAAATTGCCGGTCGGCCAAACGTTCACAGATGGCACTAATAAATGAAAAAGGTTACTATTTATTTGATTCGGTAGATTGAATATCGGTTGAACCAAATAAACGAGGAGAGGTTTAAACTTGGAATTTTTTTCGCCGATCATGGTGAGGGTAGTCGTGTTTCTGCTCTTTTCGGCTATTTTAGCTGGGATCTCCTGGCCGGCGCTGCACAACCCTCGTAGTCACGGGTTTTACCGCTTTCTGGTTTTCGAGATCATCCTGGCCCTGGTCCTGATCAACCTGCCCTTCTGGTTTCTAAACCCCTTTTCGCCTCACCAGCTGCTCTCCTGGACCCTGCTCTTCACCTCAATCTTCCTGGTTCTGAACGGGGTTTACCTGCTGAAAAAACTGGGTGGGTACCAACACCGTCAGGAGAGCCCGGAGAACTTCTCCTTCGAAAACACCGCCCGGCTTGTTTCTGATGGCATCTACCGCTATGTCCGCCATCCCATGTATACTTCCCTGCTGTTTCTGGCCTGGGGAGCCGCTCTGAAACATCTCGCTCCTGTAGCCCTGGCCGGGGCGTTGATATGCACGGTCCTGCTGGTGATCACCGCCAAGGTCGAGGAACGCGAAAGCATGAGCTTCTTCGGCGCCAACTACAGCAGCTACTTGCACCGCACCAAGATGTTCATTCCATTTCTGTTTTAACCACCTGGCCGTAAGGTGCTGCCTTTCGGCTCAATTCCTCGGCTTGCGGACCTGTAGTCTGACATAATCCTGGATCTCGTAGGTCAGGAAGAGGATGGCTGCACAGAGACTGTACCGGCTGAATGTATAATGAGCATTAACCCCCCGTTCAGTTTCAGGGCAAGAAGGAACAGATATAGTCACTGACTTGCTGGACCCGCATGGTGAAGCTGCTCTTGGCCGGCACCTCGAAGGTTTCGCCACCCTTGACAGTTCGCCAGGTGGTCTCACCGGCCACCCGCACCTCCATGAGTCCCGCCAGGATCTCCATCAGCTCTCTGGCGTCGGTGTTGAAGGTGTACTCGCCCGGCAACAACACCCCCAGGGTTTTCTTGGAGCCGTCGGCAAAGATTACGGTGCGGCTGGTGACCTTGCCGTCAAAGTAGATGTTGGCCTTTTTGACCACGGTAACATTAGTGAATTCGGACATGGCGGTTCCTTGGCTATGGTTGTTTAATATCGGTGAAAGACCGGTTGCCGGTTGAAATTCCCTTTACTCCTATACCCACTGCAAAGTTTTTTTGCATTCTGTTCTTTCCGGCCGGCAATTGTCATCGCCCTGAGCTGGAGACCGTAAAACCGGCCAAGGTCTGCGCTTAGCCGCCCCCGATTGCCACCTCCGCACTTCCCTGTTGCCTTTTTCTTACATTTGTGTAATTATCCAGACTTTTCAAATTTGATATCTTACGATCCCGCAACGAGGCACGCCCAATATGACCATCGCCCCCAATAGTGTCGTCAGCCAGTATGAACCGGCGGACCTGGCCTGCCTGTACGAAATTACCAGCATCCTCGCCTCATCCAGCGATCTGCGCGACTGCGTGGAAGAGATCATGGAGATCCTGGCCGGCAGCACCGGCATGCAGCACGGCACCGTCACCATCATCAATCCGACCACCGGCCAGCTCGAGATCGAGGTGGGTCACGGCTTAAGCGAGGAAGCCAGGAAACGGGGGGTTTACAAGATCGGCGAGGGCATCACCGGCCGGGTGGTGGCCAGCGGCGCTCCCATCGTGGTGCCGCAGATCAGCGCCGAGCCGCTCTTTTTAAACCGGACCGGCACCCGGGGCGATGTCGACGCCAGGCAGCGCTCCTTCATCTGTGTGCCGATCAAACGCGGCCGCGACACCATCGGCGCCCTGAGCGTCGACCGGGAGTACAAGGAAGGCTTGAACTTTGAGAAGGATCTGCAGTTCCTCACCATCCTGAGCGGCCTGATCGCCCAGACCGTCACCCGGATCCAGGCGGTGAACCGGGAGCGCGAGCGGCTGCAGAGCGAGAATCGCTTACTCAAGCTGGAACTGTCCGGCAAATACCAGTTCGAGAACATCATCAGCAACTCCAGCCGGATGCTGGAGGTCTACGAGATGATGCACCAGGTCAAGGATTCCGGGGCCACCGTGCTCCTGCGCGGCGAGTCCGGCACCGGCAAGACCCTGGTGGCCAAGGCCATCCATTACAACAGCCTGCGCAAACACGAGCCCTTCGTGGTGGTCAACTGCTCGGCCATGCCGGAAACCCTGCTGGAGTCCGAGCTGTTCGGCCACGAGAAGGGCGCCTTCACCGGGGCGCACATTGCCAAGAAGGGCCGCTTCGAGCTGGCCGGCAACGGCACCCTCTTCCTGGATGAGATCGGCGAACTCTCCCAGTCGATCCAGGTCAAGCTCTTGAACGTGGTCCAGGAACGCGAATTCCAGCGGCTGGGCGGCAACAAGGTGATTAAATCCGGCGCCCGGCTGGTCGCCGCCACCAACAAGGACCTGGAAAAGGCGGTGGAGGCCGGCAGTTTCCGTGAGGATCTCTACTACCGGCTCAATGTCTTTCCCATCTACATGCCGCCCCTGCGCGACCGGCGCACCGATATCCTGCTGCTGGCCGAGTTCTTTCTCCACAAATACTGCGATGAGAACCGCAAGAAGATCAGCCGTATCTCCACCCCGGCTATCGACCTGCTCATGCAGTATCACTGGCCCGGAAATGTACGCGAACTGGAAAACTGTATCGAACGGGCGGTGTTGATCTGCGACGAGGATGCCATCAAGAGCTATCATCTGCCGCCCTCGCTGCAGGTGGCCAATGCCGCCGCCGGCGACAAGGGTGGTGGCGGCGACTTCGCCCAGGCGGTGGAGAACTTCGAGCGGGAGCTGATCATCGCCGCCCTCAAGCGTACCAAGGGTAACCAGACCAAGGCGGCCAAGGATCTTGGCACCTCCCTGCGGATCATCAACTACAAGATCAACAAGTACCAGATCGACTGCCGGGTCTTCCGGACCAAACCCTGATGAAACTCCTGCTTCACATCTGTTGCGGGCCCTGCGCCGTCTATCCCACCTCGGTTCTGCGGGATGAAGGCCATGAGCTCAGCGGCTATTTCTACAATCCCAACATCCACCCTTACCAGGAGTTCCGCCGGCGCCTCGAAGCCCTGGAAGAGTTCAGCCAGACGGCAGGGCTGGCGGTTGACTACGAACGGGAGTATGGCCTGACCGACTATCTGCGACAGGTAGTGAACCGCGAGAGCGAGCGCTGCCTGATCTGCTACGAGATGCGATTGGCAAAGGCGGCCCGCCGGGCCGCGGAAACCGGGGCCGAGGCTTTCACCACCACCCTTCTTTACAGCCGCTATCAGAAACACGAGGCGATCCGCGCCACCGGCGAACGGCTGGCGGCGGCACACGGTATTGAATTTTATTACCGGGATTTCAGGGAAGGCTGGCAGGAGGGCATCGACCGCAGCAAGGAGCTGGGCCTTTACCGGCAACCGTATTGCGGCTGCATTTACAGCGAGCAGGACCGCTACGACCCTGCCTGTAGACGGAAAAAGAATTCGGCCGCACCTTAATCACTGCAGGGTTGACCAGAAATCAGTAGAGATCGAAAAAACCTTTCTTCCGGTGCAGCTCTTCCGGCGGCAGGGCGGCGATGGAGGCCAGCAGCTCCCTGGCCTCCGCGGCCGAGGGGGTATCGGGATAGCTGGTCAGCAGGAACTCCGCTCGACCCTTGGCCTCTTCGTACTTCTTGGTGCGGAAATAGAAATTGGCCACATACAGTTCATGCGCGGCCAGGAAGGTGCGGGCCCGGCCGATCAGGATCTTCGACTCCGCCTCGTAAGAAGTTTTCGGGTAGGTGTTCAGCAACCGCTCGAAAATCTTGATGGCTTCCTTAGCCTGACTGGTATCGCGGTCGACGGTGTCGATCTGTTTGAAGTGGCTGCGGCCCATCTGGAAAAGCACGTAAGGCATGGCCTCGTTGGTCGGATGGTTCTTCTCGTATTCTTCATAGAGCCCCAGGGCCTCGGGGTAGTTTTTCTGGTAATACTCGCAATCGGCCGATTTCAATTCGGCCAGCAGCGAGTAGCGGCTGAAGGGAAAGCGCTCCATGATGACCTTGAAGGTCTCCCGGGCCCGGTAATACTTGCCCAGGTTATAGTACTGCAAGCCCTCCTTGGCCAAGTCCTCGGCCGGTCTTTCCTCCTGGTTCTTGCCCAGGCCGCAACCGGCAAGAAGCAGGAGGGCCAGGACCAGCAGAACCACTGGTTTTTTCAGGTCGGCAATATTCATAGGTCTCACAGTTGATGGGCACTTGTAAAATCGGCCCTGAAGATTAAATCGGATAAGTCGATAGTTCGAATTTCTCTGCCATCAGGTCAACCGGCCAGGAAATGTTCGGCGCTCATCGCCGCCACCGCACCTTCGCCGGCCCCGTTGATCACCTGCCGCACTTCCTTGTAGCAGATATCGCCGGCGGCATAAACCCCATCCAGGTTGGTCCGCATTTCCCGGTCAATCTCGATAAAGCCGTCACGCATCTCCAGTTGCTCGGCCGGAAGCATCTCGTTATTGGGGATGATGCCGATCAGGATAAAGATGCCTTGCACCGCCAGATTCGATTCGGCGCCGTCTTCACTGCGCAAGCGGAGATTTTCCACTTCCTTGGCACCCTCAATGGCGATAACCTGGGTACCCCAGAGGAAATCGATTTTATCGTTGGCGAAGGCCTTTTCCTGAATGATTTTGCAGGCCCGCAGCTCGTCACGCCGGTGAATGACCGTGACCTTGCGGGCAAAACGGGTCAGGTATACGGCCTCCTGGATCGCGGTATTGCCGCCGCCGACCACGGCGATCTCCTGGTCGCGGAAGAAGGGACCGTCGCAGGTCGCGCAGTAGGAAACCCCCTTGCCGGCCAGTTCACGTTCTCCCGGCACCCCAAGCTTTCCGGGCCGAACGCCGGGTGCCAGGATTATCGCCCGGCTGGTCAAAGTAGTGTCGCCGACCAAAGTGACCACCTTCTCCGGCCCGGCCAGATCCAACCCTTTGACCTCGGCGCCGGAACGGATCTCCAGCTCGAAGCGCCGGGCCTGGGAGGTCATTTTCTCGACCAGGTCACCACCGGCTATTCCCTCGGGAAAACCGGGATAATTGTCGATCCAGTCGGTATTCAGCACCTGGCCTCCGGGCACGCCCTTTTCCAGCAATACCGCGTTTAGTCGGGACCGGGCCGCGTATAAACCGGCGGTTAACCCGGCCGGACCGCCACCAATGATGATCAGTTGATAGTCACTCATGTCTTAACGCACCAGCAAAAAAGCCCTCTCCGGGAAGAGGGCTACTCGGGTGAAATTATCGGAGGAGATCAGCCGGCCTTGCCGAGCATGGCCACCAGCTGGGTCTTGCCCACGGCGCCGGTCACCTGGTCCACCACCTTGCCGCCTTTAAATAGAATCAAGGTGGGTATGGCTCGGATGCCGAATTTTCCAGGCGTAGCAGGATTCTCATCGACGTTCATCTTGGCGATCACCACCTTGCCGGCATATTCACTGGCCAGCTCTTCGACTACCGGGCCGATGGCTTTGCAGGGCCCGCACCAGGGCGCCCAGAAGTCGACCAGGCATGGGGTGTCGGCGTTGACGGTTTTCTCAAAATCGCTGTCGGTTAGTTGTTTAACATTATCTCCGGCCATGACGATACTCCTTGCTAATCTTTATCTTAACTTGCTGAAACTATTTCAATTGATCCTTAAAGGCAAAAATATCTTACCTGTAGTTATCGGGCATGACAAGTCAATTTCTCAGAAAACCAATCTATTCCATCCTGGTAAATATTTGAAATCATGGAACTTTATCTGATACCTAATTTACCGGGCAGGATTAAACAAGTTCTATATATTGCCTGGATGCAGGGCCGGTTCAGAGACCCGATAGCGGGATTTTACCAGGAGCAGACCCCCGGCAACGATCAGTAATCCACCCAGCCATGCCATCCCCACCGGCACCTCGCCCCAGAATAGGTAACCATAGAGCACCGAAAGGATTACCGAGGAATAACTGGCCGCCGCCACGGCCGGGGCCCGATCATGACTATAGGCGGCCGTCATCAGGAATTGACCCATGCTGGCGAAAAACGCAACCCCGGCAATCAGCAGCCATTGCCGTAAACTGAGCGGCACAAAGCCGGGCAGAGACCAGAGGCTGGTGGTAAGCCCGGTCAGAATTGTGAAATTGAAAACGATCACCAGGGGCGGGTCGGTGCGGTTCAAACGTCTGACCAGGAGATGGGCACAGGCCGAAAAGGCGGCCCCGCCGAAGGCCACCAGAGCGGCCAAGGACCAGGCCGCGGCAGGGTTCAGAATCAAAGCCACCCCGGCCAGGCCGGTGGCGATGGCCAACCAGGCGGCCCGCGGAGTCTTCTCACCCAGAACCAGCGGCGCCAGCAGGGCCAGGAGCAGCGGCTGAGCTCGCCCGATGAAGACGGCGGTGGCCAGTTCCAGATGGGTCAGGGAGTAGAAAAAACAGTGCATGGCGCTCAGCCCGAAGAAGGTTCGCCAGATCATCACCCTGCGGGCCTTCACCAACAACGGGCGGCCCTGCCCAAGCAGGATCAGCAGCAGAACCGGGGCGGCCAGCAGGCAGCGCAGGAAAACCAACTGCGACAGAGGCAACTCCGGGCCAATGCCCTTGAGCAGGGCGGCCATGGTGGCGAAGCTGGCCGAGGCCAGCAGCATGAGAATAAGGCCCATGGGAAATCCTGGATCAGAGGCGACGACGCGCCCGAAAGGTTTGGATAAGGTCTTGAAGTTTGATAAAATAAGCCGCTTCTGGTGCCGATCGAGATAGCTAGCTATTTCCTCCTCGCACTGCCGAAAAGGTTAAGGTCATTGCGAGCGACGGCAGGGAACACGGCAATCTGTTATCGAGGACCCACGGCCACCTGATAATTGTATACACTGAGGATACAACATGGACCAAGCGACCGGCGAAGATCTGGAACTGCTCCAGGTAATTAGCGACTTTCTGGAACAGGGACTGGCCGAGAATATCGCCGCCATGTACCGGCAGGATCCGGCCCTGCACCGGCTGACCGGCGAACTGCTGTGCGACGAACGCTTCATGGTGCGGATGGGAGTGGCAGTGCTCTACGAAGAACTGGCGGAAACCAGCCCGGGAAAGCTGCCCCGCGCCATCCCCGCCCTGCAGCCACTGCTGACCGATCCCACCGCCTACATTCGCGGCGAGGCCTGCAACATCCTGGGGTTGATCAACACCCCGGAGGCCCGCGCGCTGCTGCAAACAATGACCAACGATCCAGACCCCCAAGTCCGTGAAATCGTCACCGATTGTCTCACTTAAACCCTTGGCAATCTTGTAACCCTTTGGCGCCAAGTCGCATATGATGCCACTCCCATAAAGGTTCGCGAGTGGTGCAGACGCAAGAAAGCGGCCTTTCCGCTATACACCAGGTATGCGGAAAGGCCGCTGCCGAAGCGGATGCGCCGCTCCCGGACCTTTATGCTTCCTTCCAGTCGGGACGTAGGCCCAGCTCGGTCAACTGCTTCCGGGCCACCGGGGCCGGGGCGTCGGTCATCGGGCAGCTGGCCTTCTGGGTCTTGGGGAAGGCGATGACGTCGCGGATGGTGTCGCGGCCGGTGACGATCATCATCAGCCGGTCCAGGCCGAAGGCCATGCCGCCGTGGGGCGGGGCGCCCAACTCCAGGGCCTTCAGGAGGAAGGAGAACTTGTCGGCCGCCTCCTCGGGCCCGATGCCCATGGTCCCGAAGATCTTCTCCTGCAGTTCGGTCTGGTGGATACGGATCGAGCCGCCGCCGATCTCGGTGCCGTTCAGGACCAAGTCGTAGGCCCGGCTCCGGATCTTGCCGGGCTCACTGTCCAGGTACTGCATGTCCTCTTCCATGGGGGCGGTGAAGGGGTGATGCACGGCCACGTGGCGTTTGGCGTCGTGATCGAACTCCAAAAGCGGAAACTCGGTGACCCAGAGGAAACTGAAGTCGTTTTTCTTGAGCAGCCCCAGGCGGCGGGCCAACTCCAGCCGCAGCTCGGCCAGGGCGGCGTGAACCACACCCGGGGTATCGGCCACGAAGAACAGCAGATCGCCGACTCCGGCCTCCAGGGTCTTGGCCATCGCCGCCCGCTCCTCTTCGGTGAAGAACTTGGCGATGGGCGACTGCCACTCCCCGCCCTCCTTGACCTTGACCCAGGCCAACCCCTTGGCCCCGAAGTTGCCGACATAAGCGGTGAGATCGTCCAGATCTTTGCGGGAGAAATCGCCGCAGCCCTTGGCGTTGATGGACTTGATCATCCCGCCCTTGTCGGCCACGGTCCGGAAGACCTGGAAGCCGCAGGTCCGCACCTGCTCGGTGAGATCGGTCAGCTCTAAACCGAAGCGGACATCGGGCCGGTCGGTGCCGAAGCGGGCCATGGCCTCGTTATAGGTCATGCGGGCGAAGGGCGGCTTCAGATCCAGATCCAGGGTGGTCTTGAAGAGCCGGACCATGATATCCTCGCCGAGCTTATACATGTCCTCCTCGGTGATGAAAGAGAGCTCCATATCCACCTGGGTGAACTCGGGCTGGCGGTCGGCCCGCAGGTCCTCGTCGCGGAAGCAGCGGACGAT
>Ga0055477_10000238_pt1 | contig 14214 bp, 11 predicted proteins | sample Muzzi_PWA_D2_FD_57683 | JGI IMG/M metagenome (GOLD analysis project Ga0055477, IMG submission 57683) | Wetland microbial communities from San Francisco Bay, California, USA, that impact long-term carbon sequestration - Muzzi_PWA_D2 | ecosystem: Environmental > Aquatic > Marine > Wetlands ... | reverse complement strand
GATCGTCGTGTTTAACAGCTGCGAGAGTTGCATGACCTGGGGGAGCTGCCGAACAGGGTCGCCCAACAGGGTGGCGTCGGCGCCTTCGGCCAGCAAACGCGAGGGACCGTCGCCCACAGCCAGTCCCAGTTCGGCGGTGGCCATGGCGCCGCTGTCGTTGAGGCCGTCCCCAATCATTGCCACCCTGGCGCCTCCGGCGTGTAGTTCGCGGATATAGGCCACCTTCTCCTTGGGGCTCCGGCCGCCGGCGAAATCGGTGATGCCCAGACGGGCGGCGATCCGGGCGGTGACGGCCTGGGCATCGCCGGAGAGCAGATGGATCTTGCAACCCCCGGCGCGAAGGTTGGCCACCACCTCGGAGATCCCCGGCCTAAGCGGGTCGCCGAAAATTAACACCCCCTTGACCTCACCGTCGATGCCGAGAAAGACCACGGTGTCGCCTTCCTCCTCCGCTTCCCTGGCGGTCCGCTCGAACTTTTCCGGGATCATTGTTTTCAATCGGGCCATCAGGTTGCGATTGCCGATGCCGCAGGTCTCGCCGGCCACCACCCCGCTTACCCCCAATCCCGGATGGTCGGTCCGGCCCTCGATCCGCGGGGCTTGGAGCCCTTTGGCCCGGGCGAGTCGGAGCAGTTCCAGCCCCAGGAAATGATCGGATTCCGCTTCCAGGGCCGAGGCCAGGGCCAGAATCTCGGCATCGCTATACCCCGGAGCGTGCAGGGTGCGCAGGGTGAAGTTGCCGCCGGTGACGGTGCCGGTCTTGTCGAAGACCAGGGCCGTAAGTTGGTGGGCCTTGGCGAAGGCGGTGGAGTTGCGGATCACGATCCCCTTCTGCCGGGCTCGATCGACGATGGCGATCTTGGCCAGGGGGGTGGCGAGTCCCAAGGCGCAGGGACAGGAGACGACCAAAACGGTCAGGGCGCGCAGCAGGGCCGCTTCGAACGGGTTGCCTCGCAGGAGCATCACAATGGCGGTGGCGCCGGCCAGCAGAAAGATGGCCGGGACGAAAGCGCGACTGACCCGCTCAGCCAGTTCTTCGAGGCGGTTTCGGGACTGGAGCCCCTCCCGGATCATGGCCAGGGTACGGCCCACTGAGCCGGCCGCGCCCAGGCGGGTGGCGGCCAGTTCCAGCCGGCCGTGGAGAAGGCGGCTGCCGGCCAGGACCTCGTCGCCCGGAATTTTCCCTACCGGTCGCGCCTCGCCGGTGAGGATCGACTCGTCGACTGCGCCGGTGCCGGCGAAGACCAGGGCGTCCGCCGCCACCGTTTCCCCGGTCTCGACCAGGTAGCGGTCGCCGCTTTTTAGGTTGTCGGTCATTATCCAGCTTGCTTGTTCCTTTGTCATGACCCGGACCTTGGCGGTGGTCAGACCCCGCAGTCGGCCCAGGTCCCGCAGCAGACCGGCCCGGACTCGCCGTTCGATGAAACGACCCAGGAGCACCAGGGTGATTAGCATAGCGGCGGAGTCGAAGTAGAGGTGGGTCCCCTGGCGGAACAGTTGGTAGAGGGAATATAAATAGGCGGTCAGTGCCCCGGTGGCGATCAGGGTGTCCATGGAGAAATGGAGGCTGGCTAGGCCAGTCAGACCCCGGATCAAGATCTGCCTGCCGCCGTAAAAGAGGACCGGGGTGGTCAGCAGGAAGAGTGGCCAAGCCAAGGAGCGCAGCCCGGTTCCGGCCAGTTGGCCACCGAAATCGGTGTACAGGGCCAGAGAAAGCATCATGACATTGGCGGTGAGGATGGCGGAGATGCCGAGGCGGTACAACTCCGTGCGGTTGTCGACCGCCCCCGGGGTGTCGGCCGGGAGCAGGGGGTAGCCCAGCCGGCCGACCCGGCGGCGGATCTCAGTTTCCGTTACCTTCTGTGGCAGATAGCGGACCTCCAGCAGGTCGGTGAAGAAGTCCACCCTGGCGGTATGGACGCCCTCGGTGCGGCACAGGACCTTTTCGATGACCCAGGCGCAGGAGAGGCACCACATCCCGTCGATCCTGAAGGTAAGTTGGCGTGCATGGGGTTCCCGGTACGGATCGAGGCTTTCCTTGTTCGGCTCGGGCAGGGGCGAGGCATCGCCGGGGATCAGGCCGGCGGCCTTGCAGTCGCGGAACAGCTCGGTCCGGCGGAAATCGGTGGCGGGAGCGCAAGTGGCAGTCAGTATCTGGAAGACATGCAGACAGCCCCGGCAACAGAAAGATAATTTATAACCGTTCTGGTCCAGAACCCGGGGATTGTCGCCCAAGGGCAGGGCGCAGAGGTGGCAGTCGGTCCTCGCCACTGGTTCGGGGCGGGGCGGGTTGTCATTGGCGTCCGGGGAGAGCTCGGCCATCAGGATTTCTGCGGCGGGGCGGCCAGGGTACGCAGGTAGTCGATGATCGCCCAGCGGTCTTTTGCGGCCACAGTCAGGGCCAGGGATGGACAACGTTTGTAACCCAGGCTGATATTGGAGAAGAGTTCCCCGTCGGTCAGTTGTTGAACTATTGGCCCGTGCAGGTCTGTGGGCAGAGGTGAGAAGCTCTGGCCGACTGTGCCGTTCCCGTCGGCCAGGGGACCATGACAGTGAAGGCAGTAATAACCGTAAGCGAGACGCCCTCGGGCCACCGCGTCCGGGGTGGCGGGCAGAGGGTTGATCAGGCTCTGCGGATCGGCGACTTTCAGTTTTTCGATGCCGCCGGTCACTGGCACGGTGTACCCCGGCGTCTCCGGCATCTTTCTGCCATACGTTTCTATAGCCTCATCGTCGGTCATTCTGGCGTAATCGCAGCCGGAAACGGCCAGCAGAATGACGACGCCCAAGACCGTAAGGGTCGTGGCCTGTAAGTTGTGACGGAGATTGCCTGGGGTACTTGTCATGGTTGTTGCTCCACTCCTCGTTTTTCACCGATGCCGGCCGGTTGCGGCCGGGCCTTGACATGCTGGGCGGTCAGCTCCGCCTGATCGTGCAGGTAGGGCGAGGCCACCGTCGGCAACGGATTGCGGCCACCGCTGGAATATTCGGACAAACCGGGGACGTCGGGAACCACCCCGAAGTTCCAGGATGGCGGCCACTTGACCCCGACTGTGTAGAAGATCAAGAGTCCCCAGAGCAGGAAGCCCACCGCCAGACCCAAGGGGAGCAGCCAAGCGCGTCCTTCGTTCTCGCTCTGGACGGGAGCCGGTGACTGTTTCATGTCATTTTTCATGATTTCCATCGTATTCCACCCACCGATCAGGTGATGGCGCCTCCGAAGATGCCCCGGACCAGAGCATAGGCCAGGAGCCAGAGCACCGAGCCCGCGAAGATCAGGAGCAGAATGGGCGGCAATGGATGGGCCGGCCCCTCCCGGCGGCTTACTTCACCGGTGACTTCCAGCTCCTGCGGGTCCCGGCCCGGATAGCCGCACCAGGCGACATAGGCGAAGAGCACCGCCAGGAGCCCCAGAAAGAAGGCCAGCACCAGATGCTGAAAGTCGAGCAGGATGAAGTAGCGCATAGTTTTCTCCTGAGCCGGGTCTCCAGACTGAAGCAAAGGGCGGGCGCCGGAGACTTGGTTCGAGTTTATTGTCTAAGTGCCTAAAGTTAAAAGTGCCTAGAGTGCCTAAAGTTTCGGAAGGTTACGATTAGAAATAGTTTCATAGCACACCCTGGACCGAACCCGCATCAAACAGTAACTTCCATTAACTTTAGGCATTTTAGGCACTTCAAATAATGGCCACCACCACCGCCGCCAGATAAACACCGCAAACCACCAGTCCGATGCCGAGCAGCACCTTGACCTCTATAGGGCGGCGGGTCGGAGGGGGCTCCTGCAGCGCAAACTTCTCGCCGCGCAGGGGCAGGTAGCGCAGGCGGTTCTGTTCGTTGAACTGGCCGTTTTTCAGAGCCCAGACGAAGGCGACCAGACTGATCGCCAGGCTGATCGTCACCAGGCTGAACCATCCCAGGGCGTAGTTCATCGTCCTTCTCCCTGTTTGACAAATGACGCCGGTGATTCATTGGCTATGGCAATGCCGCGCGGTTCCCTGCCGGCGTCGCTGTTGCCGATGAATTGTTCGGCGATATAGTTGCCGACATCCCAAATCTTGGCCGATTCCAGGTCCTTTTTGAAGTAGGGCATGGCGGTGCCGGTGATACCGTTCATGATCTGGTAATAGAGGATACCGCCGCTCACCCCCCGTTCTTGCAGCAGGGTGAAGTTCAGGGGCGGCGGGTAGAGGTACGGTTGCGCCTCGCCCATCCCATCGCCTACCGGGCCGTGACAGCCGATACAGAAACTTTCGTAGATCCGGTGCCCCCGCTCCAGGTCCGGCGCGGTGGTCGGATAGGGATTGGTCACCTTCTGCCAGCCCGGGGCCACCTGGGCCTGGAGCCAACGGATATTCTCGTCGGGTCCGGCCTCGTAGGCGGTGATGGCTTTTGCCTTCCATTCCCGCTGTCGGGCGGTGCGGACGTCGGCTTCCTTGAAGCCCAAGCTCTGGACGTAAACGGTCAGCGCCTCGATCTTGCGCGGTCCCAGGAAGGTCCAGGAGGGCATCACCGATTCCGGCCGGGTGAAGCGGGGATTGGCAAAATGGGCCTGGTGCCAGTCGTCCGGATGTTCGCCACCCTCCTGGGAAAGGTCCGGACCGGTTCGCTCGGTGCCTACCAGATTGGGCCGGTCGGCCACATAGTCGCCGGATTCGGCCACTCTGAGCGCCCCCATGCCCCAGTCAATGCTGCGGATAAACTGGGTGTGGCAGTACATGCAGCCGTTGTTGACGTAGATCTTCCTCCCTTCCTCCTCCAGGGCGGTGCGGGGCCGATAGATTTCCGAGGGCTTCTCGGGGATGGTCAGCCAGGGCAGGATGACGGCGATGAACAGCACTGAGGCGAAGATCGTCAAGCCACCGCCGATCACCAGGCGCGGGGTCATCTTCATGATTCCCCTCCAGTCTCCGCTGCCGGTTCATACAGACTGCGCCCGATATTGTAGAGGCCAATCACCGCACCCCCGACGATCAGGATCCCGACACTGGCCCGCACCACCATATAGACATGGATCTCCGGCAGCATCCGGTAGACGGTCTCGCCGTTCAGCCAGCCGGCGCCCTGGATAAGGCCGGCGGCGGTCAGGACCAGAAAGAAGCCGGCCATGCCCAGCAGCACCAGCCAGTACTGGAGGTCGGCCAATCTCTCGCTGTACAGGGGCCGACCGGTGATCCGCGGCAGGATCAGGTAGATGCCGCCCAAGCCGATGATGCCGGCGAAACCCAGCACCCCCATGTGAGCGTGGGCGATGGGCCAGTTGTTCAGGTGGGTGACCCGCTGGATGATCGGCAGGGCCTGGAGCGGTCCCTGGATGCAGGTTAGCAGATACCAGACCAGGCCGGCCATGACGAACTTGCCGCCCACCTCGCTGTGCACGTAGCCCAGGCGCCCGCGCATGGTCAGCCAAAGGTTGATCAGGACCGTGAAGACCGGGATCAGCATGCCGATGCTGCCGGAGATGGCGATGATCTTCAGCCAGGTCGGGGCCGGGGTCTGCAGGAGATGGTGGGTGCCGATATGGGTGTAGATCATCAGGATCGACCAGAAGCCGACCAGGGAAAGGGTGTGGCTGTAGAGTGGCGCGCGGCTGACCAGCGGAATCGCCCAATAGGCCACTGCCACCGCCAGCGGGGTGAGAAAGAGGCCGACCACGCCATGCCCGTAGAACCAGGCGAGGATTGCATCTGGCATGCCGTTGATCGCCCCGGTGGCCGGGTTCCACATGGCGTTGCCGAAGAAGTAGATAAAGAAGGTAAAGACCAGCCCGCCCAGGATGTACCAGTTGGAAACGTAGAAGACCGGTTCGGTGCGGCGCGCCGCCGTGGCCAGCAGGTTGACGAAGATCAATCCCAGGGAGAGCAGCACCCCGACGTCCACCGGCCAGATCCACTCGGCATACTCGCGTCCCTGGGAGTGGCCGGCGGCCAGGGTAAGGGTGCCGGCGACGATGGTCAGGTTCCAGACCAGCAGGGAGAGTCGACCCAGCCGCTCGCTGTAAAGTTCAGCCCGGCACAGATGCGGCACCAGGTAGATGGCGGCCCCCAAAAGGCTGGAACCGACGAAGCCGAATATCACCAGATTGGTGTGCATGGCCCGGCTGCGCCCGAAGACCAGCCAGGGGATATTGCTCCAGAGTTCCGGGGCGGCCAGGTGGGTGGCGTCGATGAAACCCATCAAGGTGCCGACGACGAACCACACCGCCGCCGACAGGAAGAATCCCTTGACGGTGGAGTGGGGCGGGCTAGTGAGGGAGCGTAGGTTCATTGGTTTATTGTCTATTTTCTTCGTAGAGGCTGCTTCAAACTTAATGGCTATCGTTTGTTCATTTTCTTTGCTTGCCCAAAGAAAACGAACCAAAAGAAAAGGCAGCCGTCACTTGCCCCTGCTGCGCAGGGGTTCCCTCCGTTCCTTGTCGCGGCCGGGCGCGTTAGAACTCGGGTCTGCGACCCTCAGACAGCTAACGCGCTTTTTTCCGGCCGCTCCGGCGTCACTCCGGCGGCGTGAGATGGCGTCTTGGCGGTAGCATCACTTAAAAACGTGAATAACCTTAACTGCAATGATTGACAGATATTTCTTCAACACTTTTGCCTGTCCTGTAGGCTAATGGTGGCAGGCAAGCCAGCAGTCGATCGTGGCCTTTTTCTCCTTGTGGCAAGCTATGCAAAAACCCATCTGAAAGTTCACCGGCTTGAGCCGGTCCATGGTTTCCACCGGGCCGTGGCAGACGTCGCAGTCGATCTTGCCGAACTCGATGTGCGGCCGGTGCTGGAATTTGACGAAGTCGGGCACGAAGTAGATCTGTTTCCAGGGAACCGGCTCCTTTTCGGCCAGGTAGCGACGTTCCTTCATGATCTCCGGGTGGTTCGGGATGATGTACATGTGGCAGAAGAAGCACTTTACCGCTGATGGCAGTCCCGCGTGTTTGGAGCGGTCGACGAAGGAGTGGCAGAAGCGGCAGTTGATCTGCTTGATCCCGGCATGGACCCGGTGGCTGAAGGGGATCGGCTGCAGCGGTCCCAGTCCGATCCGCGGATAAAGATAATAGAAGCCGAGCATCGCCGCCACCAGCAGTAAGGCGACGACCAGCCAGCGGCGGCTGCCGATGGGATTTCGCGCCGCGCCGCTCATTTGCCCTCCTTGGCCTTTTCTAGGTCCAGGTGGTGCAGGAAGAGGGGGTCGGCCACCGGCAGCACCGGCAAAAAGCGCAGGAAGGTGGTGATGACCAGTCCCATCAGCCCCAGGAAGCCGGCGCTGACGGCCAGCTCGGTCATACCCAGGGGCAGGCCTGGCTCATGCCAGAGCGAGGGGGCCACCAGCAGGAAGCGCTCCAGCCACATGGTGATGACGATCAGGCCGCACAACCCCAGCATGGCCGGCAGCTTCAGCTTGACCCGGCTGGAAAGCAGGATCACGAAGGGGATGACGAAGGCGCCGAAGAGCACCACCAGGGACAGGCTGTGCCAGGGCTCGAATTTGAGGCGGGCGATGATGAAACCGGTCTCCTCCGGCAGGTTGCCGTACCAGATGACCAGGAACTGGGTGTAGAAGAAGTCGCCAGTCATCAGGCAGAAACCGAGCATCAGCTTGCCCAGCTTGTGTAAGTGGACCGGGGTGATGAACTCACTGAGATCCATTTTGCGCACCGCGATAATCGCCATGACGAAGAGTACGGCCAGGGCGGTGTAGAAGCCGCCAACCAGGTAGTAGGCCCCAAATAAGGTGGAGAACCAGTGGGGCGACAGCGACATGATCAGGTCGAAGGCGATGAGCGTTAAAACCAGGAAGTAGAGAATGCCGTAGAAGTTGGCGAAGACTACCGCCCGGTCCTCGCTTTTCCGGGCCCGCTCCGGGTCGTGGCCCAATCCAGCCAGCAGGCGCCGGTCGCGGTGGACGGAGATACAGATTAGGGAGAGCCCGGTCAAAGCCAGGAGCAGCAAGCCGATCTCGTCCCGCACGAATAGGAAGCCGACCTTAAGCCAGGCCGACTTGACCGCCAAGGGGTGTTCGATCCAGGGGAAGATAAGCCGTCGGGCGGGATAGAGGACGGCCAGAAAGGCCATGCTCAAGGGCAGGAAGGCGCCGACCGCCTCGGCCAGCCGCTTCAGGGACCGGCCCCAGTGGGCGTTGGTCAGGGTCAGAATCGCCGAGAAGAGCAGGCTGCCGCCGGCCAAAGCGGTCCAGAAAACCAGGTTAACCAGGTAGGCCTGCCAGGTGCGGAGCGGGGCGCTGCCCTTGATGCCGGCGACGAAGACCGTTGTGCCTAGAACGAGCAGGGCCACGCAAAGGCCGGTCAGCCAGGTCGGTGCCAGCCGGGGGCGGGCTGCCCAGCGCAGTTTGTCGAAATCGCGGTCAGCCAAGGTCGTTGACCTCCTCGGCCCCGGCCTCGCTTAGCAGCCGGCCGATCTCATCGCGCTCTTCTTCCTGACAGTGGAGCAGGATGCCGAAACGGTCCTCGGTGAAGCGGGTGTCGTAGTGTTTCGGAAGTTTGTGCTTCGGCAGCCGCGAGAGCAGCAGCATCCCGCCCAGGTTCAGGAAGACCGAAAAGAGGATGCAGAACTCGAAGGCCTCGATGACGTAGGGTACCCGCGGCACCGGCGGTTTGCCGCTGACGATGAAGTGCCACTGCATGGCGGTATAGATCGAGAGTCCGAAGCCGGTCAAGATACCGAGAATACCGCCGGTCAGGGTGAAGAAGCGCACCGGGCTACGCTTGACGCCCATGGCTGCCTGGATCTCCTCCTGGAAACGGGGCGAATGGACGTCGCCTATCTCGATCCCGCGCTGCTTGAGGTTGTCTATGGCGCGCAAAAGGTCGTCGAGATATTCGAAGAGCGCCACCATCGGCCTGGTCGCATTCATTGCCCACCTCCGTTGTTGCCGGAAAGGGCGGAGGCGCGCCGCGGGGATTTCATGTCCTCCTTCAACTCGGTCATCGAGACGGTGGGCAGGACCCGGGCGAAGATCAGGAAGAGCATGAAGAAGAGGCTGAAGGAACCGAGCAATATTCCGTACTCCACCCAGCTCGGTCCGTGGAAGATACTCCAGGAGTAGGGGTCGAACTCGTGGCCCGGCGAACTCAGGATAATCACGTAGCGCTCGTAGTACATGCCGATGTTGATCAGGATCGAGATGATGAAGAGCGGCACGATGCTGGTCCTAATCTTCTTGAAGTAGAGGAACAGGGGGACGATGGTGTTGCAGGTCACCATCAGCCAGAAGAGCGGCGCATAATGGCCTACCGCTCGCCAGTGGAAGATGCCGCGCTCGGCGACGTTACCGCTGTACCAGGAAATGAAGGCCTCGGTCAGATACGAATAGGCGACGATCAGACCGGTGAAGATGATGGTCTTGGCGACGTTTTCCAGGATGGGGATGGAGATGATGTCCTCCAGTTTGTGGAGGCGGCGCAGGGGAATCAGCAGGGTCAGGACCATGGCCAGCCCGGAGTGGATGGCCCCGGCCACGAAGTAGGGGGCGAAGATGGTCGAGTGCCAGCCGGGGGCGATGCCCAGCGCGAAGTCCCAGGAAACCACGCTGTGCACCGAGACCACCAGCGGGGTGGCCAGCGCCGCGAAGAGCAGGTAGGCCAAGTTGTAGTGGCGCCATTGCTTGTGCGAGCCGGTCCAGCCCAGGGCGAAAAAGCCGTAGATCTTCTTCTTCCAGCCTTTGATGCGGTCGCGGATGATGGCGAGATCCGGGATCAGCCCGGTGTACCAGAACAAGAGGCTGACCGTCAGGTAGGTCGAGATGGCGATAACGTCGAAGATCAGCGGTGACTGGAAATTGGGCCAGAGGTTCCTCTGGTTGGGATAGGGCAGGATCCAGTAGACGATCCAGACCCGTCCCAGGTGGATGAAAGGAAAGAGTCCGGCGATGGAAACGGCGAAGACGGTCATTGCCTCGGCGCTGCGGGCCAGCGGCGTTCGCCAGGGCGCCCCGAATAGGTAGAGGATGGCGGAGATCAGGGTGCCGGAGTGGGCGATACCGACCCAGAAAACGAAGTTGATCAGGTAAGTGCCCCACATCACCGGATGGTTGATACCGGCGGCGCCCAGGCCGGTGGCGATCTGGTAGGCCCAGCAGCCGGCACCGATCAGCACCCCGCAGAGGCACATGCCGAGCCAGGCCAGGTACTCCCTGGTCAGCGGGGTCATGGGGGCCATGATCCGCTCGTTGATCTGGCGGTAGGTTAAATCGGGCAGGGCCTTCATGGGCGGGGCTCCTGAGAGTTCCTGTTATAGAAGCCTTTTGCACTGTTTACAGCTGACCACAAGAATCCGTCATTCCCGCGTAGGCGGGAATCCAGAATTATTTGAATCCGCAAAATACTGGATTCCCGATTACTACCTCGGGAATGACAAAATAACACTTCCGTAGGAAGATCAAGGGGCACATGGCTCATATGAAGCGGATTTACGACCATAGCGTTACTCAAATCTCCTGTGTCAAGCGCCGCAGATAGATCACCGCCGGCTTGGTGTTCAGTTCGCGCAGCACCTGGTAGGCCCGGGCGTCCTTGATCATTTTGGCCACCCGACTCTCGGGGTCGATCAGGTTGCCGATGGTGATGGCCCCGGTCGGGCAGGTCTGGGCGCAGGCGGTGGTGAAGTCGCCGTCCGGAATCCGCTTCTGGCCCTTACCCTTGGCCTCGATCTTGGCGGCGACGATCCGGTGCACGCAGAAGGAGCATTTCTCCATCACCCCCTTCTGGCGGACGGTGACGTCCGGGTTCAACTGCCAGTCCAGCGGGGTGTCGCGGGTGAAGGTGAACCAGTTGAAGCGCCGTACCTTGTAAGGGTCGTTCTGGGAGCAGAAGCGGGTGCCGAAGCAGCGGTTGTAAACCTGGTTGTTCAGGCCGTCCACCGAGTGCTGCGGGGCAAAGATCGGGCAGACCGACTCACAGGGCGCCTCGTCGCAGTGCTGGCAGAGCATGGGCAGATAGCGGATTTTTTTCTCTTCCTCGCTGAAGTAGCGTTGGATTCGGAGCCAGGACATCTCGCGGCCCATGAGCATCTGCTCGCGGCCGACGATGGCTACGTTGTTTTCGGCGTAACAGGCGACCACGCAGGCGCCGCAACCGATGCAGCGGTCGAGGTCGACCACCATCAGCCAGCGGTACTCCTTGTGCTCGTGGACCGGGTAGATATCGCGGTGGGGATTGAAGCCGCTGGGCAAAGGGGTGTCGACATCGGCCGGCCGCCCGTCATGCCTGGCCTCGAGGTATGAGGCGACGCTTTCCATCTCGATCAAGTCGCGGCCCTCCTGGAAGAAATTGCCGTCGGTGTTGGCGATCTCGTAACAACCTTCGCCGCGTTGCGCCCGGACCCTGGTGGCAATGGTAATGCCGCCGGAGAGGTGGTCGAGGTCAGCCCCCATAAGGGCCAGGGGATTGGCCGGACGGGCCTCGGCGAAACGGCCGTAGTGTTCGTGCCCCTGACCGATGGGCAGGGCCAGGGTACCCTCCGGCACCGAGTAGAGCGGCAGGGCCGGGGCGGTGATCTCGCCGTGCGGGGTGGCTAGTTTGAGCATCTCGCCCTTGGCCACCTTCAGTTCGGCGGCGGTCTTGGGGTGGAGCTCGACCCAGCCTCCCCAGGTGGTCTGGCTCACCGGATCGGGCAACTCCTGGAGCCAGGGCCGGTTGGCCCCCCGGCCGTCGAAAAACTGGATGGTCGGATAGATGACCAAGGGGTAGCTGCCGGCAGCCGTGGTTTCCATCTCCGGGGCGAGAAAGGTGTATGTGAAGTCGGAGCCCAGATCGATCCGTTTGGCCGGCAGCTCGGCTTCCCGCCAAACGCCGCCGTGCTGGACCAGGTGGTTCCAGTATTGGTCGAATTCCTCGTTTCGTGGCCCGGCCTGCCAAACATTTTGCCATGTGTCCTGGAGCCGCTCGTAGAAATCGCTCCAGGGCAGCTTTTCGCCGACCCCGGCCAGACGCGCCGTCTCCAGGAGGACGTTGCCGGCCTCCCGGGTGTCGAATATCGGCCCCATCACCGGTTGCATCAGGCCGGTGATGCCTGTCCGGGGGGTATAGTCGCCCCATGATTCCAGCGGGGTGTGGGTCGGCAGAACCAGGTGGGCGAAACGGCTCGTTTCGTCGGGACAGGAAGAAAGCGAGACCACGGTTTTTACTTTGGCCAGCGCCGCCGGCAGGTTCCAGGCGGCCGGCAGGGTGAAGACCGGGTTGGCCTGGTGGATCAGCAGCATCTCGATCTCCCCCGCGGCCATGCGGTCGACCAGCTCGCGCATGTCTTTGCCCGAGCCGGTATGGCTCAGGGCCGCCCCCGGGGCTGGGTCTATCAATTCCCGGGTGCCCGGTTTCAAGAGGTTCAGGAGGTTGGCCGCCACCGCCGCCGGGGTGGCGTGGGGACCGTTGTGGGGGAGCCCGCCGGCCAGCACCAACGGGCGCTCGGCCGCCAGGAAACGGCTGGTCAACCGCTGTCTGGTTTCGTCGTCGATGAGAGCCTGGGCCGCCTGGACCGCGGGGGCGGAATCGTGCAGGGTCTTTTCCAGGGCGGCCTGTAACCGGAAAGTGAGGTTCAAGTTGCCGCGCCGTGCTTCGTCGTTGAGTGAGTTCAGTAGGGCCAGGGCCACAAGCCATTCCCGGTCCGGCGGGACGTCGATCCGGAAATCGGCGCTGGCCGCGGTCAGCGACTGACGGGGGCCGACATGGACGAAAAAGTTCTTACTCGCCTCGCCTACTTCGTGGAAAACGGCGAACTGGCGGGCGTATTCGATGTTGGAAAGCCAGGTCTCCAGGAAGCCTGCATTAAGGGAGACCAGGAAATCGGCCCGGTCGATCCGATAGGCCGGTATTTCCTCCAGGCCGAAGACCAGACGGCTGGCACGGCGCAACGGCTCGTACGCGTATGCTTCGTAGGTGTGGTGCGGTCCGGCGCCGAAGGCAGCCAGCCACTGGTCGGTGAGCTCGGCCAGGGTGCCTTGCTCCAGCCCGGAGATCATGGCGATCCGCTCGCCGCGACCAGATTGGCGCAGTTCCCGCAGCCGGTCACCTAGCAGTTTGGTGGCTTTATCCCAGGTGATGGGGGTAAGTTCTTTGTCCTGTCGGACCCGGGGAGCGGGATAGCGGTCCGGATTATAGAGGCCGTGCAGACCGGCCTGGCCGCGGGCGCAAAGGGTGCCCTGGTTCAGCGGGTGTTTCGGGTTGCCCTCCAGCTTGACGATCCGACCGTCCCGGTTTTTGGCCAGCATCCCGCAGCCGGCCGGGCACTCCCGGCAGGTGGTGGCGTACCAGGTGGCCTCGCCGGGGATGATGTCCTCAGCCGGGATCACGTAGGGGATCAACCGCCGGCCGGAGGCCCGGCTGCAGCCGAAGGTGGCCGAGGTTCCGGCAAGCCCCAGAATCTTGATGAATTCCCGGCGATCGATTGCTGACATTAAAAGATCCCGTTCCCAATTCCTGCGATTCAATCATTTAAGAGTAACGGACGAGCGCCGTCTAAGAAGTTTAGATATCCTAAACCGCAGGGTACCCCTGATGGCAAGACTTTATTGCGGAAAAAGGTCTAGCAGGAGTGGTGCCTCTTTCTTTTTACCGATAATTTCGCCGCTTATTTATTTCCGGGTCTACAGGTTGAGCTGTCAAATTTTTTCAATCGCTGGAGAGTCTCCATTCTTGACCGCGATGCCGAGGATGGCGAACCGCGATTCCTTGTAACCAGGCAGCAGTTCCAGACCGCATTTCGCCAGTTGCCCCCGGAACTGCGGGCCGTGGAAACGGTTTTCGCGGGGATGATCGAGCAGATGTTTAAAAAGGGGATTGGCATAGAGCGGCGGATATATTTCCTCGAAGTAGAAACCGCCGCCTGTCTTCAAGACCCGGGCCACTTCGCATAGGCCGGCCTGCCAGTCCTCCAGGTGATGGACAATACCGAAGTTGAAGACGGCATCGAAACTGTCGTCGCGAAATGGCAGCTGCTGGGCATCGCCGGTCGCCAGCCGCAATCGTCCGATTCCCCAACTTCTTTGTTTGCGACGGGCGAGAATCATCATCCGGGGATCGATGTCCAGGGCATCGATTGAGCCGGGAGAGAAAAACTTATTGATGATTTTAGCCCCGGCTCCGTTCCCGCATCCGATCTCCAGACAGCGACTGCCGGCGGGAAGATCGCGACGTTCTTTGAAATATCGGGCCTCCCGTCGCTGTACCCAGCGACGGACCGGACTGTTGACCCAGATACGTTCCGGCCAGTTGACT
>Ga0055477_10000235_pt1 | contig 14316 bp, 11 predicted proteins | sample Muzzi_PWA_D2_FD_57683 | JGI IMG/M metagenome (GOLD analysis project Ga0055477, IMG submission 57683) | Wetland microbial communities from San Francisco Bay, California, USA, that impact long-term carbon sequestration - Muzzi_PWA_D2 | ecosystem: Environmental > Aquatic > Marine > Wetlands ... | reverse complement strand
CATACCGGGCTCTTCGCTACTACAATCGAAGAAATCGGCAGACACCCCCGTGGCAAGTCCGTCGAGTTCGGCGGCATTATCCCGCCCCGGAAACCGGAAATGATTACCGAAGGCCCCGGCCTTCGGACCGAGCGCAATCAATGGATTTCGTCCCCACGCATACCGACTTGTCGCCCTGGACTCCGGGGCTGGTCAGCCTGGCGATCTACGCCCTGATGGTCTTTATGCTCATCGGCGTCATCCTCTGGCTGGCCGGCTGGCTGGGTGAGAAGCGCGTCAATCCCGAAAAGCTGCGGCCCTACGAGTGCGGGGTGCTGCCCAGCCCAGGCCTGCGGCCACCGCATCCCGCCCCCTTTTACCTGGTAGCCATCTTTTTCCTGATCTTCGATGTGGAGGGGGCCTTTATATTCTCCTGGGCGGTCGCTATGGAGCCCCTTGGCTGGTGGGGCTGGCTGGAGATCACCTCCTTCATCGGAATTCTCGGTTTGAGCCTGGTCTATCTCTGGGCCAAGGGCGGACTGGAGTGGGGGGTGGGTCGTCCATGAAGCTCGCCACCACCCCGGAACCCAACATCGCCGACCGGATCATCAACTGGGCCCACGCCAACTCGCTCTGGCCCCTCTTTTTCGGGCTCTCCTGCTGCTTTGTCGAGGAGGCGGTGGCCTTTACCGCCCGCTACGATATCGCCCGTTTCGGCTCCGAGGTCTTTCGCGGCTCGCCGCGCCAGGCCGATGTCCTGATCGTCTCCGGCACAGTCTTCAAGAAGGCGGCGCCGGTGGTCCTGCGCCTCTATGAGCAGATGGGCGAACCCAAGTGGGTGATCTCCATGGGTTCCTGCTCCAACAGCGGCGGCATGTACGACGTTTACAGCGTGGTCCAGGGGGTGGATCAAATCCTGCCGGTGGACGTCTACATCCCCGGCTGCCCGCCCCGGCCTGAAGCGCTCCTGGAGGGGCTGATGACCCTGCAGAAGAAGATCCGCAGCCGGGAGCGACCGGCCCGGACGGTATTTCATCTTTCCGGCGGCAACCAGGGCTCCAGCGGCGGACTCCGGGTGGACGGGCGCGACAAGGCCCGCGATGCCAGGGGCCCCGGTTACTCCGGTTGCGGCATCCGGGGCACCGCCGAACTGCCGCCCCATTTCCGGGGCAGCCGCACCGATCTGATGTGGACGCCGCCCGCCCCGGCCCTGGAACTCTCGGCCCCGGACCAACAACTGGCAGCGGTCCTGGCCCAGCGTTTCGGCGCGGCGGTCCGGCCCCTGGCACCGGTCACGGACATGCTCACCCTGGAAACCGACCCCGGCCGGGCCCTGGAAGTGCTGCGCTATCTCAAGAGCGAGGCGACTCCCCGCTATGAACGGTTAGAGGATCTGACCGCGATTGACGAATCGGCTCGCAACCCCAAGGCCGATGCCGACTTCACCCTGGTCTATCACCTGCTCTCCTTCGGAGCGGCCTCCCGGCTGCGGCTCAAGGTGCCCCTCTCCGGCTCGGAGCCGACCATGGAAAGCTTGACTCCGCTCTGGCCTTCGGCCAACTGGTACGAGCGGGAGGTCTTCGATATGTTCGGTCTGCGCTTCCGCAACCATCCCAACCTGCGGCGTCTGTTGATGCCCCACGACTGGGTCGGTCATCCTCTGCGCAAGGACTACCCGGGCCGGGCCACCGAGATGGCCCCGTTCACCCGGGCCGAGGCGGAGCAGTTCCAGCCTATGGACGCAGCCGAACTTCTGGGGAGAGAGGGAGACAACGAAAATCTGATCCTGAACCTGGGCCCGCACCATTACAGCACCCATGGAGTTCTGCGGGTGGTCCTGGCCCTGCGCGGCGAGGAGATCGTCGACCTCGACCTGGACATCGGCAACCACCATCGCGGGGTGGAGAAGATCGGCGAGCGCCAGTCCTGGCACCAGTTCATCCCCTATACCGACCGGGTCGACTACCTGAGCGGAGTGGCCAATAATCTCTCCTATCTCTCGGCCGTTGAGACCCTGGCCGGGATCGAGGTTCCGGAGCGGGCTCAATACATTCGGGTGATGCTCTCCGAACTCTTCCGACTCTCCAACCATTTACTCTTCGTCGGCACCTTCGTCCAAGACCTGGGGATGATGAATCCGGTCTTCTATACCTTCCGGGAACGGGAACAGATCATGGATATCGTCGAACTGATCACCGGCGGCCGGCTGCATCCCGCCTGGTTCCGGATCGGCGGCACCGCCATGGACCTGCCCCGGGGCTGGAAGGAGGCGGTGAGCAATTTCACCTCGACCTTCGCCAAACGGATCGGCGAGTATCAGGCCCTGATCGACCGCAATCCCATCTTCCTGGCCCGGGTCAAGGGGGTGGGCGCGATCTCGCTCACCGAGGCCATGGACTGGGGGATGAGCGGCGCCAACCTCCGAGCCTGCGGCCTGGAATGGGACTTGAGGAAGAAGATCCCCTACGCTGCTTACCCGGCCTTCGACTTCGAAATCCCCACCGCCGACGCCGGCGACTGTCTGGCCCGTTACCGGGTACGAATCGAGGAGATGCGCCAATCCCTGAAGATCATCGAACAAGCGGCCGCCCGGATGCCGGAAGGGCGCTACCGCACCGCTGACTACCGTTACGCCATCCCGTCCCGGGACGATACCTTGCGGGACATCGAGTCCCTGATCCACCATTTCGTCAACGTCACCCGCGGCCCCAAGTTGCCCCGGGGCGAGGCCTACGCCGCCACCGAGGCGCCCAGGGGTGAACAGGGCTACTACCTGGTCAGCGAGGGCCAGTCTAAACCCTACCGGTTGCGGATCAGGGCACCGGGCTTTGCCAATATCCAGACCCTGCCGCTCCTGGCCGGAGGCAGGTATGTATCCGACCTGGTCGCCATCCTGGGCTCGCTGGATTATATCCTGCCGGATATCGATCGCTAGGTGAAGAGATGATCCCGGAAGAACTGCGTAAAACCCTTGCGGAGATGATCGACCAGGCTCCCCGGCCCCGGGAGTTGGCGGTGGAGGTCATGTACCGGTTGCAGCACCACTACGGCTACCTGAGCGATGAGGCGATTAATGAAGGTGCCGAGCTTCTGGGGCTCACCACTCTGGAGCTGGAGGAACTGGCCACCTTCTACGACTTCATCTACCGGCGTCCGGTGGGCCGTTTCGTCATCCATGTCTGCGACAGCGTGGTCTGCTGGATGCTCAAAGGCGAATCGGTGCTCAGCTACCTCTGCCGGACCCTTGATGTAGCGCCGGGCGAAACCACGACGGACGGCATCTTCACGGTGGTGCCGGCCGCCTGCCTGGGCTACTGCGATCACGCTCCGGCCATGCTGATCAACGGCCAGTTTTTCGGACCCCTGGCGGAAGGGGAGATCGACCGCATCCTGGAGGATTTGCGCAATTCACCATGTGAACTGGTTGTTTGCCGATAAGAAGATGAGCGAAAAAGTCCTGTTCAAAAACTGCCGTCCCGGCCGTCCCGCCACCCTGGAAGAGTACCGGGGGAGCGGCGGCTACGAGGCCCTGGCGAAGACCCTGCGGGATCTGAAGCCCGAAGAGGTCTGCGATATCGTCGCCGATTCCGGTCTGCTGGGCCGGGGCGGGGCCGGATATCCCACCGGCCGGAAGTGGCGCTCCCTGGCCAAGGAGGCGCCTCACCCCCGCTATCTGGTGCCCAATACCGACGAGATGGAACCCGGCACTTTCAAGGACCGGGTCCTGGTCAACCTGGATCCCCATCTGGTCATCGAGGGAATAATTTTATCGGCCTACGCCATCTCGGCCAGCCGGGGCATCTTCTTCATCCGCCCCTCTTATGAACAGGACGCCACCCTGATCGAAACCGAACTGGGCCGGGCGCGAGCGGCTGGTTTTTTGGGTGACCACATCCTGGGCAGCGACTTCTCCTTCGAGATCATGGTCCACCGTAGCGCCGGCCGCTACATTTGCGGCGAGGCCTCGGCCCAGATCAACGCTATCGCCGGCCGGCGTCCCAACCCCAGTAAGATCCCCGGCGTCCATCTGACCGACCGCGGCCTCTGGGGACAGCCGACGGTGGTCAATAACGCCGAGACCCTGGCCTGCATCGGACCGATCCTCCGCCATGGTCCGCAATGGTTCAAAGGTCTGGCCCGCAGCGGTTCGGGCGCCGGCACCAAGCTCTATTCGCTCTCCGGCCGGGTGGCTACCCCCGGCTGCTATGAGTTGCCCATCGGCACTCCGCTCCGTGAAATCATCGAAAATGAAGGCGGGGGCATGGCGCCCGGTCTGGAGTTCAAGGCCTGTCTGCCGGGCGGCGCCTCCACCGGCTTCCTGCCCCGGCAGCATTACGAGGTGGCTATGGACTTCGAGCCCCTGAAGAAGATCGGCAGTCGATTGGGCACCGGTTCGATCATCGTCTTCGACCGGGAGACCTGCCTGGTGGGCGCGACCCTGAACCTGGTCGCCTTCTTCATGCGGGAGTCTTGCGGCTGGTGCACTCCCTGTCGGGAGGGGCTGCCCTACATCCACAATATCCTGCATCGCTTCGAAACCGGTGAGGCCGAGGAGGACTGCATCCCCCAGTTGCGCCACCTGGCCAAATCAATGTCCCACGCTTACTGCCCCCTGGCCCCGGGCGCCGCCGAACCGGTTCTGGGGTTGCTGGACTACTTCGAGGACGAACTTCGCGAGCACCTCAGCCAGAAGGGATGCCCCTTTGAGAAATGAGATGAAGTTGGGCAAAACAACAGGCTTTGGAGTAAAAGGCGCAAATGGTCCTGAATGCCTTCGCAACAGCGAGCTGATCCATTAATTTTGCATTCTTAATTCTTAATTTATAATTTTAAAATGCCTACTCTGACCATCGACAACCGAAAAATAGAGGTGCCCGATCCCACTCAGGTGATCGAGGCCGCCGAACGGCTGGGCATCATGATTCCCCGCTTCTGCTACCACCCGGCCCTGGGGGCGGTGGGGGCCTGCCGGATGTGCGCCGTCATGTTCCTGGAAGGGCCGGTCAAGGGGCTGCAGATGAGCTGCATGACCCGGGCCATGGACGGCATGGTGGTCTCCACCAACCACCCGGAAGCCGTGGACTTCCGCCGGCATGTGGTCGAGTGGCTGATGCTGAACCACCCCCACGACTGCCCGGTCTGCGACGAGGGCGGCCACTGCCTGCTCCAGGACGAGACCGTCTCCGGCGGCCATGGCCGCCGCATTTTCCATGGCCCCAAGCGGACCTACCGGGACCAGGACCTGGGTCCACTGGTCCGACAGGAGATGAACCGCTGCATCCACTGCTACCGCTGCGCCCGCTTCTACCAGGAGTATGCGGGCTACCGCGACTTCGGCGCCCTGGGCATCGGCGCCCGCCTTTACTTCGGCCGCTTCGCGGACGGCGGGCTGGAGAGCCCCTTCAGCGGCAACCTCATCGATCTCTGCCCCACCGGGGTTTTGACCGACAAGCCTTCCCGCTACAAGGCCCGGCACTGGGACCTGGAGCGAGCCCCTTCGCTCTGCCTCCACTGCTCCCTGGGCTGCAACATCAACGCCAACGGCCGCTACCGGGAGCTGATCCGCCTGGAAGGTCGTGAAAATTCCAGGGTCAACGGCCATTTCCTTTGCGACCGGGGCCGTTACGGCTTCGGCTACAACAACAGCGGGGAGCGGCCCCGCCTGGCTGAGGTCGACGGCCGTACCGTCAGCCACGAGGAAGGAGTGACCCTGGCGGCTGAACGGCTGCAAACCATCATCTCCGGGAACGGCGACCGGGCGGTGGCCCTGCTTGGTACGGACCGCACCAGCCTCGAGTGCCAGCTGCTGCTCGCCCGCCTCAGCCGGGAACTGCACTGGCGGGAACCGGATTTCTTCGCCGATACCGGACGGGGCCAGGCCTTGCAGGCTGTGGTCCCTCACCTTGACCGGGGCCTGGCCGCGAGCCCTGCCGATCTGGAGCTGGCCGACCTGCTGATCGTGGTAGGCCTGGACCCCATAAACGAGGCGCCGATGCTGGCCCTGGCACTGCGCCAGGCGGTGCGGCACGGCGCACGGCTGGTGGCACTCGATCCCCGGCCGCTCCGCCTGCCCTGTGAATTCGAACAGTTGGCGGCGGGACCGGAGCAGCTGCCGAGTCTGGCGGCCCACCTGGTTAAAAAAGGGCTGACCGGGGTAGCCGGCAAGGAGCCAAGCCCGGAATTGGCTGCCTTCCTGGGGAGTCTGCCCGAGGCCCCGGCCGAACCGGCGCTTGCGGCCAGCCTCGACCGGTTTGCCGGACTGCTCACCGAAAGCAGCCAACCCGCCCTGCTCTGCGGCAGCCGGCTGGGACCGGCCGCCCTGCCCGGACTGGTTCTGGATCTGGCCCGGGCCATAGAAGCCCTTAAGGGCAACTGCCGTTTCTTCCTCGATTCCGGCGGCCCGAACAGCCTGGCCGCCGCCCTGCTCGGCCGTCCCGAGGGCAATTTCGCGGAGACCCTGACCGCTATAGAAGCGGGCGAGGTGAAGGGATTGGTGGTGGTGGAGGCGGATCCCTTTCACGACTACCCGGACCGGGCGCGACTTAAGCGGGTCCTGCCGGGCTTGGAATTCCTGCTGGTTCTCGACTATCTGCCCGGTCCCATTTACCGGCAGGCCCAGATCCGCCTGCCCACCGCCACCGTCTTCGAGGCGGGCGGCAGTTTCATCAACCAGGCCGGACTGCTGCAATATGCGGCACCGGTCTACCAGGCCGGAATGCCGCTCCATCGGATCAGCCAGGAGTCCCACCCTCCGCGCCACTTCGGCAACGAAATTCCCCTTGGCGAAACTCGCAGCGCCTTTGCCACCCTGCTGGCTCTGGGCTCTCGGCTGGGAATCGATCTCCGGACGGCCGTGGCTGACCCCTGGTCCCTGCTACCCGGGGACTTCCCAGGTGCGGCCGAACTGCGGCGGCTTGGCTATCCGGCCGACGGAATCACCCTGCTGCCCGAGCGGGCAGCGCTACCCGCTTTCACTTCCAGGCCGCTGCCCACGCCAGCCAACGGAAGCGGCGGGCGGCTGACCGTTTTGCCGGTGGAGGCGATATTCGGGACCGAGGAACTGTCTTCCCTGGGTGAGGTGGTGCGGGGGTTGGCTCCTGACCCCTGGGCCTGGATGCATCCCGACGACGCGGCCCCGGCCGGAATCACCGACCGCTGCCGGGTCCGGCTGGAGTTGGAAGAGGGGGAGATCGAACTGGAGATTCTCCTGGCGCGGGATATGGCTCCCGGGTATTTGATCCTGCCCCGCCATTTCCAATTGCGCGAACGGATTACCTCCTGGCCGCTCCATCTGCGGGTAACGGATCTTAAAGTGAGCGCAGAGTAAGTGATATGGAACTGACCGGCCTGCTCTTACTCGTCCTCAAACTAGCCCTGGGGCTGGTGGTGTTGCTGCTTGCGGCCACCTACCTGGTCCTGGTCGAGCGCAAGCTCCTGGGCCGTTTCCAGCTCCGATACGGCCCCAACCGGGTGGGCTGGCACGGGATCTGGCAACCCCTGGCCGACGGCATCAAGCTGCTCCTCAAGGAGGACATCACCCCGGCCGGAGTCGATCGGAGCATCTTCCGCTACGCCCCGGCAGTGGTGGCCCTGGTGCCACTCCTGGTCCTGGCGGTGGTGCCTTTCGGCCCCGATCTGCGCCTGGCGGACAAACCGGTACCCCTGGTAGTGGCCGATCTCAACGTCGGGTTGCTGGCCGTCCTCGCCCTGACCTCGCTGACGGTTTACGGCGTCGCCCTGGGCGGTTGGTCCTCCGGCTCCAAGTACAGCCTGCTGGGCGGCCTGCGCGGCGCCGCCCAGATGGTCAGCTATGAACTGGCCCTGGGCCTCTCCCTGGTGCCGATGGTGATGCTGGCCGGCTCCTTCAGCCTCCGGGATATTGTCGCCGCCCAGGGTGATTACCCCTTCATCCTGGTGCAGCCCCTGGCCTTCGTCATCTTCCTGGTCGCCAGCGTCGCCGAGAGCAAGCGGCTGCCCTTCGACCTGCCCGAGGCGGAAAACGAGTTGATGGCCGGCTATCATACCGAATACGGCGGCATGCGCTTCGCCCTCTTCTTCATCGGCGAATACCTCAACATGCTCACCCTGGGTTGCCTGGTAGCCGTCTTCTTCCTGGGCGGCTGGCATGGCCCCCTGCTGCCGCCCCTGGCCTGGTTTACTCTCAAGGTTCTGCTGGTGCCCTTTTTCCTGATCTGGACCCGCGCCTCCCTGCCCCGGCCGCGCTACGACCAGTTGATGGGCCTGGGCTGGAAGGTGCTGGTACCGGCGGCTCTGGTCAACATCGTGGTCAGCGGCGCGGTGATTCTCTGGTGGCGCGGATGAGTTTAAGGGCTTACAGGACACCGAATCTGCTGAGTTTATGCCCCTTTTGGGTGTATCTCCGGCGCCCTGTAAGCCCTTACGGATCTGGAGTGTGTTTTTTTTGGTGGAAACATCTTGCGGCAAAGCGTTTACACCGTGAGAGGTTACGATGAAACTGGTTGAAGAACGAAAAAACTGGCTGGCGACTGTGTTAACCGGCCTTTGGGGGCTGGCCGCCAGCTACGGGATGACCATGCGCCACCTGTTCCGGCGACCACTCACCGAGCAGTACCCGGAGGAGAAGAGGACATTGCCGGAGCGCTCCCGGGCCCGCATCGTCCTGACCCGCGACCCGGACGGCAATGAGCGCTGCGTCGCCTGCTACCTGTGCTCCGGGGTCTGCCCCGTGAGCTGCATCTCCATGGAATCTGCCGAGGACAGGGATGGACGTCGTTACGCCCGCTGGTTCCGGATCAACTTCGCGCGTTGCATCTACTGCGGCTTATGTGAGGAGGCCTGCCCCACCCTGGCCATCCAGCTGACCCCGGATTTCGAGTTCAGCCAAACCGTCCTTCTGGAACTGGTGGCGGAAAAGCGGGACCTGCTGGTGGACCATGGCGGCAAGAACCGGGAGTACAACTTCTATCGCCATGCCGGCGTGCTCGGCCCCAGGGGCAGCCACTTGAACGAAAACCCCCCGGTTGACTATATGAGCAATATGCCCTGAAAGGAACCTGACGGTAAGCCCATGACCATCCCCTCCATCCTTTTCTACCTGCTCGCGGCCCTGGTGCTCGGGGCCACCGCCCTGGCCGTCACCCGGCGCCGGGCGGTGCATGCGGTGCTCTACCTGATCGTCGCCCTGGTAGGCATGGCTTTGCTCTTTCTGCTGCTGGGCGCGCCCATGCTGGCCGCCCTGCAGGTCATTCTCTATGCCGGGGCGATCATGGTCCTCTTCCTCTTCGTGATCATCACCATGCCGGAACAAGCCCCCGGTTTTGAGAAGCTCTTCCGGCGCCGCTGGCTGCTGCCGCTCTCTCTTTGCCTGGTGGTGGGTCTTTGTCTGCTGCCCCTGGTCGGCTCCGATCCGGCCGCGTCCATCGGGCTCACCTCCGCCCGGCTTGCGCCCCGCACCTTCGGTATCCGGCTCTTCCGGGATTACTGGTACGCGGTGGAGCTGGTCTCCCTGCTGCTCTTCGTGGGACTGGCCGGGGCTCTCTACCTGGGGAGAACGGCCAAAAAGGCGGGTCCGCCAACCCGGGAGGAATCCCGATGATCGTCCCCTTCGGCCATGTCCTGATCCTCGCCGCCCTGCTCTTCCTGCTCGGGGCCTGCTGCGCGGTGGCCCGGCGGCAGCTGCTGATGATCCTGATCGGGGTGGAAATCATGCTGAACGCGGCGGCGCTGGCCTTCGTGGCGGCGGCCCTGCATTGGGGGCGGGCCGAGGGTCAGATCTTCGCCCTCTTCATCATCGCCGTGGCGGCGGCGGAGGTGGCGGTGGGACTGGCCCTGATCGTGGCGGCCCGGCAGCGGACCGGCTCAACCCGGGCTGACGATTTCAACCGACTGCGGGGCTAGCGATATGTACCTCTATCTTACCTTCCTGCTGCTTTTCCCCCTGGCCGGGGCGATCATTCAGCTCGCCTGCCTGCCCCTGGGCGGCTACCGCCCGCCCCGGCGGCTGGCCGAAGCCGTCGCCTGCCTGGCCAGCTTCGGTGCCCTGGCCATGGCGGTGCTCGCCTTCGCTGCCGGCCACGGCGGGACCTTCCACCTTGTACTGCGGAAATGGCTGACGCTGCCGGGCTTCACTTCGGAGATGAGCCTGCTCTACGATCCGCAGGCTGCGCTGATGGGACTGATGGTCACCCTGGTGGCATTCCTGGTCCATCTCTACTCGGTCCCCTTCATGCGGAAGGAGGAGGGCTGGCTGCGCTACTTTTTCCTGCTGAATCTCTTTCTGTTCAGCATGCTGGTCATCGTCCTGGCCGACGACCTGCTCTTTCTCTTCCTGGGCTGGGAGGGGGTGGGATTCTGCTCTTACGCCCTGATCGGTTTCTGGTATCAGGAGCCGGCCAACTGCCGGGCCGGCCGCAAAGCCTTCCTGGTAACCCGGATCGGCGACGCCGCCCTCTTGACCGCACTCGCCCTGCTCTTTTCCCGTTTGGGCACCTTATCCCTGAGCGGCATCAACCTGCAGGTCGCCGGGTTGCCTCCCCACCTGGTCGAACTGACCGGTTATCTGCTGCTGGTCGCGGCCATGGCCAAGTCGGCCCAGATGCCGCTGCAGGTCTGGCTGCCCGACGCCATGGCCGGACCCACCCCGGTTTCCGCCCTGATCCATGCCGCCACCATGGTCACCGCCGGGGTCTACCTGCTGATCCGTTTCCTGCCGCTGCTCACCCTGGCGCCGCGGGTGATGCTTACCCTGGCCGCGGTCGGCGCGGTCACCGCCCTCCTGGGAGCGGCCTCGGCTCTGGCCCAGCGGGACATCAAGCGGGTTCTGGCTTACTCCACCATCAGCCATGTCGGCTTCATGTTTCTGGGCCTGGGGGCCGGCGACATGGGCGGGGCGCTGTTCCATCTTCTGGTCCACGGTTTTTTCAAGTCGCTGCTCTTTCTCGGGGCCGGCTGCCTGATCATGCTGCTGGACGGTGAACATGACATCTTCCGGATGGGCGGCAAACTCAGACGTTGTCACCCGGCCCTCTTCTGGACCTTCGCGGCCGGCATCGTCTCGCTGGCCGGGGTCCCCCCGGCCTCCGGCTTTTTCAGCAAGGGCGAGATCCTGGCCGCCGTCTTTCAACAGAGTGGTATCGGCTACCGGTTCCTCCTGGTCCTGGCCCTGGCCGCCGTGCTGCTTTCCTCCCTTTATGGTTTCCGGTTGCTGCTGATCGTCTTTTTCGGACAACCGGCGCCCGGCGCTCCGCAGGATGTGAAACGACCACCGCCTTTCCTGATGGTGGCGGTCCTTTACCCTCTGGCCCTGCTCGCCCTGACCTCCGGCCTTCTCAATCTGCCGAGCTCCACCTGGCTTTCCGGCTACCTCGGATCTCCCGCCCCGCAACCGGGCTGGATAATGAACAGCCTGGACACCCTGCTCGTTCTCGGCGGCCTGGGGTTGGCCTGGCTCTCTTATGGCCCAGCCGACCGGTTGGGTCTGCGCAACCCCCTCTCGCTGGGAGCGCTGCATGGACCCCTGCTGAGCGGTTTCGGCCTGGATCGCCTCTACCTGACCTGCGTGGCCCGACCCTATCGGGTCCTGGCCGACCTGCTCTGGCGGGGGGTGGACGAAAGACTGGTCCACCGGGGACTCCTGGCCCCCGGCTATTTCCTCTCCTGGTGCGGACAGATCCTGCGCCGGGCCTCCACAGGGCTCCTCTCCACCGGACTGCAGGGCTTGCTGCTGGGCGCGGCGGCGATCTTCTGCCTCCTGGCCCTGAGGTGGTGGTCATGACTTCCCTGCCCCTGCTTTCCATGCTCATTTTCCTGCCGACCCTGGCGGCGCCGGTGGTCCTGGCCCTCTCCGGCCGTCCTCGCCTCTGTCGCTGGACGACGCTGCTGGCCACCGGCGCGGTGCTGCTGCTGGTGCTGGCCCTCTTTTCCCAGGCGGGCGGGGTGATGCGGCCCGGCTGGCATCTGACCGAGCACCGGGCCTGGCTGCCGCGCTTCGGCATCGCCTACGATCTGAGTTGCGACGGGATCAGTCTGATCCTGCTCCTGCTCACCGCCATCCTCTCGCTCCTGGGGGTGCTGATCTCCTGGCGCAGCGTCAAAGATGGGGTCGCCCTCTTTCACGCCGCCCTGCTCCTCACCGAAACCGCGGTGCTGGGCGTTTTCCTGGCCGCCGATCTTTTTCTTTTCTATCTCTTCTGGGAACTGCAGCTCCTACCGATCTTCCTGATCATCGGCCGCTGGGGTCATAGCGGCCGCATCCGGGCCGGTGTGCAGTTCCTGCTCTTCAGTATCGTCGGCAGCCTCTTCCTGCTGATCGGTCTTATCGGGCTCTACCTGGCCCACGGCGCCGCCACCGGCCAGTACACCTTCGCCCTGGCCGCCCTGCTCCATACCAGGCTCGACCCGGAGCTCGGGGGCTGGCTCTTTGCCGCCTTCGCCCTGGCCTTCGCGGTCAAGATCCCCCTTCTGCCTCTGCACGCCTGGCTGCCCGACGCCCATACCGAGGCCCCCACCGCCGGCAGCGTCATCCTGGCCGGCCTGCTCCTGAAGACCGGGGCCTATGGTCTCCTGCGCCTGGCCTTTCCCTTGTTCCCGTCGGCCGCAGCCGGGGCCGCGCCCCTGCTGCTTGCCCTGGGGGTCGCCGGCCTTTGCTACAGCGCCTGGATCGCCCTGGCCCAGAGCGACATGAAAAGGCTGGTAGCCTATTCCAGCATCGGCCATATGGGGCTGGTGGTACTCGGCATCGCGGCCTGGAACACCATCGCCCTGACCGGCTCGCTGCTGCAGATGGTCAATCACGCCCTTACCACCGGCGCCCTTTTTATCATGGTGGGGATGTTGGACGAGAGGCTTGGCACCCGGAAGCTCTCCGAGGTCGGCGGACTCTGGCACTCGATGCCCCGGTTCAGCGGCCTCTTCCTGCTCTTCGCCCTCTCATCCCTGGGTTTGCCCGGCCTGAACAATTTCGTTGGCGAAATTTTGATCCTCTTCGGTATCTTTCGGGCCTGGCCGCTCATCGCCGTCCTCGCCTTCGGCGGTCTGGTGCTGACCCTGGTCTACGTCCTGCGTTTCGTCCAGGAGATCCTCTTCGGTCCGCCCCCGGTCGGGCGCGTGCTTGACGATCTCAGTGGCCGGGAAACCCTGATCCTGCTGCCGCTGGCCCTGGCGGTGGTGGCGCTTGGTGTCTTTCCCCAGCCCCTGCTCAGGCTGCTGGCCGGGCCGGTCCAACTGCTGCTGGGCGGATGGTGAGGAGACCATGACCGGCATCGCTATCCTTCCCCAGCTCATTCTCGCCGCAGGCGGCGTTCTCGCCTACGCGGCCGGAGCCTTTGTGCCCCGGCGGACCAACCTACCTTTTGTCCTGGCCCTGCTGGCCGCCAGCACCTCCGGATTGGCCGTCCTCATTACCAGCCCTGTGGCTGGGGACTTTGCCGGGCTGGTGGAGATCTCCCTTTTCAGCCGTTTCTACACCGGCCTGCTCTGCCTGATCGCCCTGCTCGCCCTGCTCCTGCTGCACCGCTATGCCCGGGAGCACGGCTTCGCCAACGAGGTCCTCTACGGCACCCTGCTCTTCGCCACCCTGGGAATGGTCGTGCTGGCCTCGGCCTCGAACTGGCTGGTCTTCTTCCTGGGTTTCGAACTGCTCTCCATCTCCCTCTACATCCTGATCGCAATCCACCGGGAGAGGGAGCTTTCCTACGAGGCCGGCCTCAAGTACTTCATCATGGGCGCGGTGGCCAGCGCTTTTCTGGTCTTCGGCATCGGCCTGCTTTACGCTGGAACCGGCAGCCTGGCGATCAGCGGCTGCCTCCCGGGATCAGGCGGAACGGCCGGGGAGAGGACCCTGGTCTGGTCCGGACTGGGGTTGATCCTGGTCGGGGTCGGCTTCAAGCTCTCCCTGGTGCCTTTCCACCTCTGGACCCCGGACGTTTACGAGGGGGCACCGGCGCCGGTCACCGCCTTCCTGGCAACCGGTACCAAGATCGCTCTTTTCGGATTTCTGCTGCATCTCTTTCGGGGCGAGCCGGTGAGTGGACCGCTGCTGCCGCTCTTCTGGTCCCTGGCCGCCCTGACCATGCTCGTCGGCACCCTAACCGCCCTGGTGCAGAGCCGGGTGAAACGGCTCCTGGCCTATTCCTCGGTGGCCCAGATGGGCTATCTGCTGATGGCCCTGCTGGCCGGCGGCGCGGAGGGAACTCTGGCGATGCTCTTCTACTCGGCGGTCTACGGCTTGATGGACCTGGCGGCCTTCGGCGGCCTGGGGTTGCTCTCCGATCCCGATGAGGACCGCAATAATCTCGAAGACTTCCGGGGAGTCGGCTACCGTCAGCCCTTCGCGGCCGGGCTTTTCACCCTGGGACT
>Ga0055477_10000233_pt1 | contig 14366 bp, 12 predicted proteins | sample Muzzi_PWA_D2_FD_57683 | JGI IMG/M metagenome (GOLD analysis project Ga0055477, IMG submission 57683) | Wetland microbial communities from San Francisco Bay, California, USA, that impact long-term carbon sequestration - Muzzi_PWA_D2 | ecosystem: Environmental > Aquatic > Marine > Wetlands ... | reverse complement strand
CAAACTTTGCGATGGCAGAGGCACAGAAAGATGGCCAAGGCTGAGAGCCAAAGAGAAAGACCGCCGCTGGCGCAGGAGCTGGTGGCGGTAGTGGGACTATTCCTGGCCCTGTTCGTGCTGGTCTGTCTGGCCGGCTTCTCGATGCCGGTTCAGGAATTGACCGGCCCGCAGCCCCTCCTCTGGGGCGGTAAAATCGGTAACTTCCTGGCCTTGGTAATGATGAGTTTTCTGGGCTTCAGCTCTTTCGGGCTGGGGCTGCTGCTCTTCGCCTATTCTTTGTATTTTTTCTCTCCCCGCGCCTCTTTCCAGCGTTTACCATATATCCTGGCCGGGGTTTCCGGCATTCTTATCGCCGCCAGCGGTCTTTTGGCCGCTACCGGTTGGAGAACCCTTGAGTTGCCAGGCCGTGTTTATCCGGCGGGCGGGCAGTTGGGTGACCTGCTGGCCGGTCTGCTGGGCGAGTATTTCGGCCGATCCGGAGCGGTGCTCTTTTTCCTCTGCCTGTTGTCGATCTCCCTGATGATGGCGGTGAAGCTCTCGCCTTATGCCCTGGCCTGTAGACTTAAGAGGTGGACGGGGCTTCTCTGGTATCGTCTCAGGCAGGGACCGTCAGCAACGGAAGACGAACCGGTCAAGCCGATCGCTCCTCCGGGCCGGAGAACTTTATCAGAAAAGATCCTGCCCCCGCCCGACAACAGCGCCGCAAACCTGATTAGCGTCCCCAGTGTCAATGAGCCGGTCCGGTTGCTCGCCGACGAGTCCGACGATGAAGATTTCCAGCCGGTGGAGTTGGCCACCAGCGATTACCGGTTGCCCGGGATCAATCTTCTGGAAAAATCGCCGGGCGGTGATTTCCTGGCCGATCGCGAGCATTACTTGGAGGTCAGCGCCAAGCTCGAGGAAAAACTCAAGGATTTCGGTGTCTCTGGCAAGGTTTCGGGAATCTCGCCGGGACCGGTCATTACCACCTACGAGTATGAGCCGGCACCGGGTGTCAAGATCAATAAGGTCGTGGCCCTGGCCGACGACCTGGCCTTGGGGCTTAAAGCGGAAAGCGTCCGGATCGTCGGTTCCATCCCCGGCAAGGCGGCGCTGGGAATCGAAATTCCCAATCGCGAACGCCAGATCGTTTATATCCGGGATATTCTGGCCAGCGAAGAGTTTCAGAAAGCCGCCTCCAAGCTGACTATCGGCCTGGGCATGGACGTGGTTGGCAACCCGGTCATGGCCAACCTGGCCAAGATGCCGCACCTGTTGATCGCCGGAGCCACCGGGGCCGGCAAGAGCGTGGCGGTGAACGGCATCATCTGCAGCATGTTGATGAAGGCCACGCCGGAAGAAGTGCGGCTGCTGATGGTCGATCCCAAGCGCATCGAACTTTCCTGTTATGAAGACATCCCGCATCTGCTGCACCCGGTGGTAGTCGATCCGAAGATGGCCAGCCGTGCCCTGCAGTGGGCGGTGCGGGAAATGGAACGGCGCTACCAGCTGATGGAGGGAAAAAGGGTCAAAAATATCCACAGTTACAATGAGCAGGCGGAGGAAGGCGAGCCGCGCCTTCCCCTGATCGTCATCATAATCGACGAATTGGCCGACTTGATGATGGTCTCCTCCCGGGAAGTGGAAGACTCTGTGGCCCGTTTGGCCCAGATGGCCAGGGCGGCCGGCATGCATCTGATCCTGGCCACCCAGCGCCCCTCGGTTGACGTCCTGACCGGACTAATCAAGGCCAATTTCCCCACCCGCATGTCCTTTAAGGTTTCCTCCAAGATCGATTCCCGGACCATCCTTGACTCTAGCGGCGCCGAACATCTCCTGGGTGCCGGTGATATGTTGTTTCTGCCGCCCGGCAGTTCGCGTCTGCAGCGTATTCATGGCGCCTTTATTTCAGAAAAGGAAATAGAACGGATCGTCAAGTTCATTAAAGGCCAGCGTGCCGCGGTTTACGACGAATCAGTGGTTAGAGTGGTGGAGACTCCGGCCGACGGCGACGGGTTTGAAGATGAGGAAGTCGACGAAAAATACGATGAGGCCGTGGCTTTTGTCTGTGAAACCGGCCAGGCCTCCATCTCCATGGTGCAGCGAAGGTTGCGGGTCGGCTATAACCGGGCGGCCCGGATGATCGAGACCATGGAGAAAGAGGGAATCGTCGGACCGGCCGATGGTTCCAAACCCCGTGAAGTCCTGGCCAGAAAATCGTATTGATTCTCTCTTGCCTTCCCGCGACCGGTGAGATTGTTGCCGGTTAAAATCGCCATCTTCGTTCTTTATTCCCCGATAACTCTATTCCCGGCCTGCAAATTCCAGGGTGCGGCCTTATTGTAAGTATAAGAATCGCAGATGAATTTGATCGCCCGGTTGCAGGGCGGGAAGTGTGCAGCAAGGAGGGATCTATGTCCGATAGAACAGAGATTTCCCGGAAAATTACAGAAATTCTGCCGGAATTTGGCAGTTGCGGTCTGGATCTGAATGTTTCCTTTGACGACAGATTACAGGTTTGGCGGGTGAGTTACGACGAGGAAGGTCGTCATGCCCTGACCTTTCTGGAAGAGGAGGATGTCGAACGCTGCCTTAGTGGTCGGGAATGTCTATCTCTGAGGTTAATGGCACACCAGCTGCGGGAGAGATCAGGCTTTTTCGGATGGAGACAGCCCAGGACTTGCAAATGATTTCCGTGGGTAGGATCGGGTTAGAGGCAGGTTGGCCTGAGTGTCAGCCTATCAACTTCAATTGTTGATTTGCCGGGGTTCCTGAATTCGGGTGTTTTCCAGGAGTGGAATTCGATGCTTGATCTGACCACGGATGGACATGTTCATACCAGCCTCTGCCGGCACGCCGTCGGCAGGATGGGTGAGTATGTTCTTGCGGCCGAGTCCCGGGGGATCAAAAGGCTGTTCTTTCTTGAGCATCTGGAGAAGGGCATCGAGTACTTTGAAAGAACCTGGCTGACCGAGCCTGATTTTGACGAATATTTTCGGCTCGGCAGGGAATTGCAGCAGACCTGGAAGGGGCGGGTGGAGATTGGCCTTGGCGTGGAAGTGGGTTACAATCCGGAGCGCCGCCAAGAAATCCTGGCGGCGCTGGCTGCCCGGCCGTGGAACAGGATCGGTATTTCCTACCATTTCATGGCGGTGGCGGGGCGCCACTACAATCTGGTCAGCCGCAAGAGCGATAATATGGAGAATCTTGGGCGTCTTGGAGTGGCCAGGGTGTTGAGCGAGTATTTCGCCACTTTGCTGGAGGCTATAGAAACTTTGCCCGGACAGGTAGTCTGTCATCTGGATGCGGCCATGCGCTATTATCCGGAAATTCGCCTGGAGGGAAGCCACTACCGCCAGATCGACGAGATCTTTACGGCCATGATGGGTCGGGGGCTGGCCCTGGAAGTCAATGCCTCCGGCTGCCGGATGAGGGGGGAACCCTTTCCGGCCCGGGAGCTGATCGCCGAGGCGCTGCAGCGTGGTATCGCCCTGGTGGCCGGTTCCGATGCCCATCGTCCCGAGGATGTGGGGCAGTTCGCAGGCTTGCGGGATTTCATGGAAAAAAACGGTTTCCCGGTCTTTACCGGAGAGTAATAGTCAACGGCACCCCGTAGATTTTGCGGGAAATGGTCCGGGTCGGCTCCAGGCGCCAATCGCCACTGTCGGCCAGGTCGCCCAGCCTTCGGTTGATCTCCTTGACCAGATCGGCGACTCCGATCAGCGGATGGCGGGCAAAGACCTCCGGCAGGCCGTAGGTCAGGTGGCATGCCAGACATTTGCCGGGCCGCTCGGTGAGTTTGAAGAGGAAATGGAGGGTGTGATCGTCGGCGGTATACCCCTCATATTCCAGACTGATGTCATAGACTCCTTCCTCGACGTCGCCGTAAAGCGCTTCGAAGAACTGGTTGCTTCGGTTGTCCGGAAACAGTTCCAGCAGGAGCGAGGGCGTGAATAGATGCTTGAATTTGTCAGTGGCCATCTGATTTGCTCGGGTGGTAGTAAGAGATTGGTTGATAAATTGTTAACCGTTATTAATACCGGCTGTGGATCGTAGCGTCAACGGCAAAGATCCCCGGATTGCCGGTTGATTGCGGCTCCCGATCCACTATGGTAGATTGTCGGGCCGGATTGGAACCGGAAAACAACCGTAACCCGACCGGGTGCCAAACCTCTGCGACTTTCTTATGCCTCTGCCGGGGTAATGTCCGCGCTGTACGGAATTGATATGCAACATTCATTATTTGCAAATAATCGGAATCTGCCCGGTCCCGGGACGGAAAAATTCCGCCGCGACGATCTCAACCAGGCCCAGTTGGAGGCGGCCACCAGCCTGGGAGCGTCGCTCCTGGTCATCGCCGGGGCCGGGACCGGCAAGACCCGCACCCTGGTCTACCGCATGGCCTACCTGATCGAGCAGGGGGTCCCGGCCGAGCGTATCCTGCTGCTGACTTTTACCCGCAAGGCGGCCCAAGAGATGATCGAGCGGGCCGCTCTGCTCATCAAAGATCCGGGACAGCGGGTCACCGGCGGCACCTTTCATGCGGTTGCCAATGTCCTACTGCGCCGCCATGGCCATCATCTGGGTTATCCCCCCAACTTCACCATCCTCGACCGGGCCGACTCCGAAGGCATCATCAATCTGCTCAAATCCTCCCTGGAACTGAGCGGCGCCGGCAAACGCTTTCCTTCCAAGCGGATGATCTGCAACATCTTTTCCCGGGCTGTCAACAAAGGACTGGAACTGGACGAGATTATCGACGACCAGTACGTCCATCTGGCCGAGTTCGGGGAGGATCTGGGTCGAATCCAGGATCATTATCGGCGCTTCAAATTCGAGCACGGCTTGATGGATTACGACGACCTGCTGGTCAAACTACGCCAGGTGCTGAACGAATTTCCCCAGGTGCGGCACGAGATTTCCGAGCGTTTCCAGCATATTCTGGTCGATGAATATCAGGACACCAATCCGATCCAGGCCGAGATCGTCCGGCTGATCGCCGGTGACCGGGGCAATGTCATGGTTGTTGGCGACGACTCCCAGTCAATATACAGTTTTCGTGGTGCCGACTTCCGAAATATCATGGAGTTCCCCCGACTTTTTCCAGGGGCCCGGCTGATCCGATTGGAGGAAAACTACCGGAGTACCCAGGCCATTCTGGCGTTAACCAACGCCATCATCGAACAGGCCCGGGAGAAATATGACAAGAAACTCTTCAGCAACATCACCGGCGGCAACCGGCCGCTGGTCTATGGAGCCTGGGATGAAACGGCCCAGGCCCGCTGGGTAGCCGAACGGATCGCAACCCTGAGCGGGGAGGGGGTTGCTTCGGAAGAGATCGCCGTGCTCTTTCGTTCCGGCTTCCACTCCTATAAATTGGAGCTGGAGCTGAATAATCGCCAGATCGGGTTTGAAAAGCGCGGTGGCCTGAAACTGACTGAATCGGCCCATATCAAGGATGTAATCTCCTACCTGAGGGTAATCAACAATCCCCGCGATCATCTCTCCTGGAACCGGATTCTGCTGCTGCTCGACAAGGTCGGCCCGAAAACCGCCCAACAGATTCTCGAAGCCGTCCGCACGGCGGAGGAGCCTCTGGCGGCACTCCGGGATTATCCGGCCGGGCGCAGCTGGCGTTCCGGACTGCAGGGGTTGCTCGCCCTCCTGCAAAAGGTGGAGGTCGAAAGCCGGCCGGTGGTGGAAATATTCGATGCGGTCATGGAGTATTACCGGGAAATATTTGAGCGGATCTATCACGACGATTATCCCACCCGCAGCCGTGACCTGGAACAGATGCGGCAGTTGGTCGCCGGATATGGTGATCTGCAGGGATTGATCGACGATACCGCTCTGGACCCTCCAGAGGCCAGCGATGAGTCACTGGGCGGACGCTTGGGCAAAGCCGCCGGGCTGGTGCTGTCCACCATCCATTCGGCCAAGGGACTGGAATGGGACCACGTCTTCGTCATCCATCTGGCCGCCGGCCGCTTTCCCTCCAGCCAGCCCTTCATGAAGGAGGAATGGGAGGAAGAGCGACGGATGTTCTATGTCGCCGCAACCCGAGCCCGCAAGATGCTCTATCTATCCTATCCGCGCCAGTTCCAGTCCTTCGATCACCAGACGGTGGCGGGGGGGATTTCTCCCTTTCTGGCCGAAATTCCGGCTATGTTGATGCAGAACTGGGAGAGTCTTGAGAGTAATTCAGCCGGTTCCGGTGTTTCTGGTCTGCTGCGAGGCAGTCGGGGAGGGGAGGAGAGGGCGGAGGCGCGGAACTCCCCGGTGGTTGGAGACCGGGTCCGGCATCCTTTTTTCGGTGAAGGGCTGGTCGAAAAAATTTCCGGGAGCCGGAGTGTCGAAGTTTTATTCCCCAGACATGGCCGTAAGACCCTGCATCTGGATTACGCCCGTCTCGAAGTTTTAGGGTGAAGGCGTTCGCATGGCACCGCATCCGCTTCGTTATCAGCCTGTGAATTTATGCCCTTCAGGGTACATACCAAAGTATAGCGAACAGGCTTCTGCCTCGATCCCAAGGGCACTTCCTGCGGGGGCGCATCTGCAGAACCTTTCAAACGCCATCGAGTCTGGCGTTAGTATTTCCTTTTTTCTAGATTCCTCTATTATCGGTTTAGAATGATGGACTACCAGGAGGCCTGGACCTTTCTTAACGATCTGCAGTTTTTCAAGATCAAACTGGGGCTTGAGTCCATGACCGCCTTTCTGGACAGTCTCGGCAACCCGCAGCGACAGCTGAAATTCATCCATGTGGCCGGCACCAACGGTAAGGGTTCGGTCTGCGCCAACCTGTTGGCGATCCTGAGCCGGTCCGGTTACCGGGTGGGGGTTTATACCTCGCCGCATTTGACCTCCGTGCGGGAGCGGTTCAGGATCAACGATGATTATATTTCATGTGAGGAGTTTGCCGAAGAGGCCAGCGCCATCCGGCGAATCCTGGCCGGGCGGCAGATCACGTACTTCGAGTTCACTACGGCCTTGGCGCTGCTCTGGTTCGCCCGGCGTCGGGTTGATCTGGTCCTCCTGGAAGTGGGGTTGGGCGGCAGGTTGGACGCCACCAACGTGGTATCTCCGCTGATCGGAGTTATCACCAATGTGGCCATGGACCATGAGGCCTATCTGGGCAACACCCTGGCCGAGATTGCCGCCGAAAAGTCCGGAATCGTCAAGACCGGAGTTCCCCTGGTCTCGGCCATTGCTCCGGATCTCGGCCGTGAGGTGTTGAGCCGCATCTGCAGGGAGAAAGGGGCGCCGCTCTATATCTTGGGGCGGGATTTTCAGGTTGCAGATCGGGCTGACGGAACCTGGACCTACCGGGGGATCGATTCGGAAATGGTGTTTGATGGCTTGCGTACCAACTTGCTCGGTGGCTACCAGTTGGAGAACAGCGGTGTGGCCCTGGCGGTGAGCGAGCTCTTGGCAAGGCGGGGTTTTCCTGTGAACCCGGCGGTGATCGGACCGGCACTGAGCCAGGTCCGGTGGCCGGGCCGTTTGGAACAATTCTGCCTTACCGAACCGGGCCGGGAGAAATTCACCTGCCCTGCTGGGTCCACGGAAATGTCGGTCAGCACCTTTCGCCGCTATCTGCTGGACGGGGCCCATAATCCGGCCGGGGTCGAGAGCCTGGCTCGCTTCCTGGAAGATGGGCAAGGCTACAGGGACTTGGTCATGATCTGGGCCAGCATGTCGGACAAAGACTTTCGTTCCTCTTTAGCCAGGATTATCCCGCTATGCCGGAAGATGATCTTTACCCGGCCGGAAGCGGAACGATCAGCCACCCATAGCCAGCTGCAGGAAAGTTTACCGTCGGACTTCCGCGACCGAGGGCTGGCCACCGCAGATGTAGCCGAGGCGCTGGCGCAAGCCCGAAGTTTGACGGACGGACGCGATCTGATCGTTGTGGCCGGTTCACTTTACCTGGTCGGGGCGGCCCGCCGGCAGCTGTTGGGAGAGATTGTTTGATGGGCTGGGATGAAGATAACTTTTTTGCAGGTGTCGATGAAGAGACCATCCGACAGGAAAAAGCCAAGGCTCGTGAACTCAGGAAAAGCCGCTGGTGGCAAGGCAAGTTGGCCGAAGGGCGTTGCCATTATTGTGGTCGGGTAACTCCCAAGGCTGAACTGACCATGGACCATGTGGTGCCGCTGACCCGCGGAGGGCGTAGCGTCAAGAGCAATCTGGTGACCTGCTGCAAGGAGTGTAATAGCCGAAAGAAGAATCTGCTGCCGCAGGAGTGGGGTGATTACCTGAAAAAATGCGGCGCCGGGTAAATTCGGCTGGTTCAGTTGCTTTTCCGGCTTCCCTGGCAGGAGGGGCAGATACCCTTGAAAGAGATATGGTGACCGGTAATCTGGTAGCCGGTTACCTCCTCGGCTTCGCTGTCCAGCAGTTGCTTCGGGGGTATGAATACATCATTGACCCGGCCGCATTTGTTGCAGTTGACGTGGTAGTGTGGTGAGGGGTTGCCATCGAAGCGTTTGTGAGGTTCTCCGAAATCGAGCTTCTGAATAGTGCCACATTCGTTGAGTAGCTCCAGGTTCCGGTACACCGTTCCCAAACTGATGCGCGGCAGTTTTTTACGTACCATCTCGTAGACATCGGAAGCCGTCGGGTGTGAAGACACCTTGCAGAGTTCCTCGAGGATGACCTTGCGCTGGCTGGTTTGCCGGATGATCTTGCCGAATTCTTTGGGATTGCTGCTCATGGCGGTACCCCCTAAAAAAGAAAGTTAACAATTTCTTCTAGTTCTATTTTAAGGAAAAATCATCAAAAAATTTCCCTTGGATTCGATCCTCGCCGTTTAGATTTCATCTCCCAGGCAGATTCCGATTTCCCTGGCGGTAAGGATCTTGTCGCAGTCCATGGGCACCTTTTTGCGCTGCTTAATCGCCTCTGACAAGGGAACCGCCTCCATCTCGCCATTGACCAGGGCGACCATCTGGTCAAACTGTTCCTTTTCGGCCATCCGGACCGCAGCCGCCCCAAAACGCAAGGCCAGCAGACGATCAAAAGTGGTGGGTGATCCGCCCCGCTGCAGGTGACCCAGAACCATGGAGCGGGTATCCTTGCCGGCGCTTATCCTGATCTGGTTGGCCACCCACTCACCGATTCCCCCCAGCAGCATTTCCTGGCGGCCAATATCCTGCGGACCGCGATCCTTCTGGATGACGCAACCTTCCAAAGAGGAGGCTCCTTCGGCCACAACGACGATAGCGTATTGCTTGCCGTGCAGTTCGTTGTCCGAAATCTTGCGACAAATTGCCTCGATGCTGAAAGGGATCTCCGGCAAGAGGATAATGTCGGCACCGCCGGAGATCCCGGAATTCAGGGCGATCCAGCCGGAATCCCGGCCCATCACCTCGACCACCATGACCCGGTCGTGGGACTTGGCGGTGGAATGAAGTTTATCGATGGCCTCGGTGGCGGTTGAGACGGCGGTGTCGAAACCGAAGGTCATCTGGGTCGCTTCCAGGTCGTTATCGATGGTCTTGGGTACTCCGATTACCGGCATGCCTTTTTCCGTGGCGAAGCGGTGGGCGATTTCCAGGCTGCCGTCGCCGCCCACGGCAATATGGCAGAAGAATCCCATCCTGGTAAAGTTTTTCATCACCCGGTCCGAAACATCGCGAAGCTGGAATTCTCCGGCCAGGTTCTCCACCGGCATGGCGAAGGGATTACCTTTGTTGGTCGAACCCAGGATAGTTCCGCCGGTGGGAGTTATGTCCTCGACTTTGTCGGAGGTGAGGCGGATCAATTCGTCCGGGTCCAGCAACCCCCGATAGCCGCTGCGGCTGCCGTAAACTTCCCAGTCTCGGAAAAGCGAAGACTTGACAACTGAATAGATTACCGCGTTCAGGCCCGGGGCGTCCCCGCCACCGGTGGAGATCACGATTCTTTTCATGAAATTCCTCAAGGGTTATTTTGCCGATATATTCTGCTGGATACAGTTTATCAAAATTGTCAGAAATAGCATGCTGGCAAATATAATTCCGTCCTACCCGGTGACCTTGGGTATTTAAATTAATCCTTAACTGTTGTTTGACATTTACCAATTGGAAACATATATGATATATAAACAGTTCGATAAACATTGCTGATTTGTCACAACGGTGGGCAAGAACTGTTTTTTTGTTAGCGAAATCAGACCTTTAAAAGGGTTTTAAGTTAATCAATTCATGGAGGATTTGGGTATGTTGGAAGTTACCGAGCAGGCTCTTACAAACCTGAAGGCCTATCTTGAGCAGAATAATATCGATTCTGCTTTGCGGGTGGCCTTGATGCAGGGTGGCTGATCTGGCCCCTCTCTGGGCTTGGCTCTGGATGAGCCAAAAGAAAACGATGTGAAGGTAGAGGAAGGAGAACTGACTTTCCTGGTAGACAACGATCTAATGAACAACTGCGGTGATATCAAGGTTGATTTCATCGATAGCGGTATGCGTTCCGGTTTCACCATCTCTTCCCGGATTCCGGTCAGTGGTGGCGGCGGGTGTGGTAGCAGCTGCGGGTCCGGCGGCTGCGGCTGATAATTTTACATAGCGTCGAAAATCAAACCTCCGGCTTCGGCCGGGGGTTTTTTTTTACCTTTGTTCTTTCTTCCGACCGGGTTTCATCTGCTATCTTGCTTGTGGTTTTCACTTGAGTTCGAGTTAAAATGAGCGAGTTAAGTAAATTGTGGTCTTCTGGAGAAGTTGAGTAATCTGGGAATCTCGATGTGAGGGTTGTCGATGCCGGCGAAATTTATTTGTCTGCGCTCCTGCCTGCTGATCGTTGCTCTGGTCATCGTGCTATCAGCGGTACCGGTGGGAGCGCTTGAGATACGGGAGCCGGTCTGGACCGGCGCTTTTTACCCGGCCGACCCTGCCGCCTTAATAGCCACCATCGATTCCTACCGTGAAAAGGCTGCAAGCACTGTTTTCGAAATTCCTCCCGGGGCCTACCTGCGGGCTTTGATCATGCCTCATGCCGGCTACCAATATTCCGGTTTGACGGCGGCTCATGCGGGCAAGGTTCTTTCCCGAGGTGGCTTTCCGAAAGTAGTTCTGCTGGGTCCGGACCATCGGGTGGGTTTTCGGAATGGGGCCATCAGCTCTGCAACTTTCTATCGTACCCCCCTGGGATTAGTCAAACTGCATCCCGAGGCGATCGATTTGTTGAGGCAGGGAAATCTATTTCGCTCAGTGCCCGCCTCGGATCGGGCCGAGCATTCGCTGGAAGTGGTTCTGCCATTTCTGCAGCGTTTTCTGGGTAGTTTCGAGTTGGTGCCGATAGTTCTGGGACCCACCGATCCGGTCGCCGTGGCAGCTGCCATTGAACCGCATTTGAACCGCCGAACCTTGCTGGTGGTCAGCAGCGATCTTTCTCATTACCTGCCCTATGACAAGGCGGTGGCATACGACCGGCAAACAATCGAGCAACTGCAGGCTCTTGACGCGGCGGGCCTGGCGGCCGGCAACAACCGGGCTTGCGGCCGGGAGGCTTTGTTGACCTTGCTGGATTTGGCGATCCGGCACCATTGGCGTCCCCTGTTGCTCCATTACTACAACAGCGGTGATGCGACTGGTGAGCGGGAGCGGGTGGTGGGTTACGCTGCTTTCGCTTTCTATGAAATGGAGAATAGTATGGGCATGGAGAAATCGGATAAAATCGGGGACGTGCAGGGACAATACCTGGTGCAATTGGCGCGGCAGACCATCAGTGAGCGACTTCGACGGCCGGTGGATCGTCAGCAGGCCGTGAATCTGGATCAGGCTCTGCGATTGCCGGTCTTTCAGGAGAAGCGCGGGGTGTTCGTGACCTTGCATGAAAAGGGCCAGTTGCGAGGCTGTATCGGCAGTCTCAGTGGATACCGGTCAATCGTCGACGGAGTCAGGGAAAACTCCATCAACGCCGCTTTTAACGATTATCGGTTCGGACCTGTTACCGACGATGAATTGGCCATTCTGGAGATCGAAGTATCAATTCTCACCGAACCCCGGACCCTGGAGTATGAAGGGGCGGATCAACTCCTGGCCCGTCTGCGGCCCGGAGTTGACGGGGTCATCATTCGCCAGGGCGGGGCCTCGGCTACCTTCCTGCCCCAGGTTTGGGAGCAATTGCCGGAGCCGGCCGATTTTCTGAACCATCTCTGTCGGAAGGCCGGGTTGTCGCCGCAGGAATGGCGACGAGGCGGGTTGGAGGTGCAAACTTATCAGGTGCAGTATTTTGTCGAGGAGAAGTGAGCGGCAGATTATCCGTTTGATCGTTGCCACCGGGATCGCTTCGGTGGTGGCCCAACTCCTGCTTATCCGCGAATTCCTCGCCATGTTTCGTGGCAACGAATACGTCATCGCCCTGATCCTTTTCAACTGGCTGGTGCTGGGAGGTGTCGGCACCAGGCTGGCCCGTTGGGTCGCCGCTCGCACCGCCTCTCGTGCCACCCTAAGCTGGATCTCCCTGGGCTTGGCCCTGCTCGGAGTTCTGCAAATTCCGGCGATCCGGCAGCTGCGCGACCTGGTCTTTACCCATGGCAGCTCGGTCGGTTTCTATCCCACTTTCCTTTTTGTCCTGGCCGGGATGGCTCCCTATTGCCTGCTGGTTGGCTTTGCCTTGCCTTACAGTCTCTTCGTGCTGCGCGGTGAAACCCCAGGCTTTTCCGGGGTCAAGGTGTATATGGCCGACAATCTGGGAGATGTCTGCGGCGGGGCGCTGTTTTCCTTTCTTTTGGTCTGGCTGGTGACTCCCCTGCAGGCCCTGTTACTGGCCGGTTTGCCCCTGGTTGTCTGTGGTGTGCTGCTCTACCCAACCGGACGGAAGCGCTGGCCGTGGCTGGTTGCGGGCGGACTGGTTCTGATTACGATGAGCGGCGCCTTGGCACTGGAAAAAGCCTCGCTGCTTCGGCCGGCGGGCGAGTTGGCGCATTACCAGGAATCGCGCTACGGCCGGCTTGAGGTATATCGGGACCGGGAGCAGTATACGCTCTTCCGGGACGGGGTGCCGGTATTCAGCGATCAGAATCGCAGCCGGGCCGAGGAAGCAGTCCATTACCCCATGGCCCAGCTGGATGTGGTGCACCGGGTTCTGCTGATTGCTCCGGAAAGCGGGATGTTGCAGGAAGTGGCCAAGTATCACCCGGAGCAGGTGGACTATGTTGAACTGGACCCGGCCATCACCACCCTTCAGTTGCGCTATGGCATGGTTCGTGAGATTCCCGGTCTCAACCTGATCCACCAGGATGCCCGGGCCTGGCTCAGCGCCACCGATCAGACATATGACGCCATCATCATGAATCTGCCGGAACCGGCAACCTTTCAGGTCAATCGCTTTTTTACCACCGGTTTTTTCGCAACTGTCCGGCAACATCTGACGCCCGGCGGGATTTTTTCCTTCAGTCTGGAGGGCTACGACAACTACCTGGGTGAGGCGCAAAGGCGCAAGGTTTCCTCGGTATACAATACGGCCTCCCGCTATTTTTCCGACCTCCTGTTGCTGCCTGGCGGCAGCATCTATTTTCTTTGCCGGAATCGACCGCTGTCCGCCAAGATCCCGGCGCGACTGGCGGCCCGGGGGATCGCCACCTGGTACGTGGGTAATTACTATGACGGAGAGATGACCCGGGAACGGTTGGCTTACCTGCGCGGTGAACTTGAACCGGCGGCGCCGGTCAATACCGATCTTAAACCACAGCTGATGCGGCTTTTGTTTCTGCAGTGGTTCGACAAGTTTCAGACTTCGCCACTCTGGTTTTACGGTTTGCTGGGGTCGTTGCTGGTGGTCTACCTGTGGCGGGCCCGGCGGGAGGAGTACGTTCTTTTTTCCACCGGTTTTATGGTCATGGGCAGCGAGATTCTGGTGATCTTCGCTTTCCAGGTATATTATGGTTACATATACACGCAGATCGGCCTGATCGTCACGGTCTTCCTGGCCGGCCTCTTGCCGGGGGCCTGGTGGGGTGAACGGCTGGTCTCACGACCGGTCCGGGTCATGGTCTGGACCGATTTGTCTCTGGTCTTGTTGCTCGGCCTGTTCTGGCTGCTGCTGGTGCGGGTGGGCGAGGGGATGACGGTGGAATTTCTGCTGTTTTTCGGCTTTCTGGTCTCTTTCGGCTGCGGGATGCAATTTGCACCGGCACTGCGGATGGGTGGCAGCGACAACCCGGCCGCTACCCGGGTTTTCTCCGCCGACCTGCTAGGGGCAGCGGCCGGGGCCCTGTTGACCAGTGTCGTGCTGATCCCTTTCCTGGGAATTGCCTTGACCACCCTGGCCCTGGCGCTGGTCAAGACTACCAGCCTGATTATGGTGAGTCGCGCATGAGAAAGATCGATCGCCGCCATTTGCTCCTGGGCAGTGCCGCCGCGGCAGCGACCTGCGCCCTGTCGGCCGGAGCCTTCTGGCCCGGG
>Ga0055477_10000232_pt1 | contig 14369 bp, 13 predicted proteins | sample Muzzi_PWA_D2_FD_57683 | JGI IMG/M metagenome (GOLD analysis project Ga0055477, IMG submission 57683) | Wetland microbial communities from San Francisco Bay, California, USA, that impact long-term carbon sequestration - Muzzi_PWA_D2 | ecosystem: Environmental > Aquatic > Marine > Wetlands ... | reverse complement strand
CGCGATTGTCCCGCGCCTGTCAGTCTTTTTTCACCTGCCAGGAGGTTCCTTTCGGTCCATCCTGCAATTCTATGCCGGACTCGAGCAATAAATCCCTGATCTCATCGGCTCGTGGCCAGTTTCGGGTCTTCCGGGCCTCCTGGCGTTCCTCGATCAACTGTTCGATCTTCTCGGGGGCGATGGAGAGGGTGGTCAGTTCCTGCTCTCTAAGGCTTTGCAGAAAGGTTTCCGGCGGTTCGGTCAGCAGTCCCATGATGGAGCAGAGAAGCTTGATTTGTGCCGCTTTATCCTTGAGGAATAAGACGTCGTCCGGTGCGGGCGGTGTGGGCAGCTGTTGCCGGAGGCGGTTCAGGTCCTTGACGCTTTCGAAGATTACCCCGAGGGCTTGGGCGGTATTGAAATCGTTGTCCATGGCCTCCTGGAAACGTTCGCTCTGGCTGGAGAGCCGCTCTTTTTCCGTCTCGGTCAGGACCGGCGAGGCTCCGGTCTCGGCAGCAGGCAGGCTCTCCACCGCTGCGATGCAGCTGTACAATCTTTCCAGGCCGGCGGCGCTGTCTTTCAGGGCCGCCTCGGAATAATCGAGCGGGTTGCGGTAATGGGTTGAGAAGACAAAGAAGCGCAGGACTTCCGGATGGTGTTGGGCCAAGACCTCGCGAATGGTAAGAAAGTTGCCCAGGGACTTGGACATCTTTTCATCCTTGATGGTGACGAAACCGTGGTGGATCCAGTTTCGGGCGAACGGCCTGCCGGTCGCTCCTTCGCTTTGGGCGATCTCGTTCTCATGATGCGGGAAAACCAGATCCTTGCCGCCGCCATGGATATCGAAGGTGTCGCCCAAATATTCGCGGCTCATGGCCGAACATTCGATGTGCCAGCCGGGTCGGCCGGGTCCCCAGGGGCTTTCCCAGGTGGGTTCGCCCGGTTTGCTGCCTTTCCAGAGCGCGAAATCCAGCGGATTCTCTTTTTCCTCGTTTACCGAGATTCTGGCGCCGGCCTGCATATCTTCGAGCTGGCGCCCGGAAAGCTTCCCGTAATCGGGGAATCTTGACACCCGGTAGTAGACGTCATGGCCCACCTGATAAGCCAAACCCTTGGCGACCAGTTCCCTGATCAACTCGATGATCTGGGGCACATGCTCGGTGGCCTTGGGCTCCAGGTCGGGAGGCAATGTCTTCAGGGCCTCCATGTCGGCATGAAACTCCCGGATAAATCTCTCCGACAGTTCCTCGCAGGTGGTTTGCTGTTCCGCGGCCCTTTTGATTATTTTATCATCAATGTCGGTGAAGTTGCGGATAAAAGAAACCTGGTAGCCGCGATACTTCAGATAGCGGACCAGCATGTCGAAGACCAGCACCGAGCGGGCGTGGCCGATGTGACAAAAGTCGTAGGCGGTGATGCCGCAGACGTAGAGTTTGACCCGGCCCGGCTCAATGGTTTCGAGGGGAACTTTTTTGCCGGCCAGGGTATTAAATATATTGATGGTCATGTCTGCGCTGTTCATTAAAGTTGGTCCAATCGGTCGTAAAAACTGTGAAAGTGTGATATATAACCGTTTCGACACCGGGGGGCAAGCCATGTTGCGGCTCCGGAGTAGAATCCCAATAGAACCTGTCAGTCCGAAATCGGATAAGGTCGGCTTGACCAGACAACAGAGCCCTCCTTCACTATTTCCGCAGGCAAGGAGATCAGTTTTGCATGTAATCGCTGAAAAAATACTGGCGAATGGCTTTAAGATGTCGATCCTTGATCATTCACGACCGGTGGCCGCCGATCGTTGGTACATCAAAGTCGTCTGCAGTCTCGTCATCCCGGTGCATCCCGAAGCTTATGCCGACCTGACCTCTGGAGATATGGAACTTGACCACTTGACCAGGGGGCGGCTGGGGGATTACCTGGAGCACCAACTGGTCAGAGAACGCAACTTTGTCGATCATGCCGCCAAAGACGAACTGGTTGGGCAACTGGCGGAACAGCTGCAGGAACTCGTTTGCCGATATCTGGAAGATGCGGATTTCTCGGCGCGCCTGGTCGCCGCCAAATATAGAGAATTTGCAGATCTATGCGCCATGGAGAGGGCCAGAGATGCCAATGTTCAGGAGGAGGGTAATGAACCGTCCGACTTCTCCCATTGTTTCAGATAAGCGCTGTCGCTGACCGCCTATTGAGTCCCGATATCTCTTGACAAAGAGCATTCTTGGCATCATATTTCCCTTTTTTCGTACCAGCCTGGCCAGCCTTGAAACCACCGACTTTAACAGATCCGTGATGGATTTATCCGGAATTGTCCCGGATCATTTATAATGATATTGCCGACCTTCAACGAGTCGGCCTTGCCCGCCAAGGAGAACCGATGAAAGTTCTGATCAGTGATAATCTGGCCCCGATCGGGGCCCGGATTCTGCAAGATGCCGGTCTTGAGGTTGAGATCAATACCGGGCTTCCTCCCGAGGAATTGAAAAAAATCATTGGTGGTTTTGATGGCCTGGTCATTCGCAGTGCGACCAAGGTAACTTCGGAAATTATCGAAGCCGCCGATCACCTCAAGGTAGTCGGGCGCGCCGGCATCGGACTGGACAATGTTGATATCCCGGCCGCCAGCAAACGGGGTATCGTGGTGATGAACGCCCCGGACGGTAATTCCACCACGGCTGCCGAACATGCCATCTCCATGATGATGTCCTTGAGCCGCAAAATTCCCCAGGCCACCGCCTCGATGAAGGCAGGCAAGTGGGAAAAGAAGAAATTTTCCGGTCGGGAAGTCACCGGCAAAACTCTGGGCATAGTCGGGATTGGTCGGATCGGCAGCATTGTCGCCGACCGGGCCCAGGGGCTGAAGATGACGGTTATCGCCTTCGACCCCCACATGCCTAAGGATCTGGTCGATAAGCTGGGCGTTGAACTTGTTTCCATGGACGAACTGTGCAAGCGATCCGATTTTATTTCCGTGCATGTTCCTTTTACCAAGGAAACCAAGCACAGCCTATCCGCCGAACAATTCAAGCTCATGAAGAATGACGCGATGTTGATTGATTGCGCCCGTGGGGGTGTGGTGGACGAAGAAGCCCTTTTCGAGGCCCTGAAAGCCGGTGAGATAGCCGGAGCCGCCCTGGATGTCTTTGCCGTTGAGCCTACCACCCAGGAGAATTGCCCCCTGCTCGGTTTGGATAATTTTATCTGCACGCCCCACCTGGGCGCCTCCACCGCCGAGGCCCAGGAGAACGTGGCTGTGGCCATCGCCAAGCAGATGTCCGAGTACCTCCTGAAGGGTACTGTGACCAATGCGGTAAACGTACCCTCGGTAAGCGCCGAGGTGCTCTCCAAGGTCGGGCCGTTCGTGAAACTGGCTGAAATGCTCGGGGCCATGCACATGCAGCTTGCCACCGGCGGGGTCGAAGAAGTCGGGCTGGAGTTCAGCGGCGACTTGGCCGAACTGGAAACCGGCCCGGTCACCGTAGCTTTCCTGAAGGGTTTGTTTACTCCGATCCTGAAGGACGCGGTCAACTATGTAAATGCCCCGGTGATTGCCAAGGAGAGGGGGATCAAGGTCATCGAATCCCGCTCCAGCCAATCCGATGACTTTACCAATCTTATCAAGATCCGGGTGAAGACCACCGACTCCGACAACCTTCTGGTCGGCACCGTATTCGGGAAGAGCGAACCTCGCTTGGTTCGCTTCAATACTTTTCGGCTTGAAGCCCTGCCGTCCGGTCCCATGCTTTTTATAGTCAACAAGGATGTGCCGGGGGTTATCGGCGCCCTGGGAACCACCCTGGGCGATATGGGCATCAATATTTCCCGCATGACCGTGGGTAACGAAGAGGCAAAGGGGCGAAATATCATTCTGCTTAACACCAACACCTTGCCTGGCAAGGAGGATTTGCAGAAGATCATGGAACTGGACAGTATCGAAAACGCCATGGCGCTGGATTTACCGATGTTAAGCTGATATCTTTTAGCCAAGATTCAGAGGTAAGCAAGATGACCGATCAGGAAAAAGAGTGTGGTAAATGTCCGGAAGGTCAAGTTCTGAAGGACGGCAAGTGTGTACTGCCGGAAGTAACTTTTACTGCCTTCGTGCTGTCGTTAAATACTGCCGCTCTCTACCATTTTGGTGAACTGGCCGATCCGGAAACCGGGCGAACCAGCCAGGATCTGATGCTGGTCAAACATACCATCGATACCTTGAAACTGTTGCAGGATAAGACAACCGGCAATCTGACCAGGGATGAAGAAAACCTTCTGGAAACGGTGCTTTACGACTTGAAATTGAGGTATGTTAAAGCAGTTGGTTGAGTCTGCCACCAGAATTATTTTGTTAAGCAGCCTGATTTTCCTTTGAGAATCAGGCTGCTTTGTTTTCGGCCGCTTATTTGGGCAGCCGGCATGTTCTTCGCAGCACCCGACCAAATCCCAAAGGGTCTGCTTTTGTGAGTATGAGCCATCCCACCCTGACTATCGCCGCCCCGGCCAAGATCAATTTGTTTCTCCAGGTCACTGAGAGGCGTCCCGACGGATATCACGAGCTGGTTTCATTGATGCAGAAACTGCGGCTGGCCGATACCCTCACCGTGCAACTTGTCGACGGCGGTATCTCTCTGACCTGTAGCGATCCCGATCTGCCGATTGATGAGAGGAATCTGGCCTGGAGGGCGGCCCGGCACTTTTTTGGTGTAACCGGCTGCCGGGGCGGGGTCAGAATCTCACTCGAAAAGAAAATTCCCGTGGCCGCCGGACTGGGAGGCGGCAGCAGCGATGCCGCCTCCGTGCTGCTGGCCTTAAATCACCTTTGTGATTCCGGTTTAATGGAGGCTGAGTTGGCCGACCTGGGCCTGACCTTGGGGGCCGATGTTCCTTTCTTTGTCCAGGCTGCGCCGGCGGCCCTGGCCCGGGGTATTGGAGAACGGTTGACTCCGGCCCTTGGTTTGGCCCCGGGACCGGTTCTGCTGGTCAACCCCGGATTCCCGGTTTCCACCAAGTGGGTATACGAGAATTTAGCGTTGACATCGGAGGGTAATCCTTATATTCTAGCGCCCGATTCGGCCTATCTAAATAGCGGATATTTCGGATCTGGATCAATTGATATCGAGGCGGCTGAGGGCGCCTTTTTTGTCAACGATCTGGAATCGGTCACTATCGCCCGCTATCCAGAGATCGGCCGGATCAAGGAATCTCTGCTGGCTTTCGGGGCGCGGGTTGCTCTGATGTCCGGCAGCGGTCCTACGGTCTTCGGTCTTTTTGTCCAGGAACATGAAGCGCAAGCCGCTTTCCGGCATTTCCGGGCTATCTATTCCGATGCAGTTTTCCTGACCGAGCCTCGGTCCGCCTGATTAAGTTCGCCCAAGGACAATAGGCGGAATTGAGATTTTTTACTGGGGCGTAACCGAGCGGTTCAGGTATGTGGCTTTGACCCACAGTACGAAGGTTCGAATCCTTCCGCCCCAGCCATCAAGCCAACGCATAATCCGGGTGATGAAATGAAAGACACCATGAAACTGTTCGCCGGCAACGCCAACCCGGAATTGGCCCGGGAAATCTGCAAAAATCTCGGGGTCGAGTTGTCGGTCGCTGAAGTCAGGCGCTTCAGTGATGGCGAGATCTTCGTCGAGATCGGCGAGAATGTTCGGGGATGCGATGTCTTCGTGATACAGCCCACTTGTCCGCCGGTTAATGATCATCTCATGGAACTGGTGATCATGGTCGACGCCTTGCGTCGTGCTTCGGCCCGACGCATTACCGCCGTGGTTCCTTATTACGGCTATGCCCGGCAGGATCGCAAAGTGGCTCCGCGAGTACCAATTACTGCCAAAGTCGTGGCCGAGATGATGATGGTGGTCGGGGTCCGCCGGGTTCTGGCCATGGACCTGCATGCCGCCCAGATCCAGGGATTCTTCAACATCCCTGTCGATCATCTTTACGCCGCCCCGGTACTGGTCAAGTATATCCGGGATGAGTTGCGCGATAATATTATCATGGTTTCGCCCGACGCCGGCGGCGTAGAGAGGACCAGGGCTTACGCCAAAAGGCTGGACGCCGACCTGGCCATAATAGACAAGCGTCGGGAGCGGGCCAACGTGGCCCAAGCCATGAACGTCATCGGCGATGTTAAAGGCAAAACCTGCATCATGCTGGATGACATGGTGGATACCGCCGGTACCCTCTGCGCCGCCGCCGAGATTCTCGTGAAGTCCGGTGCCAAGGATGTTTATGCCTGTTGCTCCCACGGGGTGCTCTCCGGTCCGGCTATCGATCGGCTGGAAAAATCTCAGATCAAGCAGTTGGTGGTAACCAACAGTATCCCTCTTCGTGGAGCCGCGGTCGGTTGTAAGAAAATCAAGGTTCTTTCCGTGGCCGGCCTGCTAGGCGAAGCCATTAAGCGAATCCACCTGGATGACTCGGTCAGCTCACTTTTTGTTTGAAAATCTCAGCAAGTTGTATTAAGAGGCATGTTTCAATAAATTTTCACGCTATTTCCCGGAGCCATCTTTTCACCATATATTTGGAGGCGAGCAGCAATGTTACAGGTAAATTTGAATGCGAACGTCAGAACCGGCCACGGTAAAGGCGCGGCCAGGACCTTGAGGAGAGCCGGACAGACTCCGGCCGTCCTCTACGGGCAGGGCGCCGAACCGGTATCTCTGGCTCTGAATACCAAGAATCTGACCAAGGAACTTTTGGCGATTCATCATCGGAACGCCATCGTCAACCTGGAAGTCGAGGAAAATGACAAGAAATTCACCAAACACGTGCTGATCAAGGAAGTGCAGGTCGATCCTCTGAAGGAAATTCCGGTGCATGCCGACTTTTGCGAAATCTCTCTGGAAAAACCCATGACCCTCATCGTACCCCTGGAATACGCCGGCAAGGCCAAGGGCGTTGACATGGGTGGAGAAATGCTGATCAGCGCCACCAGGGTCAAGGTCAGGGCCAAACCTCTGGATATCCCGGACTGCATTGTCGTCGATGTCTCCAATCTCAATATCGGCGATAGCTTTTCCTTTGCCGATCTGCCCATTCCGGCTGGGGTCACCATGGTGGATACCAGTACCAAGCCCTGCGTGGCCGTTACCACCGCCACCATCAAAAAAGAAGCGGTTGGCGAAGAAACCGGAGAAGCTGCTTAGCAATTGCTCTAGTCTCTCAACCTGTAAGTGGTTGGTAAACCGGGAAATGATTTTTCATTTTCCGGTTTTTTATTTCAGGGAGATAAAATTATGCTCTTGGTGGTCGGCCTGGGTAATCCCGGCGACAAATACGACAAAACCAGACACAATATCGGCTTCATGTTCCTTGACTATATGGCCCGGGAGGCTGGGGTCGATTTCAAGGAGAGTCGCTGGGAGGCTTTGGTGGCCAAGGCCAGCCTCGAATCGGGACCGAGTCTGCTGGTCAAACCCCAGACTTTCATGAATCTCAGCGGCAGGGCAGTGGCGAGAATTGCCGCGTACCATAAGATTGAGCCCGGACAGATCATTGTGGTGCATGACGATCTGGATTTGGAGCCGGGCCGCCTGAAGATTGTTCAAGATCGGGGACCGGGCGGACACAACGGCATCCGCTCGATTATCGAGCATCTGGGAACCAGGCATTTCGTCCGGCTACGGATCGGAATCGGCCGCCCTCCAGAGTTCATGAGTCCGGCCGACTTTGTCTTGTCCAGATTTAGTGAAGCTGAACGGCAGCTGGTTAAACAGGGCTTCACCGAGATGGCCAAGGCGGTTACCATGATTGATCGGCAAGGGGTGACGGCGGCGATGAATTTTTTCAATCGGCGAGAATAAGCTTTTCCGCTGTAACTATCAATAACTAAAGGGAAATCCTGCCTCATATCTACTTAAACCGCTAATTCTTTGAAACTTTTTCGCCTTGCTTCGGTCGTTTTATGTTATAATCAATCTTTACGAAGAAGCAGGCGGTTAAATGATCAGGTGAAATAGAGAGGTTGAAAAGTGTTCAAGTGCGGCGACATGGCAGTTTATCCTGCCCACGGAGTTGGTAAGATCGAGTCAATTGAGCAAAAAAAAATTGGTGATCTGGAACAGTCTTTTTACATCATGAAAATTGTCGATACCGGGATGGTGGTCATGATCCCCACCTCGGCGAGCAGCACCGGGTTGCGAAATATAATCGCATCCGATCAGGTTGAAAAAGTTTACGACATCCTGCGCGAAAAAAAAGTTACCATCTCTTCGCAACCCTGGAACCAGCGCTATCGGGATTATATGCAGAAAATTAAGACCGGCTCCGTTTACGAGATTGCCGCGGTCTTGCGCGACCTCAATGTTTTGAGTGCCGACAAGACCTTGTCCTTCGGTGAACGAAAGATGATGGATACCGCCCGGAACCTACTGATCAAGGAAATCGCCATCGCTAAAAAGACCAAGGAAACAATGGTCGAAGAGAAGCTGGACGAGATTTTTTCCTGAGTTGACAAGAGGTCCTAGATTTTAAAGCCTGCCGGGATTCCGGCAGGCTTTTTTTATTGTCCGCCGATCAAATGGTGTCCTGATCTTAAGATATCCTGCTTGCCAGCAACTTATCCCGAAGTTATCTTGCTTGGGTTCCATCCCAATTCGACTACTCAGAGGTTAAGCGGTTGAGTGCAAAAGCGGCTTCGCATCAATTCACAGTCGACACCAGCCACCAACGGCAAAGACTGGATATTTATCTGGCTGATGTCTTAAGTGGCTCCGATCTTAGCCGTTCGCGGATCAAGGATCTGATTGAATCCGAAGCTGTCCTGGTCAACGGGATTTCGGTCAAAACCTCTTACCGGCTCCGGAACCGTGATCGGATATCGATCACGGTCCCGGAGCCGGTATCAAGCGAGCTACGCCCGGAAGCAATCGAATTTCCCATCCTGCATGAGGATGACGACCTGCTGGTGATCTCCAAACCACCCGGTCTGGTGGTTCATCCAGGGTGCGGGCACCAGGAAGGGACCCTGGTTCACGGGCTTCTTTTCCACTGCGACGATCTGGCCGGGATCGGCGGAGAAGAGCGGCCGGGTATTGTGCATCGGCTGGATAAGGACACTTCGGGGGTCATGGTGGTGGCCAAGAATGATCGGTCCCATCAGGATCTGTTAGGACAATTCAAGGAACGGCAGGTTACCAAAATTTACCGGGCCATTGTAAATGGCCGGCCGAAGAGAGATACAGGCCGGATGGATCGACCCATTGGCCGTCACCCCGTCCAGCGCCGTAAGATGTCAATCAACGAGCGCCAGGGCAGGACGGCGATCACCAACTGGCTGGTACTGGAAAGCTTTGTCGAAGGCTTTGCCTATCTGGAACTGGGACTCGAATCCGGTCGTACCCATCAGATCAGGGTCCATATGGCGGCCCTGGGGCACCCCGTGACCGGGGATGAAATTTATGGGCGGCAGGATCGGCAGCGTTTAACTGAGCTGGGGGTCACACGACATTGCCTCCATTCCTACCGTCTGGGCTTCAGGCACCCGAGAAGCGGCGAAAATCTGTTATTTACCGCCTCTTTGTGGCCGGACTTCCAGGCGGTATTGGAGAACTTGCGTCAAAGAGCGGGAACGTCTTGAAATGGAAAGGGAAAGACCATTGCTGATCGGCCTGACCGGCGGTATCGCCTCGGGTAAGAGTACTTTGGGCGAGTTGTTCCGGCAACACGGGGCCAGACTGATCAGTGCCGATCAACTCGGTCGGGAACTGTTGGCGCCGGGCGCCGAAGGTGCAGGATTGTTACGCCTCCATTTCGGGGATCGTTTCTTTGCCGATGATCGGGAGATCGATCGCATCGGCCTGCGACGCGCCATCTTTGCCGAACCAGAATTGCGACGAAAGCTTGATTCGCTATTGCATCCCCTGATCCGGAAAAGAATCTTCGAGTTGCTCGCTCGATCCGGCCGGATTCCGGATGAAGCCGTTCTTTCCCCCGTTTTCCGGGGGGTAGTAGTGGAAGTTCCCTTGCTTTTTGAGGCAGGATGGCAGGATGATTTCGATCTGGTTGTCGTGGTGCGGACTGACGATCAGCAGTCTCTTGAGCGTTTGCGACAACGGGATGGAGTGAGCCGCGCCGAGGCTGAAGCGGCTATTTCCGCCCAGATGCCGCTGAGCGAGAAGATTGCCCGGGCCGATTATGTCATCGATAACCGTGGTTCCCTGGAGGAAACGGCTCGACAGGTTTCCGAGCTGATTGTTCGTCTCCGGGATACCAGCTAATCCGACCTGATCTAAAAATCCCAGCCCCAATACTTGAGAAATTTCGGGAAATTCCAGATATTCGAGTCTTCCCGGGACCAGAATTTCAAACTGGTATAGATTTTCACCCCGGTCTCCTCCGACGGTCCCAGGGCCTTGTCCTGGCCAATATTCGGGTCCAGAGCCCACCAACTCATGAACAGCAGTTCCAACGGTTTGTTGCTGCCTTTAACGTAACCTCGGCGGCGGCCTTCCTGTTCGAAAAAGGATACCTTCCGTTCACCTAAAGGCAAGGCCTCAAGGTCGTTCATCGATGCCAGGGCTGTGGGTGGATCGACTGCCTCCGTCCCATCCTCTCCCTGGCGGAATTCAACATTCATTACCCGGTGGGTATTCCCTCTAACGGAAATCACAAGCTGGCCGTAAGGAGCTTGCGCAGGCAGGTTCAGTCGGCCGGGAAGCAGTTCACCATATATGTTCTGCCCATCCGGAAGCCAGGTCGACGGCCAGGATTCGCGTGGCAACTTATTGGTCGGAATCATGGCCAGGTAGCATCCGCAGGTATGCAACGTAGTGACCAGAACCGGCTCCTCCGCGGCATCTAGGGTAACATAGACCAGTAATCCTACATTGTCGCCCCAGGTCAAATGGGGCCAAGTCACTGCCGGAAAATGAACCCGGTAGATCAGGTTGGTATATTCGCCTTTCGCGGTGGCGAACTTTTGCTTCAAGGTATAGATGGTCGGTCGGGATGTGTCGATGTAAACATCATAATCATTGTCAGTCGTCGACCGTGCTCTGGCGGCGCCGATGCGGTTATATTCAAACTGATAGTCCTGCACCTCGAAGCGCGGTGCATAGCGCTGGAGCAGGATTTCGCCCCCGTCGTCGGCCGGCGGCCGGTAGAGAGCGAGGTTATATATCCGGTCAGGTGCCGGCTTCCGGGAAAGGGCACAACCCTGCACGCACAGGAAGAAAATGAGTATAAAGGACAGGGGCAAGAATTTTAAGATATTACTCACTGTTGCTCCCGATTCAAATGAAGGGCTTCCGTTCATTGGGCAATTTCAGCCTTTAATCACGGCCAGGGGGGTGAGTTCGAGTACGACCTCGACCAAGTCCTCCTGGGCGCTGATCACCCGGATAATCTCCTTGTAGGCTCCCGGCGCCTCGTCCAGATCGCGGCGGCCCCGAAGGGCATGAATAACTCCCAGCCGGTCGAGTTTGCTTTTCTCCTGTTCCAGGTCGAGGCTTCGTTGGGCCTCCTTGCGGCCCATTCTTCGTCCGGCTCCATGGGAGCAGGAGCTAAAACTTTCAGGATTGCCCAAGCCGCGAACTATATAGCTATTGCTGCCCTGGGACCCAGGGATGATCCCCAGCTCACCCTTGGCGGCACTGGTTGCCCCCTTGCGGTGGACGATGACCTCCCGGCCAAAGTGCTGTTCAGCGGCCGCGTAGTTGTGGGCAATATTGATCATCTCTCCAAAAGTCACCGTGCCAAGCACCTCGGCAAGAGCCTCTTCGACGCGCTCCATCATTAACATCCGGTTGCGCAGTGCAAACTCGACACAATAGCGCATCTCCGCCATATATAACCGGCCGGCCGCCGAGTCCAGTTCCAGATGGGCCAGCTGCCAGGCTTTGGGAATCGGACTGTGGGTCTTGCGGTTGATCTCGATGGCCAGACGGTTGTAATGATTCGCTACCCGAAAGCCGAGGTTGCGGCTGCCGGAGTGGACCATCAGCCAGATTAGGCTGTCGCTGCCCCGCTGGATTTCGATGAAATGGTTGCCGCCGCCCAGGGTGCCGACCTGGTAGAGGGCGTTTCGGTACTCCTGCTCCACCATCGGCAGCTTCCCCTGCAGTCCGGGCAGCCGGCTTTTATCCTGGGCGGATTTGTGATGCTTGAATCCCAGAGGAATCTTTTTTCTGACCGTCTCAATGACTTTTTTCAGATCGCTTCGGTCTATGGCGGTCAGCGAGGAGGGAACCGCGCACATGCCGCAGCCGATGTCCACTCCTACCGCGTTGGGGACAACGACCCCGGTTGTGGCCAGCACTCCGCCGATGGGCATACCGTAACCCTGGTGAGCGTCGGGCATGATTGCCACATGGTGGAAGGCAAAGGGCAGGTTGGCCAGGTTCCTGGCCTGGGCCAGGGCTCCCGGTTCGATGTCATCAAGCCAGAGCTTGATCGGGGTCTTTTCGGTTTTGACGGTCTTTTGCATGGAGTCGCCGCCGGTTGGCTTAAAGTCGGTTCTTTCCGGCTTCATACTCTAAATTCTATGGCATGACCAACCATAAAGCAACGGCCTGTCCCGGCCGGGGAGCGGATCGTGGTGACGGTTCCGTCGGAGGCTGACGCCGGAGTCGATAACAGCCGGAATCAGGCCAGCTCCCCAAGTCGCGCCAGGCCTTCTTCGATCTTGACCAGGGAGGTCTTGAGCAGGGTGATCTTCTCCCGTTCCTTCTCCACTACCTCGAGTGGGGCGTTATTGACGAACTTCTCGTTATTCAGCTTGCCTTCGGTGCGCTGCAGGTCCTGAGTGAGCTTGTCGCGATCCTTGCTCAAGCGGGCGGTCTCCTTATCGATATCGACCAGCCCCTGCATGGGGATGAAGACCTCCAGGTCTTCGTATAGCCCGGCGGCGGCGCCCTTGGGGCGTACACCTTCCCGGCGCACGGTCAGGTTGGCGCAGCGGGCCAGGTTGATGATGGTGGCCGACTCGTGCGCGATCAGCTCGGCCCGAGCCGAGTCTGGACAGATCAGGTTCACCTCAATGCGAGTCGAGGGCGGCACCAGCATCTCGCTCCTGATATTGCGGATCACCCCGATTATGCCCATCAGCAATCCGGCGGTTTTTTCGGCTTCCTGATCCTCATAGGCCGGAACAATTTCCGGGAAGGGCTCGGTCATCAGCGAGTGGCGCTCGCCGGGCAATACGCTCCAGATCTCCTCGCTGACGAAAGGGGTGAGGGGATGGATCAGTTTCAGGATTGTCTCCAGCACCTTAAACAGAATCCTTCTGGTTTGCTCTTTCCTGGACTGGTCGTCCCCGTAGAGGTCACCCTTGATCCATTCAAGATACCAGTCGCAGAACTCGTGCCAGATGAACTGATAGAGGGTCGAGGCGGCGTCGTTAAAACGGTATTCGTCTAGGGCCCGTCGGACCTCGGCCACCGCCAGGTTGGTGCGGCTTAATATCCAGCGGTTGGGCAGGGTGAGCCCGGCCGAGGTGGGAAGGGTTGCCGTGGCGTCTCTTTCGCCCAGATGCATCAAGGCGAAACGGGCGGCGTTCCAGATTTTGTTGATGAAGAAACGGTAGCCTTCGATGCGTTCCTCGTCCAAGCGGATTTCGCGGCCCTGGGCGGCAAAGGCGGCGAGGGTGAAGCGCAGGGCGTCGGTGCCATAGGTGGACATGACCTCGAGGGGGTCGATGACGTTGCCGGTCGACTTGGACATCTTCTTGCCGTGCTTGTCACGGACCAGGGCATGCAGGTAGACGTCGTGAAAAGGCACTTCGTCCATGAAGTGCAGCCCCATCATCATCATCCGGGCCACCCAGAAGAAGAGGATATCGAAGCTGGTGATCAACACCGAGGTGGGGTAGAAGGTGGCCAATTCCGGAGTTTTGTCAGGCCAGCCAAGGGTGGAGAAGGGCCAGAGCGCCGAGGAGAACCAGGTGTCCAGAACGTCGGTCTCCTGGGTCAGTTCAGTTCCGCCGCACTTTGGGCAACTGATCGGATCGGTGGTGGCGACGATCAGCTCCCCGCATTTCCCGCAGGTCCAGGCCGGGATCCGATGCCCCCACCAGATCTGCCGGGAGATGCACCAGTCGCGGATGTTGTCCATCCAGCTGTAAAAGGTGTTGTACCAGGTCTTGGGATAGATGTTGATCCGCCCCTCGCGCACCGCTGCCACCGCCCGGTCGGCCAGGGGACGAACAGAAACGAACCACTGTTCGGAGGTGGTGGTTTCAGAGACGGTATGACAGCGGTAGCAGTGGCCGACTCCGTGCTGGTATGGTTCGATCTTCTCCAGGAACCCCTGCTCATCCAGGTCGGCGACGATCTGCTTGCGGCAGGCGAAACGGTCGAGCCCAGCGTACTTGCCGGCGGCCTCGTTCATCACCCCATGGCTGTCCATGACCTTCAACCGCGGCAGGTTGTGGCGGTTGCCGATCTCATAGTCGTTGC